>WNGI01008153.1_pt1 | contig 12311 bp, 8 predicted proteins | sample 5400621 | NCBI WGS metagenome assembly WNGI01 (sample SAMN13153374, study PRJNA577476) | soil metagenome | isolation source: 20 cm soil or saprolite under Garry oak tree replicate 1 | place: USA:California | collected 2016-06-15 | reverse complement strand
ACGAACCGGCTGCGGCCGATTCCGCTGCCCGCGCCGCGCGGTATCATCACCGACCGCAACGGCAAGATCATCGCGGAGAACGTTCCGGGGTATACCGTGTCGCTGCTGCCGAGCGATGAATCGACCATACGCGCGGCGCTGCTGCGCGTGGCCCCGATCGTGAAGCTCGACAACCGACAGGTGGAGCGCGTGGTGGCCCGCTACCGCCGCGCTCCCTACCTGCCGGCGCTGATCCTGTCGGATGCGAAGTTCGATGTCGTGTCGCAGCTCGAGGAGCACCGGCTCCTCATTCCCGGGCTCCTGATCCAGGCCGAGCCGAAGCGCTTCTATCCCGACAGCACGATCGCGGCGCACCTCGCCGGGGCGATCGGCGAGGTGACGGAGGGTGAGCGTGCGCAGCGGCGCTTCGCCGGCGTCCGGCTGGGCGGGCTCGTCGGGAAAGACGGGCTCGAGCGCGAGTACGACGACTCGCTGCGCGGCGCGGACGGGCTGCGGTTCGTGGAGGTGAGCGCCCTGAACCACGTCGTCCGCGAAGCGGGCGCCGCACCGACCCTCGCGCCCGTTCCGGGCAGCCCCGTGCACACCACCATCGATCTCGAGCTGCAGCGCTACGTGGCGCGCATCTTCCCGGCGGGACGGCGGGGCGCGGTCGTGGCCATGAATCCCAACACCGGAGAGATCCTGGCGCTCTACAGCGCCCCCGGCTTCGATCCCAACGCTTTCGTGGGAGGCGTCGATCCCGAATACTGGCGCCGGCTGAGCGCGAGCGAGGCCCACCCCCTGTTCGACCGCGCGATCCAGGCGCGGTATCCCCCGGGCTCGACGTGGAAGCTCGCCATGGCCGCCATGGCGCTGAAGCGGGGCCTCGTCACCCTGAACACGCGCATGCCCATCCCCTGCCGCGGCGGGCTGCAATACGGAAACCGCTTCTTCCACTGCTGGCTGGCGAAAGGGCACGGCGACCTGACACTCGCCGACGCGATCGCCCAGAGCTGCGACGTCTACTTCTACCAGCTGGGCCTCAAGCTCGGTCTGACCACGCTGCTCGAAGACGCGAACGCCTGGGGCTTCCGCACGCCCACGGGGGTGGACCTCCCGGGTGAGATCCGCCCCGAGTTTCCGACCGGCCCCGACTACTACGACCGCGTGTACGGTGCGCGGCGCTGGACCGCCGCGGTGACGCTCAATCTGGCTGTCGGACAGGGAGAGAATGCTCAGACCCTCGTCAACATGGTGCGGTTCTACCAGATGCTGGCGAGCGACGGACGCGAGCGGCCGCCGTACCTCGTGACCCCGCCGCCCTTGCCGGACAGGCGCCTCGGGTTGACGCCCGACCAGCTCGGCGGCCTGCGCCAGGCGATGATCAGCGTGGTGCAGCGTGGGACGGCGCGCGGTGCGACCGGCCGCTTCACCACGATCACGATCGCGGGCAAGACCGGTACCGCCCAGAACCCGCACGGCCCGGCCCACGGCTGGTTCATCGGCTTCGCGCCCGCGGACAAGCCCGAAATCCTGGTGGGGGCGATCATCGAGTTCGCGCGCGAGGGCCCGTACGTGGCGCCGCTCGTGGCGCGCGTCATCGCGCGCTATCTGGGTGGCGACTCGACCCAGGCGCCGGAAATCCGGCTCACGCTCCCCACGGACACGGCACCCCGCTCCATGCAGCTGCTGCCCGGCGTCCCAGCCGAGACGACCGTCGCCCCCCCGCCGGGCACGTTGCAGGACACGACGATCTTCCCGGGCGCCCGGCCCGACACCACCTTCCCCGACACCGGTCATGCGGCCCCCGTTCCGCGAGATCGATAGGTCGCTCGCCGGCACCGTGGCGGCGCTCGCCGCCTACGGTCTCGCGACGCTCTACTCGGCCGGGCAGACCGACGTGCCAACCGTGGCGGCCACGATCTGGCACCGCCAGGTCATCTGGCTCATCGTCGGCGGCCTCGCGGCGCTCATGATGTACCGCGTGTCGCCACGGCTGCTCGAATGGGCGACTCCCTACGCCTACGCGATCACCCTCCTGATGCTGTTGCTCACGCTGCTCGTGGGCACAGGGGCCGGGACGGCGGCGAGTAGCCGCTCGTGGATCGCCGTGGGAGGCGTGCGCATGGGACAGCCCGCCGAGCTCGCCAAGCTGGCGGTGATCCTGATGCTCGCCCGCTGGCTCGCGACGCGGCGGGAAGGGCCCGTGACGCTGCGGGAGCTCGTATACCCGGGCTTCATCGCGGGAGTACCGTTCCTGCTGGTGCTGCTCCAGCCGGATCTCGGCAGCGCGCTCGTGTTCGTCGCGATCGCCTTCGCCATGCTGTTCTGGGCCGGGACCAAGCCCTCGGTCTTGTTCCTGCTCGCGTCGCCGGTCATCGGCCTCGTGGTCGCGTTTTCGACCGTGGTCTGGGGCGGCTGGATCCTGCTGCTGCTCGGCCTGCTCCTGTGGTGGCGGCCGTACGTGTGGGAAGGCCTGACGGTGATGCTCGTGAACGTGGCCATGGGCGTGATCGCCGTGCCGCTGTGGAAGCACCTCCACCCCTACCAGCAGAACCGTCTGCTCGCCTTCCTCAACCCCGAGGTGGACCCGCGGGCGACCGGCTGGCACGTGATTCAGTCCAAGGTGGCGATCGGGTCGGGGGGGTTCCTGGGGAAGGGCTTCACCCTCGGTACGCAGAAGCGGCTCGCCTACCTCCCGGCTCAGCACACCGACTTCATCTTCTCCGTGGTGGGGGAGGAGCTGGGGTTCGTGGGTGTGGTCGTGGCGCTGGCGCTGTTCGCCGCGCTCATCGTCATCCTGCTCCGCATCGCCCGGCGCGCGACCGACCCTTACTCGAGCCTGTGCGTGTTCGGTTGCGCCGCGCTGGTCTTCAGCCACATGGTCGAGAATGTCGGGATGACCGTGAACCTCCTCCCCATCACCGGTATCCCGTTGCCATTCTTCTCATACGGAGGGTCGTTCCTGCTGGCGTGCTGCCTTGCGGTGGGGATCGGCCTGCGGGTTGCGTGGGAGTCACGCCTTTCCGGCTATATCGATTTGTAGCAACTAGTTACGATTTCGGGCCTAGCGTAGTCGGGAGGGTCAGACCAAATTGGTCGCCTTCCACCGATCCTATGGCACGAATGGCCTGGTTCAAAAAGGAACGCAAGCCGCGCACATCGGAACGGGTGCGGCTGGAGATCCCGGCCGACGCCTGGGAAAAATGCGATGAGTGCGGGCACATCGACATCAAAGAGCGTTTCGTTCGCGCCCTCAACGTCTGCCCCAACTGCGGTCACCATCGCCGCATCGCCGCCCAAGAATACATCGACTTGCTCGTCGACGAAGGCTCGTGGCACGAGCTGGACGCGCAGCTGCGCTCTGCCGACCCCCTCACGTTCGAGAACTACCCGGAGCGCCTGGAGCTGGCGAGGAAGAAGGCGGGGCCCCTGGACGCCCTGCGCTCGGGCTACGCGCGCCTGGACGGCATGCCGGTGGACCTCGCGGTGATGGATTTCAGCTACATGGGCGGATCGATGGGCTCGGTGGTGGGTGAGAAGATCGCGCGCCTGACCCGGCGCTCGGTGGAGAAGAGGATCCCCCTCATCATCGTTTCGGCATCCGGGGGCGCGCGCATGCAGGAGGGCGTGCTGTCGCTGATGCAGATGGCGAAGACGTCGGTCGAGATCGCGCGGCTGAGCCGGGTGGGCGTGCCGTTCATCTCGATCCTCACCAATCCGACCACCGGCGGCGTGTCGGCCTCGTACGGAATGCAGGGGGACGTGATCCTCGCCGAGCCTGGAGCGGTGGTGGGCTTCGCCGGGCCGCGGGTGATCAAGCAGACGATCGGCCAGGACCTGCCTGAAGGGTTCCAGACCGCCGAGTTCCTCGTCGAGCACGGCATGCTGGACGCCGTCGTGCCCAGGAGCGAGCTGCGGGACAGCACCGCGCGGCTGCTGCGCCACATGGCTGGTCGCCAGCCGGCGGAGGCAGCAGACTGAGCCAGGGCTCCTTCGAGGACGCCTGCCGGTTTCTCTTCGCACGACAAGCGGCACGCATCAAGTGGAGCCTGGGTCCCACCCAGGCGCTGCTCGACGTGCTCGGTCACCCCGAGCGCCGGTTTCCCGTCATCCATGTCGGCGGATCGAACGGCAAGGGCTCGACGTGTGGGCTCATCGCGGCGACGCTCGCTGCGCGGGGATTCCGCGTGGGCCTGTACACGTCTCCCCATCTCGTCTCCGTGCGCGAGCGCATCGTGGTGGATGGCGTCCCGATCGACGCGGACGCGTTCGCCGAGTGGACCACGTCGCTGAAGCCCCACATCGAGCGGTGCGACGCCAGTTTTTTCGAGGCGACGACCGCGATCGCGTTCGCGGACCTCGCCGCGCGGGGTGTGGACGTCGGCGTCATCGAGGTGGGGCTGGGCGGCCGCCTCGACGCGACCAACGTGATCACGCCCCTCGTGAGCGTCGTGACCAAGATCGCGCGGGAGCATACGGAGTACCTGGGCGACGACCTCGCATCGATCGCGCGCGAAAAGGCCGGGATAGCGAAGCCCGGCGTGCCGTTCGTCACGGGCGAGCGCGACCCCGCGGTGCGGGACGTGCTCGTAGGGGAAGCCAAGCGCGCCGGCGCGAGCCCCGTGACCGCGGTGGATACCGCACGGGCCGCGGGCGGTCCGCTCGGCCTGCTGGGCACGCACCAGCAAGCCAATGCCTGGGTCGCGCTCGCGGCGCTCGATGCGCTCCCGCCTCCGCTCGGCTCGCCGAGCCGGGGCGTCTGGCCGGCGAGTTTCGCGGACGCGTACGTGCCGGGGCGGTTCGAGGTGCGGGGGCGCTGGATCTTCGATGTGGCCCATAACCCGGACGGCGCGCGCGTGCTCACCGACACGCTGCGACAGGTCGCGCCCCCGCGGCCCCGTCACGCGCTCGTGGGCGTGCTGGGAGACAAGGACTACGTCGGGATGATCGCGATTCTGGCCGAGGAGATCGACCGGTTCGTGTTCGCGACGCCCGGCTCCGCGCCGCCGCCACGGCGCTGGAGCCTGGAGCGGCTCGAGACCGAGCTCGCCGGGGCGCACATCGCGGCGGTGTTCGAGCCGGACTTCGATCGCGCGCTCGAGCGAGTGCAGGAGCAAGCGGAGACGATCGTGGTGACGGGCTCGTTCCATACCGTCGGCGATGTGTTCGCGCGCTTGCCCGGCTTCGCCGCGGTCGGCTAAATTGTTGTGATGCAAGGACAAGCCCTACCAGGCTTCCGCGATTTCTATCCCGATGCTCTCGCCCTCCGCAACCACATCTTCGCCACCTGGCGCAGCGTCGCGGCACGGTATGGCTTCGAGGAGTACGACGGCCCGCCGCTCGAGCCGCTGGAGCTGTACACCCACAAGAGCGGCGAGGAGATCGTCGGGCAGCTGTACGAGTTCACGGACAAGGGGGACCGGCGCGTCGCCTTACGGCCCGAGATGACGCCCACCCTCGCCCGCATGGTGGGGGCGCGGGCGCAGGCTCTGAAGAAGCCGATCCGTTGGTTCTCGATCCCGCAGCTATTCCGCTACGAGCGGCAGCAGCGCGGCCGGCTGCGCGAGCACTTCCAGCTCAACATGGACCTGATCGGCGAGGCGGGACCACTCGCCGATGCGGAGCTGATGGCGGCGGCCGTGGACATCCTGCGGGCGTTCGGGTTCGGGTCCGCCGATGTCAAGCTGCGGGTCTCGGATCGGCGCGTGCTGCGAGCGTTGCTCGTCGGTCGCGGCGTGAGCGAGGATCAGCTGCCGGCGGCGTTCGCCGCGATGGATAAAGTCGAGCGCGATCCGAAGCAGAAGGTCAGCCCCACCGTCCGCGAGGTCGCGGAGTTGCGGGGGATGGACGCGGTAAGCGCGGCTCTCGCGAAGGTGCCGGGTGGTGAGGAGGCGGGTGGGCCGCTGGGCGAGGCGATCGGCGCGCTCGCCGCGATGGGGCTGGGCGATTTCGTGGAGGTGGACCTGACGATCGTACGGGGGCTCGCCTACTACACCGGGATCGTGTTCGAGCTGTTCGACACGGGGAAGACGCTGCGCGCGATCTGCGGTGGCGGCCGCTACGACGGCTTGCTGAAAGCGCTGGGCGGCATCGATCTCCCCGCCCTGGGATTCGGCATGGGAGACGTCGTCCTGGGCGAGTTATTGCGGGAGCGAAAGGGCTCCTTCGAGGCGCCGGGCCAGCTCGACGCCTTTTTCGTTGCGGTGAGCGGCGAGGACGTCGCGCCGGTCCTGCGGCTGGCGCACGACCTGCGCGACCGCGGCGTGGCGGTCGAGTACGGGCTACGGCACGCGGCGGTTCGCAAGCAGCTCGAGCTGGCGGCGGCCCGGGGAGCGCTGCGCGCCATCATCGTCGGTCCCGAGGAGCGGAAGGCGGATGCCGTCGTGGTGCGGGACTTGAAGGCCGGTAAGGAGGAGCGGGTGCCGATTGCGAAGCTCTTGAACGGATTCTTCCGCTGATGGCCCAGGCGCAGAAGATCACGCCACGGGCGCGGGACTTCAGCGAGTGGTACAACGACGTCATCATGCAGGCCGAGCTGGCGGACTACTCACCGGTGCGGGGCTGCATGGTCATCCGGCCCCACGGGTTTCGCCTCTGGGAGCTGATGCAGCGCGCCCTGGACGACATGTTCAAGGCGACGGGCCACGAGAACGCGTATTTCCCCCTGTTCATTCCGATGAGCTTCCTGGCGAAGGAGGCCGAGCACGTCGAAGGGTTCGCCAAGGAAGTGGCGCTCGTGACGCACACGCGGCTCAAGGCCACGGGGAAGCCCGGGAGCCAGGCGCTCGTGCCCGATCCGGAATCGGCCCTCGAGGAGCCGCTCGTGGTGCGGCCCACGTCGGAGACGATCATCTACGCGATGTTCGCCAAGTGGATCCAGAGCTACCGCGACCTGCCGCTGTTGCTCAACCAGTGGTGCAATATCGTGCGCTGGGAGCTGCGGACGCGGCTGTTCCTGCGGACCACGGAGTTTTTGTGGCAGGAGGGGCACACCGCGCACGCCACCGAGGACGAGGCCGAGACCGAGGCGCGCAAGATGCTCGGCGTGTACCGCAAATTCCAGGAAGAGTGGATGGCGATGCCGGTTCTCACGGGGCGGAAGACCGAGAGCGAGAAGTTCGCCGGCGCCCTGCGGACGTATGCCGTGGAGGCCCTGATGCAGGACAACAAGGCGCTCCAGGCGGGCACATCGCACAACCTGGGACAGAACTTCGCTAAGGCGTTCGGCGTGCAGTACCAGACGGCGGCGGGGGGCCTGGAGCACGTCTGGAATACGTCATGGGGCGTCTCGACCCGGATGATCGGTGGGCTGATCATGACGCACAGCGACGATAATGGCTTCGTCTGCCCACCAAAGCTGGCTCCGGTGCAGGTCGTGATCGTGCCGATCTGGAAGTCGGAGGAAGAACGGTCCCAGGTGTCGGGTGTCGGGGAGAAGGTCCAGGCGGAACTGGTACAGGCTGGCCTGCGAGTCGTCTTCGACGGGCGGGCCGACGTGAAGCCGGGCGCCAAGTACTTCGAGTGGGAGGCGAAGGGCGTGCCGCTTCGGCTCGAGATCGGTCCGCGCGACGTGGCAGCGGGGCAGGTGATGGCGGCGCGCCGCACCGGCGGCAAGGCGCCGCTCAAGCTGGAAGACATCGCACCGCGCACCGCGGCGGCGCTGCAGGAGATCCAGGTGGGGCTCTTCCAGAGCGCGCGCGAGCGCCGCGAAGCGAACTCGGTCCGGGGTGTCGCGAAGCCGCAGTTCCTGGAGCTCATGAAGGGCCGCGGCGGGTTTGCCTACGGCGGGTTCTGCGGCGCGGCCGAGTGCGAGCGCGAGATCAAGGAGCAGACCGGCGCCACGATCCGGGTGCTCCCGGATCCCGAATTCCGCTCTCCCCAAGCGCCCACGACGTGCATGTGGTGCGGGCGGCCGAGCATGGCGGAGGCGGTGTGGGCGCAGGCGTACTAGGGTTCGACCCCGCGCTGCTGTCGTCCATCGCGCAGCGGATCGGGACGCCGGTGTACGTCTACAGCGCCAACCTGATCCGCGCGCAGTACCACGCGTTGCAGGACGCGCTCAAGGACATCCCGCACCGCATCTGCTACTCGGTCAAGGCCAACGGCAACCTCGGCGTGCTGCGCGTGCTCAAGACACTGGGGGCGGGCGCGGACATCGTCTCCGCCGGCGAGCTCCGGCGCGCCCTGGCAGCGGGGTTCGATCCCGGCGCCCTGGTCTTCTCGGGAGTCGGCAAGACGGCCCCCGAGCTGGCGGAAGCGATCCGTGTGGGCGTGGGGTTTCTCAACATCGAGTCGACCAGCGAGCTCGACGCCGTGATTGCGGCGGCACACGCGACGGGCAAGCGGGCCTCGGTGGGAATCCGCGTCAATCCCGACGTGGGCGCGGACACGCATCCCTACACGAAGACGGGTGAGAAGACCGCCAAGTTCGGCGTCCCCTTCGACGAGGTCGTACCCGTGGCCCGCCGCATCGCCGCGGAGACCTCGCTCGTGCTGCGTGCGCTGGCGATGCACATCGGGTCGCAGATCCAGGACGTTGAGCCGTACTCGCGGGGTACGGCGAAGTTGCTCGAGCTGGTCACGGCGCTGCGCGCGTCGGGGATCGACACCCTCGAGGCGCTCGACGTGGGCGGCGGGCTCGGCGTGCGCTACCACAACGAGAAGGCACCGACTCCGCAGGCGTTCGCCGCCGCCGTGGCGCCCAAAGTGAAGGCGGCGGGCCTGGCGCTCGTGTGCGAGCCGGGACGCTACCTGGTGGCGAATGCCGGCGTGTTGCTCACCAAGGTGCTGTACCGCAAGCACGCGGGGGGCAAGGAGTACGTCGTCGTGGACGCGGGGATGACGGACTTCGTCCGCCCCAGCCATTACAACGCCTACCACGAGATCCTGCCGCTCAAGGACGGCGTCCGTCCGGAGGAAACGGTCAATGTGGTGGGCCCGATCTGCGAATCGGGGGACTTCCTCGCCCTCGACCGCAAGCTCGTGACGGTGGAGCCGGGCGAATATCTCGCGGTGCTGGGCACCGGCGCGTACGGATTCGTCATGAGCTCGACGTACAATGCGCGCCCGCGCCCCCCCGAAGTGCTGGTCGAGGGCGACCGTTACTACGTCGCGCGGCAACGCGAAACGATTGAGGACCTGACTCGGGGCGAGGTGCTCGAGCCCACGACCTGGTACAAGGCGTGAACCGAATCCTCATCCTGGACTATGGCTCGCAATACACGCAGCTCATCGCGCGGCGCGTGCGCGAGGCCCACGTGTACTGCGAGATTCACCCGCCGACGCGCGATGTCGCCTTCGTGCGCCAGTTTGCGCCCAAGGGGATCATCCTGTCCGGGGGTCCGAGCTCGGTGTTCGATCCGGGTGCGCCCACCGCCGATCCCGAGATGCTGCGGCTCGGCGTCCCGGTGCTCGGGATCTGCTACGGCATGCAGCTGATCGCCCAGCTGGCCGGGGGGCGGGTGGAGCCGTCGGCGGAGCGGGAATACGGGCGCGCTGAAGTGACCGTGCGCGAGCCCACGGGACTGTTCGCCGGATTCGAGGCCAACGCGTGCATCACCGTGTGGGCGAGCCACGGTGACCGCCGTCGAGCGCCAATGCGCCGGTCGCAGGATTCCAGCACGGGTCGGCGCCCATCTTCGGAATCCTGTTCCACCCTGAAGTCGCGCACACGCCGCGCGGCGGCGAGATCCTCGCAAACTTCCTGTTCCGCATCTGCGGCGCTACACCCGACTGGACGCCAGGGCACTTCATCGAGCACCAGGTGCGGGCGATTCGGGAACGGGTGGGCGCCGAGCGGCGGGCCATCTGCGGACTGTCGGGCGGCGTCGATTCGGCCGTGGCCGCGGTGCTCGTGCACCGCGCGATCGGGGAGCGTCTCACCTGCATCTTTGTGGATCACGGCCTGCTGCGCCAGGGCGAGCGAGAGCAGGTGGAGCGCACGTTTCGCGCCCATCTCGGGATCGACTTGCGCGTCGTGGACGCGCGTGACCGATTCCTCAAGGATCTGGCTGGCATCGAGGACCCGGAGGAGAAGCGCCGGCGCATCGGCCACGTGTTCATCGATGTGTTCGAAGAGGCCGCGCGTCACGTCGTGGGCGACGTGGCATTCCTGGTACAGGGGACGCTGTACCCGGACGTGATCGAGTCCGCGTCGCCGCGGGGCGGGCCGTCGGTGACGATCAAGACGCACCATAACGTGGGTGGGCTCCGCCCCGACCTCCCCTGGGCGCTGATCGAGCCGCTGCGCGAGCTGTTCAAGGACGAAGTGCGCGAGGTGGGGCGGGAGCTGGGCCTCCCCGAGGAGATCGTGGGACGACACCCGTTCCCCGGGCCCGGCCTCGCGATCCGGGTGCTCGGCCCCGTCACCGAGCCGCGGCTCGACCTGCTACGCCGCGTGGACGCCGTTTATCTCGAGGAGATCCGCGCCGCCGGGCTGTACGACCAGATCTGGCAAGCGTTCGCCGTGCTGTTGCCCATCAGGTCGGTAGGCGTGATGGGTGACGGACGCACGTACGATCACGTGGTGGCCTTGCGGGCCGTGACCAGTCGCGACGGGATGACGGCGGATTGGTATGCTTTTCCACCGGAAGTGCTCGGGGCGATCAGCAGCCGGATCATTAATGAAGTCCGGGGAGTCAACCGGGTCGTATACGATGTGAGCTCAAAGCCGCCGGCGACGATTGAGTGGGAATAGGGGTCGCCGGACGCTAGGACGCTAGGTTGTAAGACTTAGCGAGCCCCGCTCGCGCTCATCTTCTTCAACAGGCCGTACACTAGCTTGGCGCAGTGCTCTCGGCGTGCTTTCACTGCTACGAGGTCTGCTTCCGCTAGGTAGCCCAGCAGGGTCACAAGTTCGAGGATTGCTTCAAGCTCATGTAGGGACGCGCGCGCGATATCCAGGTAGCGGCGGAATTCGCGGGACCCGCGCCGGCTCGCGCCTTCAGCGATGTTGAGGGCAACACTGTGCGCTGCCCGCCGCCATTGATCTCCGAGCGCGTACCGTTCATTGGATGGCAGTCTTTGAATCGCGTCGCGCGACAACACAACCAGCGCGGCCGCCTCCTTCCATGCGAGCAGATTGCGGAAGTCTCCCACGGAGAGAGCATGCCGGATGCGCCACGTGTGAGCGGTACCGTTTTCGCGCGTTGATCAGCAAAGGGACGCTCCTGGGACCTAGCGTCCTAGCGTCCGGCAACCGTCTAGATATTCTTCTCCTCCAGCAGCTTCAAGAACTCCAGCGGCGCCTTGAGCTTCGCGAGCCTGTCGGGCACATCCGGCTCTTTCGCGAACTGGGCGATCTTGCCCAGCACCGGCAGATATTGATTCGATATTTCGAGCGGTGGGGCGACGATGAGGAAGAAGTAATGCACCGGCTTACCGTCGATGGCCCCGAAGTCCACGCCCTCCAGCTTGCGGGCGAACGCGACGCGCAGCTTGGCCACGACGAGCGAGCGGCAGTGCGGGATGGCGATGTTCTGACCGATGCCCGTCGAGCCCAGTGTCTCGCGGCGCTTGAGCATCTTGTACAGCAGCGCGTCGGATTTTTCGTCGAGCTTCAAGAGGCCGACGAGCTCTTTCAGCACGGCGTCCTTGGTGGTGCTTTGCAGGTGCAGATTGATCGCGTCTTCGGCGAAGAACTCGCGCAGCTGCACGGGGAGGCGGCTCCAGGGGTGACGGGCGCGAAACGTAATGACTGGTTGCCCGCCACGCAACGCGCCATTACGTTCTGACACATGGACTTCCCGTATCGCGTCGCGCACGAGGTGCCGCTCTTCCTCGCCCCCATGGCGGGAGTGTCGGAGTCTCCGTTCCGGCTGTTGTGCCGCCGCCACGGGGCTGACGTGGTCGTGTCGGAGTTCATCTCGTCGGTCGGGGTGGCACGCGGCATCGACCGGGTCTTGGCGGACGGGAAGTTTGACCCCGCCGAGCGCCCATACGGCATCCAGCTCTACGGTGCAGAAGCGGACGTCATGGGGCGCGCGGCGGCGCTCGTGACCGAGCTGTTCCAGCCGGACTTCCTGGACATCAACTTCGGCTGCCCCGTCAAGAAGGTAGTGCGCAACAACGGCGGCTCGGGGTGTCTCAAGGACCTCGGCCTGGTGCAAGGGATCATCCGCGCGGTGCGCGGGGCGACCCATCTCCCCGTCAGCGTGAAGATCCGGAGTGGCTGGGACGACGCACAGCGGGATCCCGTGACGATCGCTCTGCGCTGCCAGGACGCGGGTGCACAGGCCCTCACCCTGCACGCGCGCACCCGCACGCAGATGTTCTCGGGGAAGGCGAGCTGGGACGAGATCGCCCGTGTGGTCGAAGCGCTCGACATTCCC
>WNGI01010584.1_pt1 | contig 12312 bp, 15 predicted proteins | sample 5400621 | NCBI WGS metagenome assembly WNGI01 (sample SAMN13153374, study PRJNA577476) | soil metagenome | isolation source: 20 cm soil or saprolite under Garry oak tree replicate 1 | place: USA:California | collected 2016-06-15 | reverse complement strand
GTTGTGCCGTACTCGATTTCGACGACCCGCTGGGCCGGCGTGGTCCCCGACACCGTCACCAGGGCCGTTCCAGGCGTTTCGGCGCGACCCACACGCCGATACCAGGCATTACCAAGCCGGGCGATCAGCCCGGTATGGGCGAGACTCTCGACGTTCTGCACCAGCGTGGGGAGGCTACGAACGCCTTGCTCGAAAACCTTCGGTGGCGCCGAGGTCGGTCGTGGGTCGCGCGCATTGATGAAATGAACCGCGGCTGATTCCTGGCCCACCACGTAGCCATCCGGCGCCTCAACCAGCCGCACCGGTTGCTGGAATTCGTGCTGGCGCTCTGCAATGGCGGCGCTCATCGCGGCGACGGCGGCCTGGTGTTCCCGGCCGACAAAAACGATCACCTCCTCGGCGCCGATGGCAGCCGCGGCCAGCACGGCGCCGTCCAGAACCAGGTGGGGCCGGAGCGCCATCAAGACCCGATCCTTTCGGCTGGTCGGCTTCCCTTCGGCGCCGTTTGCCACGACCACCGCATGGCCACCTGAGCGTTCGGCCAGAGAGCGCCACTTCCGTCCAACCGGGAACGCGGCGCCGCCGCGACCTTGAAGACCGGTTTCTTCCAGCAGCGCGATGACGGCGGGCCCCCACCCTGGCAAGTCTCCCAGCCGCGCGCGGTGATCGACAAGCCCCTCGGCACCAGCTGTGGCCACGGGACCCGCCAGAAGGCGGTCCGTCTCTGCGTGGCCGGGGATCGCGCCGGCAAGGGGTACATAGGTGCCGGCCTCGACCTGCGGGCCGCCGGCGAAACCGCTCGGGTTGAGCATCGGGGACATCTGCACGGGAAATGGCGGCGGAACCGAGCGCAGCAAGGGCGGCCGCCCGAGCAGGTCGATAACGCGCCAGACCACGGCCGCCGCGACGGCGAGACCGCAGGCGACATCGATACCGATCATCCACCACGCCCGCGTGTCCGAACCCGTCCCGATGCCGTGGATGAGGGCGATCGGCCACATGGCGTAAGCGAGCCAGTGAATCAATCGCCAGGTCCGCAAACCGAGGCGATCGCGGACGAGGCTGGTAGCGACCACCGCGATCAGTAAATCAAGGGCGACGACGCCAAGACCGAGCCAGAGCCGGCGATAGGGGGAACCGAATGGGATTACAGCGGCCACCCAGCCGAGCGCCGTGAAGGGATCTACTACGGCGGTAATGATGTGAAGCGCGAGGAAGATCAGCGAGATCAATGCCAGGCTGCGGTGCAGGTCGGTCGAGAGGAAGCTCGGCCACGAGCGACTGCGCCAACGAACCGCGGTGAGGATCCCAAGGCAGATGACGATCGTCAGTAGCAGGAGCGTGACGATCGCCGACCCTCGGGTCGCGTACCAGAGAACCTTGTCGCTCACGCGGCTGGCCTCAACGGAGCGGGCCATCCCGCGACGCGACGGACCTCCCCATCTTGCGAAACGAGGCGCGCGGGCAACGCGAGGCGTTCCAACCAGCCGATAGCCTGATCGCCGCGGACGATCGCGCCGGTCGCCGCCGTATTCGCATTGACGCAGCTGGCGGCGGCCACGGTGATGGTTCGCCATGGACCCGTGGCGGGCAAGCCGGTAGCCGGGTCGATGATGTGATGTCGAGTGACGCCGCCCTCGATGTGGCAAGCGCCCCCGAGCGGATCACGATGACCTCACCGGGGCCATCAGGTGCGGTTTCGCTGCTCTCCGCGCACAGGATCCGCCAGCCCGCCGCGGGACCGTTGCCGGCCGTTGCGATATCGCCACCGAGGCTGACCAGGACCCCGCACCCGATCGCCCGATGGGCCGCCTCAACGGCGAGCTCGGCGGCAAGGGCTTTGCCCGTCGAACCCAGGTCGATCTCAACCCCGGATTCCAACCGGGCGGTCCGCGCCGACGGATCCAGATGCAGCGCTTGCCATCCGGGCACGGCCTGCGCGGTCAACGTGAGAGCGCCATCGCCGGTGATCGCCGCAAAGTCGCGATCGTAACCCAGAAGACGAATGGCGCTCCCCACGGTTGGATCAACCGCGCCATCGCTCTGGCGAGCCGCCTGCAGCGCGACGTCAAGGGCCTTGAAAAGCAGCGGGCTTACTGGTGCCGATGCGCCGGGGTTTTGGTTCAGTCGGCTCAGCTCGCTGTCCGGGCGAAAGCGGCTATAGGTCTCGTCGACCTTTTCCAGGATTGAGCGCACAGCGAGAACCGCTGGCCGGAGAGCGGCCGCGTCGGTGACCAAAACGTGAGCGGAAGTTCCAAGCGATCGCCAGCTTTCCTCGGCGATCATCTCCACGGACGGTCAGGAACCTCCGCTGGTGGCATGAGCGGTGGGCGCTGGCGTCGGTGCTGGCGTCGGTGCCGCTGTCGCGGCAATACTGCTGGAGGGCGTCGGAGTCGCAGCCGTCGTGGGCGTGGGCGTTGGGGTGGTGGCCGGTACGGTTGCCGCCGTCGACTTTCCTGGGTAGGAGAGGGCCGCGACGTAGCTCAGTCCGAGGACAGCAGCAACGGAGCCACCTGCCACCGTCGAAGTGAGCAAACGTGTTCGCCGCAGAGCCCGGTTCCGTTGGTCGGGTGTGATCCGCCGAAACTCCCCCATTACTCCTATCCCTCCTCGATGCTAGTCCCGCTCGTTGCCGAATCGGGCTGAAACGTCCCGGTGGGCTTGAACCGGCGCGTTCGGAATCGGCCCGAAGAGCGTGGCCTGCGAGCCATGGATGACAAGGCTGCCGAGCTTGGTGGTGTCGTTCTTTTGATCTGGCATTTGGACGTCTCCTCGTGGGGCAAATTGCTGTCGGAATGTGCCCAGTTTGCCGGTGCACAGCTTTCAGTTCGGTTACGCCCACGACGGCTACTTCGACCCGACGGTCCGCTCAGCCGCCATACCGCTTGTGCTGGTTGAGGCTGAACCAGTTCCCGGAGTCGTCGCGAAACAGGGCCTCGATGCCGTAGGGCCGCTCGGCCGGCTCCTGCAGGAAGGTAACGCCCTTACCTTTCAGCTCCTCGTAGGCGCCCTTGATGTCATCGGTTTCGATGACGCCGGCCCCCATCACGCCCTTGGCGACCAGGCCGAGAAGGGTCGCGGCGTCCTCCTCGCTGAACATCGGCGGCTGGGGGTGGGCGAGGAGGATGTTGAGGTCGGGCTGGTCCTTCGGGCCAACCGTGAGCCAGCGGAACCCGTCCATGGTGGCGTCGCTGCGCACCTCGAAGCCGAGCTTCTCCGTGTAGAACGCCTTGGCGCGGTCCTGGTCCTCGACGAACACGTTCACGTGCGAGAGCTTCTTGATCATGGCTCCGACGCTACCGCGCGCCCGTCGTCGGCGCTTCTTCCGGATTGCTGACTTCTGGCGAGATTCGGCCGCGTCCACATGAGAACGAAGCACCCCGGGATCGGCGGAGCGCTGGCTGAGGCACTCCGGTACTCGGTCGGTGACATCCCCACGAGGGCGCGGAAGCGCGAGCTGAAGGAGCCGACGCTCTCGAACCCGACCAGGAAACAGATCTCGGTGATGGTCAGGTTGGCCGCTCGCAGCAGGTCCTTGGCGCGCTCGATCCGGCGCCGGGTCAGATACGTCCTCGGAGTCTCACCGTAGGCCTTGGTGAACGCCCGCGCGAAGTGGAACTTGGACAGGTGCGCCGCCTGCGCCATCGAATCGAGGGTGAGGGGCTGGGCGAAGTCGCGGTCGGTGAGGTCGCGGGCCCGCCGCAGCGCGATCAGAACCTCCGGATGGCTCAAGCCCCGACCATAAGACTGCCTCCAACTTTAGAGGTCCAGGGAGAGGCTCTGTCCGGACGAATTCGACCGCCGCTCATCGATCGTTCCGATACCGCAGCGTTGCCGCTCGCTAACCGCGCGATCCCGCCCGGCGCAATTCAAACACGGGCTGACGTCTTGCCACGGCGATGTACTCGTCGAGGCTCTCGTCGACGCGGAGTCTGAAGTAGTAGAGCACCCCTACCGGCGGTCGCCGCAGTGGACCAACTACGGCGCGGATCAGTCGAGAGCGCGGGAACGGGGCCAGCAGCTCGCAAAGAACGTTGCCCGCCGTCTCGGCAGCCAACTCCGTTGCCTCGAACTTCTCCGATTTGCCGCGCCGCGTGATCAGGGCCTCCCCCGACGCTCGAAGGCTCCGGACCCATTGGACCTCCGTCGAAGCCGCTTGAAGAAGGCACCGTTCGCCGAGGTCTAAGAAAGCCACCGGCAAGGTCCGCGGACGCCCAGTTTTTTGCCCACGAACGGTCAGCAAGGCATTCGGGCCGGCGGGCAACGGCGTTGCAAGAAGCCACCTCATCACGGGATTGAGGAATCGGATCAGCCAGGGCGTGCGAGTGAACGCGATTGCGAAGGTAGCGACTACGAGGACGCCAAGCCGCTGGTTGATCGACAAAGTGTCAAGCTCTAGAGCTCGGTTCCAAGATGGACCGGTAGTTTACACAGATAAAACTAATTAGATGTGAGACCCGGAATGGGTGGTGTCAGCGCTTGAATCTGTTCCTTTAGTTCTACAACGCACCGTAGTTGATGTAGTAGAATGTCGGTGCGGCTGACATGGCAGGCGACGAACTGGATATCAGGGCTGCCGCGCGACTCACCGGACGATCCACGGAGACCGTGCGCCGTTGGGTCTGGTCCGGAAGGCTTCGAGCGCGAAAGCTGGGTAAGCGGCTCTTCGTATTACGCAGTGATGTGGAGGCACTGGCCGGCAGCCAGCAGACCAAGCCTCTCTCTCTGACCGAATGGCGCGCTTCCGCCAACAAGATCCTAAGGCGTTCCGCGGCCGGCAAGTCTGCTAGTGATCTCGTCCTGGCGGATCGCCGCGAACGTTCGGGCGAGCTCGATGCCCGTCGTTGATGCAAGCGTGGTGATCGATTGGGTGGCGCCCGGAGTCTCTGCCACGGCTCCCGCCGTGAAATTGTTCGATCGCTTGGCTCGAGCTTCACTCGAGATCGTGGGGCCACGCCTCCTACTCGAAGAGGTTTCCAACGCACTGCTGAGCGGGATTCGCCGACGCCGTTGGAGTGGAGCGGCGGCGGACGCCTCGCGTGGGCTTCTGCTGAGCCTGCCTGTGCGCCTCGCAGATGATCACCGTGACCTGGACCGTGCCTGGGAGCTCGCCCGTCGTTACGACAACCACCCAATCTACGACATGATCTACGTCGCACTAGCCGAGCGCACGGCGACGGAGTTGATCACGGCCGACGAGGCACTGCGATTGCGGCTGACCCACGTTGACTGGATCGTCGGCCCGGATCAGGCCGCTATCTAACCCAAGACTACATGCCGAGCTGACGCATGAAAGCTGCGGCGTCGAAGTAAAGCCGAGCCTTGTGGATCCGATCGCCGTCGACGTGGTAGACGGCGACCATCGGTAGCTCCACCTCCTTGTTCGTGGCCGGAAAGCCAAGTTGCGGGCCAACGTGTTTCCCTTTAGCCTGATCTGGGACCGGTGCAGGACGGTCTAGCAGCGCCGGCATCCTTTTCAGCAGCTTTTCGAATTCGCCCAGCCCAGTTCAAAACTTGTTTTGACGGGGCCTCGCCCCACGCGAGTGGCGCTTTAGTGCCAAAGGAGCGTTTGACGGGGCCTCGACCCACGCGAGTGGCGCTCGGGGCGTCGCCCCTCGCGAGTGGCGCTTTAGTGCCACACGAGCGATTGAGACGCAGTGCCGCACGAGCGTTTGAGAGGTTGGTGTCCCCAACCGTACAAGTTATGAACTCCTCCAGCCAGCCGATTTGAAGGCTTGGTATTCGGTAGTCGAGTCAGCGGACGCTTGGCGGACGGTCAGCGGATGGTTAACGGACGGTTGACGGACGCCTGGCGGACGCTTATTTAGGAGCCGCACTCGCGGGGCTTGTACGATGCTGGGCGCGTCGGGAAGGACGTCGGGGACAGCGGTGTTACGGGAAGCCATCGGTCCGTTTTGTTGGTCAAGTAGACAGGCTTGGTGCCAGGGATTGCCTTATCGCGCCGCCTCTAGTTCGGCTTTGGAACCACCAGGAAAAGCACGGCCAAGGCACCCCAGAATGTCCCTCGCGCAAATCCGTTCGCCAGACGCCACCGTCTACCCCCGCGTAGCCAGCTCGTGCCGAGGCCGAATGATCCGAAGAGCAGTGGCGCAACCGGAATCCACCGGAACGCAGTAGCCCACGCCTGTTGTCCGGGCTGGGTTTGAACATCGATCGCGAAGGACTCGGCAATACCGGTAGCTAAAGCCCAGCAACCCACGGCGGCGAAGGCCAAAACATAAACGCGTCCTGGTGGTGATGCAGCCCAACCCTCACCCGGCCGAGCCAGTCGGTAGAGCCCGTAAGCAATCCAGCCTCCGGCGACCATCACGATGGGCGTGACGACTACGGCAGCCCACATCACTGGAGCGGGGCGAGTATCGGCCAGAATACGCTTTATCGCCCAAATGCTGGCGCTGATGACGAGCCACCAAATGAGAACGAGCCAGACCAGCCCGCCCACTATCGTCAGACCGTTCGTCACTTCGTGCTGACCCCGTCAGTTTGCATCGTTTATCCAGGTGACGCTGCGCGCCTTACGGCCGCCTAGGTTAAGTGGCTGCACTAATCTCATAACGCAGAAACAGGGGCAAAAGTCTCCAAGTCATGGCTAGCGCGCGTAGACCTCTTCCGGCACGAGGGCCATTGCCCTCTTGGGCGGCCGTTCCTTGAACGAGGAACGAATGCCATTGCTCATAGAGGTTCGATTTCCAACGTTGGGACGACCGCGAGAATCAGGAACAGAACGGATACCGCACTAAGAGCACTCACGTCGGGCCTCCAACCTCTAACGCTCGCTTCAGTCGCGCAAGATCGGCGCTCGGAAAGAACCTGCCAATGGCCGAGGCCACCCACGCTACGGGGGCGGGCGCGCCGGACACCATGGCGTCGAACCTTAGCTCGGTTGCCTTCCCGACGTCGCCAAGGGTGTAGGCGTAAACGGCGCGCACACCATGGCCTGTAGCCGTTATCTCAATCATGTGCGGCGGGTCCAGTTTGGAAAAGACGTGTCTCAAGGGAGCCGACCGGATCCATCGATGCCTTGGCAAGTACGTCCACTCTTGGCCCACCTCCACCGGGCTGTCGGCCGGTTGCGCTGCCCCCACACGCGGATTCCAGATGCGCAGGTTGGCCGGCCGGCTCAAGAAGTCATAGACCGCGGGTAAAGAACGCTCGATGGTGATCGTCTTGCGCATCCGCATAGATGCAGGGAACGGAAAGTAGAGAGCCACACCGCCAAGACAGATCGCCAATGTGAGCCACCATTGGCGATCAAGCGGATGCAGCGCGACTACGATCAGCATCGCAATCGCCGCAACGGTCCAGAAGACGAATAGTGGCCATGCGGCCATCTTCGCGAACTTCATGGGCGAGGCATTGCTACGAAGGCGGCTACTCGCCGTTTCCTCCGATGATGTTGTTGTACACGTTGACTGAGTGGCCGTGGTTGAGGATAAATAGACCGGCCGCGACCAACCCGGCCACCACCACCAAAATGAAGGCCGATTCCAGGAGGTGCCTTGGCCGCGCTGCCCAGAAACCTTCCCGTACCTTGATCAGCGGTTTACGGTCACCCACAGCAATGCAACGGGCAGAAATGCCGTTCCTAGCGTCGGCCACTCCTCACATTTGTGGAAGCCCCAGCAGGGCTCCAACGCGCCTAGTCCACGTAACAGGTCGGAAGAGTCGCCCCGTTACACGGATGAGAATGACTGCGGGAAAGAGGCAGGCGATGAGTCCGGCCCCACGAATTCATGCCATCCTCGCGAGCAAGGCGCCCGTCGGAGTCGTGCTTCGACGGGGGCCCAGCAAGTGGGTCGAGCTAATCCACTGGGATCGCACCGCAGATCAATTCACGAGGGGCGCGTGGTTCCACGGACGGATCTACGAGCGCCGCTGTGATTTGTCGCCTCACGGCGACCTCTTCGTTTATTTCGCGCAGAAGCTTGGCGGACACCAGGACGCGTCATACACCTACGCCTGGACGGCGGTGAGCAACCCGCCGTGGTTGACGGCACTGGGCCTGTGGCCGAAGGGAAATTGTTGGAACGGGGGCGGCCTGTTCTCCTCTGATCACGATCTCTGGATCAACCACTCGATTGACGGCGCCCTTCCGCATCCCGACCATGTCCCGCTGGGTCTGCGGGTGACTTCTGAAGACCGCGGGCGAGGCGAGGACTTTCCGATCTATGGACTCCGACTCGAGCGCGACGGCTGGATCCCGATCTCGAATATGCGGACAGAACTGCGGGGTAGCGAAGGGCATCGGACGCTCCGGTCAGATGTGTGGGAGCGACCCTGGAAGCAATTGAAACTCATACTTCGGCACTCCCTCGATGGATGGCGTGCCAGGTTCGAGTACGAACTGTCTGGGAACGAAGGGTCACGGGTCCTCGCCGGCGCTGAGTGGGCCGATTGGGACAGCGATCGAGGCTTGGTGTACGCAGCCGACGGACGACTCTATCGCGCGCGGCCCAGTGACACTGGTCTGGACCAGCCTGCGGAGATTGCCAACTTCGCGGCCGACACGCCGGAACCGCGCACACCGCCCGACTCGGCCACGCAATGGCCGGCTTAATCACTTCTAGCTGAAAGGGTTCTTGCAGCCACGACGTCGTATTCGAGAGGCACGAGATGGTAGGAGCCGGTTACCTGGCAGATCAAGGGCGCAGGGCCGGACCCCTGCTTACTGTCATCTGCGCCGCGGTCTTTCTAGCATCTAGCTTTGCGGCTTTTTTCGAAGCGGTACTGCTGAGCCAAGAGGCCGAGACGCTTGCCAAGGCGCCCGTTTGCGGCGCTTCTCGCGTCCCGGCCGACTGCCGAGTTCACCTCGGAGGAACGGTCGTCGGCGGCTACGACGAAGGCAGTGGACTTACGCCCGAGCGCCACGTCGACGTGAAGGCTGCCAATGGCGATGTCCTGCATCTTGACTCGCCTATCGTCGGAGTGCCGCCGCAAATCGGCTCTCCGGTCGAGCTCGAGTACTGGAAGGGAAAGCTCGTTCGCTTCGCCACCACGGCTGGGACCGTGTGGACTGCGGACCATCCGGGTCAGCTCTCACGGACGAGCCGGCTTTTAGCCTGGTTTGCTTTCGGCTTGGCCGGTCTCTCTGGGATTTGGTTCATGTCGGCATTCCGACGCGGCCGGCTCTTGCCTGAGGCGTCCACGGCCCCTGACTTGAGCATCGGAGTGAGCCACTGGTTCTATGTCGGTGTAGCGGTGATCGTTGTGTTCGTCGGCTTCGCTGGCGCGGCCGGTTATGGCTTCAACGATCAGACCTTCTTGTCTGGTCTCAAGCGCGCAGGCCTAGTAGCCCTTGCTCTGTCACTTGTGATCTTGAGCGCGATCGGCCGAAAGGTCACCATTACGCATGACGGTTTGCTCTATGTCCGTCGGTTTGTGACTTTCCCTTCCATCACGAAAGTCACGCTGGAGCCGGCGCGCCTTCCGTTCAGCAGTCTGAGAATGGTGACGATCCACGCGCGGAATGCCAGCAAACCTATTTCCGTCGACACCAAGTACTTTGGATGGGACAACCGAGTCCGGCTGCTTCAAGCGATCGGCCGTCGCTCATCCCACGCGCAGTTCGATGCCAATGCGGCGGCCCTCAGGGACGGCGGGCCGGTCGGCAAACAGACGCGAACGCAAGGCACCGATCCTTGGCAGAGCCAGAATCGGGGATGCGCGACGGCTCTCCTCGGGGTGGGTTCAGGGCTCATCGTTCTCAGCCTCCTTTTTGAAACGCTTGGGGGGCCGCCGATCGTCGGCCTCTGGATATACGCAGTGGGCGCCATCTTTGTTGGCGTCGGGATCCACCGAAACATAAGGGTATTGCGTGGATACTTCGGGAGCCCACGGGGAGATTTCCTGTTCGTGCTCCAAACGCTCGCCCCACTCATCGCGTGGGGAATCGACGCGGCCGGAGAAACCTCATCGAACAGCTCCATGCGATTGCTGTTCCGATTTCTAAGCCTTCTACCATTCCTGGCCGTCTGGTTACTGATCTTTCCGCTCGGTAAGGTGCATGAATCAATCCCCGACCAGACGCGGATCGCTTAAAAAGCGCTGCCCGGCCGCGCCACTTACGGTTCAAGTTTATACAAATACACTAACTAGTTATGACACCCGGAATGGGTGGTGTCCCCAACCGTACAAGTTATGAACTCGAACTGCCGTCCGATTTGAGCGCTAGGTATTCGGAAGTGAGTTCCAGCGGACGCTTGGCGGACGGTCAGCGGACGGTTAGCGGACGTTCGGCAGACGCTCGAGCGAATCGCCTAGGGTAGAGACCGGTCGGCTTTTCAGCCCTCACCGAGGCTAAAGCTGAACCACCAGAAAGTAGACGTCCCCGCGTCTTCCATCCCGCGAGGCTTGTACCCGCCAGCACCGAGGGATTGGAAAGACCATGCCGGTCCCCCACTCGTCGGTATTTGGGATGTAGCAGCTGGAGCCTCCGTGGGCTTCGGGTCCGAAGGTTAGCCGAGCAGTCGTGCCGTCAGTCGTTTGCGCTGCGATGTGGAAGTCACCGTGACCACCCATGCGCCAGACGATCTTGGTTTACGTACCGGCTTTAATCGGCAGTGGGGCAAACACGAGCGCCCACAGATTCGAGCCCTTAACCGCTGCGAGCGCCGGTTGTGGCGAGGCCAGCCGGCAATCTGACGCTTGTGGTGAGGACAGCGCGCTGTTCCTAGATGATGAATTTAGGCTGGCCGTCGAATGACCTGCCGCCCTCTCGGGCACACATCCCCCGTCGCGAAAACGCCAGCGAGTATGAGTGCCAATACGCTATGACGGGACAGATTGGCGGCCACTATCCATTGACCTCGAGCCACTTTACGTACCTCCCCCACGTATCGGAGGTTCCCGCCTCAACTGCCTGTTCAAATTCCAGGCTTTGCGGCTACTTGGCTGGGTGGTCCGACACGCAGTTGTCGCCAGCGGGTGGTTCAATGCCATCATGCCGTCAAAATCCCGCGCTCGCAGCAGTCGTCGGTTCGGCCGGGAGACGCCTTCCATGACCCTCGTCGTCGAGACAGCGAGCGGCGTCTACCTGCGAACGATTCTTCCGGCCGCGCTGCTCCCCGAAGGTATTCCCGTCGGCGACGCAGCCGAGGATGCCACGAAGGATGCTGCCGCTCGCTGGGGCTTGCCCGACTTTGTCTTCAATTCCGCCCAGAGTACCCGGGGTTCGGCAAGGCGAGAAGTTGGCGACGCGATCGTAGTCGTGGGAAGTGTAGGGGCATCCGTTCAAGTCAAAGCTCGTCAGATCGATGCCGGTGACGAAACGCGGGAACGGTCGTGGCTGGATAAGAAGATCGAACAGGCTTCGAGGCAAGCGGCTGGCACCATCAAAAGCCTTAAGTCAAATCGCCAGACCGTGTTGGTAAACCAGCGCGGCAGGCAAGTCGCCATTGATGGTTCAGAGAAGTCGTGGCTTCCTGTGGTAGTGCTGCATCACCGTGGTGTAGCGGGATATATACCAGCAAGCTCCGCTGTGGTGCTATTGCGCCGGGACTGGGAGTTCTTGTTCCAACAGCTCAAGTCAACGTATGCGGTGTTGGAGTATCTCATGCGGGTTAAGGACATGGAGCCGATTCCCCTTGGCGAAGAGCCAGTGCGGTACTACCAACTGGCCGCGGCCGATGCCGTGACCCCACCAAATCCGAAGCTTCCCTACGAGAGTCGGTCGGGGCCACTCCTCCCCCAGACACCTGCCGGAAATGACAATCTCCGTGATCATTCCTTTCTGCGGGCCGTCATGGAGGACATTGCTAACGTCGAAGCTGGACCCCAGGGCATTCAGCCGTCTGACGTTTTGGCCGTATTGGCGGCAATCGACGCCGCACCCATCACACAGCGCTCGGAAATGGGCCGGACCATGGTCAATTGGCTTCGTGAACTTTCCAAGCTTCCGCCCTCCGGAGGCGTCACTTGGCGATTTCGGAACCACTTTTGGCCGGAGAGACCGTACCTACTTTTTGGTGCCGCGAACAAGTTGGTGCAAGAGGGGTTCAACGCATTTCTTGTTCTGCGGCACCAGCAGCAGCTTGATCTGATGCCGGAGCGCGCCGGGATGCTGACGGTTGGCGTCCTTCTCACGCCACGACGAGACGGACTGCGGCCCTGGGATACGACTGCAGCAGCCACAAGGGGACACCAGCAAATTGAGAAGGGCGACCGCACTGAACTGGAAGCTCTTTGGGGAAAGCTGGGTCAAAGCATGCCGTGAGCGGTCTGACCGATCATGGTGCAAGGCAAGACATGCGTAGGGATGTCGCCTTCTCGACGTCGTACGTCCATGGGGCTTAG
>WNGI01004626.1_pt1 | contig 12313 bp, 23 predicted proteins | sample 5400621 | NCBI WGS metagenome assembly WNGI01 (sample SAMN13153374, study PRJNA577476) | soil metagenome | isolation source: 20 cm soil or saprolite under Garry oak tree replicate 1 | place: USA:California | collected 2016-06-15 | reverse complement strand
ATATCCCCGATCCGGCCGCCCACCTTCGCGTTGGCGATGCCGATGCGCAGGGCCTCTTCGGTCACGCGGATGAGACGCTCGGCCTCGGGAGCCACTTTCCCCACCGGCAGCGTGATCGCCGCGTCGGCGTGCCAGCCGTCGATGATCGCGCCGGCGTCGATGCCGACGATGTCTCCCTCGCGCAGCTTTCGCTTGGGCGAGGGGATGCCGTGGACGATCTCCTCGTTGATCGAGGTGCAGATCGTCCGGGGGAACCCCGGCGGCACTTCGCGCTTGATCGGATGCCCGTAGTAGCCGAAGAACGAGCTCGTGGCGTCCGACCGGCGGAGCACCTCGGCGGCGATGCGATCGAGCTCGGCGGTGGTGACCCCGGGGCGGACCGCGGCGCGGCACTCTTCGAGCATTTCCGCGACGACACGACCGGCCTCGCGCATCTTCGCCATCTGCGCGGGCGTCTTCAGCGTGATCAATCGACGGCCTCGCGCAGCCGCCGCGTGACCTCAGCGACGGTGCCCACGCCGTTGACGCGCTTCACCACGCCGCGATCGTCGTAATAGGAGATCACCGGGCTGGTCTCGCCGTGATAGAGGTCCAGCCTTTTGGCGATCACCTCGGGCGTGTCGTCGGTGCGCGATTCGGTGATCGCGCGACTGGAAAGGCGCGCGAGGAGCTCTTCGCGCGGAGCATCCAGCAGTAACACCGCATCGACCCGCCGCCCAAGCTCCTCGAGGAGCCGGTCGAGCGCCTCCGCCTGGGCGACGGTGCGCGGAAACCCGTCGAAGAGAACCCGCGTCGCAGGCGAGATCCCGCGAAGGCGGTCGCGGACCATTTCAACGGTGACTTCGTCCGGCACGTAAAGACCCTGGTCAAGGTACGTTTTCACGCGCCGCCCGAGCTCGGTCTCGCGGCGGATGTGATCGCGGAAAAGCTCGCCGGTCGAGAGCTGCACCCAGCCGTTCTGCTGTGCGAGAGCCTTGGCCTGCGTGCCCTTCCCCACCCCCGGCGGTCCCATGACGATGAGATCGCCTGCGCTCAACTTGGCGATCCCAGTGGCCGACCGGATCTCAGAGCTGGTCTCGCCGCTCGCCGCTCCGCCAGCCGCCACTAACGGATGAACCCCTCGTAGCTGCGCTGCAGCAGCTGCGCCTCGAGCTGCTTCATCGTCTCGACCACCACGCCGACCACGATGAGGATGCTCGTCCCGCCGAGCCGCAGCGTCTGAACGCCGGTCAGGTCCCCAACGAGCGTCGGCATGACCGCGACGAGTCCGAGGAAGAGCGCACCCGCGATCGTGATCCGCGTGACCACGCGGGAGAGGAACTCCGCGGTCGGGCGCCCGGGCCGGATGCCGGGGATGAACCCGCCGTAACGCTTGATGTTGTCGGCGACATCGTTGGGGATGAAGGTGAACGCGGTATAGAAGAAGGTGAACGCGACGACGAGGACGAAGTACGTGAAGTTGTAGAAGATCGGATTCTGGAAGAAGGTCACGATCCCCGTTGCCACATCCCGGATCAGCGGGGTTTCGCTCGTGGTGAAGTACTGCGCGATCTGGCTCGGCAACAGCAGGATCGAGATCGCGAAGATGATCGGGATGACGCCGGCGCTGTTCACGCGCAGGGGGATGTGCGTGCTGCCGCCCGAGTACATGCGGGTCCCCCGCACACGTTTGGCGTACTGGACCGGGATCCGACGCTGGCCCTCCTGGATGAAGATGATCGCCGCGATCACGAGGACCGAGATGACGGCGATGGAGGCGAGGGCGAGGAAGTTCTGCTGGACCTGGAGGGTCTGCTCGACCGTGTTCGGGAGCCGGCCCACGATGCCCGCGAAGATGATGAAGCTGATCCCGTTCCCGATGCCGCGCTCGCTGATCAGCTCACCGAGCCACATGAGGACGATGGTGCCCGCCGTCAGCGACGCGAGGATCGAGAGGGTCACGACAAGGTCGGACGGTCCGAACGCGTTGAGCACGCCCTGGCGTTGCATGAACACCGCGACGCCGATCCCTTGAAGGAGCGCGAGCGGCACCGTCAGGATGCGGGTGTACTGGTTGATGCGATTGCGACCGTACTCGCCTTCTTTGGAAAGGCGCTCGAGCGCGGGGATCGTTTGGTTGAGGAGGGTCATGATGATCGAGGCGTTGATGTAAGGGTTCACTCCCAGCGCGACGATGGAGAATCGCGCCAGCCCGCCGCCGGAGAAGAGGTCGAGCAGGTTAATGAGCTGGTTGTTCTGGAGAAGCGCGTTGAGCTGGTCCTGATTCACCCCGGGGAGCGGAACGTGGGCCAGGAACCTGAACACCAGGATCATCCCGAGGGTGAAGAGGATCTTGTTCCGCAGGTCGGGAGTGCGGAGTGAATCGACGAGCGCGGTGAACATGCCCATCCTGCGTTATTTCGCCGCGATGATCACGATGGAGCCGCCCGCGGACTCGATCTTCTGACGCGCCGTTGCGGACACCGAATGCGCGTGCACCTCGAGCTTCGAGCTGATCGCGCCATCACCGAGCACTTTGATCCGAGCCTCTTTGTCGATGAGACCCTTCGCGGCGAGCGTGTCAGGCGACACCTTGCCCTCTGCCGCGTAGTTCGCAAGCGTTCCCACGTTCACCGCGATGTACGTCTTGCGAAAGCGGTTCTTGAAGCCGCGCAGCTTCGGGACGCGCATGTGCAGCGGCGTCTGGCCACCTTCGAACCAGCCGGGCAGGCCCGGGCCGGTCCGCGCGAGCTGACCCTTGGTCCCGCGTCCCGCGGTCTTCCCCTGACCCTGAGAGGTGCCCCGTCCCAGGCGGCGGCGCGGCTTGCGCGACCCGAGGGGACGGCTGATCTGGTGCTCGCGCATCAGGACTTCGCCTTCCCGTCGGTCACGATCACGAGGTGAGCGACGCGCCGGAGCATTCCCCGCACCACGGGCGAATCCTCGTGCGAGACGGTCTGGCCGGTGCGCCGAAGCCCCAGCGCGGAGAGCGTGCGCCGCGCGCCTTCTTTCTCACCGATCGAGCTTCGGTTCTGGCGGATCTCAAGGCGCGTCACGATGCGGCTCCGGCCGGCTCGCGCTGCGGCAGGCCGCGCGCTTGACGGACGGATTCCGCGGACCGCAGCTGGCTGAGGGCCTTCAGGGTCGCCATGACCACGTTGACCGGATTCGTGCTCCCGAGCGACTTCGAAAGGATGTCGCTGATCCCTGCCGACTCGACCACCGCGCGGACCGACCCTCCGGCGATGACGCCGGTGCCCTTCGAAGCGGGCCGCAGGATCACCTTCGCCGCGCCGAAGTCAGCCTCGACGCGGTGCGGGATCGTCCGGTCGACCAGGGGGACGAGCATCACGTGCTTCTTCGCGTCCTCGCGTCCCTTGGTGATCGCACCCGGGACCTCGTCGGCCTTGCCGAGGCCGGCGCCCACGTGGCCCCGGCCGTCGCCGACGACGACGATCGCCGAGAACGAAAAGCGCCGCCCACCCTTCACGACCTTGGACACGCGGTTGATCTGCACCACGCGTTCGGTCAGCTCCAAACGATTCGCGTCGATTCGTGCCATTAAAACCTCAACCCCGCGCTCCGAGCGGCGTCGCCGAGCGCTTTGACCCGCCCGTGGTAGCGGTACCCGCCTCGGTCGAACACCGCCTCGTCGATACCCTTGGCCTTGGCGCGCTCGCCGAGCGTGGAGCCGACCGCCTTCGCGCGTTCGGTCTTGCTCCCCTTGGCGTCCTTCGCGGTGACGCTCGACGCCGCCACGAGGGTCCGGCCGGCCGCGTCGTCGATGAGCTGCGCAGAGATGTGCGTGATCGAGCGGAAGACCGCAAGCCGCGGCCGTCCGGCGCTGCCGCGGACCTTCTCACGGACGCGCTCGTGACGCCTGGTCCGGGATTCACGTCTGCTCTCTTTTGGCATCTTCTTCTCTAGGCCTTTGCCGCGCCGACCTTGCCGGCCTTGCCCGCCTTGCGGCGGATGTACTCGCCGGCGTACTTGACGCCCTTCGCCTTGTAGGGATCCGGGACGCGAAGGCCGCGGATCTTCGCGGCTATCTCACCCACGACCTCTTTGTCCACGCCCGAGATCTTGAGCTTCTGCGGCGTCTCGACCGTGAATGTGATCCCGGCTGGCGGATCGATCTCGACAGGATGCGAGAAGCCGAGCGCGAGCTGGAGCTTCTTGCCCTGCAGCACCGCGCGGTATCCGGTCCCGCTGATCTCGAGGTCCCTCGCGAAGCCCGTCGTCACTCCCGCGACCATGTTGGCGATGAGCGTGCGCGTGAGCCCGTGCAGCGCCTTGTTCTGCTTGCTGTCGTCGGCCCGGGCCACGGTGATCTTTCCGTCCTCGCGCGCGATCGCCATGTTCTCGTGGAACGTCCGCGCGAGCTGACCTTTGGGCCCCTTGACCGTGACGGTCTGCCCGTCGAGCTTCACGTCGACGCCGGCCGGGACCGTGACGGGCATTCGTCCGATACGGCTCATGGCTTTACCACACGTGCGCCAGGACCTCGCCGCCGAGGCCCTTGCGCTCCGCTTGACGACCGGTCATGACTCCCGACGAGGTCGAGACGATGGCGATGCCCATTCCCCCAAGTACGCGCGGCATCTCGGTCTTTCGCGCGTAGACCCGAAGGCCCGGCTTGCTGATCCGCCGGATCCCCGAGACAGCCGGGAGCTTGCCCACGAACTTCAACCGAAGGACGATCTCGCGCGGGTTCGGCTGCTCGTAACCCGCGATGAAGCCCTCATCGCGCAGGATGCGCGCGATCTCGAGCTTCGTCCGGCTGGCCGGAACGCTGACGGTTTCATGGCGCGCGCCCGCCGCATTGCGGACGCGCGTGAGCAGGTCGGCGACCGGATCGTTCGGCATCCCGATGCCCTTCGGTCGGGCTTTCTTGGGCGGCGCCGGCGGCTTGCGCGCCGGTCGCTCGGCACGGGCCTCCCCGGCTTGCTCGCCAATGCCGCCCATTTGCTCTTCCGTCAACACGCTCACCTCTTATTACCTACCTACCAGCTGGACTTTGTAACGCCCGGCAGCTCGCCCATCAGCGCCCGCTCGCGAAAACAGATCCGGCAGAGGCCGAATGTGCGCATGTACCCGCGCGGCCGCCCGCAGATCTGGCAGCGGTGGTGCGTCCGCACCTTGAACTTCGGCGTCCGCCGGGACTTAAGGATGAGGCTCTTCTTCGCCATGGGCTACAGCACCTCTCAGGACGCAGTGCGGAACGGCATCCCGAGGCCGCGCAGCAGCGCGCGTCCCTCTTCGTCCGTTCTCGCCGTGGTGACGATCGTGATCTCGAGACCGCGCAGGCGATCGATCTTGTCGTAGTCGATCTCCGGGAAGACGAGCTGCTCCTTGAGGCCGAGCGAGAAGTTCCCGCGGCCGTCGAAGCTCTTGTCCGGCACCCCCTGGAAATCGCGGATGCGCGGGAGGGCGACGGTGACGAGCTTCTCGAGGAAGTGCCACATCCGCTCTCCGCGAAGCGTGACCTTGAGACCGATGGGCATGCCGACGCGAAGCCGGAAATTCGAGATGGCCTTCTTCGACTTCGTGACGATCGGGCGCTGGCCGGTGATCTGCGCGAGGTCTCCGGCGGCCGCGTCCATCGCCTTCGCGTTGCCGATCGCCTCGCCCATCCCGATGTTCAGGATGATCTTCTCGACCTTCGGGATCTGCATCACGTTGCCGTAGCTGAACTGCTTGCGAAGCTCGTCCTTCACGGTCTTGTCGTATCGCTCTTTCAGCACTGCGGTCATGAGGGCTCCTGCACCACGATCGCCTCGCCGCATTGCCGGCACACCCGCTCCTTCGTGCCATCCTCGTCGAGGCGGTGGCCGACGCGCGTCGGTTTGCCACAGTGCGGGCAGACGACCATGACCTTGCCGAGCCCGAGCGGCATCGGCTGCTCGATGATCCCGCCCTTCTGGTTCTTGGACGGATTCGGCTTGGTGTGGCGCTTGGCGATGTTCACTCCGGCGACGACGATGGTCCGCGCGCTCGGACGGACCTCCTGCACGCGGCCGCGCTTGCCGCGGTCCTTCCCGGTGATGACCATGACCTCGTCGCCCTTGCGGAGCCGGATGCCTGCCATTACAGGACCTCCGGCGCGAGCGAGACGATCTTCATGAAGTTCCGCTCGCGGAGCTCGCGCGCGACGGGACCGAAGATCCGCGTCCCGCGCGGCTGGTTCTGGGGATTCAGCAGCACGGCGGCGTTGTCGTCGAAGCGGATGAGCGAGCCGTCGTTGCGCCGGTATTCCTTGGTCTGGCGGACGACGACCGCCCGCACGACCTCGCCCTTCTTCACGCCGGAGTTCGGGATGGCGTTCTTGACCGTGGCGACGAACACGTCGCCGATCTCCGCCGTCGTACCCGACGACGAGCGCAGCACGCGGATCACCGAGAGCTCACGCGCTCCGGTGTTGTCCGCGCAACGGACCCTGGTGTACGGGCGGATCACTCTTTCGCCTGCTCCTCTTCTTGACGCGCTTCCTTCTCTTCGCGCTCGGGCGCCAGGATCTCGGTCACGCCCTCGGCCTCTTCGAGCGCCTTCTCGATGTCGGCGACGCGCGGGGCCGCGGCCCCAGCCTCGCCGGCACGCGAGATCACCTCGACGAGCCGCCAGCGCTTGGTCGCGCTGAAGGGACGGCTCTCCTGGATGCGCACCAGATCACCGGCCTTGGCGTCGCTCGTTTCGTCGTGCGTGGCGAAACGCTTGCGCACCCGGATCACTTTCTTGTAGAGGGGATGCTCCCGCTGCCGTCCGACCTCCACGATGATCGTTTTCGCCATCTTCGCGGAGACCACCACGCCGACCTTGCTCTTGCGGCGGAGGCGGCGCCAGGTCCACTGCTCGACGGTGCCGGGCGTCGCGACCGGCGCGGTGCGCTTGCGCGCGACGGTGCGCCTGGCGACCGGACGCGCGACGACGGCGGCCTTGGCGGGCGCCTTGACCGCACGGGTCGCTGCCGCGGCCGGCGCTTTCGCGCTGGCTTTCGCGCGCGTCGGCGAGGTCTTCGCGGTCGTCTTCTTCTCGGTCTTCGCGGTCTTCTCAGCCATTGGTCTCACTCTCACTGGCGCGCTCGCGCATCACCGAGAGGAGGCGCGCGATCTTCCGGCGCGACTGCGGCAGCGAGCGGAAGTTCTTGAGCTGGCGGGTGGCGAGCTTGAACTTCGCGTCGAAGAGCTCCTCGCGCGCGCCGCGAAGCTGGTCCGCGATCTCGTTGTCAGACAGGCGTCGCATGTCTTTCATCAGCCACCGCCTCCTCTCTCGCAATGAAGCGCGTTTTTATCGGGAGCTTGTATGCCGCGAGGCGCAACGCCTCTTTGGCAAGGATCCGATCCACGCCGCCCACCTCGAGGATCACGCGCCCTGGCCGCACGACCGCGACCCAGTGGTCGGGTGCGCCTTTGCCGGAGCCCATCCGGACCTCGGCGGGCTTCTTGGTGACCGGCTTGTCGGGGAAGACGTTGATCCAGACCTTGCCGCCCCGCTTGAAGTGGTGTGTGACCGCGCGCCGCGCGGCCTCGATCTGGCGGGCGGTCATCCAGCAAGGCTCCATCGCCTTCAGGGCGTAGTCGCCCTTCGTGATGGTGTTGCCGGACTGCGCGGACCCCTTCATGCGGCCGCGCTGGAACTTGCGGTGCTTGAGGCGCTTCGGTTGCAGCATCAGGCGCCCACCCGCGCGGTCGCGGGACCGGTCTGCGCGACCTGGCGCGGCGTCGGCTCGACGTCGCCCTTGTAGATCCAGGCCTTCACACCGATCGTGCCGTACGTCGTCTTGGCGATCGCCCGACCGAACTCGATGTCCGCGCGCAGCGTGTGGAGCGGCACGCGGCCCTCACGCTCCCACTCGCGCCGGCTCATCTCAGCTCCGCCGAGGCGTCCGGCGACCGCGACGCGCACGCCCTTGGCCCCCGCCTTCATCGAACGCTGCACCGTCTGCTTCAGCACCTTGCGGAAGGAGACGCGGCGCTCAAGCTGCTGAGCGACGTTCTCGGCGATGAGGTACGCATCAAGCTCGGGGTAGCGGATCTCGAAGATGTTGACCTTGACCATCTTCCCGGTCATCTTGCCGAGCACCTGGCGGAGCTCCTCGACCTTCGCGCCGCCCTTGCCGATCACCACGCCGGGCTTCGCGGTCTGGATCGTCACCGTGACCTGGTTCGCGGATCGCTCGATGTCGATCCGCGCGATGGCCGCGTCGCGCAGCCGTGCGCGGATCGCGTCGCGGATCGCGACGTCCTCCTTGAGCAGGACGGGATACACCTTGTGGTTCGCGTACCACTTGGCGTTCCAGGTCTTGGTGAATCCGAGTCGGAACCCGATCGGGTGAGTTTTCTGTCCCATCCTTATTCCTTGCTGTCCAGCACGACCTCGAGGTGGGCCATGCGATGGAGCTTGAGGTCGCGCCGGCCGCGTCCGCGGAACCACGCGCGCTTCATGCGCGGGCCCTCGTTCGCGATCGCGCGCTTCACGTAGAGGTTCTCGAGCGTCAGGTTGAAGTTGTTCTCCGCATTGGCGATCGCCGACCGCACCACACGGCCGAGCGGCAGCGAGGTGCTCTTCGGAAGGTTTTCAAGGATGGCGATCGCCTCCTCGGCGCTCTTTCCGGTGATGAGGTCGGTGACGAGGCGGGCCTTCCGCGGCGAGAGCCGCAGGAACTTGGCCGTCGCCTTCACTTCCACGTTAGGCACCCGCCCTTACGTTGGTCGACCGCTCGGGCACGCCCGCACCCGCGCCTGCCGGCGCGGCGGGGGCCGGCGTCGCCGTGGCCGAGGCGGCCTCCGCCGCGGCGATCGCGCGGCCGTGACCGCGGAACGTGCGCGTCGGAGCGAACTCGCCGAGACGGTGCCCGACCATGTTCTCGGTGATGAACACCGGCACGTGCCGGCGACCATCGTGGACCGCGATGGTGTGACCCACCATCGTCGGCAGGATCATCGACGGCCGGGACCACGTCTTCACGACCTTCTTCTCGTTCTTGGAGTTCAGGATCTCGATCTTTTCCTTGAGGGACTTCTCGACGAAGGGCCCCTTCTTGACGCTTCGACTCATTTCGACTTCCTCTTCCGGGGCCGCTCGGTGACAAACCGATCCGTCCGCGGGTTGTTCCGCGTCTTGAGACCCATGGCGGGCTTGCCCCACGGCGTCTGCGCCATGCCACCCACGGGCGACTTGGCCTCGCCGCCGCCGTGCGGGTGATCGCGCGGCGACATCACGACGCCGCGCACCTGCGGACGCCACCCCATGTGCCGCTTGTGACCGGCGCCGCCGATCTTGCGGTTCTCGTGCTCGACGTTGCCGATCTGACCGACGGTCGCGCGGCAGCGGACGTGGACGACGCGGATCCCGCCCGAGGGCAGGCGGATCTGCGCGTACTCGCCCTCCTTAGCCACCAGCTGCGCCGCACCGCCCGCGGCGCGCACCATCTGCGCGCCCCGACCCGGCTGCAGCTCCACTCCGTGGATCTGCGTCCCTGTCGGGATGTGCTCGAGCGGCAGGCAGTTACCCACGCGGGCCTCGGCGTCGGCGCCGGAGACGACGGAGTCGCCGACCCGAAGATCGTTGGGCGCGATGATGTAGCGCTTCTCGCCGTCGCGGTAGACGAGCAGCGCGAGCCGCGCGGAGCGATTGGGGTCGTACTCGATGGCGAGCACGCGCGCGGGAATACCGTCCTTCTCGCGCTTGAAGTCGACCTTGCGGTAGAAGCGCTTCTCGCCACCGCCGCGGTGCCGCGTCGTCACGCGGCCCTGGGCGTTGCGGCCCGCCTGCCGGCGCTTGGGCTCGAGCAGGCTGCGCTCGGGTTTCTTGCCCTTGGTCAGCTCCTCGAATGAGGCCGACTGCCGGAAGCGCCTGACGGGCGACGTCGCCTTGTACTGCTTCAGCGGCATGTCCTTAGACCCCTTCCACGAAGTACTTCTCGATGCGCTGGCCCTGCGCGACGGTGACGATCGCCTTCTTCCAGTCCGGCCGATGGCCGATGCGGCGGCCCAGGCGCCGGGTCTTCCCCGGAACGTGGATGACGTTCACGGCGACGACGTCCACCTTGAACGACTCCGCGACCGCGTCGGCGATGTCGCGCTTGGTCGCGGCCTTCGCGACCTGGAACGTGTAGCGACCGACGTTCGTCTCGGTCATCGAGCGCTCGGTGATCACCGGACGCAGCAGCACCGCGCTTCCTTTGATGGTCACGCTTCGCCACCCACCGCGGCGCGCGCCGCGAGCAGTTCGAGGGCCGGCCGATGCACGAGGACGGTCTCCGCGCGGAGAACGTCGGCGAGGCGCAACGTGCCGGGCGTCCGGAGCTCGAGCTCCTTGAGATTCGCGCCGGCGCGACCCACACGATCGTCGAACTCGGCGGTCACGAGGACGGAGCGCCCGGTGTCTCCGACACGTGCGAGCCAACCTGCGACGTCGCGCGTGCGCAGACGATCGCCGTCGACGCCGTCGAAACCCAGCGATTCGATGACGAGCACGCGGCCATTCGCCGCCTGGGCGCTGAGTGCCTCGGCGAACGCGGCGCGCCGCATCTTCGCGGGCAGGCGCTGGGCGTACTGGCGGCCATTCGGGCCGAACACCACGCCACCGTGCCGCCAGTGCGGCGAGCGCGTGGACCCCTGACGGGCGCGCCCGGTGCCCTTCTGTCGCCACGGCTTCGCGCCGCCACCCGCCACGCGCGAACGGTTCTTCGTCGCCGACGTCGCCTGCCGCGAATTCGCGAGCGCGGCGATCAGAGCCTGGAAGAGGACACCGCGGCGTTTCGTCGGAGTCGTGAGTGCGGCGGGGAGCTCGACCGATCCTCCCGACGTGCCGTCGGCCGCGATCACCGGCGCATGCCCCGCGGGTGCCGTGGGAAGCGGGCGGGGCTCGGCCTTCGGCCGCACCTCGCGACGCTCGTCGGCGCGGCGCTCTTCGCGCGGGGCCTCCGGCCGAACGACTCGGGTGATCGGGCGCGCGACCGCGCGGCGCGTCGGCGCCTTGGCTTTTGTCGCCGCGCGCCCTGCTGTTGCCGCGCGCGCTGCCGGCTTCGCCGCCTTCGCGGGTGTCGGCTTCGCGGCTTTCACCGGGGTGGTCTTCACCGCCGCGGTCTTCTTGGCCGCGGGGTTGACCTTCTTGTTCTTGTCCTTACTGGAATCCTTCGTTGCCACTTACGCCTTCCTGACCATGACGATCCCGTTGCGCGCCCCGGGGACGGCGCCGGCGATGACCAGGACGGAGCGCGCCGGATCCGCGCGCAGGATCTCGAGGTTGCGGACCGTCACTCGGTCGGCACCCTGATGCGCGGCCATGCGGAGGCCCTTCAGGACGCGGCCGGGGGTCGTGCCCGACCCGACGGAGCCCTGACGCCGCAGGTGGTCGGAACCGTGGGACTTGGGGCCACGGGTGAAGTGGTGGAGGTGCACCGGTCCCTGGAAACCCTTCCCCTTCGACGTCCCCACGACGTGGACTTTGTCGCCGGGCTGGAAACGGTCGACGCCGATCTCCTGACCGGTCGCGAAACCCGCGACGTCATCGAGCCGCACCTCGCGGAGCACCCGGAGCGGAGGCAGGTCCTTGAGATGCCCGAGCGCCGGTTTCGTCAGCATTTCCCTCTTCTTCGCGCGGCCGAAGCCGAGCTGGATCGCGCTGTACCCGTCGCGCTCCTTCGTCCGCACCTGCGTGACGACATTGGCCTCGGCGGAGATCACCGTCGCCGCGACCACCGAGCCGTCCTCTTTGAAATGCTGGAGCATGCCGAGCTTGCGCCCGAGCAGCACCGGCTTCTTGATCGCCGGCGCGCCGCTGGGCTGCTCGGGCTCCGCCTTCTCTTCCACCTTCGTTTCGTCGCTCATCCTGTCGCCTTCTTTAGAGCTTGATCTCGATATCGACGCCCGCCGGAAGGTTCAGCTTCATGAGGGCATCGACCGTCTTCTGCGATGGGTCGTTGATGTCGATGAGTCGCTTGTGCGTCCGGATCTCGAACTGCTCGCGCGAGTCCTTGTAGATGAACGGGCTCCGGATGACCGTGAACTTCTCGATACGCGTGGGCAGCGGGACCGGACCGGTGACCGTCGACCCGGTCCGCTGCGCGGTCTCGACGATCTGCGCAGCGGACTGGTCGATGAGCTTGTGGTCGTACGCCTTGAGGCGTATCCGGATCCGCTGCTTCGCCATTACGCGATCACCTTCGTCACCACGCCAGCGCCGACGGTGTGCCCGCCCTCGCGGATGGCAAAGCGCAGGCCCTCCTCCAGGGCGATGGGGGTGATGAGGGTCACCTCGAGCGTCGAGTTGTCGCCGGGCATGATCATCTCGGTGCCCTGGGCCAGCTTGGCCTCGCCGGTCACGTCGGTGG
>WNGI01004625.1_pt1 | contig 12316 bp, 10 predicted proteins | sample 5400621 | NCBI WGS metagenome assembly WNGI01 (sample SAMN13153374, study PRJNA577476) | soil metagenome | isolation source: 20 cm soil or saprolite under Garry oak tree replicate 1 | place: USA:California | collected 2016-06-15 | reverse complement strand
CGTGCCTACACAGACGAGTATCCTATCCCACTCGCGTGCTCCCTCAACACCGCAGGCCCGGTCACATAGGAAAGGAATCCGAAAATGCGGCAGGGGAAAAAGCGGACACCTTCGAGGGAAAACAGTGTGACCCGTTACAGTCTTCGTTTCCCGCCCCGCACGACCAATCAAGCTGGTCGCCTTCGACCTCGGCTATAACTCTCCCAGCTCTTTCGCCCGCGCCGTCAAACGCGACTGCGGCTCTTCCCCCGAAGAACTTCGCTCGCGCATCATCCGCGAGCTCCGCGCCTCCCAAAACACATAACTCCGACACGCCTTCATTCCGAGCGAAGCGAGGGACCTGCTTTTCTCTCAATTCCCAATGCTCATGTTCGACTTCCTTTCTGAAATTGTCGCATTCTGCACATCATTGGCGTCTTCTGCAAATTGCTTCCTATTGGTTTTCCAATACTGCTCTGCCACAGTCCTATCGTAACTGACCCTCGGAGGTACTCATGCGACCTGCTCGTTTCGCTCGTTCTCTTCGTTCTTTCTTCATTAGTCTTTTCCCCGCACCCGCCCCATCCTCCCGCCAACCCTTTGGCGGCAAATCCCAGTCACATCTCATCGCAGGTTTCGCCCGAACGGTCCGTGGACTACGCCTCGGAGGCCCTATGCGAGTGGTTCTTCTCGTCCTTTCTGCCGTTCTCAGCGCTTTGTTTCTAGACTCGTCCGCCGCTCAACAGACCGCTTCTTCTAGCACTCAAGCCTCCCAATTGATGCAGCAGTCGCTCGCAGCCTTGCAAGGCAATACATCGATCAGCGATATCACTCTCACAGGCACCGCCCGCCGCATCGCCGGTTCCGGCGACGAAACCGGAACCGGTGTCTTCAAGGCAATGGTTTCAGGTGCAGGTCGAATGGACCTGAGCCTCTCCTCAGGGCAGCTCGGAGAAGTTCAGAATCTCACTTCGACCACACCGGCTGGAACTTGGTCCGGTCCCGACCGCATCTCCCACCCGATTGCTTACCACAATCTTCTAGCCGAGCCTGCCTGGTTTTTTCCCGCCTTCGCCATCGCTCGCAGACTCTCGGGCTCCGGTTTCGTCGCTACCTATGTCGGCCAAGAGACGCGCAACGGCCATGCGGTCGAACATGTCTCCGTCTCGCAAACATTTTCCTCCAAGTCTGCGTCTGGCGCCCTTCTGCTCCAGCATCTAAGTCAAGTTGACTTCTTCCTCGATTCAGCAACTCTTCTGGCTTCGGTCATCACCTTTAACGTCCATCCGGACAACGACGCTGGCCTCGACATCCCCATCGAAATCCGCTTTTCAGACTATCGCCCCATCAACGGCGCGCAAGTTCCTTTCCACGTTCAAAAATACATGAACAACAGCCTCGTCCTCGATTTTCAAGCAGAAACCATCACACTGAACTCCGGCCTGGCCGCGAGCACTTTTAGCGCTCAATGAACTGGAGAGAACCGATGACTCGCGCACACCGCTTCCTCTTTCTCACGATCGTGCTCGCTCTCACTGTTAAGGTTACCGTCGCCCAGGTTCAAACCGGCACCCCACCCTTCGGCTCTTTTGGCGGCGGCCCCGACGTAATAAATCTCGGCAATCTCAATGCACATCTCACGATTCCGGTCCTTCACAAACCCGGCCGGGGCACGAATTTCACTTACGACCTCGCTTACGATAGCTCCGTCTGGTATCCCGTCACGTCGGGCAGTACCACGAGCTGGCAGCCCGTCGCTAATTGGGGCTGGGGAATCGTCAGCCAGCCTGTGGCAGGTCTTGTAACTTACAGAGTCACCCCTAGAACGTGCACTGACCGAATCAGCTACTACGGGAATTACAACCTTTACAGCAACTGGACATTCATCGATTCTTTCGGCACCGCCCACCCAACCTCAATCACCGTGTCGGACGAAAGCGTTGTGGCGCCGGACTGCACCAGCCCCATTCCCGGCCCGTACAGCAGTGGGCCCATCGCGCTGACGGACGGCTCGGGCTATATGCTTTCGGTGACCGCTGACCCCGCAGCCACTCTCACCACTGCGTCAGGTACCACCCTGTATCCCAACGTGAATTATTCTTCGACAGGTACGGCGACTGACCGAAACGGGAACCAGATCAGTGTAAGCACCGGAGTGTTCACAGACACCCTCGGCACAACGGCCCTCACGGTGGCAGGAGTAGCTCCCAGCAACACGACCTTCACGTACACCGCTCCTTCCACGGCCAACGCGTCCTACGCCATGATATACACCACCTACTCCATCCAAACGAACTTCGGCTGCGGCGGCACTGTCACGGACTACGGCACCAACGGAAACATGACCGCGAATCTGGTGAGCGAAATTCATCTTCCCGACTGGAACGCCACTACCAACCCCAATTCGAAGTACACATTTACCTATGAGCCGACCTATGGTCACTCCGGTTTCGTCACAGGTCGCTTGGCCTCGGTCACTCTCCCTACTGGCGGAACGATCTCGTACCAATATTCAACGGGCGGAACAGGAGTCAACGGGATCTCCTGCTCCGACGGCTCAGCCACAACTGTCGTCCGCACTACTCCTGATGGCACTTGGACCTACGCCCGCACCCAAGTCTCCGGCAACCATTGGCAAATAACCATCACCGACCCAACGACGCCAACGGCGAACCAAACCGTGATCGATTTCCAGAAAGACAGCTCAACGAATCCCACTCAGAACTTTTACGAAACCCAGCGCCAGGTCTATCAGGGCTCAGTTGCTCCAGCTAACCTGCTTAAAACCATCAATATCTGTTACAACGGCAATCTGTCGAACTGTGCTACGACTGCGGTTGCCGCGCCTATCACCCAGCGCAACGTCACAGACATTTTGCCTGGAACTAGCAACCTGCGGTGTCAGCACATCTACAAGTACAATTCCAGCGGCTCACTGATCGAGCAAGACGATTACGACTATGGATCCGGTGCTAATGGCCCTCTCCTAAAGAAAACGGCAATCACTTTTGCCTCCCTCGGCAGCATCACCAAATTCCGCCAAACGGTCACGGTTACCAACGGCTCAGGTTCCACTGTTTCGCAAACCAACTATAACTACGATGAAACCTCGGTCGTAGCCACCTCCGGGACGCCGCAGCACACCACCGTTACTGGCTCACGCGGCAACCTCACCAGCGTGAATTACTACCCGACTTCTCTAACGAAGCGCATGACGTACTTCGACACGGGCAATGTGCAGAGTGTGACGGACGTGAACGGCGGGCAGACCACGTACAACTACCTCGACGCTACCTCAACCTGCGGCAACGCATTCCCCACCTCGATCACGGAAGCGATCACTGGCCTTTCCAAGTCCATGACTTGGAATTGCACTGGAGGCATCCAGCACACCTCCGTTGACGAAAACAACCAGACCACTACCTCCTCTTTCAGTGATGCGTATTTCTGGCGCTCCGCATCCATAACGGATCCCTCCAGCGCTGCTATAAACCTCACGTACACCGGCCAAACACTGGCTGAAGGCTCTGTCAGCTTCAACGGAGGTAACTCCAGCTCAGACGCATTCATAACGCTGGATGGTCTCGGCCGCAAACACCTCTCTCAAATTCGGGAGACACCGGGTGGAAGCAACTTCGACACAACGGAAACCGATTACGATGCTTCGGGCCGCGTGTCCAGAGTGACCCTGCCCTACGTCGGTACTGCAGGCCAGACGAACTCTTCGGCTCCGGCACAAACCACAACGTACGATGCGCTCAATCGGACTCTGAGCCTCTCGGACAACTCGGGAGGGTCACGGACTTTTTCCTATTCCCAAAACGACGTCTTCATTACTCGCGGTCCCGCTCCAACTGGCGAGAATACCAAGCGCCGTCAGGAAGAATTTGATGCTCTCGGGCGATTGACCTCTGTGTGCGAAATCACCGCGGGCACCACAAGCGCGCCCGCAGGCACTTGCGCCCAGACTTCATCGCAGACCGGTTATTGGACGAAATACTCGTACGACGCGCTCGGCAGGCTTACAGGCGTCACGCAAAACGCCCAGTCCTCCAACCAGCAAACCAGAACCTACGTTTATGACTTACTGGGCAGACTAGCTTCCGAAACCAATCCCGAAACGGGCACCACAACCTATACTTATGATACGGACATCTCTTGCGGCACCTCCAATGGTGACCGCGTTAAAAAAACGGATGCCGTTGGCAACGTCACATGCACGGCCTACGACACCCTCCATCGCCCCACCGCCATCACGTACCCGTCCGGGAGCTACGCCTCGGTCACACCCGCCAAGCATTTTGTTTACGACGCGGCTACTGTAAACGGCGTCGCTATGACGAGCGTGAAAGGCCGCTTAGCCGAGGCCTATACCTGCACTGGTGCATGCAGCTCGAAGATTACCGATGAAGGCTTCAGCTATACCGTCCGCGGTGAACCCTCCGACATCTATGAGTCTACTCCTCACTCCGGCGGCTACTACCACGTGAATCAGACCTACTGGGCCAACTCCGGCCCATACCAACTAACGGCACCAGGAATTCCCACCATTACCTATTCGCCCGACGGGGAAGGCCGCCCGTATAAAGTCTCCTCCTCATCCGGCCAGAACCCGGTGACGAACACGGTCTTCAACGCGGCCAGCCTGCCCACTTCGGTGACCTACGGCTCCGCCGATTCAGACGCGTTCACCTACGACTCCAACACCAACCGCATTACCCAGTACCAGTTCACCGTCAACGGCCAGTCGCTTATCGGCGCTCTAACCTGGAACGCGAACCACACCCTCTCGTCGCAAAACATCACCGACCCCTTCTTTACCTCCGATACGCAGAACTGTAGCTATTCCCATGATGATCTCACGCGCTTGGCCTCCGTAAATTGCGGCTCCATTTGGTCGCAGACTTTCTCTTACGACGCGTTCGGAAATATATCCAAGTCGGGCACCTACAGCTTCCAACCTGTCTACAAAGACACGAACGGCAACACCACAAACCGCTTCGTCAGTATTCCCGGCACAACAGTTTCCTATGACGCCAATGGTAACGTCCTGGCTGATGGCTCTCACACCTACAGCATGGATTCCGCAGGCAAGCCCGTCACCGTTGATTCCGTCAACCTAACCTATGACGCCTTCGGCCGAATGGCCGAGCAAAACCGCTCCGGGGCATATACACAGATTGTTTACTCCCCAGGCCGAGCAAAACTCGCGCTCATGAACGGCCAGACTCTGCAGAAAGGACTCCTTCCTCTTCCCGGCGGCGGTGTCGCCGTTTACAATTCCAGCGGCCTGCTCTATTACGGCCACTCCGATCACCTCGGGAGCATCAAGGTCGGCTCGACTCCGTCACGCACCATCTACTTCGATCTGGCATACGCTCCCTTCGGCGAAACCTATGCCACGTACGGCACCACCGATCCGGCGTTCACTGGCCAACGACAGGACACCGTCGCCGGTCTCTTCGACTTTCCTGCCCGCGAATACAGCACGCAGGGCCGCTGGCCTGACCCCGACCCTTCCGGCCTTGCCTCGGTTCACCTCTCCGACCCCCAAACCCTCAATCGCTACGCCTACGTCCGCAACAACCCCCTCGTCATGATTGACCCCCAAGGCCTCGTTGGATGTTCAGAAGTCGACGGCGGAGAATTCGAAAACGACGGCTGTTTTGCAGGAGTTGGTGGCACTTCCGGTCCCGGTCCCAACCTCGGTCCTGATCCCAACCCCGGTGACCCAGGCAACTCCAGCAGCGACTGCACTGCAGGTGCTACAACATGCGGCGGCAACACTAGCTGTCCACCAGACAGTTGCTTCACCGTTCCTGGTAATGATCCAAACTATATGGTAGAGGTCTCAGCGTCGCTCTCCGATGGAACACAACCTGTTATCGAAACGCAGAGCGCTCAGATCGACACTACTCTCCAGGAAGAGTGCAGCTGTCTACTGGGCCAAATGCAGAACGATTCCCAGTCTATGGCGACCGTTAGCGGTGCCAACACTCTTGTCGAGATCGCGGGATATATAGAACTTGCCGGGGCAGGCGCCGTTCTCACTCCTGGGGCGGCTGTCTTTGTTGTAGATAATTGGTTGAAGATAACAGCAATAACCGCAGCAACGACGTTTGCAGTTGCCGAGACCGCGGGAGTAGCAGGTCTTGAAACCACCGGCCCACCACAGACCGGACACACTGAAAACGACCCTCACGGAGGCGAGACCAGGGAAGACCCGGCCCCCATCTCAGGTCCTCCAGTAGCAGGTGAACCTCCACCTCCACCAGCATTCTAATATGGAGTGGAGCAATACCCGGGTGTCTTATCCATGAGCCCGTCGCAAAGATTTGACTCTTCCCTCGCAGCACAAGAGGCTGTACCATACCGGAAAAGGAAATCAAAATATGCAAAACCCCAGAATGTTCAACTTGTGGCACGATCAACAAAGGGAAAGCATGACTGGAGCCAACCTGAACGTATACAAGACCAAATATCACAGAAATTCTAAATGTCCATATTGTCAAGCCGCCATTGATCAGAATGTCGTTCGATACCGAGGCTCATTTCGGTGCCCTAATTGCGGAATTGAAATTCAGGTCTCGAAGATCTACGCTTCACTATGTGGATGGGGTGGTTCTGCTGTCGCAGCTTTGATTTGTCTTAAAATCCTCCATCTCCAAGGCGGGCGTTTTCTATTGGGTTTTTTGGTTCTCTGGGCCCCTTCAGTAGTTTTCACGTGGAGTCTTATCAGGCGATTCTATCCACCCAGGTTGACTATGTAACCAGCCCGGCCGACTAGATGACAGCGTCGGCTCCTTCGACCGAGTAGACTTGCCGGTTCTGCTCTAGTTGATGAACGCCGGTCATCGTTTTCTCCGTCGGTCAAACTCCAGCCAGTCCCGCTTGAGTATTTCTTCGAACTCGCGCTTGTCCTCGCCCGATTCGCGCCGTGTTTCGGTTCCAGTAAATAGCCCGGCGCGGTAGCTCACTATTTCAAATTTTTCTTTTCGTGATTTTCTTCGCCGCTATGCACAGAGTTAGTTTGCCCCGGAAGTTCAAGCCGATCACACGTCCAGCCTTCGTGCGTATCGATACGGAGACATCGTGGTTGTCGTAGCAGATTTGCTTCGTCTTATATTTCACATACCCTCTCAGAAGAATTGGTGCCAGGTGAACGGTTTTTGACGCCCGATGACCCACAATCTTACGCCCCTAGATTTTTCTCCGTCGATCTCTTCGATTGGGTCGATCATCAGCCCGGCGATCTTGTATCCCTGCCGGGCCTTCTCCCGGAGTCGATCTCCCAGGGCCAGAAGGAAACGGTCGTAGTCTTCTGGAGCAAACTTCGGCAATCCTAGTCCGGCTACCGCCGCTGCGCCTATCAACGTCGAGAGGAAATTACGCCTTCGCATGTCAATCTTCTTTCATCCGTTCAAATCCAGAAGTCTTTGTTCCAGTGGATAGTCGTAGAGGTCATACGTTTTTGCATGCACAGCAAATTTCGCTAATCCTTCATTGGTCATCATCGTGACACGTTCGATTCCATCCGCCAGCCAACGATCCACAATCACGAACGTTCCACAGATGCATTCAAAATACTCGGGCCACGAATGCGCAACGAGACCTAGCGGATGACATGCCGGGCATCCGACAGTTGGATTGGCCCATTTCCTATTCAGCGTTAAGAAATGCGTCCAAAGATACGCTTGACGCCGCAACCACATTCGTTCACGTTCGGATTCGGACAGCGCCATCCATTTCCGGTGCTCGTACTCACGCTGACGCTGACGATGTTCCTGGTATGTCATGGCGTGGGCCGGAGTCCTCTCGTTGGCCGACATACATTCTGCACAGCGGTCATCCATCAGCGTTTTCAAACGTGAGCCACAAGGACAAAGCTTTTCAGTCAAGTTAAAACTGAATATGACTGGAGTCGCGGCGCATGCAGCGGTTCCGACCAGGCGTCGTAAAAAGTTACGCCTTCTCAATGTACTCCTCGTCTCAAATCTGCCAACCTCTGTTCTATCGGGTAATCTTTTCGATGATCGATCACGAATCTTCTTTGGCCTGGAACGCGGAATTCTGGGTCTACGCAGCGGGGGCATAAAGTTCTGTCCCGTTCCTTAAGTTCAATTCGTCGGCAATCAATAATGTGGGTGATCGTTAACCCCCACAGCTTCGGCAATTGCTTGTTTGAATCATGCGAACATCACCGGGAACCTATACGGGGCATCCTGGCCCACCACGTGAACGATTGCGGATAGCTCTCGGGCACGCAGCAGATACCTGGGTTCAACGGAGTAGACGATCTTTGTGTAATTCTTGGCGCTTCGATCTGCGAGATGGAAGCTGTAATCGGATTCGTCTTGCGAACATTTGCCATCGAGCACGAGATGACCATGATCGTCTGTCATGATGACTCGTTGGATTTGAACGTTCTGTCCCCTGGACCATCGCCCCAGACTAAAGCATATTTGTTCCAACCGATGATTCAGTTGATTTTCAGGAACGGGTACGAACAGCGCAGGACCCGCCGCACATGCAGCGACCGCCAGAGATAAGAATGTGCGCCGGGTAATCATCTTGGTTGAGCCAAGGAATACGGCCCAATGGGGCGTGCCCAATTCTTCTTTGGCACGTCGCCGCACTCTCCAATGAAGTAGCGTCCGGTCTCGTCCGGCTCCCCATCACGTGGGCGTGACGCATACAGCAGAAACATCGCGAGCACATGTCGGTCAGGTTCGAACTTTGGCTGTACGGATTTCTTTTCGAGATTCATCGTCGTTTCTCTTTCGAGCGCATCCTGGGTTGGACCAGATACCACCGTTTTCCCTTACGGGCGACGGTTGGCCGCAGCGAAGCTGCGATCTTTGATGCACCTGTATTATGCCGGGGTAGGCGGTTCCGCTTACTTTTTCTTACTTCTGTTCGACTCCTGTCAACGAAACTTGGTCTTCTCCCACCGTTAGCACGAGCGGACCTGCGATTATTTTAATTCTGCGCCCAGATACGGAATCGAACACGGAGACGATCTTACCTTTCAAAAGCTTTCCGTTAAATTGGCGAACCGAAACCTGGTCGCCTGGGCGAAAGAAATTTGGGGTCTTGTGTATCCATCCGTGGCGAAACTCAGTTTTCTCTTTCTCACTCATGAGCGAAATCTCTCCTGCCAGTGTCTCGACTAAATCCTGGAGTGTTTCGGGCATGGCACAACTCATTGGACCAGCCTGGGACCATTCAGAATCACATCTGGCACGGATGCTAAGAATTCTCCGTCCTCCGCAATCCCATCCGGAGGAGTGCTCATGAAAGCTATATCGATGTAATTTTCCAACGTGAGTTCGATTTTATACTTGAGCATGAAAGCCAGGACTCCACTGTGTTCGGTATCGTCGTCGTGTATGACCTTTCGTGTCTGCGGCTTTTTGAGAAATGCCTTCTCCAGATGTTCCCGGACCACCTTCTTTTCCTCGGGTGACATCTGTTCCAGGCTTTTGATTACCGCCTCCCCCAACTGCTCTGTTGTCAAACTTTGCTTTTTTGTCATCACTTCGCCACCTTCGCTAGTTCACGTCGAATAATCCAGCCAATTGATCTTTCTTCCCGCTTCGCCATTTCCTTCAACTTCTTCAACGTTGCGGTGTCAATCCAGATTGTCAGGCGCTTCAGCATAGTTGTATCTTACAATGTCTTACCTGCGCTTGTCAAGGACGAATATCGCCACTGTTTATGCTGGTTTTCTCCGCATTTTCCTTGCGGCGAGAATCTTTGGTGCATACTCGTGTCTGGTCTCTGCGACTGCCGCCAGCACATCTGCCAACGACGGCATCCGGCCTTCCTGTTGTAGGCGCTGAACCTCGGCGGCGAAGTCCGAGGGACCTAACTTTTGTTCTGTTTTGAGTCGTTTCATATTTCCCTCTCGGGCGTATTCCGCTGGCGCGGTACCACCGTTGTCATGCGACACGGTTGGTGGCTACAAGAATTGCAGCCGTCTTAAATACGCTCCCATCATATCACGAAATACCTGCCTTCCGAAGTTCTGGTATCAGTTCTTTCACATCTATCCGCATCTCAAAACAGGATGGCGAACGCATCCGTGAGATCGAACGGGAACACGGACGCGACAAGGCGCTGGCCGCGCTATTGCGAATGCTTCGAGTCCGTGGATAACTACGACCTGGTCCGTCAGCCCTTATATGCCCGTCTCAAACTGTGGCAGCAGGTCATGGACTTTCTCTTCTTGTTTTTGTAAGGAAGAAGCCCGACAATCAAATTCTTGGGTTCGGATACGGGGCTTCGTTCGTGTCTGAATCTTGCCCTGTCGTTACCTAGCGACAGAGCCTTAAATCTTGGGGTGACCGGAGGGGGTCGGACCCTCAACTATCGGCTTTCTAGGCCGACGTTCTACCAGTTGAACTACGGTCACCACATTGGGGCATCTGCTCATCACAGGTGCCCCAAACTTTTTAGGGATTCACGGCAGCTTCGCCAGCGCGTCCCGAACAACTCCTTCCGCTCGCGTGTGTCCTTGATTGGTGAGGCGGTATCTCTTGCCGCGATGCGCACCTGTAATTATCACAGCGCCTTCGCCAGAGAGGGCCGCAAGGATTCGGCTAATTCGCGGAGTCCGATATCCAGACTGCTGCATGCCGTCAATAATCTCGCCGCCAGTGGGATTTTCATTGTTCCGATAGTGTCGCTGTCCGTACAGAATGAGCAAAACGGCATCGGTCTCCGAAGTGGGAGGGACGGTCAGGGAAATCACACGACGCTCTGCTCGAAAAATCCTATCCATACTTGAGGTTGCCACTGGTATCACAGGCTGCGACGTTGGAGCATCAAAACTAGTAGTTGGAGTAGTAGTTTCCACTTTATCTTTAGACAGAGAAGCAATCAGGTCCTTAAATGCCTCAAACTGCTCCTTTACCGTCTCGACAGGTCCATCAGCTTCAAATTCATGCTCCCCTACCTTTACTTTGAGCCTGTATTCGGCCATAGAGCCTTACCTCAGAGAGTATAATGACACAAAAATATGCCAATGTCAATAGGATGGTGAATAAAAATTAAAATATGGACAACGCTATTAGAACTCTATAAACTGCTGAATACATGAGGCTTATGTCCGGACGCAGTTTTCTGCGGAACTTGCAGTAAATTATACGACGAGTCGCAGCAACCTAAAGGAAGGGTTGGAAGGGTTGTGGAAGGGTTGAATCGAGGTTGACATTTCATGGTTCTAATAGTACTATACGAGATACCCCGATATGGGGAAATCTCAAAGGAGACTATAAAGAGCGAATTCCAAGCCCGTTAGGGCTACAGCGCCATGAAATCCGGTAGTGACGACGGATAGCGCAAAGCAGATCGCCTACCTTGTTTAATTGGCGTCCTGCGGTTCCTCGACGCCATTATGAAAACAGAACATCTCGCAGAACGAATCCGCTTAGTATCGCGCCGCTACTCTCCAGAATTGCCGGAGCCGCGATTTGTGTGCTCACTCGTATACGACAAGACCCTGGAAGATGGCCGGACGCAATACCGATGCTCCGGGTGTCACGAGACCCAAGTTGTGGACGGTATGCTCGATAAAATAGGGGACAGGGTGTGTCGAGGAACAACCGATGCCTAGAAAACTAGGTCCTGGTATACAGCGTAGATTAGGCGACGGCCCGTCCTCGTCCGCATTCAATTCAAGCGTAGGCCCCACTCAGGTCGTGGAGCGGAAACACCAGACCCCCGAATGGTTTGCGAATGAAAACAAGGTCGCTGATTTCATACGTGCCAGGTTTCCGTGGGCGAACAAATCCGACAGAAAATGCGGCTGCCGTCGCTGCAAATTTCCTGTTGGGAATTATGTTGGGAATTATGTTTCTACCGCTGGATGCAGATGTCGCCCGTGTCGCGAGACTGTGATGGCCGCGAAATGGATAATTGTGATTCGACTATGGTTTCTTGCGCACTGGAACGACAGCAGGATAGAACAACAGTTTGAATGGAAACCTGGCGAGTGTGGAGCCATCGTCCAGAAGATACGTCGTGCGGTGCGGGGAGACCGCCTGGACGGGAGACAGCGGACAGGCAGGCCACGGGGGCGACCGAAGAGACGGCCAAAGAATATTGTCCCGCAAGTACTTACTGGTGAACAAGCTGACACTGTTTTACAATAAGTAGAACGGGTGCAGAGAGTCACTTTAGGTGCCTTTCCATAATAATGCAGAGCATTTTTAGCTTGGCGGCACGGCGACAGCAGGTATAAACCGGGAGGAAGGGTGATCGGAGCCGTGCCGGTGAGCTAAAAATGGATTGGACTAAACCGCTGCAAGGTGCGTGTGCTATGGGTTTTGTTTGA
>WNGI01013875.1_pt1 | contig 12317 bp, 14 predicted proteins | sample 5400621 | NCBI WGS metagenome assembly WNGI01 (sample SAMN13153374, study PRJNA577476) | soil metagenome | isolation source: 20 cm soil or saprolite under Garry oak tree replicate 1 | place: USA:California | collected 2016-06-15 | reverse complement strand
GAAAACGTGTGCATGCCATTCGCCTCGATGCTCCACAAAATGTTTCAAAAATCCTGCACAAAGTATGATCTCGCCCTTGACCTAGATGAATACCATCCTCGTCTTGGTCTCGCTGTTCATAGAGTGAAGACCTCCTAACTTCGAAATTAATCCTTATTTCCGACGTTTAAGGACGGCTACATGGTCCTGTGAGCTACATGAAATCGTTCTGGCGCCGCGGTGCACCATGATTATGGCGGTCATCAGACACTATTACGTTGTCGCGGCTAACCGAGTATATGAATATAACAGGTCCTTCGATTTTTCGGCCGCATTTTCATCAATCAATCTTCATACTCGGTGATCGTGTTAATACGCTCCTTATAGAGACTTACTGTTGTGAAGACTACGGGAAGGAAACCCATAAGAGGATGAGTTGAAGTCAGCGTACGCGTAACAGCCCCTGAGGACATAAAGAATCGGAGAATTTTGATTTCGTAATCGCGTAACACAATGCCATCCGTAAACGGCGGAGGTTGGGCGGACATCGTGGGGCCATGGGGAATTAAACTACTGATGTTCTCTTCGCTGCGCACTATGACTGAATCTAATATGCAGTACCGCCGCAGCGTACGGTGCCGCTACTTTGCATGTTGTCCCCTCGACTCGTACTCTTTTTCTGCAACTTTGGGCTCCCAGTGAAATCATCATATCATGGTAACTGTGGGAACGGAACACTGGCAACCGACACCAAGGACAGGAACCAATACATAACATGTTAACAAAGGCCTTTTTTTTCAGAGTCGCGATCCGCGGCTTCATTTACAGAGATGTTCACGCGTAAAACATGCCACAAAGCCGACCCTTGCTTAAGCTAAAACGCCGTTCATATCTGTTCCGGTCATCAAAGAGACCTAAGACACCCTAATGCCTGTATCGATCTCGATATCTAGCTCGTGCAATGCCTTGACACCCCGTGCGACCCAATAAGCCTTAGTTAATTCATCGTCAAACCAGAGCCCCACACGCATCAATCCATCTCCAGTTACCTCCTCGCGATTTCCTACCGAACCCTGACTATTCAGATCGTTGTTTTTACCCTCTGTCTCCGTGCTTGACTCGCAGGGTATATCAGCGCTTTCAGCTGTATCTGCCGATTGCGGTACCAAGTGCTTTGTATTCTTTGACACCTCTGCATTCTTTGCCTCGCTTCCCCACAAACCTCCTTGTCTGACCCACGCGCCGACATTACTTTCCCACTTCACTGCATCTAGCACGCCTACGATAGCAAGCAGCGTGCAGTCAAACTCTTGCCACCAATGGTAAGTCTCTTCCGTCTCGTTCGCGGCTTGTCCTTCGTCATTCGCCACACTCGACGCCATCCGTTTCTGCTCCGTGGCTCGGGCTAACGTCTTTTTATGCGGACGCTTCCTCTTCCTCGTGCCGGATTTTACAGGTTCTCCTTCTCCTTCAGACATCTCCTCGCCGTCTTCCGCGATTTGCTCAGCTTCCCCATCAGCATCATCTTCTTTACCGGTAGCAGAACCTTCTTCCACGATCGTCGCTTTGGAGCACGCTTCCTTTACTTTTACGTGTTCTTTAATCGCTTGCCCCAACTTAAGAGTGGCAGTAAAGTCTGCATCGCGCATTTCGGCCACATATTCTTTGATGCACATGTGATTCCAGGGTTGTAACTGTGCCTTGAGAGGCGAATCATCAATGAGTAAGGTGGTGTGCGCGGAATGTATTGTTCGGGACTGGACGGAAGACGGCGCGTCAGTTGCCGAGGGCCCCGACTCGCTTATTAGTGTTTTTTCTGGCGCGAAGAATGCCCACGGCTTCGCTAAATCCTTCGTCGTCTGCGTCTTGCTGTCTATAAATAGTAATTCGAGTAAGACGCGCGGCTTAGAGCTCCGAGCCTCGAAAACAAGAGTAACAATTGAAAGCGTGTTCCAGCTCCAAAATTCACAAAAACGAAAACGAGTTGAACGAGTCTACTTACAATAGTCGGATTCACTGAGACCTAACGTGTCCCTTGCCCAGACCGCCGCCAATTGATCTTTCTCACCTCCAAAGCAATGTTCAACCATGTCAGCGACGCTATGCGGTTGTGCCGAGCTCCAAATCATTATATCCAGCCATTTACGCGTTTCTGGGTGGAGCATGTATCGTCTAAGAGAGGAAAGGAACGGGCGCGGGTGAACTGGTCGTAGAGCGCGCTTGATCGTAGGATCTGCATAAGGATCGTACTGCTTCCCCGACCTATCTCTGCGTCTATGCGGGCTGCGAAAGACAAGTGTGCCATTCAAATCCAGTATAAGTAGCTTCGGTTTTGACGCGGGGTCCGAGAGTTGTGTCGATGGTTCAAGAGTAGCATTGATATATTCTGGAGATGGAGAGCTGGGCCGCTTCTGACTTGGTCGAGAGGGTGGTTTCGTGGCTGTGATGCTGGCGTCGGTAGACCTTGTGGGCACCGTCCGCGGAGAGGGCGAAGCAGCCAGTGATGAGGTGGCAGTCGTAGGTACAATATAGTCGCACGTAGGTGCGTAAGCACTGGACGAGGCACCTGGAAAAGAGTAGCGAGCGTCCATCGCGCCACTGAGTTGTCCGCCGTGTGCTGTTGACCTGGATACGTTGCGAGCGTAATGATTTCCCAACCCGCGTGAGCTAGAGCTGCGCGTAGAGTGAAAGTCCGAGGTATCATAATACGGTTGGCCTTCGTCATTCCGAATGGCTGAGGAATCCCGCGAGTGACTGTAACCTGCAGATGATCCCGAGGCCGAACTCCGGGTATGTTGAGACCTAGAAGAGTACGGTGACCACTGACGATACATGCGTCGCGCGCGAAATGGGACTGGACTTGAAGATATGCCAGTGATGCCAATCATGATCGTTCTTTGTTTTTATCTGTTATGTTATTCCAAACAAGGTGTACCAAATGCTTGAATTTCAATTCGGATTCGCCATGTAGCTCGTTCTTCGATTCCTCGGGGAGGAAAGCCTCCGCATTTTCATATTCTAACGTTAGAGTTAAGTGCTTCCAGTCTTCGCACGTAGCTCGGGTAAAAGCCGTGGCTTTCATAAGCGGTGCAGATGGTGAGTTTCACACCGTACTAAGTTGCCCCCCGACCCCCAGTTTTTCGGTGGGCACAAATCCGAGGACGAGTGTCTCGATGACGATCAAAGGCACATGCGTCTCACCGAGCCATAGCCCAAAGGGACCCTTTATTAATATTACCTCCTGTTCTCACAACATTTTTTTGTTTAGTCCGAGGATTTTTCTTTCCATCGTGCATCAAGTCCCGGCATCGCACTACATGCCGCCGGAAGGTCTAAATTTCCATCCGCTCTCTGTTCAGATTGCACACCGAAATTCTACGCCACCAGCACCCGTTATGCTACTCGGTCAGTCATCCCCCGAACAAGCCCGTGACACTGCCACTGCCTAGGATCTTCTGGAAAATTGATGAACATCGGTTAAAATTCCTTTTCAAGGTAGCCTCGTCCGAGTATTTTCCTTATTCCGCCAGGGCTTCGGTCCGCTGCGCCAAGCGCTTCTCTCACGGAATGTCTAAATTTCTTTTCAAGTGTCAGATTGGAGCTTCCATCTGCATAGAAGGTTTCAAGATTATTGCGCGGATCTCCGACGTTGACGCCGAGCGTTCCAAATATCGTTGAAATCGCGCCTTGTCCATCGGGCCCATCTTCGTGACCGTTCCAAAATAGGCAGCTACCCCCGAGGACCCCTTGTCCTTATATCCGCGGGCACGCGGACACATCGTTTGACGGTTGAGATACAGACGACAAACTGGATCTTCCAAAACCTTCGAATCTCTTAAACTCACATGGTGGATTGCGATTACGATGTCGCACCCGCGAGCGCTAATCTCTTCGAAGGAGAAGAGCTTGAGCTTGTGCGGTAGATGCGTTCTTCAGATCGGCAGCAAAACTCGCTCATCCTGTTACGTATATGATAGTATTCGCCCAGAAAATTCCAGGTTTTCATTGTATTCTGTGTGTACAAGCCGATCCGCATAGGAACAGATAGGGCTTTTTGGGATCCAGTAGATTGTAGTGTATATAGAAACGTTAAATATATGCATGTGGACGTTGACAATTGCACATGAGTTCCCCGACTGTCCCCGTATTATGACATAACACTGTACGAAAATATCAAAGCATTGCAGAAAAGGGTATCTTGGCCGAGAGGCGCGCAGCCCTGCCGTATGATGCATTATACAGATATCACAATGTGACCTGGATTGAGAAACAAGGTTGATCAGCCCGTGCTAAGCGAGAAATGTTATCAAGGGTTGCACAAAATAGGTAAGTCGGGTACGAGAGGGTACGAGGTACGCTGAGTGAGCGTCGACGACGTCGGCTGTGATAATAGACTCAACGGCACGTCGTACCGGTTTTCAATTCTGGGGGGGAGATGATAGACATCCTCCCACCAGTTCAGCACTCGGTCCAGCGCAAAAGAGGGTGGTGTTTTGAGAAAAAATACTCACCTAACCCTATACTTTGTCGCTGAACGGCCTCCTCGGCCTTCTTCCACATTTGATGCTCCTTTTTGCCATGTGAGTCACGTTGCCGGAAGGGCTCCTTGTCCCATAGGAACACGAGCCTAGGGTCGACCATCTTAGCGACGACATCATCTTCGTCAGACTCTTCTTCAGACCCTTCAGACCCATCGTCGGAGTCCTTCTCCAAATCCATTAGATCCGTATCCTCCTGTTTCACAACTTTGCTCGTTTCCTGTGCCATCTCCCGGGTAGAGCCAGAGGCGGCATGTATAGATAACGGCATCTGAGCTAGGATCGCAGCATTGCGTGAGTATGCATTGTGAGGCGCGTGCAAGAATGCAAGCCCGCTCTGCCTCATGCGAGTCCATCTCCGGGAACACCGCGTCGTTTGCCCATGTAGACTTGGACCAGGGCGACGAGAAACCAGCTCGCAATTCCAATGATAGATGCGTAAGATAGGGCATCCTCGCAAATTCGAAGTAGCCAGCCCACGAGACCCAATCCTCCCACCTGTTCTGAATCGAGAGATGTGTCGTGTGTAATAATAGCCGCAAATTAAGACTGATGGGTAACGCAGGCTTCGACCATCCTCCCAAATACGACGAATCTGGTCCATCCGATGCTGTCGACATATTGGCTTCTGGACCTGAAACAGGCAGTAATGTTGACACGTGCGTAGGCTTGAGCTCCGCAAGGACAGCTCTTAGCTCCATAGCAAACTGTTTCCGTAGGATCAGTGCGGTCTGATCGCGCACGACCTTACCAGAAAAGGGCAATGATAAGTCCAACGACAACCCTAGTTTTAAACAAGGGGAGTCAGTGCCGGCGACAGGACTCTCGTGCCTGGGAGGAGAAAAAGATTCGATTCTTGGCCTCTGTTCAGCGGCAATGGATAGGAAAGTGAGATGTTGGACGCCTCGACAGGAAAAGATGATTCTAGCGGTCTGGTGGTCATCTGAGTTCGGATCATGCGCGATGGACAGTGCTTTGACGTTGCTGGCGAAGAACGACGTTTTCTTGACCTTGGAGGTGTCAATCGTGCGCAGGAACAATTGCTTGTTCAGAGGCCGTTGAAGGTTGACTACAGAGTAGAGGACGGGCTCCACCCTACAACTATCAGTAACGCTGAGCATGAGCAGAGTGTCGTGCGACATACCAACGCTGAACCTTCTTAGAAACGACGGAGAGAGCTACCCCGGTGCGTTTATCATTGGCGGTAGCGAACTCGAAGATGAGGCGCAAGACGTCGAGGGGTAACATAAATCTGGGGTGTAGGAAGTGAGCCATGGCGGAATAGTCCATCTTAGCGACAAGGAGAGTCTTATAAATTGTTGGCCGGATGGCTGTATCTGTAGTCCTCGGAGCGCGAATGGTTCGCCTTCCGATTGTTTATTTACTTAGCTCACAGGGCATTAACCGGCTCGGCTCAACGAAGAGCTAAATTTAGATTGTCCATATTGCCCGAACAGCCAGATGATTGCGTTCCTGCAGGCTGACTTGACCTATGCGAAAATCTTGTCGGGCTCTCGGACTAGATGGCTGGTGGGTGAAAAAGCAAACGAGCAAATTGTGGATTGCTAATTATGGACATTCCACGTGGCCGTCGGTATTGTGTCGCGCGGACCCCTGGCACTCGCCCAGCTCAACATTTCAGCGTCCCTGAAACCCATTCTGTTGCTGTGAAAGGGCGCATATTGAAAGTCTTATCCACGCCTTAGACCCGCCTCCGAGGTTGAAGGGCCGTTTGACGTAGCTGTGCTTCATGAGAAACGCTGTACGGAAAGGCCGATTCGCCATGGTGATAACACGGTGGCGGCTCGCATGGAACATGGTTCCGCCTTCTCTCATATTATGGCCGAGTCCAAAGAATTGATTCAGTTTCTTTAGGTCTCGGGTCCTGATACTCGTCAAAGTCCACGGACTCTACCCCGCAAGCTAGGCAATTCTACGATGAATCAATCAGAGCAGGACGCCCAATAGACCGCCGACTGTACATCCGTCATGTCCACGAGTACATCAAGGCAAGTGATCATTGTTTACGCGGACGCCTCGGAAAACCAGCTAATTAGAAGGCGGGTAGGAAGAATTATCTGCGATAAAAGTCATGAATAATTTGATCGTCGTCCGATCCGCCATGCCCTCGGTCCAAGTGTCATACGCCCATAGTGATCCTATCCGAAAGGTAAGCCCGCAAAAGGTTGAGCTTGTAAACGCTTCTTTTTCGTCCCAAACGCACTAGTTACCATCAATACCTTCTTTCTCCTTTAAATTGTTGATCTCACGATGGTCAATGAATTGAATGAAACAGAATAGACACGCCCATGACTACGCTGGATCACAGTTCGCAAATCCATTTGGAAACCTCAGCGCGACGGCCGTCGTCTTTGTCAGACGCGGTTTAGAATCAAATCTTTGTCTGATTCCAACTCGGAGAAAATGGAAGCGGCTAAAACGGAGAAGCAATGTAATAAGCTACAGATCAACGAGGAGATTACTTTACAGGTGCTATATTCGTGACTTCCGTGACAAGATCATTCAGATTTGAAAGGAAGGCAGGAGGCAATCACGTTCACTCATGCTTCAAACTATCGAAGAACAGGTGGACCTTTGATGTCCATTGTCTCGGCACATTATTTCAATTCACAGAGACTATTGATGACAAGTAATAAGCTCGATATGTGATTGCCTCGGGCATTCGGGTTAAGTTGTCGCCAGCCGACACCATCTTAAGTTAGCATTTCAGAATGATTCTCCCCCCAAAAGTGCCATTGCGGTAGTGCCGGAATGTCACATGCCCACTACAGCCCACTCCTCGACCCATACCGCTCGGGAATCAGATTTTTCTATGGGTTAGGAGGGCCACTTGAGATCCTATGGATTACTGGATTACGAGACGTATGGGTTAGGAGGTATAACTGTAACTGGAATCTGCCGTAGTTCTGTGGAGGTCCCAAAATTTTAACCGAAGCAACGGTCCCGCAGGGGCGATCAACTGCCAGTCTGTTACAGGTCCCTAGTCCCCTTTAGGGTTTGTAGCAACAGCTACAGCTACGAAAAAAAGAGACGATCGCGGTGTATATCCTCAGAACAGGTGACTTAAACGCCATGAATCTCACTTACAACTGAGTAGATTGGGACACTCGTTGTCCTTTAGTAACACTGGAGTTTAGGCCTGGGGCGGGGACGACTAGCCAGCATGATGTAAACCTTCGCCGCCGCGCCAGGGTCGCATGATTAGCTTCAATTCGACAACACGGAAATACCCACTTCGTATATGATGTTTTCCAACTATGGTGCAATTGATCCGCGCATGACCGAAACGCTCCCATAATGTGAGTGGAACATTTAACTAAACTATCTATAGTAGTTACAATGGGGTACGTAACCTATCTTTGGAGAAGGCACCAACCGACAGATGGAGCTCTACTCCAAATGCTGATCTATCCTCTCGCTCAGTGTTTACTTGGACAGAGAGAAGAATGAAGCTCATAGGAAGGTCTGCAGTATGGTTCTGGAGGCGAGCACAGCATGCCATCACTTGAAAAGGTCGTGACGTCACAATGACGTCTTCCATCGAGAACACGGCGAGCGTCGCTGATAGCTGTCGTGCTGAAGGTTTGTCAGAACCTTGTTCTTACCTTCTCGGTTCATCACCAGTGAGCGTAAGTGATATCACCCTGGTAACCGAGAAAATAACAAATATATTCGGCAGTGACCGGCGGTAGGATGAGCGGCATGGATATGGGATATTTTCCGCACCACGGCAGTGGAATTCAATCTATGGACGGCTGTGCCGCCGATCAAATGGTGCACGGCACAGAGGTGATACCAGATACCTCAGACATATCCTGTTTCCAACTTTATGACGAACAAATCGGGGCAATTTCTCCGGAACTCACATTTATGCCACAGTCCTTGAATCCAACAATGGTACGCTCTCTCTTGGTGCGCTCCCTTTACCAACTTAACTTGGCCGTGGTAGCAACAAGACTCTCCATTTATCCAGGAGGATGATCCGGAACAAGAAATGGTGGTTTCAATCTCCACCGTATTTTATCCTGGAGCAAACGATCTCGAAAGCGATATCTGTTTCTGCTCTTCGGACAGGGTTCTCTTTTACGTACATTCACAAATAATTAGGGCCGCGTGCGAAGAGGCGTTCTCATCGGTCCTGTCAGGTTTACCGTCAAGCGATGCACATCATACCACCTTCATCGACGTAGAGGCAGCAGTACTAAATGTCATCCTGCATACGTTATACGGGACGTCCTCCGCACTGCATTCGCCATCCTTGGAAACATTAACAACCGCAGTTGGACGCATGCCATTCTATAACATCAGCCCAAAGAAATTTATTCAGCCTGGATTGCCACTATACACGATTCTCTTAGCCTACGCACCTTTATACCCTATTGACATCTATTCTTTAGCGGCACAGTTCGACCTTCAACAGCTCGCGGTCAATTCATCGTCCCATCTTCTGTCGTATCCGCTATCTTCAATCACCGACGAAATGGCGCAACGCATGGGTGCTATATACTTGAAGCGCTTGATGTGTTTGCATTATGGACGAAATACTGCGCTGAGAGATATACTCCTTGTTCCGCCGCATCCCCACCCGGAAACCAAAAATTGTAGTTTTGCTGACCAGAAAGGGTTAACCCGAGCGTGGGCGCTTGTATCCGCGTACCTTGCTTGGGAAGCACGTTCAGGTGAGTCGTTACAGATGCGCCATCACCTTTCTCTTCAATCCCTTTTGCAGATTTATCAACCAGCGATATACAGAGGGCTCTGAATCCTCTTACCGAACAATTGACGTGCGATGAATGTCATAAAACGATGCAGAAGCGGATTAGGGATGCTGTAGTGCAATGGACTTCTGTGAAGGTATAAGCCAATTATAACTATTCCTGAACGTTATTGAGTCGCATATATGCAGAGAACAATATAACGAATACTTCTTTCGGCGACTTTGATAACCAGGATATTAACGTGCACTGGGCCCAGGATTCGATATCTTATCATATAACCATGTCATGGGATTGGAATATACATGAATTCACTTTGCTCGAGGTCACTGCTCTAAGAGCCAACGTCAGTGGTGGTTGCAACAGTCAACGACGAAGACAACATCGTAGGGGTGATTTCGACATCAAAAGGCGGGAGGAGGGTTGGGGACGGAAAGAAAGACACACGTCACTCTATAAATTGTACACGCTGCCGAGGGCCTAGAACTATGGTCTAGATCTTTTCCGCTATCGCGGCGTGTCAGCGTCACAACCTGCGTCAATTACAGTTCGTTTACCTGTTCTGTACCAGGCGACGATCCTCTATGACAGTTACTATTAGAGGTTTACTATCAGATAACACTGGCAGTCGTCGTTCGGTGAACGTCCGGCGGCGCCAGTTCATAAAACGACAATCAGGTACGCAAACCGCGATTTTACGGCCGGGTTACCGTCGTTTACGAACAATAAGATGAAGAAAAAACGCTAATTGTTATTTGTCATTTTCTTTTTAAGGATTGATGAGTTGGCAACTTGGCCATCACGGGCGCTTTGCTATGACGCGTGATCGCTTTGTCGGGATGCAAACTGCTACTATGGACGTGTTTTTGAGGTCGCGCCCGGACAAAGCGCTATTTGTTATTCTTAAATATCACGACAAGAGCCACCACTTCTATCCACCTCTTGCCACTATCGAGAAACTACCATTCTCCAAATGACTCTTACTCCCTTGGGACAACGCATTACTCCCCGCTCAGGTGATGATTTGATCACTGATCCACCCGTTTTCTCGCGCCAGCAGCCCGACTCGGCAGGCGAATTGTGGTGCGGCGTGGTCATTCCTTCCCCCCTTTGCAGCCCATTTCTGAAGAGGTAAGTCGAATTCATGCAGTTATCTCAAGTCGCTAACAGTCCCAATTTTAAGTATCGCATCAAAAACTGAGGCCATCGCGTATGGCCAGGAAAAATGTCCCTCTATCGACTGGCGTTCCGAGGGTCAAGCGGTGATGGTGAAGAACGACACGCTGGCGAAGGAATCACCAGTCCTTGTGGGCTTGTCCAAAGCCAGCAGCTCTTCCGGTGGCTTGTCTATCCGGAACTTGATCCGCACTAACGATAGTACGCTCATGTCACCGCCCGATCGCTCCTTATCGCCGCCTCGGCGTCCAAATACGACGGATGTGCCCGTGCCACACGCTTTATCTCTACCAAACATCCAGCCTCGACCTAGCAGTGCTCCAGCATGGAGCTCTGGCGACACTCCATCGTCCAAGCCTTCAACGCCTACCCCCTCTCTTCATGTGACCCCCAAGCGAGAGTCAGACATGGACCTTTCGGCAGCCACTCAGCGAAGCAACGCCGTTTCAATGTCCGGAATAATGGCTCTCGGAACGCGTCAAACCATCGCTTCCGAACCCAATATTATGCCAGCTTCGCTCCGACCATACATGCCACCGATCGGCAGTGCCCAGATCAATGGTGCTTATCCACCGTTGACAACCGGTCCTGTGCCACCTAGCATCAATTATAACATGTTCGGCATGGTTAATATCCAGACGAATTCCAGTGCGGCTGCGCAGAGGGGTGGCTTTCCATTCTTCGTGCCACAACCACCTGCCTCTGTGCCACAGACCCTCCCAGGTCACATTTCGCAGACTGCAAATACCTACGTTCCTGGATTTCCTCCTTTCCTTCCAGCGCCAATGAATACTGGCTGGGCAGCATCGAGTCCCATGATGCCTTATTCCAACGTCGCGTATCCGAATTTTCAACACCATGTCAATCCCTCGTTTCGTTCATCACCGATGCCCTACTCTAGGCAGAAAAGTTCTTCCAAGAAAGCGTTAAACCTTCCTAATGAACTACCAATGTACGTGCCTACCAGGTCTGGGTGTCGCTTGCCGGATTTAACTAGCAGTGCCTCGGCGTCTAGGCAGCAGAATGAGGATACCCTCCCCCCGCGGCAGTTCATCATACACGACCCCACGTCTTTCTCCACGACAAAGACGCAAACGCGAGGAAAACGACGCAGGACGTCTGTATCCACCACTTCCTCGAGTGGGTCATCAGAGTACAACGGCAGCTCATCCTCCATCGCCTCCATCGCCTCCACCGCCGCCACATCCGAATCCTCATTCTCCGAACCCCAGCCCGAACAACACGGCCCCACCTTTATTTGCAAACTAGGGGGGTGCAACGCTCGCTTGCGAAGCGTCGATAAACGTTCATTCAATCATCACCTCATCCTCGGCCACAACTTCCACGGGTCCGGCAAACGTGATCTCATCCGCTGCAAATGGCGCGACTCTTCAACGGACGAAGGAGAGGAAGGGGGCGCGGTTTGCGGGAAGCTGCTTCAGATGCAGTCTCTCGTCAAGCACGTGTGCGAGAAGCATTTCAACAGTTTGGGGAAGTCGTGCTCGCTTTGTGGGAGTCGACAGGCGCGGGCGGATAATATGGCGAGGCATTTGGTGGTTTGTAAAGCGTTTGCAGGGGTTGAGAGGGAGGTGCAAAGAAAGATTTGGGAGGAGCTTGTGCCAAACAAGTTGTTTGATGATGTGTATTTGGGAGGGTGGGGTATAAAGAGGCGGAAGGTGGCGAATGCGGAGGATGAAGACGACAGTGAATAGAAAAGTAAAAGGATTGTCTTACGATATTGCTCTTTGATTAGATGGTTAATTTCATATGTATTGTACAATAGTCTTCTAGAAAATATGTTGTACACGTCGTTCAATCGCCATCTGGAAGCGCTAGCATAGGAAATGCTCGCGACGCACCTTACCCCTATCGATTGGTCCGCTCATCT
>WNGI01004623.1_pt1 | contig 12317 bp, 16 predicted proteins | sample 5400621 | NCBI WGS metagenome assembly WNGI01 (sample SAMN13153374, study PRJNA577476) | soil metagenome | isolation source: 20 cm soil or saprolite under Garry oak tree replicate 1 | place: USA:California | collected 2016-06-15 | reverse complement strand
ACCTGATGTACGTATTATATAATGCCACCTATGCATTTAGTGTTGATTCTTATTGCACGACCCGATTAGGAATACGTTCGGCCATTTGCCCACTGTGAATATGATCACGGATATCTCATATTCGATCGCCGTGGAGGATGCGAGGAAGTCTGGAAACTTACCGAATATGACAAGTATTATCCTTCTCAGTCTTCTGGCGACGAGACATCCTCGTCTTCGCCAGCGGTGATCACCGAGGCTGATTCGGACGAGAACGAACGGCGTTGTCTCGATTGGGTCGATCAGCTGCGGCACATTGACTACGAGTTAGTCGATAGTGAAGAACAAGGCCCCATGAGTGGGCATTTCAGTCCTTGGGGCCTGCTTCACCAGCCAGAAGATACGACGGGTTTTAGGTTTGTTTACCCAATACTTCTGGTCGTATCATGGACAACGGCATACCTGTACGACGTGCGTATGGGGGAGATGGTTCAAGAAATTGTCAACCTACAAAATACCCTGCCCGACTATAGTGGTTCGTGTTCCTCTACTAGTTATTAACTGGATTGATGGGCTCCACTTGTAGTCTCCCTGACGCACACTGCCCTCGGCGACATAAGTTACGTAGACCACTCCTCCCAATACATTTTTATCTGCGGTGAATGGTCTCTCAGCGTATTCTCCCGCTTGACAGGCCGATGTGTTTTCGAAATATCCGATACTTTCGGCAACTATGCACGTTTGCGATGGAAGATTGGGGGCCACAGAAGGAAAAGGAGCAAGTCCTCGAAGTGCATAGGTGGATATGTTGATGACGACCCGGTGATAGCATGGGACAATGCAGGTTCTGCGCTTTACCAGCATATCCTCGTCAAGGAAAAAGGTAGACCGAATCCGCTTGCCGATCGGATAATTGCCTGTACGTCTCGTAATCTACCCTATCCAACTACGGTCACTAACATATCTGACAGCCCACGTCTCGTCCTGTGGGAAATATCTTGTCCTGTTGTTTGAAACTTCGCGGATACTCATTATACGTGACTTGGATCGTCTTTTCAAGGGCGAAATATCGCTCCTTGACTGTTCGGTCCAGGTCCAATTTGGGAAAGCATCGAGGTTCTCAAGGTATCTTGCATTTGAACACGGACGAATAGGAGTTGCTACCGTAAGTTGCTCTCCTTTTGTCGCTGCCTTTGTCTCAGAGTCTGTTACCAGCGAAACGGAGTCTTCATTGTTATCCCCCATCCCTCTTTCTTTTCTTCCGCACCGCTCTCCTCGTCCTCCTCACCACCTTCCGTTCTGCGTGTACATGTTCTCAACGACCCCTTCGCACTTGACAACATCAGCTGCCTACAGATGACGCAGACGGGGTTATTCGTTAACTGGTCCCCACAGTGCCCACTGACCTGCCACGAGTCTCTAACCCATCCAGAAAATCGCCGGAAGAAAATCTATGTAGAGCATGAGGATGTTTTTTGGAGAGGGTTGCGGGAACCGTTAGAGCTTATTCGTAAGTTCTTCTGCTTATTGAAGAAATACTTTTTAGGATGTGCCGTAAGGACTATGGAATGGTACCGCGTACATAGACGAAGACGGATCGGCGATGGAAGGTATGTTGTTGCAGCTTATTCAAAATGGGATAATAAGCTTAATTTCATTGCCATTGTAGAGCCGGGGGACTCGGACAGCGTGGTGTTGAGTGTTGACCTTGTGCCAACTTGAATAGTCAACGATTGGCAGCTCTTACTTTCTGTGCTAACAAACAAGTATTGGTGCACTCCAAGCATGCAATCCAATCACGGACCAGTGAGAAGAGGCCCTGACAGGTTCTCTTCTTCCATGATGAAGCAATGACGACTACGAGGTCAAATTCTCGGCGAAAGTTATAATCTGCAATTTTTTGCACATGTTAGAATGGGGCATGGCATCAACTCTAGTATCAGTATCATGATGTTCCATCAGATTTTGTCGGTAGACCGTAGGCCTGGCGAATTCGACTTGTGACGATTGACCTCGAAGAGAAATCCCGTGCGTCCGGACGTCTTTACGGATCGGGACGGATTGCCGGTATCCAAGGCCTTGCATAGCTCTATTTATTTCCCCGAATACGTTAGCTCACTTACATAACATTGTACTGGCCAATGACTCAACGAAGCTCGACAGCCCATTACCAACGTTTAGCTGGCACTTGAGTCCTGTAAAACACTGGTGAAAACATCCACGGACGTGCTATGCTCCGACTTCTTCACCGTCGGCCCAGGATCCTCTTGCCCTCGCTTCTTCCCAAGTTCTCATCCACCTCATCGTCATCGCTCTCACCACCACCACCACCACCACCGCTTACTGATCTCCGCGCGACAGCTCCATCGCACAATGCATTCATCCTCCTACGCTCATCCTATCCCCCGCCGACATTCCCCCCACGTGGGCCCGAGTCACAAGTGTCGAGACAGCTGCAGGTAGGAGCGGTCAAGTGGGGAGGAGTCGTTAATTGGGTATGGGACCGAACAAGAGATGCCTCGGAGCAGAAAGACGCAGAGGTCGGAAAAGAGAGCTACCGCGCAACTGTTTTCTCAAAGTATGGACGGCTAGAAGTTCCTCGGGTCTCCTTGGATAACGTGGACGTGGTAGGAGAGGAGATACAACAGTTTGCGCGCGATGGCCTAGGGAACCGGGAGCAAGAGAAAAGACAGCGCGATGAGACCATCCACTTGCTCGTGTGCACCCACGCGGCCAGGGATTGCCGGTGCGGCGTGCTAGGTGGGGCGTTTGTTCAAGCACTGAGGGAGGAGGTCGAACGGGTGCGACACGTCGGAATCAAGGTCAAAATAGGCGAAGTGGCCCATGTCGGTGGGCACAAGTGCGTTTTCTTATTTTCTCAGTTCGTTTCGCTTACTCTATGGTCGTTGCGCTAACAGGTATGCACCCAACCTCCTCGTCCACCCCTACGGAGACTGGTATGGTCTTTTGTCCCCCACGCAAGTTCCTCAGATCCTAGCTGATATCCGGACCACTGCCGAAACTCGAGGTGTTAGGCCATTGGAAGGGACAGAAGAGCCTGTCCTTGCAAGTCATGAGTTGAGAGAGCATTGGAGGGGTAGAATGGGCATGTCCAAAGAAGAGCAAGCCTTGTTGGCTGAAAAAATCGGGTTGGAAATGCCACCACCTTCAACTTAGATTGGCACCACTTGGGACTTGTAAGTCCTAACGCATTCTCCAGTCTCCTGGTTGATAGGTACCTGCCTCGCGGGGCCCACACTACTGGCTAGCTAGACTCTGGATTCCAACGTACTGGAGCGAAATCCGAGATATCGGGCAGTAATCTGATTGCTGTCATCTGTAAATTCGTAAAATCTGCACAATATAAAGCGGTGGCAAGATCTTCATTGGCTGGCAGTCCGGCCCGCATCTCGAAGCAAACATAGTAAATAGGTACAAATAACGCCGTGTCACCCTTCACCATGGACAAAGTAAGTCGATCTCGAGCGGTAAAACCTAGGTATGAAACTCCAACATTTTGTTAGGCACACACGCTCAAGGATCAACGTATCAACTCCAAGTCTCATTGGATGACGCGCCTAGTCGTAATCAAGGCCTATATGAGGAATGTTGTAGTTACTACGAAATATACCCCCGGATGGTGACCTGCACGTCGGGGCATACATCCCTTTTGGTGTCCTAATGGCATCAACTATTGTTTGCCCATCTAGATTCCGGAACACGCATATATGTCACATCGTGTGGAACTTTGAACACTGCCGTCTGCTGCAACGACATGCGGCTGCTCAAAGACCTCTCCCATCGATACTTCAGCTGCAAGAAGCACGGGCATCCAATATTGGATGCTTATGATTCGGTTTGAAAAGAGTTCTCGGATCATTACGATCGGGTCTTCGCAGTCCAGTCGAATATAGATTTCATCGTCTGAAGCATGAGATGCAGGATAGACTGGTATGACTTCACTGATCATTTTTCATCCGTTTTATTCGTGCAAGCGGTAACAGATCTCGAGAAATATAACTTCTATTTACTGTCTCCTGGCGTATTCGAACAATATATCTTCATATCGAAGTATGTCCCAAACACTCGGTTCTAAGCAGAATTTAATACTCTGAAGGCAGTACCCGCCTCTATGACCTTCTTCGGTCTCGTCAAGTAAGTGTTCGTCATCTCACGATAGTAGTGGCTGAGTGATCCTTCGCCTACAGCGTTGTCATGTCCTTTTACAAAGAGGAACTGAAAAATGACTCTATCAACTGCATCTCCAGCATAGCACGATGCAATGGATGGACTAAGTTGAATTAATATGCTGCTGATGAACTGTTGGACGCGCACGAAGCAGTTCTCGCTGTCCGGCACCGGATGCGCTACAAGCATAAAAACAAGCCAGCAAAGGATCGGTGTATTGTCACTTCTTGTTGCCGTGGTACAAGCTCGCTGATCTATCGCACCCTTCTGGAGATGCCTAGTAGTTGTGTTGCTGACTAGACTGATGCTTTTTTGGATCTGCGATTCTAATCACAGTTCGTATAGTTTTGAGCACATGCTTATCCCGAATGACTTAGGGCGTATCCCACGGAAGGATCTGGAAGGGTCATATCTATTGCGCTATTTGTGCGGTGGTCCTTGTTGAACAGCAGCCGCTGGTAGTGGCCCTAAGTATCCAAGTGGATTCAACCTTGTCCGCTAGGTATGCTTGATCTAATGAACTGTTTGTACGCGATGTGCTCGCTCTATATCAAGACTGGAGATGGTTGTGGTGCTGCTTGATTGAGGTGCCCGGATATCCCCATGGAAACCATTGACAACATTAACCGTCACCCCGTCACCCCAAAAAGACGCAGAACGACTCATGAAACGGACTTTTTAGCGCAGCGTATGACAAGTGACCCTGAAGGTCCTCTGCGGTGAGGTACAAACACTCAGCTTAGTGTCAGCATCTCCTTGCGGAATGGAAAAATGATGAGAGGATTGGGTGTAGCGCAAACTTGTTCAAACTCATCATCAATCGGTATCTTATAGAAGATGCGATCACAACATCTTGGCTTGTCGGTTCACTTACGGCGACTGTCTTATGGTACACGGGTGCGCACTTATATTTCGGCTTTGAACCATCAGTACTGTACGCCTCAGAGGGTTACTCGAATTGCAATTTCCACGAAATGCTTTGAAGTCGTGCTTATCCAACATCATGATTCATAGCCATGCCGTAATCACTTAATAAATTCGAACCTGCAGGAACGACTCGCCTGTCCCGATTGTTACGAAATGCAATTTCACTACAAAAATCTTAGTGCTCCAAACAATTCAACACTCCTTCTGCTTCGTTCGTTTGAACCTTCATCCACTCCTTTAGGTTTATTTATGATGTCGCCCTCGGCTTTCCGCCGCCTGTCTTTATTGCCCCCGTTCAGAAGCCCTACTCCTTCCTCAGCCCCCGCATCAGCAAGTGAGGACGAAGAGAGACATTTTTCTGACGACGCCAGCTCGCACCATTCTACTCAGTTGGTCATTAACGTTGAACCGCCAATGCCATCATTTCAAGTCAAGCGGGTCGATCTTTACTATAGCAACTGGTCGAAGTCATGGAAATATAGAGTAAGCGTTAACGTCATAATACGTTACGTATCGCTTAACATGCGTTCACGCGTAGAACATGAGCAACAAGGTTGCTGCCGAACCCCCTCCATCTACGCATACGTCCGTCACGTCAAATCCTCCGATGAATGATCAATGGAAGGATTACGCCTTGGTGCAAGTGTTTTGTTCAAACTCAATTGGCTAGACGGTTTCATTTACGTGTTGCAGGCTTGTTCGACTTATTCCCATGGACAAGCTCTCGAAGCCTTCTTTTCGATATATCATCAAGAGTACTTATGTACGAGCTGTCTGTGAGGATGTAATCCAGTCCTGGCCAGGTATAAAATGGGATGCTGAACCTCTCGAGGTTTGTTCTTAACTTCAATCGCCGAAGTGCGTGTCTTGAAATGTCGTGGACCCTATAGATATCGCCTCACGTCCTCATAACTTTCTACAAGCATTTCTGCGCATACAGAGATGCACTTGATCTCAAGATAACGGGCAAACGAACAGCAAACGACAGCTATCTCTTGACTTCGGCATCCCTCATTATAGAAGCAGTTTCCCGCGATTTCGGAGAAACTTTGAGAGAAGTGGACCAGCTGCTCGCTAGAAAGGAAATAACGTGTAATCTTCTTCACACGCTTTACATACCTGGTTCTCTCGTTGTCGCTCAATGCGCGGATACGAAGCTTCCGAGAATTTTCCGCTTAACTTCCGTTGGAAAGGAGAATAGTGTACTGGAGTGCGAGAGCGTAGGCTTTGTGGATGATCACCCTTCAAGTCTTGATGTCAACTCGGAACGCTCTAAATATCGCGACGACTATAAAATTGGGAAAGTCAAGACTAAAATCATCCTTCGCGAGTTCGAGGGGACGGTCAAGGTTACAGACCTTGCGGCATACCCAATCATGTTCCATCCGAACGAAGCCAAGCTACGGGAGCAACTCAGGCAGTGTGGCAAGAAATGGATGAATCTGATTGGCGTCCACCACATGCAATATGATGGTCCCGGGATTGTACGATCAGCAAATGGTCCATTTACTCACAACGTAAGATTTGCAAGCACATTTCTCTGTTCGTCGTTCTCATTTCAACTCTAACAGGTCAAGAGTAGAATTATGGTCGACCGAAAGGCATTCCGCGAATTCCACTCCGACCCTTCGTCGCTCAGAGATGCCCAGCCTAAAGAAGTACAACCAACCTATGGCACCACGATCGCGAATGGTGAGCGCTGCGATTTCCATAACCGTTCTAGATCTAACTGTCAAGCTCGCCTTTTCGCACGCAGACGTACTTATTACAGATAATCTGTCGCCTAATGGCAGTGTTAAAGGCAGTGTTAAAAAACCGAGTCTCAGTGATGAAGATTTACTCCTAACTCCCACGGTAGTCTATGGCTTTAGTCTCTCAGACAAGCTTTGGCGTAAGTAGAATTCGTCCTTGAGAATGGACGGGTCACTGACGATGCTCGAATCAGTTGAATTTAATATCAGTTTAGTCACAAACGTAGAGTGGAACGATGGAACATTCAAAAACCTCGTTCTTCCGGCTGAGAAGAAGTCATTACTTCAAGCGATCGTCCATGCCCACCATAAGGGTTTGGGCTCAGATGACTTTGTGAAAGAGAAAGGACAAGGGCTAGTCCTTAATCTCTCGGGTCCCCCTGGAGTTGGTCGGTTCCTTCTCCAGAAATTGTGACACTTTCACTCAACGTGAACGCATAGGAAAAACTTTCTCAGCTGAAGCAACGAGCGAACATGTTAAGAGGCCTTTGTATGTCATTGGGTCGGGCGAGCTTGGGACGTCGCCGGACGTTTTGGAACAGAGGCTCAAGCGTATCCTCGATGTCGCGACTTCATGGAAGGCGATCGTCCTGATTGACGAGGTATGCGTGCGAGATACGCTCAATGCGAAGTCGCTCATTATGACGACAGGCAGATGTATTCCTACAGAAACGATCCCATTCTGACTTGAGCAGAAATGCTATGGTTGCCGTGTTGTATGTCTCCCCACACCTGGCATCAAGTTTTAGACTGATAAATTCTTTCAGCCTCCGCCAGATTGAATACTACCGCGGTATCCTGTTCCTTACGACGAACCGCTTGTCCGCTTACGACGAGGCCTTCTTATCCCGCGTCCACGTTGCGTTCCACTTCCCCGACCTGTCTGAGCAGTCGCGACAACAAATCTGGGCGGGATTGATCAACCAGCTCGAGGTTGGCTCCGTAGATGATATTACAACAAGCCAACTTGAACAACTCGCTAAGAGGAAACTGAATGGGCGGCAGATTAAGAACGCTGTGAGGACGGCGCAGTCGCTTTCAATGGCCAGAGATCACAAAGTTAGATTTGTTCACTTTGTCGAGGCGCTCAATGCGATAGAGGAATTTACTAAGGTCTCTTGTGTGGAAAGGACCAAGACGATGAATGTTCGACCGGAGGATGTCACTCTTATGTATAGTTTTTAATATCCCCTCGCCTATCCGATCATCGATGCTACCTTGCTAATGCCATTTTTCATCGGACTTTGAACAACTCATAATTGTGTCATCGCGGGATAAGGTATACGTGCATGAGAGGTGTTATTAGTAAGGTGCTCATTGACATATGCCATGTGCCAGAAGTCACTCAGTGTAATGGGCGGCGATCGGTAATAGATACCTTAGACCGCCGCGTGAGAGGATGTCGCCATACAAGAACTAGATGCAATCACCTGTTGATTCCTTCAAGTTCCAAGTGGCGATGTAAGTAAGTCTCCAATAGGAATCACATTTTTTATCTCAGGGTCTCATTGCGAACCCAAAAGGAATGTCACTTCAGATACCATCCGTGACCTTGCCCCTTTTGTTCCAAAGGAGAATCCGACGTCAAGAACAACGAGCCCACGTGGTCGCCTCAGGGCGATCGTCGGAATAACTCGTGTCGGCCATATGCATGTCAGCACGATATCCTGATATGTCCTATCTTTAAGCCTGGATCCGCATTTGTCCACACTCATGATGGGATTCGTGATCTCGTTTGATGCGGTATGGCCGGAGTGCTAGGCACTCCACCCCACAGCCGTAAATGCCCTACTGAACGAAGTTAGGCACAACGTTCCAATTCAGAGACAGCCGGAACTTCAACGCTCGCTGCCATGGACTCCACCCCTGGTGTGATATTTCTGTATGGCTATCCTATCCTTTCCAATCGTCTAATATCCACTTGATGATTCCAGATACTCGAACAAGAAGAATATCTAGTTCAGCGGTGGCTGGTTGATCACCGCGTGCTCATATCTTAAGTTTCAGTGAACCAGATTACATGTCGCTCAGTGGTCTCCATCAAATGATCATAGTGAGAAGGACATTTGACAGTTTGACTTACAACAGTTGGTGAGGTTCCTCGCACATGGTCACTATGCTAAATCTGCATAGTGAGAAACTGACAGTTTGACGTTCAATACGCTGTTCCTCATTCATGATTGCTGCATACCTCAAGCATATTTCCTACTGTCCGAATAATTATTCAACGGCTAGATGACTTACAACCTGAGGCTCTTACCTGGGAGGGGGTCACTCAACCCCACGTTTAACCTTGCAGTAGTGGATTGTGTTCAAGGTGTGTTCATTTTCACACACAGGGATACCATGACCGGCCCGGGAGACGTCAAGAGATTATTCATATCCTTGACTATCGCGTAGTTGCAACGCGGTGAACTATTTCGGGAGGAGTTAAAAATAAGATATGTGACAGGTCCTGGTTTAGTACCATACATTGACCGAAGTATAACTATTTACGGCTTTCTTTCTTAGTGCCCAACATCCAAGTCGCCTGTCAGATTGGATGAAGACAAAGGAGCCAATGGCAACATAAGCGATCGCTTTGAAACGGGTGGTAGCTTTGAAACGTATACGCACGTCCTTCATAATGTTCGTTACACGTGTACGTAGTGCTATACGAAAGTGATACTAGCTACACAGGACGGGCTGCGAGTACCGACCAATAAAATTTGGTTCCAAGGCCATTCGCCCAAAGTCTGGCTCCACATTCAGTTGCACCTGCTGTCATGCCTATCGCGCGCTATCTCGTGATTTCCAACCTTACGGTACATTCGTGGGTGGTACCAGCGCCCCCGAAATAGATCACATCATTTCTTGACCCGTTCAAATGTCCTAGTTTAGATTATGGTAATGCTACCACATGCAGGCGACCCTTTTCTGCCACTATGTAAATCAATTGCTTCTTCACACGCCTTCACAGGGTGTTTTAAGTATAAGAATAAGACCGAGGTCGTCGTGGCAATCTTCAGAACCTAATGGATTCCAAGGATCCCTTACCCGAGGCCCCCTCAGCAGAAGTGGTCTTCGAGGACTACCTTTTCTATGCGACACTGCAACGACAAGAAGAGGATTCCGTCGGTCGGCAAACCTCTTCTCAAGGTTCCGACAGTTTCAATGTCGCGGAGAAAAAGACCTGGTTTGTCCAGGCCATGGCGCCAACCGAGAAGGGGCATGATGCAAATGTGCAGTATCCACCTATGACTGTGGACGAAGCTGAGCGAGCAAACGCTTCTCGTGCGTTACGGTTAGCTTCGTGGGTGTCAGTCTTCTATTTGATTACCACCGATATCCTTGGGCCGTTCAATGCTCCCTATGCCATCTCCCAGGTCGGGTGGGTCGCTGGCGTCGTTCTCTACTTTATCAGTTCAGTGCACTTTTCGCAGTCAGTTATTTACGGATATCTAACCGTGTTTTTACCTAGTGGGCGTCGCCGCCACCTACTCCGGCCTGATACTCTGGACATTATTCCTCCGGCTTGACTCCCTTCGTTATCCGCTTAAGACCTATGGTGATGTGGCAGAACGGATCTATGGAAAATTTGCGCGACATCTTTGCAACGTTTTGCAATCCCTACAGCTGATCATTAATGTAAGTGCACACTCTACCAGCATGACAACGCACTAGATGAGGTGGGTATTATTTTTCTTCAGGTTGGCCTTATTTGTCTTTCGAGCGGACAAGCACTATCCCAGATCAGTAAGGGGAAGGTAATTTAAGTTGATAGTTTATGTGACATTATCTCATAGCTACCGTAGCTGTGTTTCGCAGTGTGCATCGTTATCTTCCCGATAATTGGTTTTATAATTGGTCAGATACGGACTCTTAAGGTAAGAGATCTGTGGAGTAAGTGCTTGGAGATATTGATTATCTATTGATCCAGAATTTTAGCTTCTTGGCCAATAGTGCGGTGTGGTACGTCTATTTCTGACGTTGAGACTCACGACTTAATTGCAAATCGCTTGCAGGATAAATTTGGCCATTATATTCATATCCATGGGCTTCGTTGCTCATAGTCCACCAAACTATACTGCGGCCCAAACGTCGTTAGGAGTTAGCCCAGGGCCTGTCGAAACGCAAAAATTCGTCAGTTTGCCCCTGTACTCAAAGGTAAGTTGACGTATTCAGATTCTCGAATGCTTTTTGACGCTTCACTCACTGATTAGATCAATGGCGTCATGAATATGGTTCGAGTTGTAGCTGAACTTACGCTGTAGTACTTAACCCTCTTTGACAGGTTTTCGCTTACGGCGGAGCCATGATCTTCCCTGAGATAGTTGGTGCCCCTACCTTTGACCATTGGCTTTGCTTATTATGCAATCACTATAGATGGCGGAGATGCGACGACCGATGGATTTTTGGAAAGGCTTTGTTGAGTCGTTTTTGCCAAGTTCAAAAATAGAGAGCTGACAAAGCGCATCAGTCAATAGCTAATTTACTCATCTTCGTCGCGTACATGCTCTATGGTTGTTTCGTTTACGTGCGTCTTAGGCCGTGGGTCGCGAAAAATTGATTTATCATGCAATTGTTGCAGGCATTCCAAGGACAATTCACTCTACCCTTGGCGTACCAGGGTGTGAGTAAGTATTCGTGGCAGACAGTAGGTCAGGCAGTAGTTCATTCGTCATGTTTTCTTGTTTGACATATTGCTAGGCAACGTCCTATCCCTCGTTTCTGGTATCATTGCTGCTGGCCTCTACGGTAACATCGGGATCAAGGTCATCTACATCAATGTCGTTGAGGGCGTGTTCCACGGTCCCCATTTTATGACTCGGAATGGAAGGATCGTTTGGACAAGTGAGTCTTTGTTAGGCGTCGTCCAGCAATGCTAACATATGCTCTTAGTCTCTGTGTTCGTTTATTGGTCAATTGGTTCGTACTAAATATCACATTTGTAACCGTGACCAACCTCCTTACTCCAGCATTCATCATTGGATCCGCTATCCCTCAAGTCGCAACCATCACTGGTCTGATCGGTGCAATTGCTATTATGCAATTCTCATATACCTTCCCACCTCTTCTTCTTTTCGAATATAACGTTATAACGGACGCCGCTGGTGAAGATCACCCCCACGTTCCCGGGAGCGGGGGAAAGGGCCGGATCGATTCATGGAGAGATTGGTCTCGCTGGAAGAGAGTAAGTGTCAAGTGCCTATCAATTGCTGATAGCAAATCCGACTTTTGTCTACAGGGGCTTTTCGGTGGACCATGGTATACCACCTTATTCAAAACGTTCAATCTAGTGCTTGGCTTAGCAGGTCTTTCCACTGCATGCCTCGGAATGTGGGGAGCTGGTGAAGCAGTCAAAGCGACGTTTCAGATTGCAGGGGCGGCAACTTCGTTCGGGTGTACCGCACCTGTCTAATGTGGAACGCTTCAGAAGCTTTACCGTCGCTTTTGGATATAATGGATGTAAGATAACTTTGTTTTGATATT
>WNGI01004621.1_pt1 | contig 12319 bp, 13 predicted proteins | sample 5400621 | NCBI WGS metagenome assembly WNGI01 (sample SAMN13153374, study PRJNA577476) | soil metagenome | isolation source: 20 cm soil or saprolite under Garry oak tree replicate 1 | place: USA:California | collected 2016-06-15 | reverse complement strand
TCCGTGCGCGGAGCGCCGGGCCGACGACCTGCTCGATCAGGCCCGCCTCACGGTCGGCGGCGGTGCGAAACGAGCGCAGATGACGCGGCGCGATCCCAAAGTGCGCAAGCCGCCCGCACGCGAGCGCGATGTCGGCCTCGAGCTCGGTGTAGCGCTTCTGGCCGGCTTCTGTTCGGGGCGTGAGCAGGCCGAAGTCCTCCAGCTCGCGTGCGAGCCGCGCGTCGATGCCGGCGCGCTCGCAGAGCCCGTCGAGGTCGAGCTCCGGCTCGTCCGCGGCGAGCCCGGCCGCTCGCCGCCGCTTGCGGTCGCGTGCGGCCGGCGACGCGAGCTCCTGCCGGATCACCCGTAGCGGCAGGAACTCGTCGCGCTGCAGCCGCAGGATGGTCTCCAGGCGCTCGAGGTCGTCCTCGCTGAACAGCCGGTAGCCGCCCTCTGTGCGCCGCGGCGCGAGCAGCCCCTGGTCCTCGAGGTAGCGGATCTTCGAGATGGAGATGTCCGGAAAGTCGTCCTTGAGCATCCCGCACACGGTGCCGATCGTCAGCAGTCGGGCTTTCGACGCAGTTGCCATCAGCGTCCGAAGAAGGAGAGCCGGTACTTGCCGACCTGCAGCTCGTCGCCGTCGTCGAGCTGCGCCGACTCGACGCGCTTGCGGTTGACGAAGGTGCCGTTGAGGCTGCCCTGGTCTTCGATGAAGAACCCGTTGTCGCGCTCGACGAGCACTGCGTGCTTACGCGACACCGTCACGTCGTCGAGGAAGATGCCGCAATCGGGCGAGCGCCCGATCGTCGTCTCGCCGTCGAGGGGGAATATCTCCCCGGTCCTCCCTCCGCCCGAACGGACAACGAGCGCAGGGCCCTTCACGCCGAGGTCTTCGAGCGCTTCCGCGGGCGACTCGTCGCCGTCCTCGGGGGTGAATGTCTGCGTCGCCTCTGTGCCGACGCCTTCCTTCACGAGCAGCGCACCGCAGCGCGCGCAGTAGTTCGCGGCTTCAGGGTTCTGAAAACCGCACTCCTGGCAGTAGATGTGGCTCAAGCTGGCGGCGCGGCTTTCGCGGCCAGGATCTCGGTCAGCGATTCAATGTCGACCTGGTCGAGCACACTCTGCCCGCCGGTCTTCTGCAGGCGCGCGACGAGCTCGGTCCGGAGGAGATCGATTCGCGCATGGAGCAGACGCCGCTGATAGGAGACCTCGTGCTCTTGACGGGTGAGGTCGTCGATCAGGTGCTTGAGATCGTCGTCGGAGAGGTTCGGGAGGTCCGGGAAAGGTTCCAACGGGCCGCCTTTCGGGTCGAGGGTCCGTCCGCAGTAAAGCAGCGGACGGCTAAAGGGTCAACCTGAACTTGAGAGTTTAGGCCGGAGACGCGGCGCTCTCGGTCTCCATGATCTCTTCGACCATCCGCCGGTACTCCTCCTCGAGGGCCTTCGAGTCCTCCTCGGTGCGGCCCTCCGCATAGATGTGCACGAGCGGCTCGTCCGGGTCTGGGAGCACCTGAGCCCAGCCCCGCTCGTCGAAGACCTTGATCCCATCGAGAAGATCCGTCTTGCGGTCGCGGAGGCGCTCGGTCAAGACGCGCATCACGACACCCTTGAGGGCCCAAGGGCAGGGGAGCTGGCGGTGCACGAGGGTCGGCTTGGGCAGATCGGCGACAAGCTCGGAGAGCGGCCCCCGTACGGGCGCGAGCAGCTCCAGCAGCTTGCAGAGGCTGGCGATCGCGTCATAGGCGGGCAGGAACTCCGGGAAGACGTAGCCGCCGCCAACCGCACCCGCGAAGATGACGCCGTCCTCCGCCGCGGCCTTCGTCAGATCGGCGAGCGAGGCCGGCGTGCGCACGACCTCGAGACCGCTCCCCTCGAGCAGCCGGTCGACCTGGCTCGTAACGGTGATCGGGAACGCCAGCTTCCCGCGCCGTCCGTTCGACCCGATCAGCCTCAGAAACAGCAGAAGACTCTGCTCGACGGGGATCTCGCGTCCGCGCTCGTCGACGAGGTACAGCCGCTCGGCGGCGCGGTCGAGCACGGCGCCGAGGTCGGCACCGACCGCGGGCACGAGCTGCTTCACCTGGCCGATCGACTCACGCACGAGCGCCGACCCCGGATCGCTGCGGTCGGTCGTAAATCCGTGCGCGGAGACTGCCTCCACGCCGAGTGGTCCGAGCACCAGGGGCAGCACGAACGATGCGGCCGAAAACCCGTAGTCGACGACCAGCCGAAAGCCGCGCGCTCGAATCGCATCGACGTCGACGCCGGCGAGCAGATCCTGCGCGTAGGTCTCGCGCACGCGCGCCGGGTAGGTGATGCTGCCGATGTCTGTGAAGCCGACGCGGCGCAGCTCCCCGCGCGTGTAGTTCTTCTCTATCTCCTTCTGCAGCCCAGCCGACAGCTGGATTCCGGGCTGCTCGAAGAAGCGGATCTGCACGACCTCCGGATCGGCCTCGTTCGTGCCGACGTGGAAGCCGGCCTCATAGCCCTCGCTCTTCAGCATGTGCCGCGCGACGGCCGCCGGCAGCACGCGCAGATCGGCCACCTCGAGGCCGGCGGACGTGAAGCCGGTGATCATCGCCCGCTTGATCATCCGGCACGCCGGCGCAGACTCGCGGCTGGCGACGACCCTCGCGTCGCGCTTCAGAGCCGTGCCGAGCGCCGCGGCGATGCGCACCGCGACCTCGGGTGTCAGGTCGACGTTCACGAGGCCTGCGACCCCGTCGCGACCGAACAGCCGGGTCGACGCGCGCGACTCCCAGATCAGGCTCTCCGTGATGTGCGAGCCGGACTCGACCTCCTTGTACGGGTAGATCCGGACGCCGGGCATGATCACCGTCTCGGACCCGATCCTCACGTCCTCGCCGATGGCGACGCCCTCGTGGATGCGGACATGCGAACGGATGTCGCAGGAGCGCCCGAGGATCGTGCCTTCGATCAGGCAGCTGCGTCCGATGTGCGTCGACGCATCGATGACCGAGCGCGTCGTGCGCGTGCGCTCGCGCAGCGTGACGGTGTTCGAGAGGACGGAGTACTCCCCGACGCTCGCGCCGGGCGCGATACGGGAGTAGTTCCCGATCAGGGCCGGCCCCTCCACCTGGTCGAGGTCTGCGATCTCCACACCCTCACCCAGCCAGACGTTGCCGCGGATGCGGATGCCGGGAATGTTCAGCCGCACCTTCTCGTCGAGCGCGTCGAAGTTCGCCTGGCGGTACTGGTCGAGGTCCCCAACGTCCTGCCAGTAGCCGTCCATCACGTAGCCGTACAGCGGCCGGCCCATCTCGAGCAGGTACGGAAACAGCTCCTTGGAGAAGTCGTACGGCCGGTCGGTCGGGACGTGCTTCAGCACCTCGGGCTCGAGCACGTAGATGCCCGTGTTGATCGTGTCGGAGAAGACCTGGCCCCACGAGGGCTTCTCGAGGAACCGTTCGATGCGTCCCTCCTCGTCCGTGACGACGATCCCGAACTCGAGCGGGTTGTCGACCGACTTGAGGCCGATCGTCACGGCGGCCCCTTTCTCCTTGTGGAACGTGATCAGCTCTCCGAGGTCGACGTCGCACAGCGCATCGCCGGAGATGACGAGGAACGTCTCGTCGAGCTGCTTTGCGGCGAGTCGCACCGAGCCTGCGGTGCCGAGCGGCGACTCCTCGACCGAGTAGCCGACGCTCATGCCGAGCGTGTCGCCCTCGCCGAAGTAGCTCCGGATCGCCTGAGGCAGGAACGCGACGGTGACGATGACGTCCGTCAGCCCGTGCTCGCGCAGCAGCTCGAGGATGTGCTCCATGCACGGCTTGCCCACGATCGGCACCATCGGCTTCGGCTGATTCGACGTCAGCGGACGCAGGCGCGTGCCCTCACCGCCGGCCATGACCACGGCCTTCATCGTCTGCGCTGCCTCCACGCGCCGACCGCATACTCCACCCCGGCCACAACCGCAAGGACGAGCCCCGTCCAGAAGATCCAGTACGGCCACTCGGTGGAGCGGTGCGTGACGAGCAGGCAGCCGATACCGAGGTAGAGAACCCACGTGGCCGCCTTGCCGACGACGTTCACCCTCACCTCGTAGCCCTGCGGCGCGATCGCCTTGTAGCCGGCGAGCAGCAGCAGGTCGCGGCCGAGGATGACGACGAGGCCGGCCCACGGCATGTGGTCGGCGGCAAACAGCAGGATCACGGCCGCGTCGATCATCAGCCGGTCGGCGAGCGGGTCCCAGACCCGGCCGAAGTCCGACTCGACCCGCCAGCGCCGCGCCAGGAACCCGTCGATCTGATCGGTGACGCCGGCCACGCCGAACACGATTCCGGCCGGCCAGCTGTGGCCGCCCTCGGCGCTGAGCATCAGCGCCACGAAGACGGGGATCAGGATCAGCCGCGCGATTGTCAGCGCGTTCGGCAGCTGCTGCAGCGGCGCGGAAACGGCGCGGGTCGCCATGGGTGTGGAAAGGATACGCCCGTGGCCGAGACCCTCAGCCTCCCTGGATTCGTCGATGCCCACTGCCATGCCTTTCAGCGGGCCCTGCGCGGCCGTGCCGGGGGAGGCGATTTCTGGGCCTGGCGGGAGTCGATGCTGGCCGAGGCGGAACGGCAGACGCCCGAGCTCGTGCGGCGCGAGTACGCCGAGGTCTATCGCGAGCTCCGCGCGGCCGGTTACACCGCCGTCGGCGAATTCCACTATCTCGGCTTCGAGGAGGCGTTGGCGGCCGTCGAGGCGGCGGCGGAGGCCGGAATCCGCATCGTGGTGCTGCTCGCCGCGTATGGACGGGGTGGATTGCCGCGGTTCCGGCAGGACTCCGTCGCCGAGTACCTCCGCCAGGTGGAGGACCTGCGCGGCCGCGGGCTCGCGGTCGGGCTTGCCCCCCACTCCGTGCGTGCATGCCCAGCCGGCTGGCTGGAGGAGATCGGCCGGTACGCGGCCGCTGAGCGGCTGCCGTTGCACATTCACGCAGACGAACAGCCGCGCGAGATCGAGGAGTGTCTCGAGGAGCACGGGCTGCGTCCGGTCGAGCTGCTCGACCGCACCGGCTGCTTGAGCGAGCGGACGACGGTCGTCCATGCAACGCATGCCGACGGCGGCGAGCTCGACCTGATCGCGCGCGCCGGTGCGCGCATCTGTGCCTGTCCGACGACAGAGGCAAATCTCGGCGACGGGTTCCTGCCGGTCGAGCGCGTGTGCAAGCGAAGCATCGGGATCTGCATCGGCTCCGACTCGAACGTCCGCGTCGATCCACTCGAAGAGCTCCGGGAGCTCGAGGGAATCGCGCGACGCCAGAGCGGACGCCGCCATGTCATCTCCACCGAGACGCTCCTCTGCTTCGGCGCCGACGAGGGCGCCGGCGCTCTCGGTCTCGAGGACTGGGACGACGTCGAGGTCGACCTGGGCCACCCGTCGTTGCGCGGGGTCGAGGACGTGTTCGAAGGACTGATCGCGGGCTGTGGCGCCGACGTACTCGTCGGGCGCTAGCGGCCCGTCAGCGACGTCCAGTAGCGCGTCCGCGTGATGTACGCGCGCGCCGCAGCGCGGCCGTGGAGGCCGTACGCCCCCTCATAGGTCTTGTACCGTCCGCCGTGACCGGCGGGCTCGATCTGGGTCCCTTCGCCCCATTCGTTGTAGCTCGTGATCGTGACGATGTCCGCGCCGGCCGCGTCCGCGGCACGCCACATGGAGTCGTACGTCGAGCCGTCGAGACGCGGCTTCACGCGTGTGTCACCCGTTGCGGCGGTCGCCTCGTAACCCGGGCCGACCGACGGGGCGCAGAGGATGCCGAGCGACCGCGCCTGCTCGCACAGTCGTCCGAACTTCGCGCCGTCGTAGAGCAGGATGTCGTAGGTGTAGAACCCGGCGAAGCCGGCACGGGCCGCGAAACCGACGCGATTCGTCTGCGCGATCAGGCGCATGCCGTTCGGCACGCGCGTCACCGGCCACCACGCCTCTGCAAGGAAGTCGTTCGAGCGGTAGACGTACACGTCGCGGATCCCGAGGCTGCGGAGATAGACGAGGTCGGCGCCGACCGACGCGACGGTCCGTTCCGGGTACGGCTCGAGCTGGACGCCGACACGGAGGTGGAAGCGTTTCGCGGCGCTGATGACTGCCGGCAGGCGCGCGTCTTCGCGCGAGCCCTTCCCCCACCAGGAGCTCACGACCTCGTCGATACCGCCGGCAGCGATGTCGCGCATCTGCGCGCGCAGAACACGCGGGTCAGCGCTCGAGTACGCCCCCCGCGCCGGGTAGAACTGCGACGCGACGTCGAAGGGAGGTTGGTGTCCGCCCTGGGTCCAGTGCGTATAGCCGCCGTCGTGCCGCATGTTCGAGTACCACGGGTAGAAGAAGATCGCGCTCTGAGGCGGACCTGCCTGCGCGAGTGCAGGTAGGCCGAGCAGGAGGGTCAGGGCCAGGACGGGGAGCCGCAACCGCCATAGCATCTCATCCTGGTCGGACTTTGTGGTGATTTTCGGATCACCAGGACGAGCGATGTCGGGATGCCCGAAACAGGCCGATCTGGCCCGTATGTCTCCCTCTGGCCGGGTCGACCGCATTCGCTCCAGCTGCCGCACAGAAGAAGCTCAGACGATGGCTGAGTACGTCGTCGTGCTCGCTGTGATCACGCCCATCGTGATCCTGGCGTTCGCGTCGCTCAGCGAGGCCATCCTCTCCGTGATCAACGCGGTCCGAAGCTTCCTCTAGAACGCAGAGACGACGGCGAAGCTAGGCGGCGCGCCGAAGCGCCCGCACGAGCTCGGCCTTCGTCATCTTCGAGCGGCCTTGGATGCCGGCCGCCTTCGCGCGCTCGTCGAGCTCCTGCTTGGAGAGGTCGCCCAGATCGCCGTTGCCGCTCGCGCGCCGCCCGTTCCGGCGCGTGCGTTCTCCTCCGCCCCGGCTGCGCTCGATGCTCTCGCGCAGCGCCGTCATCAGGTCCGTCGGCGCCTCCTCCTCGACGTCCGGCGCGGCATGGACGTCCTTGCCCTGGCGCTTCGCCTTGATGATGGCGCAGAGCTCGTCGCGGTAGGTGTCCTTGTACTTCTCCGGCTTCCACTCGGCGGTGAAGGACTCGATCAGACGCTCCGCCATCTGCAGCTCCTCCTTGGAGACGCGCGTGCGCGACGCCTTGATCTCGTCGATCGGCCGGATCTCGTCCGCGAAATGCAGCTGCTCGAGCGTGATCACGCCGTCCCGGATGCGCAGCGCGCCCAGGTGCTGCCTGTCGCGCATGACGAACTTCGCGATGCCGGTGAGCTCGGAGTTCTCCATCGCCTTCACGAGCAGCGAGTAGACCTTCTCGGCGCCGCGGTCGGGTCCGACGTAGTACGTGTGCGCGAAGAAGATCGGGTCGATGTCCTCGTACGGGACGAAGTCGACGATCTCGATCGTCTTGTAGCCCTCGACCTTCGCAGCCTCGAAGTCCTCCTCCTCCATGAAGACGTACTCGCCCTTCGTGTATTCGAAGGCCTTGACGATCTCGTCGTCCGGAACCGGCTTGTCTTCCTTCTTACAGATCTTCTGGTAGCCGATCGGGCTGTTGTCCGGCTCGTGCACGAAGTGGAAGCGCAGCTTGTGCTCCTCCACCGCGCTGTACAGACGCACGGGGACGTTGACGAGGCCGAACGAGATCGACCCGGACCAGAGCGAGCGTGGCATGCTGCTCGTGATTTCCGCGAGCCGAGAAGGAGAAACGTTGGAGGAGGCCGACCGACTTTTCGCGCTGCCGCTGGACGAATTCACGGCCGCGCGCAATGAGCTCGCACGGCGGCTGAAACAGGACGGTGACGCCGAGGCTGCAGAGCAGGTACGCGCGCTCGCCAAGCCCAGCGTCGCAGCGTGGGCGGTGAATCAACTCGCGCGCCGAGAGCCGGAGGCGGTGAGGTCGCTGCTGAACCTCGCGTCGCGGCTGCGCAGCGCACAGGAGCGCTCGTTGAAGGGCGAGCGTGCGGCCGACGAATTGCGCGCCGCGCAGGCCGAGGAGCGAGCTGTGATCCGGACGCTGACGCAGCGCGCCGGAGACATCCTGCGCGAGGCCGATCGACCCGCGACCGGCACGACGCTCGAGCGCGTGTCGTCGCTGTTGCGCGCGGCCGCCGTCGCCGAACCGGGAAGGACGTCACTTCGCGAGGGCCGCCTCAGCGGCGACGTCGAGGTCTCTGGTTTTGACGCGTTCGCCGGGCTCGAGGTTCCGCCAAGAGGCCGGCGAGCTGCTCCGGCCGGTGACGACCTCGCCGAGCGGCGCAGGCAGAAGCGTGAAGCCGCGCAGCGCCGCAAGAGGCTCGAGAAGCAGGTGCGCGAGCTGTCTGCACGGGCGGAGGCCGCCGAGCAGGAGGCCGAACGTGCGCGCAAGGCTGCAGACAAGGCCGAGGCGGCGGCGGAGGAACGCCGGCGCGAAGCCGACTCCGCGGCATCGGAGCTCGAGTCGTTGAACGAGGCGAAATAGAGAGGCGGACCGGTTCCCGGTCCGCCTCGGCCGGGGTTCAGCTACTTCTTGATCTCGATCTTTCTTCGCTGCGCGTGCTCGGACTTCGGCACGCGTACGGTCAGCACTCCGTCCGACAGGCTCGCATCGATCTTCTCCGAGTCGACGTGCTCGGGGAGGACGACGCGGTAGTCGAACCGGCCGGTACGCCGGGTCTTGTGCCTCAGAGCGCCCTTTCGTTCGCGCTCCTTCATCTCACCGGTGATGATGAGCTCGTTCCCGACGAACTCGATGTTGACGTCCTCTTTCTTCACGCCGGGCAGTTCGGCCTCGACGGCGTACGAGTCATCCGACTCCTCGATGTCCACTAGCGGAGACCAGCCGCCGGTCTGAGTCGACGACGGCCAACCGAACCCGCCGAACGTCTGCTCGAGAAGCCGGCGCATCCTCTCGTTGATCTGCTCGAACTCACTCAGCGGTTCCCACTGTGCTTGTCCGGACCGGGAACGGCGTTCTGGCAAAACCTGTGACATGCCCCACCTCCTTTCGTCGCCTTGGAGGTACCCGGCTACGGGTCGTGGAGACGCCCTGGGGTCATGAATCCGCCGCACTTTGCAGAGGTTTCGGAGAGAGGCTCGGCGCACTCAAGCTTTGTGGCCTCAGCGCCGATGACGTGGCGTCGTGGGAATCCTCGTTTTCGTTCTTTTCTTCTGGGTGGCGCCGGTCTTTGTGGGTCAGAAGGTCGGGGAGACGAAGAATCGCGCCGGCTGGGCCTGGGGGCTTCTGCTCGGCTGGCTCGGCGTCATCATCGTGGCTTGTCTCGGCCCGGGCGCAGGGCCCGACCACAAGTCGTTTCGTCTCAGTGGTAGCGCCCCTGCAAACGCCGCGCCGTCGGTGCCACCTCCCTCGATCCCGCCACCGCAGCTGCCGCCTGCCGGCTGGTATGCCGACCCGTCTGGTCCCGGACGCGTGCGGTACTGGGACGGCCTCGCATGGACGACCTATTCGTCCGAGGCAGACGGCGCCGTCGCTCCCACGTCCTAGAGAGCACACCGGCAGCGCGGTGCGCACGGCCTAGGGCGATGCGCCGGTCGACGTCGTTACGTTTCGAGCCGGCGCGCGGGTTCAATCTGTCAGGCGGGGACTCGGTCGGAGTAGCCCTCCCAGCGGGCAGTCAATGCGTAGATGACGACGATGTTCAGGGAGATGATCACGAGCGTCCACAGCGGCCAGGTGCTCGAACCGAGAAAGCTGAGCTGGCCCAGGATGTTGACGCCTGCGAGGAAGACCGTCAGCCAACGCGCCCAGCCGGCGCCGCTCCATAGGGCAGCGCCCGCGAGGACCAGCACGATCCCCCAGATCAGCGTGAGCCAGCCCCAGGTCGACAGGTTGAAGACGATGATCTGATTGCTGCTGACGACGTAGTACTTGCCGCGCACGACCGCGATCAGTCCCTCGAAGAAATCGAGTGTGCCGACGATCATCATCATGATCGCAGCGAACGAGATCCACCCTGCCATCGGTGTTTTCATGCCCTGCCCTCCTGCGTAGATGTGCGGGTCAACTCACGCCTGACGTGACTGGTTAGGTCTCGTCTGCTGCGGCTTTCACCTGCTCGGCGCTGTCTCTATCGACCTTCTCCTTGGTGACCTTCTGGGCGTTCGACAGCGCACCGTCCATTTCTTCTTCCCACCGTTCCTCGAAAATCGCTACGACCCCTGAGCTGTTGAGCGGCAAGACGTCCTCGACGTCCGCCTTGATCTGGTTCTTTTGGCCGTGGGACACGAGCCCTCCGACTCCGGCCCCGACCCCCGCTCCCACAGCAGCACTCGCGAGGAGAGCAGGCGGAAAGATCACGCCGACGACGGCCCCGCCGACCGCTCCCCACTTCGCGCCCTTACGAGTCTCGTGAAAGTCGTCCTCGACGTGGATCTTGCCGTCGGTGCGGCGGCTGACCAGGATGAGCCCGTCAACCTTGATCATGTCGTCCTTTGCAAGCTGCTTGAGGGCGTCCCAATCCTCGCGCGCTGCATCGGGATCCGGGTAAGCAGCGATGTAGAGATCGACCGGGGGCGCGCTAGTGGATGCCATTGCTCTTCCTCCTACTGTCCGGACGAAAGAAACGCGCGGCGGACGCTGCGCGTTGACCCTCGCCTCCAGGGCGTTTATTCAGCGCAGATCTTCGGCCATGAGTTCCTCGCCGAACATCGTCCAGAAGGGGTGAAACCAAACGCCATCAAGGTCCGGGCGAGTTCCGGTGAGAGAAAAAACCCGCCGTCTCCAGCGGGTTTCTCATCGGGGCGCCGAGATTTGAACTCGGGACCTCTAGTCCCCCAGACTAGCGCGCTAACCAGGCTGCGCCACGCCCCGCGACGGGGCAATGGTACCGCCTAACGGGCGTAGCGCCTGTACAGCTTGTCGATCAGATCCGGCATGCGCTCGAGCCGGTCGGTGATCACGCGCAGCCGGTACTCGCGGAAGTGTTCCGCCTCGACGCCAAGCGCACGCGCGAGTGTCTCCATCACGTCGTCCGACGGGACGGGGCGATTGCCGTGCACGAGGTGATTGAGATAACCCGCGGAGAGCCTCGTCTTCTCGGCCAGCGACCGATACGTCAAGCCGGCCTCGTTCATCAGCCGCTCCACCGTTGGCCCGAACGAGTCGTCGCTGAAACGCCGCTTCCGCGCCATCAGCTCAGCTTCCCGCGCACTGCCGAGACGAGGTCGCTCACGTTCACCGCGTCGTCTTCCCCTTTCGCGCGCTCCCGCAGGTCCACCGTACCGTCTTCCGCCGCCTTTCGCCCGACGGTCACGCGGAAGGGACAACCGATCAAATCTGCATCAGCGAACTTCTCCCCGGCCCGCGCATCTCGGTCGTCGAGCAGGACATCGAACCCAGCCTCGTCCAGTGCTGCGGCGGCCTGGTCGGCATGCGACTCCATTCCGGCCAGCACGACAATGTGAACGTCGTACGGTGCGACCGACAGTGGCCACGCGACGCCCTTGTCGTCATGGTGCTGCTCGACGATGGCCGCCATCGTGCGCCCGGGTCCGATCCCGTAGCTGCCCATCACGAGCGGCTTCTCCTCTCCGTCCTCGTCGAGGAATGTCGCCCCGAAGCGGACGGAGTAGAACGTCCCGAGTTTGAAGATGTGCCCGAGCTCGATGGCCGGCTGCTCGAGCAGCTTCCCGCCGCACACGACGCAGGCGTCGCCCTCGTTGGCCTGCCGGATGTCGGCGAAGTCCGGCTTGTAGTCGCGTCCCGCTTGCACGCCGCGCAGGTGCCAGTCGTCGCGATTCGCACCCGCGACGTACTGGCCCTCCCGCAGCGCCTCGTCGGCGACGATGTCGATCGTCACCGCGACAGGCCCGAGCGAGCCGCCGCCTGCGCCGAAGACCGTTCGGATCTCCTCGTCTGTCATCGGCCGGTAGCCCTCGCCGAGCGCCGTGACGAGCTTCTCCTCGCTCAGCCGGTCGTCGCCACGGATGAGCGCCAACACAGGGCGCTCGCCGACCATCACCGGCATCGCCTTCGACGTCGCCGCCGGATCGATGCCAAGAAACTCGGCTAACCCGTCGATCGTCGTAACGCGCGGCGTCTCGACCTCCTCGGGGCGGTCGAGCGGCTCGGGGAACTCCGGCGCACGCGGAATCCCGCGCGCGGCGTCGTAGTCGGCGTAGTAGTCGCCGTTCTCGCAGCGGACCAGGATGTTCTCGCCGGATTCCGCGGGAGCCATGAAGCCCGACGACTCGCGGCCGCCCATGATTCCCGACTCGGCCTCGACGTAGTACGCCTCGAGCCCGCAGCGCTGCCAGATGCGCTCGTACGCGCCCTTGTGGGCGTCGAAGCTCTCGTCCAGCCCGGCTTCGTCGCGGTCGAAGGAGTACGAATCCTTCATGATGAACTCGCGTACGCGCAAGAGCCCGCCGCGCGGCCGCGGCTC
>WNGI01004620.1_pt1 | contig 12320 bp, 10 predicted proteins | sample 5400621 | NCBI WGS metagenome assembly WNGI01 (sample SAMN13153374, study PRJNA577476) | soil metagenome | isolation source: 20 cm soil or saprolite under Garry oak tree replicate 1 | place: USA:California | collected 2016-06-15 | reverse complement strand
CCCGGTTGCACGAGTTTGAAACAGCTTCCGCTCCACCACGCGCAGCCGCTGATCCAGCGAGTCCGCCGCGCTCGCGACGTCCTTGCGCGTCGAATCGCCCGAGACCGTCGCCTTGAGCGCGGCGAGCTGCCCACGGACGTTCTCCAGCGAGTTGATCATCGTCACCGCCCCATCGAGATCCGTGACGACCTGCCGCTGCAGCGCGACGTTGTCGCTGAGCGCGCCGTCGGTAGCCTCACCGTTCGGATCCTTCTTGACGATCAGCGGCTGCGACTCGCTCGTTCCCGCGAGGCGAACCGTGTACGTCGCAGGCGGCTCGAGGACACCCACTCGACCGACGCTCGGCGCGTTCCGCCCCTCGAGCGTCACCGTGAACCATGACGCGTACTCTGGACTGGTGCGGATCTTCGCCTGCTTCGTGAGGTCGCCGCGCAGGTTCCACCAGACGCGATTGATGCCGGCGTTCCGCGGAGCCTTGATCGTGCGCACGACGATTCCCGCCGCGTCCGCGATCGTGATCGCGATGCTGTCCTTCGTGACAATCTTCGTACCCGCGCTATCACGCACGGTGCTGTCGCTCCCGGTCTTGAGGTAGAAATTGATCGGCGTTCCATACGGCGAGCTATAGCCCGCCGAGGGGTCGTAACTCACCGCAAATGGTTGCTCGGTGTCGTGCAACCGATACGCGACCCTGGGCGCGAACAGATGGGCGTCTTTGCTCGCGACGCTCGCGCCTAACGCCCGGAGCGGTGTGATGTCGTCGAGAATCCAGAAGCCGCGGCCATACGTCGCGACGACGAGATCGCTGAACTGGGGCTGCACGACGACCCAGTACACAGGCGCGTGGGGCAGGTTGTTTTGGAGCGGCTGCCAACTGTTGCCGTCATTGAACGAGACATACAGCGCGTTCTCCGTGCCCAAATACAACAAGCCGCGCCTAACGGGGTCCTCGCGCACGACGTGCGCGTAGGAGAGCGGTGACTTCGGGATCCCAGTCGTTATGAGCTTCCAGCTCTTTCCGAAATCCGTGGTCTTGTAGACCCATGTCTCGCGATTGTTCACCTGGTGTCCGTCGACCGTCAGGTACGCGGTGCCGACGTCGTAGCGCGACGGCTCAATGTTGGAGATGGTGCCCCAGTTGAGCAAACCAGGAATATTCCCACTCACGTTCGTCCACGTCCCACCGCCGTCGCGCGTCACGTGCACGAGACCATCATTCGTGCCCGCCCAGAGGACCTTCGCGTCGAGCGGACTCTCACCGATCGCGAACACGACGCCGGCGTACTCGACGCCGATGTTGTCGGGCGTCAACCCGCCAGAGATCTTCTGTCGCGATTTGTCGTTCCTCGTTAGGTCGGGCGAGATCTCCTTCCAATGGTTGCCGCCGTCATTCGTCATGTGCACGTGCTGGCTGCCCACGTAGAGCACGTTGTGATCGTGCGACGAGAGCGTCAGCGGCGCCGTCCAGACGAAGCGGTACTTGAGGCTGTCCGCGGGCCAGCCGATCGTCGCCTGCGGCCAGACTTCCACGTTATGCACCAGCTTCGTCCGCCGATCGTAGCGCGTGACGATGCCGCCCATCGAGCCAGATCCTGAACCACTCGACCAGACGAGATTCCCGTCGACCGTATCGGGCGTCGCCCAGCCGCTCTCGCCGCCGCCGACACTCACCGAGCTGCCCCGGGTGATCGTCGGAAAGTCCGCGATCCCCGGATCGCCGGCGCGCGCGTTGCTCGGCACCATCGCCGACGGACCGTCCTGGCGGTTGCCGTAGACGTTGTACGGGATCTTGTTGTCCACCGTCGCGTGGTACATCTGCGCGAGAGGAAGCTGCTCCTGAATCCACGACTTGCCACGGTTGATCGAGACGGACACGCCACCATCGTGGCTCACGATCATCCGGTTGCCGTTCATCGGGTCGATCCAGATGTCATGGTGATCGCCACCCGGCGTTTCGGCGTTCGGCGGATCGATGATCGTCGTACCGCCGTCGAGGGTCTTCGACCAATCGGACGCGAGGAAGTACGCCTCGTTAGGGTTGTCCGGCGACACGCCCATTCTATTGTAGTAATGGGTCCGCCCCGCCATCTGCCGGTCGCTGCTGACGCGCTGCCACGTGTCGCCCGCATCGTCCGACCGGAAGAGCCGGCCGCTGTCGGTCGGCTTGCCATCGGGCGTTGGGACGCCGTCCCCCGTCTCGACCTCGGCGTAGACGCGGTTAGGCATCGCCTTGCTGATTCCGAGGCCGATCTTACCGACGGTCTTGGAGGGAAGACCGCCGGCGAGCTTCTTCCACGTCGTGCCACCGTCCGTGGATTTCCAGATTCCGCTGCCAGCGCCGCCGCTGAAACGGCCCCACGTGTGAATCTCGATCTGCCAGAATCCCGCGTAGAGAATCCGCGGGTTCGTCGGATCCATGACGATGTCACTCGCGCCCGTGGAATCGTTCACGAAGAGCACGCGGTCCCAGTGGGTGCCGCCGTCCGCCGAGCGATAGATGCCGCGCTCGGGCTGCGGGCCGTAGGCGAAGCCTAACGAGGCCGCGTATACGAGATCGGGATTCGTCGGCGAGACGACGATGCGCGAGATTCGTCCCGTGTTCTCGAGTCCCGCGCGCGACCACGTCTTGCCGGCGTCGGTCGACCGGAACATCCCCCAACCGGCCGAGATGTGGCTGCGCGTGAAGGGCTCGCCCGTCCCCGCGTAGATGACGTTAGGATCGCTCGGCGCCACGGCTATCGCGCCGACGGACGACACGGGCTGCCCGTCGAACACCGCCGACCAGTGAATACCGCCGTCGGTCGACTTCCAGAGCCCGCCCGATGCCGCGCCTGCGTAATAGATGTTCGGGTCGCCCGGCACGCCGGCGACCGAGGTGACGCGGTTTCCTTCTGGGCCGATGTAGCGGTATCGCAGTCGTTGATACACCGCCGTATCGATCTTGTCCGGAGTGACCTCTTTCAGCTCCTCGACAGGTTTCCTCTGCGCCGACGCGGCGAAAGGAAACGCGCACGCGAAGAGGAGAGTGAGAGAGACGATTTTGCGCATTGGGCACCATGGAGGATGGTGGAAGGCGGAGAACATACCGCACTCGACTACGCGATTCAAACTGCCGAGCCAGTGGTATGGTCCCGTTAGGCGGCAAGCGCTAGCGAGCCTCGGCGTCGGCCAGCCAGCCACGTCGTATCTCGGACGTCGGCACGCTGGAGAGGTACGGCTTGATGTCCACGATCGGCGATCCGTCGAGCATGTCGACGCCGCGTACGCGGAGACGAGATCCGTCACGTGACAGTAGTTGAACGACCGTGAGACCAATCGGATTTGGACGACGCGGCGAGCGTGTGGCGAACACGCCGTGAGGACGATTGTCGGTCGGCGGGTGTGCCGTGAGATCGTGTCCGTCTACCCGGTCGAAGATCCAGAGGATGTAGAGGTGTGAGAAGCCCTCGATGTCGGCGAGCCCAGCCTCGAGCTCTGGCCGAATCTCCAACACACCTTCGGCGTCGTGTCGCGCACCGGGCCCCTTCGGAATTTGGCTGCTTTCCGTAAAGGGACTCCGCACGGTTCCGATCGGATGCAGCGTGATCATAGGGCGAGGCGAAGAACTTACCGCACCTCGCTCGGCTAGTGAATGCCGAAGGGATGTCCTCGCCGAGGCTGAGGCGGGAGAATAGATTGGCGGCGATCAGGAGTGTGCATGGACAACGACAAGAATGGTCAATCAACGTCGCGGACACCGACGGTTCGCGAAGAGCTCGAGGGCTTGGTGCGCGCGCTCTTCTCGACGACGACGGACGAGCCGCGCTTGGAGCCGCGCATTCAACAAGGAAAGGCGCCAGCCATGATTCCACCACCACCACCTATGCTCGATACCGAGAAGGTCGTGCCGAAGACGGATGAGAAGGTCGTGCCGAAGACGGATGGGAGGCCCGATGCGGCCGAGCACGTGGCCGTGATGCTCCGGGATCTCTTCGAGTCGAGGGACACGTTTGTCATCTCCAATGCCGGCGTGCAGGCGATCATCGATGGATTGCTGCGGCGCTACCGCGCGAGCGAGTCGGCCGCGTTACGAGAGAAGCTGCTCGTACACTGGCGACAAGATGTGCCACGGTTGCGAGCGGCACTGCTGGAGGCGGCCAAGGACGATCCCCTCGTTCTCGACACGGGTCAGGAAGTGTCGTTGGTGACGACGCAGAAAGCGCAGGCGCTGCTCGACCGCTTCTGCCCTCAGACGCCGTACCTGCCGGACACGCGCGGGTCACGGGACGTGCGCTGAGCACCTCGCCGACGCACAATCGTTAGGCAGCCCAAGGGCGTGGCGGCAGCTCACGACGCCACGCCATGCCTTCTAACGATTGACGCGAGCGTCAACCGCCGAGAAGACCGTTCAGGGCATTCAGCACTCCATTGACCGCGCCGCCTAGACCCTTATTCAAGAGGCTGGTGAGCGTGCAAAGGAGGCTGCCGACGGGTCCGGTCGCCTTCGCGTCGACGTTGGCGGCCGTGAGGTCCACCGAGACGATCTGGCCTGCCGCGTCGACGTTGATCGGCGCGAGGTCGAGCGTGAGCAGCCCGCACTGACCTCCCGAGCCCGTCTTGCTGATGCCGACGTCAGTCGTGAAATCCTGATTGATGATCGGAATGCCGAGCGTAGTAATCGTTCCGGTGATTGTCCCCGTCGCCTCCAAGCCGCCCACGGCGTTCAGCGCCAACTGCGTAATCACGACGTTTCCGTTGAACACCACGTCGCCAAGCAGCGGGATTGGCGTGCTGGTGACGTTGCTCAAGGTGAGCCCGGTCCCGCGATCGAACTTTTGAAATGCCGGTCCGTCTGGCGGTGCTACCGTTTTGGGGGAAGTGGGTTGGTCGCTGCACGCGCCGATCGCGACGACGAGCGCTAGTGAGAGCAACCGCTTTTGCGCGAGCATGAGCTGTACCGTCCGCAAGGTATGGACTGGCCCGGGGCGCAAGAGCTGTTCCGAGGACTACCACTTTCGCAGGGGGCGCAGGACCTCATTCCAAATTTGGAATATTCCAAATTTGGAATGAGGCGTGACTCCGCCGGTACCTGCGGCCCTTAGGCGCACGCAGATTGGCGGCACAAAAGCGTAGGTCACCTGGAAACTGCAATGCACTCGACCGAATTCCTCGATGGCGTACTGATCGTCACGATGGCGCAGAACGTACCTGGCCCGCTGGCGACGATGCGGATGAAGCAAGCCGGGGCGCGCGTGATCAAGATCGAGCCGCCCACCGGCGATCCACTGCTCGAGCTCTCGCCGGCGTGGCACGCCGAGATGCACGCCGGCATTTCGATCGAACGGTTGGACCTGAAGACCGACGCCGGGCGAGCGCGCGTGCGCGTGCTGCTCAGCGACGCCGACGTCTTCATAACGAGTCAGCGTCCGTCGTCGTTGACGAGCCTCGGCCTCGATCCAGAGACGCTCCGCGCGCGATTCCCGCGCCTGCGCATGCTGCGCATCGTCGGTAGCGTGCGCGAGCCCGAGCGTCCCGGACACGATCTCACCTATCAGGCGCAGTCGGGTCTGCTCGGCGACGACATGCCGCGTACGCTCGCCGCCGACGTGATGGCGTCGGAACGCGTATTCGCCGGCACGCTCGCGTTGCTGCGACAGTCGTTAGGGTCGATTATGGATGTCGGCGTCGTCGAGAGCCTCGATCCGTTACTCGCGCCGCTGCGGCATGGGCTTACCGTGCCACGCGGACCGCTCGGAGGTGGTGCGCCACAATATCGAGTGTATGCCGCCAAGACAGGACGCGTCGCGGTGGCCGCGCTCGAATCCCACTTCGCCATTCGGCTCTACGAGGAGCTCGATCTTCCGCTGCGTTCCGATCCGTCGTTGCGCTTTCTCGAGCGTACGGCGATCGAGTGGGAGAGCTGGGCCCGCGAGCGCGATCTGCCGGTCGTCGCCGTCGAGGACGGGAGATGACGAACCGGCCAGTTCACGGAAAGCGCGACGTTAGGCGGCGCCCTGGTGCGCTCTTGAACGTCGCGCCGTCGGCGAGCAATCCCCAGAATCCCTCGTGAAGGTCGAGCGCCAGCTCGACGACGAACTGGCCGAGGTCATGCGGGATGTCTCGTCCGGAGGCCATCGTCGTGCCTTGGAAGGACCGCCGCTTCGGCGGACTCGCTACCCAGCCGCACAACCGTCCGCCATCCAGTTTGTAGAAATCGACACGCATCTCCATCGGTGCTCACCGAAGGGACCGTCGCAAATCCATAGGGATCTTACAGGATCGAGGATCGAGACATACCTTCGACCGAACCCCCATGAGCCGCCTCGTCGGCGATTCATCGATGTCCTGATGCCAGATTCGCTCCTCGAGCAGCAAGCGTCCCTTGGCGCCGCGTACACCATCGAGCGCGAGCTCGGTCGCGGCGGCATGGCGACGGTGTTTCTTGCGCGCGACGCAAAGCATCATCGCCACGTCGCCCTGAAAGTGCTCGACCGTCAACTCGCGGCGTCACTCGGTACCGAGCGCTTCCTCGCCGAGATCCGCGTCACGGCGCATCTGCAACACCCAAACGTGCTGCCCCTCTTCGACTCGGGTGAGACCAACGGGCTGCTGTTCTACGTGATGCCCTTCGTTGACGGTGAATCGCTGCGCGCGAAACTCGATCGTGAGGGAGAGCTTCCGGTCGACGAAGCACTGCGTATCGCCAGCGCTATCGCCTCGGCGCTGGACTACGCGCACCGCCACGGCGTCGTGCATCGCGACGTCAAACCCGAAAACGTTCTCCTGTCAGACGGCGTTCCGATGGTCGCTGACTTCGGCATCGCGAAGGCCATCGTCAACAGCCGGCTCGATGACGCGTCTACGAATCCTGGCCTAACGCGGGCTGGGCTCGCCGTCGGCACGCCGAGCTACATGAGCCCGGAACAGGCCATGGGCGAAGCGGTGGACGGGCGCAGCGACATCTATGCGCTCGGTTGCGTGCTCTACGAGATGCTGTCGGGCGACGTTCCATTCACCGGCCCGTCGGCGCAATCCGTCATCGCGAAGCACCTCGCGGCGGCCGTTCCCTCTATCCGCGTCGTGCGCGATTCGGTCCCGCTCAACGTCGACGCGGCGATCGTGCGGGCAATGGCGAAGAAGCCGGCGGACCGCTTCACGAATCCGGCGCGCTTCGCCGCGGCGCTGTTCAGTGCTGCGCCGGTCGAATCCATGTCAGACTCTTCGCGTCTCACGTCCGTCGCAGTACTGCCGTTCGCCAATATGAGCGCGGACAAAGAGAACGAGTATTTCGGCGACGGGCTGGCCGAGGAGATCATCAATGTGCTGGCCCGGGTACCTGGTCTGAAGGTGGCGGGTCGCACGTCCTCATTCTTCTTCCGGGGCGGCGACGTCGAGTTCGGGGAGATCGGCCGGAGGCTCAACGTCGGGCATATTCTCGAAGGGAGTGTTCGCACGGCGGGCAACCACATCCGAGTCATGGCGCAGCTCATCAACGTGACCGACGGTTTTCATCTCTGGTCAGAGCGCTACGACCGCGAGAAGACGGACATCTTCGCAATCCAGGATGAGATCACCGAGGCGATCGCCGGGGCTCTCCAGATCAAGCTTTCTCCGGAAGTGGGAACGCTGCGGCGTCACACGCCGAACCTTCGCGCATACGCGGCGTACCTCGAGGCGCGAGATCATTGGGTCCGACCGACGCCGGAATCATTGGTACGGGTCAAGGAATGCCTGGAACACGCGATCGAGCTGGATCCGACATTCGCGTTGGCGTACAGCTTGTTAGGCGCTCACTATACGATGCTCGCGAACATTGGCTTCAGCCCGGCCCGCGAGGTGATCCCGTTGGCGCGCGCAGCGGAACAGGCGGCGTTGCGCATCGAACCCTCGTTGCCTGAGGCGCACGCCCTGTTGGGAGTGTGTGCCGGCACCGACTTCGAGTGGAACGAGGCGGAACGGGAATGGCGGTTGGCGATGGCTCACGAACCCGTTTCACGCGACGTTCGCTTCTGGTACGGGAACCATTACCTGTTGTCGATCGGCCGCTGCGCGGAGGCCGTTGAAGCGATGGCGAGAGGCCTTCAAGAGGATCCATTGAACGTTTTGTACCGCCACCATTTCGCGGTCGGTCTCCGGCATGCGGGCCGCCTAGAGGACGCGGAAGCCGAACTTCGGAGAATCCTGGAGATCGATGAGAACTTTCCGCTTGCTGTGAATACGCTCGGTGCGATTTGCGCGCAGCAAGGCCGGTTTGAGGAAGCGCTCACGTTCACGGAAAAGGCGTATGCACTGACGCCTTGGAGGCATCCGGTCATCGGACAGCTCGCGGCTTTACTGGTTCGCACCGGAGCCACGCATCGGGCAGACGCCCTGCTCGAGAAGCTCGGGACGGGCAAGACATACGGTGCGCCAACCGGGCTCGCCGTCTTTCACGCAGTGTGTGGGGATTTCGATCGGGCGGCGGACTGGGCCGAGCACGCGATTCAAGAGCGGTATCCGCGACTCGTGCCGATCCTGGCGCCGCTGCTCAGGTCCAGTCCCAGGTGGCCCGGCCTCGCGAACCTGATGAATCTTCCGGGATAACGGCCGAGAAGATTGCGTCCCTTTCAGCTCTTGGGAGTAATCAGGCCAGCGAATGACTGGGCCACGATCTTGCCATTCCGCACGACGAGCGTATCTGTGGCAAACTCGTACACGTTGTCGGCAGTCTCCGCGGTCCACAGAACGTAGGCATAATCGCCCTCGACGAACTGCTGCTTCATGCTGAACGCCGTGCCGGGTTTTCCGAACTCCGCAATCATCGCCCGGAAGAACGGTCTGATCGCGTTGGCTCCTTTGAGCGGTCCGTCTGGCGTGAACAGGACAGCGGCCGGCGCATAGTCAGATAGGATGCCGTTGAGGTCGCCCTCGCCAAAACACTTTATATGGTTGGCGAGAACTTCCATTGTTGAAGCCATTGTGTGGCTCCTCTGTTCGCTCTGTTTGCCTAACGTCACCATCGGCATTCCCTGAAACGCCTCCCATTACCATCGTCACTCAGCGACCGAAGTTCGCCGAAATCGACTGACAGTGCAAGGATGGCAATCCTTCTCGACAGCGGAGTGCATGCTTTTGATGTTATCTGTCTAACGCGCCCAACTACAAGTCCTCGTCAGGCGGCCGCATCGAGTGAAGCGATCCCGCACTCATGTGAAGGTCATGGACTAGCTCAAGCCGCGCAGCATCCGTAAGCCAAGGCGCGCCCGCTTGCGTTCGTTCCTGGTCAAGTAAGAATGCCGCTACTTCCGAATCGTCCGCGCCAGCGTCAAACATTCCTACCACGGTGGCTGCGAGCTCCTGCACATTCAGGGGCGCGCGCATCCAACGCGAGGCAAGCAAGTCCTCAACGAGGGCGCGCCAACGACCATACCGATTCGTGCTCATTGGGCTCTGCGACGAGGACAGGTGACTCGATTCAAGCTTTCCTTTGCGTGACATTCTGTAGTCCCTCTAACGCCCGCGTTCACTTGCGAGCGACCGAAATAAGAGCACGCAGCGCGCCCGAGCGCCATCCTTCGCTTGCCGCGGCCTCAAGGTCGATTCATACTCTCGGCCACTTCCACGCCCGCGGAGCTTGCCGATGTCATTCTCCCGCTCGACGAGTGTTGCCTGCCTTCTCTGCTTCGTGTCCGGCGCCGGCGTCGTGTGGGCGCAGCAGAGAGCGCAAGGCACATCACGACGCGAACCACAATTCGAGAACGCTCAAGTGAGCGTGTGGAAGTCTACCATCATGCCCAAGCAGCCGCTGTCATTGCATCGCCACGACCATGGGCGAGCGCTCGTTGCGCTGACGAATGGCCAGCTCAAGGTCGTCGACAAGAACGGCAAGGTGCTCGACACGTACAATCTGAAGGCGGGGACGGCGATGTGGCTCGGGATCGATCCGCCCGGACAAATGCACGCCGACGTCAACGACGGCCCGCGTGCGGTCCAGGTGATCGTCGTTCAACTCAAAAACGACCGATGAAACTCTATACATATCTCATCATGCCGGATCGCACGATCCGCGTCGTCACCGATAGCTGTCCGACATGACGCATCGCGTGCTCGGCGCCGTGCACCAGGCACCCGATGACAGTGGATGGAAGCTTCGCCCGCCCGACGGCCCGGAAGTCGCCGAGGGTCGCCGAGTCGACGGTTCGCAGCTCGGCCAAGGCAGCGCCGACGCGCGCGCCTAACGCGTCGAGGACGCGCGGGATGTCCGCGGTGGTGAGCGCCTCGCCTTCCGCCCGAAGCGCCGCGAATTGCTCGGCGCTCAGCGCCTCGCCACGCGCGTAGGTGAACAGGCGATCGATGACGCCCGTGATGTGCCTAACGTGAAAGGCCGCTGAGGCCACACCCGCCGGACGAGCATTCCACTCCGGCTCGGTGAGGTTCGCGACGAGCTCCGTCACGCTCTCGCGGACCTGGAGCAGAATGTGCGCGACCGGTTGCAAGGCGGCGGGCACGCCGTCGAGGGGCCCGCGCTGCCACCATTCAGTATTTGCCAGATGCCCTCCTTACGCGAGGCCCAGCTTCTGCGCGAGCCCGATCCGCTGCAGCTTACCCGTCGCACCAACGGGAATCTCGGTGAGAATCAGGATCTTCCTCGGCACCTTGTACGGCGCGAGACGCGCCGAGGCAAACTCGCGCAGCTCCTTGTCGGTGGCGGCCGTGCCCTGGCGGAGCACGATCGCCGCGGCGACGTCTTCGCCGAGCATCTCGTGAGGCATCGCGAACGTCACGCATTGATGCACCGCGGGATGCGCCATGATGATCTCGTCGACCTCGCGGGGTGAGATCTTCTCGCCGCCGCGGTTGATGATTTCCTTGAGACGGCCGGTGATGCTGACGTATCCGTCGTCGTCCATTACCCCCTGATCGCCGGTGCGGAACCAGCCGTCGTAGAACGCCTCGGCGTTGGCCTTCGGATTGTTCTCATAGGCCGTCATCACGTTAGGCCCCCTGATGACGATCTCGCCCGTCTGACCGCGTGGCACGGTCGTGCCCTTCTCGTCGACGACGCGGATCTCGGGTCCGCCGCTCGGACCGACGGTACCCGGCTTGCGCGCCCCGCCTAACGGGTTACTGGCCATCTGGTGCGTGGCCTCCGTCATTCCGTACGCCTCGATGACCGGAACGCCGAACACCCGCTCCAGCTCGGCGATCACCGTCGGGGGCAGCGCCGACGACGACGAGCGGATGAATCGCAGCCGGTGGTTCCTGACGATCTCCGGATTGCCGGGTGCGCGGAGCAGGATCGCCTGGTGCATCGTCGGTACACCGGTGTACCAGGTCGGCTTCACGTCATCGAGCCAGGAAAAGAACTTGAGCGCGTTGAAACCAGGCGAGCACGAGACCTCTCCTCCGGCGGCGAGCGGTGCTGACAGTGCCGCGATGAGGCCATGTATATGGAACAGCGGCATGATGACGAGCCCGCGATCGTTCGCCGTGAGCGCGAGCGTCTTGCGGATGTTCGCCGCCGACGCGGCGATGTTCTTGTGCGCGAGTGGTACGATCTTCGGTCGTGACGTCGTGCCCGACGTGTGAAGGACGAGCGCGATGTCGTCGGCCTTCGCCGCGCGGACCGATTGATGTGTGTCCGAGCTGTCCTGGAACTGAAGCGAGAAGGTTCCCGCGCCGCGTTCGGGATGCGCCGTTAGGTGTGCAATGGGAACGCTGAGCTTCTGCGCGACGCCGATCGCCGGCGTGTCCTTCCCAGCGGCGACGATGAGCAGCTTCGCCCGTAGGTCCGTGAGATAAAACTCGAATTCCTCGGCGCGATAACTGGGATTGAGTGGCGCGGCGGTTGCCGCGGAGCCAACGCTCAAAAACGCCGCCGCCATCTCCGGGCCGTTGTCGAGGACGATCGCGACGCGGTCGCCGGCGCCGATGCCCTGCGATGCGAGCGTCGCAGTGACGTCAGCGACGAGAGTGCGCAGGTCACGATAGGTGAGCGGTCTGCCGCCAGGGGCGCTGAGCGCCGGCGCGTCATCGGCACCGGCTTCGAGAAGTTCTGAAATGGTTCGGGTGGGCATTGGGCTTCGCTCAGGATGACAAGGAAGTCGCTTCGCTCCTCGGGATGACATTCAGGCCGCTCGCAGCAAGTTCCTTCGCGAGGAGACTCATGAGCGCATAGACGGCATCGATGTGTGGCGTCGGCGTGTTCGTTAGGCGGCCGAGCTCTACGACGGCGCCAACGAGCGCCTCGATCTCCATCGGCCGGCCCGCCTCGACGTCCTGCAGCATCGACGTCTTGTGCTCGCCGACTTTTTCAGCGCCGGCGATGCGCTTGTCGATGCCGACGCGGAAGGTGACGCCAA
>WNGI01007057.1_pt1 | contig 12324 bp, 7 predicted proteins | sample 5400621 | NCBI WGS metagenome assembly WNGI01 (sample SAMN13153374, study PRJNA577476) | soil metagenome | isolation source: 20 cm soil or saprolite under Garry oak tree replicate 1 | place: USA:California | collected 2016-06-15 | reverse complement strand
GCGGACTGCCGCGGCCGTTCTCTGTTCGTTCATTGGTGTAGCGGCATGCTCCGACCATAAGCGAGCCGGTGCGTCGGATTCCGATCTCACGCGCGATTTACAGTTGGCGGGTCAGATCGCCGCGCAGCCCACATTTCAAGACACCGCATTGAGCTCGACAGCCGCGCCCGTTCGCGCCTCGGCGCCAGCGAAAACGCCGACGCCAGCGCGCACAGCCTCGCGCCGCGAACGGTCGATGTCGCCGGCACAGCCGCCTCTCGATGTCACACCGCGCCCGCAGTCTTCCGCGCCCATACCATCACCTGCTCCGGCGCCAGCTCCCTCTCGTGAGATCGGCGCGGGCACAGGGCTCACGATGACCTCGGGCGGGCGCGTCTGCACCGAAACCAATCGCCCGGGGGACAAGATCGTAGCCACGGTCGACTCGCCCATCAGTGGCACCAATGGAGCGCTGATTCCGGCGGGATCCAAGGTGGTGTTGGAGATCGCGTCAGTCACACCTGGTGACCAGGCTCAGATTTCCTTTCGGGTCCGTGCGCTGTACGTGAATGATTCGTCCTACAACATTGCGGGATCGGTCTCGCCTAGCACGCCCCTCGAGCGTGTGAAAGTCCAGAATCCGGACGCGAATGCCGACAAGAAGAAGGTGATCGGCGGGGCAATCGCCGGCGCGATCCTTGGGCAGATCATCGGTCACAACACGAAAGGCACGGTGATCGGCGCGGCAACCGGCGCGGCAGCAGGTGCGGTTGCGGCGAAGGCAACAGAGAAGTACGAAGCGTGTCTCCCGGCTGGCGCGTCGTTGCACATGACGCTCGCCCAAGCGCTGGCCATGTAAGCCCATGTTGGGTGCTTAGCTCACCGTTCCATTTTTCCTAGCGCGCGCGGCGCCGACGGATCAGCTTTCGGTGTATGCCGAAGCGCCCGCCAGTGTCGCCCGCACTGAAGCCGTTTCACCCGCTCGTTCGAGTGTGGTTTCGCGAGCGGCTGGGGGCGCCGAGTAAGCCGCAGGAGCAGGGTTGGCCGGCGATCGCACGCGGCTCGAACACGCTCATTCTCGCGCCGACGGGGACAGGTAAGACCCTCACCGCGTTCCTCTGGGAGCTGAACAACCTCATCGTCGAGGGAAGCAAGGCGCCGCTCGCGAACGCGGTGCATATCCTGTACGTCTCGCCGCTGAAAGCGCTCAACAACGACATTCAGCGGAACCTCGAGGGGCCGCTGGCGGAGTTGAAGGAGCGCTTCGCCGCGGCCGGCGAGCCGTTTCCCGAGATTCGCGTCGCCGTGCGCACGGGTGATACGCCCGCGTCGGCGCGCGCGCGCATGATTCGCAAGTCGCCGCATGTGCTCATCACGACGCCCGAGTCGCTTCACATAATGCTCACCACGGTCCGTGGGCGGGGCATGTTTTCGGGGGTTCAGGCGGTAATCGTAGATGAGATTCATGCGATCGCAGGTACAAAACGCGGCGTTCATCTCGCCTTGACGCTCGAGCGGCTGGAGCGGATCTGCCAGGAAAGCCCGCAACGCATCGGTCTGTCGGCGACACAACGACCGCTCGAAGAGATCGCGCGCTTCCTCGGTGGCTCGAAGAACGGTGCGTTTCGTCCGGTCACGATCGTCGATTGCGGTTTGGTGAAGCGCACGGAGATCGCGATCGAATCACCGGTCGAGGATCTTGGGCACGTGCCTGGTGGAACGATCTGGCCTTCCGTCGCCCCTCTCGTGCTCGGCCATGTGCGCCGCGCGAGAACGACGATCGTGTTCGTCAACAATCGCGCGCAAGCGGAGCGCATGGCGGCGCGAATCAACGCGCTCGCGGGCGAGGAGCTCGCGCTGCCATATCACGGGTCGTTGTCGCGGGAGCGGCGCTTCTTGCTGGAGGGCGCGCTCAAGGCAGGCAAGCTCCGCGCGCTCGTGAGCACGAGCTCACTGGAGCTGGGCATCGACATCGGGTCGGTCGATCTGGTGCTCCAGCTGCAAAGTCCGAAGCGGGTCGCGACGGCGCTGCAACGGGTGGGGCGCGCGGGCCACACGCTGCAAGCAGTGAGTCGCGGCGTCTTCGTGCCGACGTTTCGTGACGACGCCGCGGAGACGCTGGCGATCGGCCGAGGCATGCGGGCGGGCGACGTTGAGCCGACGCGCGTCGTGCAGAACGCGCTCGACGTGCTTGCCCAGGTTGTCGTCGCCGCCGTTGCCATCGATGACGAGTGGACGAGCGCGGAGCTGTTCGAGCTTGTTAGGCAGGCATACCCGTATCACAGTCTCACGCGGTCGGCGTTCGACGAAGTGCTCGCGATGTTGTCGGGAAAGTATCCTTCGGACATCGCCGCCGAGCTCGAGGCGCGCATCGTGTGGGATCGGACGACCGATCGCCTAACGCCGCTCCGCAGCGCCCGGCTCGTCGCGGTGATAAACGGTGGGACCATTCCCGATCGCGGACTCTATGCGGTGAATCTCCCCGACCGGACGCGACTCGGCGAATTGGACGAGGAATTCGTCCACGAGACGCGCATCGGCGATGTATTTCAGCTCGGCTCCTCGACCTGGCGCGTCAACGCCATCGAGCACGATCGCGTGATCGTGACACCGGCGCCGGGAGCGCCGGCACGGATGCCCTTCTGGCACGGCGAATTTGCGGCGCGGTCGGCGCACATCGCGCCTCGCGTCGGCCTCCTGCGGCGCGACCTCGCGGCCGCGCGGACGACAGAGGACGTCGCCCGCATTGCCGAGGAGTACGAGTGCGACACGGCGACGGCGCAGTCGCTGGTCGAGTACGTCCATCAACAGCGCGCCGCGACGGCGGTCGTTCCCGATCATGAGGTCCTCGTCGTCGAGCACTTCCGCGACGAAACCAACGCTGTGCGCATCGTACTGCACGCGCCATTCGGCGGACGTGTGAACGCTCCGTGGGGCATGGTGCTCGCGGCGAAGGCGCGCGACGCCCTGCGCGCCGGCCTAGCGCGGCCGACGCTCGGCACGGAAGTGCAGGTCCTGACGACGGACGACGGGATCATGCTCCGCCTTCCGGACTTGAATGGACCAGTGCCGCTCGACGCATTGCGCGGCGTAACGCCTGACGAGGCGGAACGGTGCGTGCTCGAGGAGATCGGGAACTCTTCGCTATTCGGAGCTCGCTTTCGCATGAACGCGGCGCGCGCGCTCCTGCTGCCGCGCGGTAATCCGCGACGCCGCATGCCGCTGTGGCTGCAGCGCCTCAAAGCACAGGATCTACTGCAAACGGTTCGCGAGTTTCCATCCTTTCCAATACTGGTGGAGACGTATCGCGACGTCCTGCAGGACGCGTTCGACATGCCGGCGCTTGCCGACGTGCTCCGCAGGCTGCAATCCGGTGCGATCGAGCAGCGCGACGTCGCGACGGAGATGCCCTCGCCGTTTGCCTCATCGCTGCAATTCGGTTTCGTCATGGATTGGATGTACGCCGACGACACGCCGCGCGCCGAGCAGCGAGCGGCGATGTTGTCGCTCGATCGTGGTCTGCTCGACGAGCTACTGGGCGCCAGTGGCGTCGACGACGGTACGCTGGCTAGTCTCGAAGAGCTTTTGGCCCTGCGGCGCGGCACGGCGCCGACACGGCGAGCGCGGACCGGCGACGAGCTGGCGATTCTGCTCGATCGAGCGGGGGATCTCACTTCTGCCGAGCTAGCGGCGCGGACGGCATCGGAGGGCGTCATTGGTGAACCGTTGCGCGAGCTCTTGGAGACCGGGCGCGCCGTCGCCGTCGCGATCCCGTTAGGCATTGGAACGACCGACCAACGCGTCATTCTCACGGATGCGTATCCGCGTTACCTGGCGGCGTTCGGTGAGCCGGCAATGGCGACGGTGGGCGCGGGGATGGAGTTGGCGCCGACGCGAGCTCCGATAGCGGTTCCCGACTCGTTTCGTCACGCGACGCTCACGCGGAGCGCCGCACGCCGTGAGCTGCTTGCGCGCTTTGTCGCGCTCAATGCTCCGATCTCGATCGACGACGTTAGGCGGCGATATGACCTGCCCGCGGAAAGCGTGGCGCGGCAGTTGGATGATTGGACGGCGGCGGGGAAGCTCGTCCGCGGAGCGTTCACGCGCGCGGTCCGTGACGCGGCACACCCCGACGGCGCGACCCAGTGGGTGTCTCGACGTCTTCTCGAGCAAGCACGGCGACGCGAGCTCGCCACTGTGCGGCGTCAGATCGAAGCGGTGAGCCTGGAATCCTTCGCGCACTTTCTTCAAAAATGGCAACATCTCGATCCGTCGACACGTCTCGAAGGTGCCGAAGGAACGGCAACGGTTCTTCGACAGCTCTATGGCCTGGCGCGGCCGGCCGATGCCTGGGAGCGCGAGTACTTACGACATCGAGTCGCCAACTACGACGCCGAGGCAATCACGCGACTGTGCTCGGCGGGCGAAGCGGTGTGGGTCGGCGGCTCGGCCAGCAACGAGGATGCGACGTTGGTCCATGTTCGTTTCGTTAGGCGTGGAACCGGCCGGGTTTGGCTCTCAGAGATTGCGGATGATGGGCCGTCACTGAGCGAAAACGCGGATCGTGTCTACCAAGCGCTTCGCAACGAAGGCGCGTCGTTCTTCGACGATCTGGTGCGTTCCAGTTCCCTCGGCGGACGGGCGCTCCGCGACGCGCTGCGAGAGCTCGCCGGCGCGGGGCTCGTGACGAACGACACCGTCGATTCGCTGCGACACGTCGTTCGCTGGCGGCCGATTGTCTCGCCGCGCCTACGCAACCAGCCCGACCCAACGCGCTGGCTGCCGGCGGACTTCTCGCCATCGGCCAATCGTCCGATCGTGCAGCGGCGGCCGAACTTGCGCCGGCTTCCGAAGTGGCGCCCTCCCACCGACGGTCAGCCCGATAACAGATCGATCACGTGGCCGGGCCGTTGGGCGCTCGTCCGAACAAGTGGGATCATGGGCGCATCTGATGACGAAAGCACGCTCGCCGAGGTCGTTGCTCGGCAATGGCTGGATCGGTATGGTGTCGTCACGCGCGATTGGTGGAAGCGAGAACGGCCGACCGTCTCGTGGCGCGCCATCTACCGGGAGTTGAAGCGGCTGGAGTTTCGTGGCGACGTGCGCCGTGGGTATTTCGTGCGTGGACTCGCCGGCGCGCAATTCGCCCTTCCCAGTGCTGTGGAGCAGCTGCGCACGAGCGGGCCGGCGGCGCCGGTGACTGACGACGGCGAGTCTCGCGGCACGTCGATACCGCTCGTGGTGATGGCGGCGAGCGATCCGGCCAACCCGTATTCGTTGGCGGTGGCGGGCAGCGGCGAGAGCGCGAGCGCCGCTCTCGCCCGCGGACGAAGCCGCGGGGCGCTGCTCGTCACCCGCGGCGGCGAAGTGATCCTTGTGGCGGAAGGGAGAGGTCGTCGCCTAACGCTTCGGCCTGGCGTGAAACCGGGCGAAGTGGCCGAAGCGGCACGCGTGCTCGCTCAACGGCTAGTCGAGTCGTATGACGGGCGTCGTGATCCGGTCGTGGAGACGGTGGACGGCATTGCGGCGGTGACAAGCTCTCACGCCGCGGCGCTTGGCGCGGCAGGATTTCGTCCCACAAACACGGGATTGCGTTACTACGCGCCGCCGAGGTAATGCCTAACTAGGCGGCGGATGGACAGCATCGGAATTAGCGGAGCCGTGCGTCCAGCTTGCGGCGTGGGCGTCGAGATCCTCGATCGCAAAAGGCTTTCCTAGCACCGGGAAGCCAAGGGCCCGCAGCTTTCGGTTGTCCGTTGCCCTGAACACGACGTCGCCGGTCACGAAGACGACGTGCTTCGCGAGTCTTGGCCGATGGTTCTGAAGCCAGCTCAGAAGGTCGAAGCCGCTTTCGGTACCGAGCCACACGTCGACGAAGACGCCGTCGAACTCGTAGAGCTCGAAGCAGCGGATCGCTCCCGCGACAGATCGCGCGGTGTGCACGGTATGGCCACGCCGCCCCAGCGCCGCTCGTACGGCGCGACGCAGCGACTCCTCATCGTCGACAAAGAGAATTGTCGCCATGCGTGGAGTGAATGTGCGCTATCCAAACCCGGCACACCAGGCCCCCGTTCCGCGCATCGCGTTTATGTTGCCATTTGTTGCTCGCTCCGCTCCTCAGGATGATGCGATGTCCGAAGCAACCGCGCTAGCAAATCGAATCACACGAACCGTCACTGGACCGATGTGGCATGGTCCGGCACTCGCCGAGACCCTGCGCGGCGTGAGCCACGATCACGCGGCACAACGGCCGATCCCGCACGCGCACACGATTTGGGAATTGGTGCTGCACATCATCACGTGGGTGGACGTGCCGCACGAGCGCCTCGGCGGAACAGCGCGTAAGGATATCAGCACGGATGAGGACTGGCCCGCACCCCCTTCCCGCAGCGCAGAGGCCTGGCGAGCCGCCCTCGACCGGCTGCACGACCGGCATCAAGCGCTCGCGACGAAAGTGAAAACGCTGAGCGACGATCAGCTCGCGGCGAAGGTCGTCGGTGAGGACTATTCCGTGCGCGAGATGCTTCACGGTGTCGTGGAACACGGCACGTATCACGGCGGACAGATCACGCTGCTCAAGAAGCTGGTCATGCGCGACTAGCCGCACTCGTCAGGCTCCTTTCCATGGCGATCTCCGCGTCGAGGCTCTCTGTGTCGCGGTAGATTGTGGCCACGGCGGTGACGTGACCGCCTTGAATGAACCGCACGGCCACGTCGCGGTCTTTTGCCGAGCCGCTGACGTCGGTTCGATCCCACTTCTCAGCGTGCCCTACGTAATTGATCGACACGTCGTAATGCGCGCTCCAAAAGAACGGAACGTGATCGAACCGCTCGCGCGCACCGAGTACGTTGCGAGCTGCGGTTTGACCCTGTCGTTCGGCAACGACCCAATGCTCGACACGGATCGGCGCACCACTACGAGGGTCCGGCCAGCGCGCGATGTCGCCGGCAGCGTACACGCCCTTCGCGCTCGTTTCGAGATACTCGTCGACGACCACACCATTGTCGACGCGCAGTCCGGCATCTTGCGCCAGCTGCAGTCGCGGCCGGACGCCGATGCCGATGACGACAAGATCCGCGGCCAAGCGCTCGCCGCCACTGAGAGTGACCGCATCGCGCGCAATGGCTTTGGCGGTCTGGCCAAGATGGAACACGACGCCGTGCTCCTCGTGCAGCGACTTGATGAATTCACCGAGATCGCGCCCCATGACGCGCTCCAGCGGCGACGTCTCGGGGGCGACGACGTGGACCGAGCAATTCGCGTGGCGAGTGCGGAGCGATGCAGCCACCTCGAGACCGATGAAGCTGGCGCCGAGCACGACGACTTGCTTTGCTCCGCCGGAGGCCGCGATCAAAGCGCGGCTGTCGCGAAGCGAGCGGAGGTAGTGCACGTGCGGCAAATCGGCCCCTTCTGTCGTTAGGCGAGCGGGCTCGGCGCCGGTGGCGAGGATGAGCGCGTCGTAGCCCAGCGGCGCGCGACCGTCGATGTGCAGCGTGTGTCGAGCTGGCTCGAGCTTCGTGACGCGCGCGCGAATAAACGTGACGCGATGTTCGTCGTAGAATCCCACTGGCCGAATGGGAATCCACTCCTCGGGGGCGTTACCGGCGAGGTAGTCCTTCGAGAGGTTCGGGCGATCATACGGCGAGCCGTCGTCGTCGTCGACGACCGTGACGTCACCGGTAAAGCCACAACGCCGGAGCATCTCGGCGGCCGCCGTTCCAGCGGCACCGGCGCCGATAATTACGACTTTACTCAATCCCGGCTTTGGACGAACTCCTGGATACGTCGCGGCGAGCGGATCACGCTCGATCTTCTCACCGACGTGGATCCGGCGGTCGTGACGCTCGACTCGCCAACAGCTGATCGGATTGAGCGCCGGCGCGCGCAACGCTTCGCCGTCGCGCAAGCTGAAACAGGCATGGTGCCACGGACAGCGCACGGTGTCGCCGACGAGCGCTCCCTCGACGAGCGGTCCCCCGTAATGCGTGCACGTCGCGCCAACCGCGAAATAGTTGTCACCCACGCGCGCGAGTAGGACGGGCTCACCCTGCGCGTGGCCGAGCATTTTTTCGCCGTCCGCGAGAATGTCGTCGTCGACTCCCGCCCTGAAATCAGGACCGGTGAGCTTGGTTTCCCCTTCGACTGCCGCCATGACCGATCTCCTCCGACGAATCGTCGCCGAATTGGCGTGACGCACAGGGCCAATCATAGCTTGTCCCAGTGAGTCGACGCATTGCGCAAGCCACCCACGACCCTTCTTCCCATGAGCACCGAGGATTCACTTCGCTACCCGACCGGGCCCTTTCAGCGGCCCTCTCGTCCGCTCGACGACGCGCGACGGCGTGAGATGATCGACGCGATCGCGCGCACACCGAGCGACATTCGCACGGCGATAAAAGGCTTGTCTGACGCGCAGCTCGACACGCCATATCGGCCAGGGGGTTGGACTGTGCGTCAGGTCGTGCATCACGTACCCGACAGCCATATGAATGCGTTCATTCGGTTCAAGCTCGCCCTCACCGAAGATACGCCGACGATCAAACCGTATGACGAGGCGGCTTGGGCCAATCTCTCCGACGCGCGAGATACTCCGATCGAGACGTCACTCACGTTGCTGACCTCACTTCATGAGCGGTGGGTGGGATTGCTGCGATCGATGGCGCCGAGCGATTACCAGCGCAAGCTGAATCATCCTGACTGGGACGCGCCGCTGTCGCTCGACGCGATGCTCGCGCTCTATGCGTGGCATGGCCCGCATCATACCGCGCACATCACGAGCCTTCGCAAGCGCATGAGCTGGTAATATCGGCCGACCGCACGGGCGCTCAAGCTGCTGGCGGCGCTGAACCGGGGCTCGTCGCCGCGCTGCGGAGCGCGGACCGTCAGCTGATGCGTTGAACGAGGACCGGGATGGGCAGTGGAATGGCGCCGAACCGGCGCTCGGTTCCGAACCGGTTGTCGTCCGTGGTGCCGACGCAGCCTAACGCGCCTAGCGCTCGCCGCCGACGTAGCTGGCGATCGCCGCTGGCTGATCGACGACGAGATCGAACTTCACGACGATCCGATTCTCGGTTCGGAGGACACCGAAGAGCGCCGTCGGCGGGTGGATGCCGTAGTCCGTCATGAGGATCGGCAGCGAGCCCTGGGCGCGCAGCGACCCGTCGCGCTGCTCCTCGACGACCATGGGCACACGAACGACGCGCTCGCGTCCAGCAATGCGCAGCGTGCCCTGCATAACGACGTTGCGGTCGATGTCGCCGGATTGCGCGATGACATCGAAGCGGCCGACGATCTGACGGCCGTCCGGCTCGTCATCGACGTGCAGCGCCTTGTACATGATGTTGTCCATCTGGCTGCGCCCGCAGGTGAGCGCATGCGTCGGAACGCGCACCTGAACCTGGCGGAGGTGAGCGATCGAACTGGCGGCGCCGGCGTGCAGCACACCGCCGTCGACATCGATGGCCGCATCGAGCGTCGTTGCGTCACATCGCCAATCGCGCACGTTCGAGCTCCCCTCGAGCCAGAGACGACTGTCCGGACGCACGCTCAGCCGCAGCGGCGTCACGGGGACGCTGGCGCGAATGAACGACTGTGCTGGCATGCGTGAGCCGGTGAGTGCAACGATGGCGAGGCTCTTCAGAACGATATGCTTCATGCTACTCTCTCGGGCGCTGGCGTCCGCTGGTGCGGCGTGATTCTGCGACTCCTGCGGGCGCCTTTGCCCTGCTCGTCTGAGTGTCGGTTCGCGGCGCCCATCTTTACAGTTAGACACCTAAAGCAATGCAAATGCCGCGGGCTGATCGTGTCGTCGTGACCTCTATTCTTGGACGATTTGCCAGTGGCGAAGTATCCGCGCTGTCACCCGTCGGCGGTGATATTCGTCACATGAGAGTGATCGCGATACGCCGCACCGCGTAAGGCGGGCAAAAGAGCGCTTTAACGTTCCGCGGCGTAAGGCGTCCTCAGTATGCGCGCCGCTGACCGTCCTGCCCGGCGCGTGCTGCTCATCGCGGCTGGGACGGCATGGTTGTCAGTGTATGGAGGATGCGCATGCGAAGCGTCTCGTCAGCTGTGGTGACTCTCGCCCTCGTTATGCTCGCGGGCTCGAGTGCCATCGCCCAAACCGCCGCGCAAGCAGGAACGCCGGCCGCGAAGCCGCTCACGGAGCAACAGAGGCGCGAGCTGGAGGGCGATAGGAAGGAAGTTCGCGAAGAGCGACGCGATCTGCGGCAGGATCGCCGCGATGTGCGACATGACGCCGCCGATCTGCACCACGATCGCAAAGACGTTCGCCAGGACCGACGCGACATTCGCCGCGACAAGCGGGGCAAGTAGCTCGGCCGGACACGAGAGAGCCCGCGCCAGACGGCGCCGGCTCTCGTCGTTTCGTCGTGGTGCCTAACGATCCACGGCGGCGCCCACCGCTTCCTCGGCGAGCGCGGAGGCGACGGCAACCGGTGGCCGCGCCGGACCAGCGGTCGCCACCCACGCCCGAAGCACCTCGGCGACGCTCCATGCTTGAGCGATGCACCCGCGCGGCGTGTACGGTTCCTCGGCGTCGAAGACCTCGCCGATCGAGCCGAGGCCATAGGCGTCGAGCGCGTCGACGCAGCCGTCGAGAAAGCGGCGCGCCTGTTCCGTGTCGCCTGGATAGACTTTGAGCCACGCGTCGATCCACGGTCCGATCAGCCATGCCCATACCGTTCCCTGATGATAGGCCGCGTCGCGAGCACGCAGATCACCGAAGTAACGCGCTTTGTAATCGGGGTCGCCGGGCGCCAGCGATCGCAGTCCCACGGGCGTAACGAGCCGCTCTCGCACCACATCGAGCACGGATGCCCAGCGTGACCGATCGAGCACCGGATGATCGAGCGAGATGGCGAAGATCTGGTTTGGGCGGCAGTGACGCTCGTCGCCGTGCTCGCCGTCGACGACATCGTACAAATATCCGAGCTCGTCACTCCAGAAGCGCCTGTTGAACGAGACACGCGCCTGTTCAGCCGCTGCCGAGACTCGTGAGGCGAAACCGTCGGGAGTCCGTTCGTCGCCGATCCATCCTTCCATCAATTTCAGCGCGTTGTACCAGAGCGCGTTGATCTCGACGGCCTTCCCGCGCCGGGGCGTCACCACCCAGCCGTCGACCTTCGCATCCATCCAGGTGAGTTGATATCCTGCCGCGCCCTGCGTGAGCAGACCGTCGCTCGGGTCGACGCGAATGCCGAACAGCGTGCCGCGCAGGTGATGCTCGACGATACCGCGCAGGGTTGGCAGTATCCTAACGAGTGTGCGCCGGTCATCGGTGATCTCGACGTAGCGGTGCAGCGCGTGAAAGAACCAGAGCGTCGCGTCGGCGGTGTGGTACAACCCCTCGTTGCTCCCGTCGGGGAACATGTTCGGGATCAAGCCATTGCGGACATAGTGCGCGAACGTCCGGAGGATGAATCCCGCCTCGCGGTGGCGGCCGGTGACGAGCGTCAGCCCCTCGAGGCTGATCATCGTATCGCGACCCCAATCGGTAAACCAATGGTAGCCGGCGATGATCGAGCGAATCTCGTCACCCGTCGCCGCCGCGCGCGTGGCATCGACGACGCGTCCGGCGGGCGTGAAGATGAATTGATCCGCCGCCAACACGAGCTCCGCCGCGACCTCATCGGCGGTCTCAGGATGGGTTGCGATCGCGGCGTCGAGAAGCCGGCGCCGGCGCTCTTCCTCCCAGCCGAGCGCTTCCGTCGGCGGGAGCGCGGACATCACTTCCTCGGTCTCCGCCGACGCGACGAGCGTCACCGGCTCGTTAGGCGCGAGCGTGAGCTCGAAGTGGCCGGGCGCCCACAGCGTCCCGCGAAACTCGTAGCCGCGCTGCTCCTCGACGGGATAGAGGAACTCGCTCGTCACCCGCTCCTCGTTCACGAACGAGGCGGCCGCGCCGCCGATGCGCACGCGAAGCGGCGGCAGCTGCGGATCACCCGCCTCGAACACGTGGCAGCCCGCCGACAGCGCGTGCGAGTAGCGCGTGGTGATCTGCAGATTGACCGGCGCCTCGTACGACCGAAAATGCAGCGCCGGATGCAGCTCGAGTCGCACCGGCCCGTCTCCCCTTGTTAGGCAGTAGCGAATGTAGACCGTGTTCTGCTTGTGCGGCATGACGACGCGCTTCTCGATGCGCACGCCCAACCACTCGTATTCCCACACGGGGAGGCCGGCCTCGAGACGGAACGCGGCAAGCCGCCGCGCCACCTCGCGGTCCAGTTTACCCGCGGCCCGCTCTTCGCCGCCCAGGGCGGTCGGCTCGCCGCCGGTGACGCACGCGCGCTCTCCGAGGTGATTGAGCATCACCAACCGGCCGA
>WNGI01006336.1_pt1 | contig 12324 bp, 9 predicted proteins | sample 5400621 | NCBI WGS metagenome assembly WNGI01 (sample SAMN13153374, study PRJNA577476) | soil metagenome | isolation source: 20 cm soil or saprolite under Garry oak tree replicate 1 | place: USA:California | collected 2016-06-15 | reverse complement strand
GCGTCGAGTGCTCGCAACAGGAGGCCTCGCCGGCCTTCGTTCCGGTCGGCTCGGTCGAGCTCCCAGCGAACCGCCTGGACCGCCGCGGACCGGAGTGGTTCGGGCGGGAAGGGGATCGGCCGGCTCTGGACGAACCGCAGGCGGAGCAGGTCCGAGTCAGGGCGGAGAATGAAGTCGCGGACGACGCCACCGGCCCAGCGGCTCGCCCCGACACCCAGCCCGGTGTAGCCGAGGGCATATGTCAGCCGACCACCGAGGGCCTGCCCGAACGTCACGGTGAAGCGCGACGTCGTATCGATCGCGCCGCCCCAGCGGTACGGGAAGCCGATGTCGGCGAGCTGCGGAAACGTGACGCGGAACTGCGCCTCCAGCTTTGCGAATGTCGTCGGACGGCGGTCGTATTGCGGCCCGACGCCGTTCCCCGAAGTGGTAGATCGCGTCGTAGCCGCCCCACAGGACCCGGTTGTCGGCGGTCAGCCGGAAGTAGTGAAACTGGTTGTTCGCGTCTGCCATCCCCTGGCGCCGCTCCCAGCCGATGGAGGTGAGCTGCTCGGCCGACAGCGGATCGGACACGAGGACGTAGTCGTAGACGGGCACGAAGTGGGTTGATAACCGCCGGAGCCAGCCCGAGTAGGCCGACGTCGCGACGACCACGTGGCCAGCGGAGACGGACTGCCCGCCGGCCGTCCCCACGCGGACTCGGCCCGCGTGCCGCTCGACCGCCGTTACCCGCGATCCCTCGTGGATTATCGCGCCCCGCTCCTCGCAGACCCGGGCGAGGCCCCGGACGAGCTTGGCCGGGTCGAGGATCGCGTCACGCCCCGGCGATCTGTGGAGCGCAGCCAGCCAGAGCGGCGAGTGGACCTCGGCCTGGATCCGCTCGCGGTCCATGAATTCGAGCTCCTCGCCCCACGCGGCGGCGTCGTCGACCCAGGCCCGGAACTCCTCGACCTGGTGGGGCCGGTCGGCGACGTCCAGGATGCCGGTCTCCTCGAGACTGCAATCGATCTCGTGTTCGCGGGTGAACTCTACGAGGGCGCGGAAGTTCGCGAGGCCCTCGCGCTCGAGAATCGCCAGCTCGTCCGGAAAGTGGCGGATCCCGTTTGCCAGGCCATGGGTCAGGCTGGCCGAGCAGAAGCCGCCGTTGCGACCGCTTGCGCCGTACCCAACGGTATCGGCCTCGAGGACAACGACCCGCAGGGTTGGATCTGTGTCCGTCAGGGCGATCGCCGTCCATAGGCCGGTGAAGCCGGCGCCGACGATGACGATGTCGGCTGTTTCGTCGGAGGCGAGGGTCGGCCGATCGGGCCCCGCGGCGGATGCCGCCAGCCAGTAGCTCGTCGCATCGGAATCCGCGGCCTCAGCGATGCCATCTCCCGCGGCGTCGTTGGAATCCCGCACCATTCCGGCATCGTAGCCCGCGCCATCGAGCGGTGCTTCAGGGCCACGGAATCCAAATGGTCCTCGCAGCGTCTCGCACGGATATCGCACGCGAATCGCGACGAGGCGACGATATCCGCGTTGACGATCGCTCGGCCGCTGTGACAAGATGAAGCCCCGCCGTTCCGTACCCCGCAACGGGTGTCCCACCCACCGAACCAAGCCCCAATCCGTAGCAACGGAGTGACCATGACGACCGAGCCCGCCGCCGGAGCGGTGTCCCAGGGCCTTCGCCGCGAGCGCCAGGCCGAGCTCTACCGCCGCGCGATGGAGAGCCTGCCGGGCGGGACGAACTCCAACTTCCGAGCCTGGGGCGAGGACACGATCTACATCGATCGTGGCAAGGGCGCGACCGTCTGGGACATGGATGGGAACGAGTACATCGACCTGCGGATGGGCTACGGGCCGGTGATCCTCGGCCACGGTGACGATCGGGTCGACGACTACGTCAACGAGCGAATGCGCAAGGGCGTCAGCTTCTCGCTGACGAGCGAGGACGAGATTCGCACGATCGAGCTGATCAAGGAGCTCACCGGCTGGGTCCAGAAGGCTCGGATGACCGTGTCCGGGACAGAGGCGACGATGCATGCGATGCGGGTCGCGAGGGCCTACACGGGTCGGACCAAGATCGTCAAGTTCGAGGGCCAGTACCACGGCGTCCACGACTACGCCCTCATCAGCGTGACGCCGAACGACATGGCCGAGCTCGGCGACGAGGAGAACCCGGTCGCCCTCGCCTGGGGTCGCGGGATCCCGGAGGCGGTCAGCCGGACGATGATCCCCGCCCGCTACAACGCGATGGACGTCCTCCGCCGGATCTTCGAACGCGACGGGGACGACATCGCCGCGATCATCATCGAACCCGTCCTCGGCAACGCCCAGGGGATCATGCCGCAGCCGGGCTTCCACGAGGCGATCCGCGCCCTGACGAAGGAATTCGGCGCGGTCCTGATCTACGACGAGGTCAAGACCGGGTTCCGGTTCGCCCGCGGTGGGGCAGCCGAGTTCTTCGGCGTCACGCCAGACCTCGCGACGTTCGCCAAGGCCATGGGCAACGGCTATCCGGCCGCAGCCTTCGGCGGGTCCGAGGAGGTCATGAGCGTCCTTCCCGACCACGTCAGCCACGGCGGGACGTACGCCGGAAACCGGGTCGCCGCCGCGGCCGCCGTCAAGACACTGACGATCCTCAAGGAGACCGACGCGCTCGAGAAGATCCACGCGACCGGTCGACGTATCCAGGGCGGCCTGGCCGAAGTCCTCAACGAGAAGGGCCTGGCCCACACGTTCACCGGCCATCCATCGATGTTCGGGATCTTCTTCGCAGAAACCGCCCCGACCGAGTATCGCGATTGGGCGACCTCCGACCACGACCTGTATGACGCCATCGCCATCGGGATGCACGTTCGGGGAGCGATGCCGGAGCCCGATTCGCGCGAGCCCTGGTTCCTGTGCGAGGCCCACGCGAGCGGCGACTACGTCGATCGGATCGTCTCGATCTTCGCCGATTCGCTCGATGCCGCTCTCGAAGCCCGAGCCCGGGGCGAGAACGCCCCGCCAACCAAGGACTGAGGAGACACTGCCATGGTCCTCGACGGGAACGCCGTTCGATCGGTCGATCGAGCCGCCGCCCTCCTGCTCGCCCTGGGCGAGTCGGATGGCGAGGCGGGCGTGACCGAGCTTGCCCGCCGGCTCGGCCTCCACAAGTCGACGGCATCGCGTCTGCTCGCGACGCTCCAGAAGCGCGGTCTCGTCGAGCAGGACGAGGAGAGCGGCAAGTATCGACTCGGGCTCGTCGTCATCCGGCTGGCGGAGAAGGCAGAGCGGACGCTCGATTTCCGCGGCATCTCGATGCCCGAGCTGGAGCGGCTCGCCCGCCTGACCCACGAGACGACCGGGCTCGGGATCCTCCATGGCGACACGTTCCTGACCGTGGCCCAGGCGGACGGACCCAACCTCATCGCCGTCGGCGACTGGACAGGTCGCTCAACGCCCCTCCACTGCGTTGCTTCGGGCAAGGTCCTGATGGCGGCGCTCGCCGAGCGGGAGGTCCTGCGGATCGTCCGACGCGGCCTGGTCAGCCACACGGAGCGAACGATCACCGAGCTCGAGCCGCTCCTCGAGGAGCTGGCCCGCATTCGTCGGCGCGGCTACGCGACGGCCCTCGGCGAATACGAGATCGGGCTCAACGCCGTTGCGGCCCCGGTCCACGATGCGCGCGGCAACGTGGTCGCCTCCGTCCATATCTGGGGACCGGCGTTCCGGTTGACGCCGCGACGGATCCCGGAGCTGGCCGGCCAGGCGCGCGAAGCAGCGGCGGCCATCTCGCTTCGCCTCGGAGGCCCCGGGCCAGCGACCGCCGCGACGACCGCGAACGGTGTCGGCCCGGGCGTCGTCGCCTTGCCGACAGGAGTCGCCGCCGCGTCCTGACGCGCACTGGCTCCCGGCGTGACGCTCCGAGGAGCGCGGCCGTGACTCCCGCTGACCGCTACCATCAGGCCGATGCCCGACCTCACCAAGCCGCCGTGGAACGAGATCGTCAGCTGGCTGCGCACCGACGGCTTCCACATCCTCCTCGTCCTCATCGTTGCGTTCCTTGCCCAGCGCCTGGGCCGGGTTGCATTCCACGGGATCGTCAAGGCCCTGCTCGACCGCGAAGCCGCTGAGGGAACCGCCCAGGAGCTCTCGGCGATCGAGGTCCACAAGCGGATCGGGACGCTCGACGAGCTCGGCAGCAACGTCATCCGCTTCCTCGTCTTCGTCATCGCCGCGCTGATGATCCTGCGCGAGCTCGGGCTCGACATCGGACCTGCGATTGCCGGTCTCGGAGTCGTCGGCATCGCCGTCGGCTTCGGTGCCCAGAGCCTCGTCCGCGACTATCTCAACGGCGCACTGATCCTCGTGGAGAACCAGTACAGCAAGGGCGATGTCGTGTCGATCGCCGGAGTGACCGGAACGGTCGAGGACTTCAGCCTGCGGCGGACGACGCTGCGCGACCTCGACGGGATCGTCCACACGGTGCCCAACGGCGAGATCAAGGTCGCCTCCAACCGGACCCGGACCTGGGCCCGGATCAACCAGAACGTGATGGTCGCTTTCGGGACCGACATCGACAAGGCGATCGATGTCGTCGACGGGGTCGGCCGCGAAATGGCAGACGATCCGGTCTGGAAGCGGCGGATCCTTGAACCGCCGCGGGTCGAGCGGGTCGAGTCGATCGACGAGATGGGGATCACCCTCAAGATCCTCGGCTCCGTCCGGGCCGCGGAGCAATGGGCCGCCTCCGGCGAATTCCGCAAGCGGTTGCTCGCTGCGTTTGCCGCCAACGGGATCGAGATCCCCCGACCTCATCGCGTCGTGTTCACCGGTGAGGGCGGGACGGCGATCCTTTCGCCGGATGGCCCGACGGACGAAGATCTATCCAGCGGCGACGACGGCGAGTAGCGGCGAGTCGCCGCGACAGCTTGGCCCAACGTCCGCTGACCGGCTCCGTTACGAGGTCCGCGTAGAATTGGCCGCGCCAGATACGACGAGGAGAATGCAGGCGTGAGCGTCGAGCAGCGTCCGGACCAGCGCCCCGAGATCGAAGCCCTCTACGGCGAGGGTCAGGCCTTCCCGCCCGACCCTGCCTTTACGGCGCAGGCGAATGCGACGGCGGCCCTGTACGAGGAGGCCGATCGCGACGTCGAGGCGTTCTGGTCACGGATCGCGAGCGAGACGATCACCTGGTCGAAGCCGTTCACAACCACTCTCGAGTGGGACCTCCCGTTCGCCAAATGGTTCGTCGGTGGCGAGCTCAACGTCGCGTACAACTGCGTCGATCGCCACGTCGAGAACGGGCTCGGCTCGAAGGTTGCCTACCACTGGATCGGTGAGCCCGGCGATACCCGGACGATCACCTACGACGACCTTCTCCGCGAGGTCCAGAAGACCGCCAACGCGCTCCGGGAGCTCGGCATCGAGAAGGGCGACCGCGTGGCGATCTACATGCCGATGATCCCGGAGCTGCCCATCGCGATGCTGGCCTGCGCGAGGCTCGGCGCTCCGCACACCGTCGTGTTCGGCGGGTTCAGCGCGGAGGCGCTGGCGGGCCGGATCAACGACTCGCAGGCCAAGCTCGTCATCACCGCCGACGGCGGCTGGCGGCGTGGCAAGCCGGCGGAGCTCAAGCCCGCCGTCGACGAGGCACTCCTCGAGACGCCCACGATCGAGCACGTCCTCGTTGCCCGCCGTCTCGGCGACGTGGCGAAGGGCTGCTCGATGCAGGACGGCCGCGACGTGTGGTGGGATGAGATCGTCGAGCGCCAGGCAGCCGACTGCCCGCCGGTCGCCGTCGACAGCGAGCACATGCTCTACCTGCTCTACACCTCGGGAACGACGGCCAAGCCGAAGGGCATCCTCCACACGAGCGCCGGCTACCTCGTCGGGACCTCGTATACCCACCGGATGATCTTCGACCTGAAGCCGGATGACGTCTACTGGTGTGCCGCGGACATCGGCTGGGTGACCGGTCACAGCTACATCGTCTACGGCGCCCTCGCGAACGCGGCGACCGGGATCATGTACGAGGGCACGCCCGATACGCCGGCCTGGGACCGCTGGTGGCAGATCATCGAGGACTACGAGGTCTCGATCCTGTACTGCGCCCCGACCGCCATCCGGGCCTTCATGAAGCAGGGCGAGACCTTCCCGGCGAAGCACGACCTGACCTCGCTCCGGGTCCTTGGCTCTGTCGGCGAGCCGATCAACCCCGAGGCCTGGCTCTGGTACCACGAGCACATAGGCGGCGGCCGAGCGCCCATCGTCGACACCTGGTGGCAGACCGAAACCGGGATGATCCTCATCACCCCGCTGCCGGGCGTCACGACGACGAAGCCCGGTTCCGCGACCTTCCCGTTCCCGGGCGTCGACGCCGACGTCGTCGACAGCACCGGCAAGAGCGTCCCGCCGGGCGGTGGCGGGTATCTCGTCCTGAAGCGGCCCTGGCCGGCCATGCTCCGGGGCATCTACGGCGACCCCCAGCGGTACCAGGACACGTACTGGAGCCGCTTCCCGGGGATGTACTTCGCCGGCGACGGGGCGAAGCGCGACACGGACGGCTATCTCTGGCTGCTGGGGCGGGTCGACGACGTGATGAACGTCTCCGGCCACCGGATCTCGACGATCGAGGTCGAATCGGCGCTCGTCTCCCACCAGGCCGTCGCCGAGGCGGCTGTCGTCGGCAAGAACGACCCGATCACGGGCCAGGCGATCTTCGCGTTCGTCATCCTGCGGGCCGGCAAGGAGGGCTCGGAGGCGCTCGGTCGCGAGCTCCGCGAGCACGTCGCCAAGGTCATCGGCCCGATCGCCAAGCCGAAGTTCCTGCTCTTCACGCCCGATCTCCCGAAGACCCGCTCCGGCAAGATCATGCGGCGGCTCCTGCGTGACATCGCCGAGGGCCGGGCGCTCGGCGACACGACCACGCTGGCCGACGCCACCGTCGTCGAGACGATTCGCGACAACTCCGGCACGGCCGAGGAGTAGGGCCTTGCCTCTCAATTTCCTCCGGCGCAAGAAGGCCGCGCCCCCGGAGACCCTTCGCGACGCGGGCCCCAAGGCCGTCCCCGCCGCAGGGAGGCCGGGCATCGTGTTCGACGGGATGACCGAGGAATGGCGCCTCATGGGCAGGATGTCCGTCGAGGGCCGGATGTCCGACGCGCTCAACAAGCGCGAGGCGATCGCCATCGCCGACGTCACCTGGGCACCCATCGACGGCTCCGCGCCGATGGTCTCGGTCCCCGGGCTGAAGAGCGTCGATCCGTACGACCTCATCCTCGTGCTGGCCGGCGAGGGATCCCTGCCCGAGCTCAGTGACGACGAGCGGGCGGCGCACAAGATCCACAAGGTTGCCTACGACGTCGCGCTCGAGGCGCCGCCGTTCCGCATCGTCGGGACGGTCTTCCTCCACCCTGGATCCGAGCCGAACCGGCTCCTCGATCGGGCGACCGAGATGTTCGTGCCGGTGGTCGACGCGGTCGCGATGTACGGCGAGCAGCGGGTCGGCGATCCTGATGTCGAGACGATCCTCGTCAATAGGTTCTACCTGCGCGGTGTCGAGCAGGTCGACAAGCGAACCGGCCAGAAGGCCCAGAAGCTGCCGGGAGCTCCGCTGGGAGGAGTGTCCTGGCAGGATAGAAGCTAGCGACCGTCTAGGCGCGGGCCAAGGCCGCCAACGCCGCATCGACGGTTAGAACTGCAACTCAGCTCCAGGTCGCCGCAGGGGCGGTTCAGGCGAAGGCGGCTGGGAGCACGTGAGCGAGCGCACCTTGAGGTGCGTGAGCGAGCGCGCGGAACAGCCAACGAACGCATGGACCGACTATGCGGTGACCGTCTAGGCGCGGGCTGCGTCCTTCGCGCGCGTCCCGAACAACCGGAACGCCGCCTTCGTTGCGGGAGCAGGGGCCTGCGGGGTCTTGACGAGCTGTTCGGCGAGGGCGTCGAAGTCCGCGGTGATCCGCTCCTTCGGGTACATCTCGATGACCGTCCGGCCCTCGTTCGCCGCGCGGACGAAGAGCAGGCCGCCGGATCGGATGAGAGCGAGCGCCGGCATACCGACCGTTCGCTCCATGTCGGCGACGGTGACACCACTGTTGGCGCGATTGATGACAAGCGCCAGCCGGTCGGCGATCCCGAGCTCGGTGGCCAGGTCGCGCAGCTGGACCGCCGACCGCAGCGCAGGCACGTCCGGCGTGACCGGGACGAGGATCCGGTCGGCCAGGCCGAAGATAGCCTTGTTGAGCGCTCCGTAGGACGGATGAAGGTCGATGACGATGAAGTCGAAGCCGCGCCGCGAGAGGGAAATCGCCTCGGCGACCCGCCCCGCCACGAGGATCTCGGTGTCGAGCGGCGAGGCCGTCAGGGCGACGACCGACATGCCCGACTGGTGGGTCGACGCCAGCTCGAGAAGCGTCTCGGCGGGTCCGCCCTCGAGCTGATCGCGCCAGCTGTCGGCCACGGTCCGGACCTGCTCGATGCCGAGCGACGTCGTGACGTGGCCGGTGACGGTGTCGGCGTCGATGAGCAGGACGCGCTGACCGCGGTTCAGCTGGAGCGTTGCCGCCAGGCTCACTGCGACCGTCGTCTTGCCGACGCCGCCCTTCGGGTTGAAGACCGCGATCACCGTTGCGTGGTGCTGCCAGTCGCCGATCTCGACGCCTTCCTCCGACTGGATGATCGGACCGGAGCCGTTGTCGATCGTCATCGATCGGATACACATCGCCTCTACGCGCCAGCGCAGCGATTCCACCGAGTACGGACGGGCGAAGAACTCGTCGCCGGCCGACGCGCGTGACGTTCCGGCCGACAGGCGATCGAGCGATCGCGATGAGAGGACCATCAGGGCCGGGATCTCGCGACCGCCGTCGCGAAGAAGTGCGTAGTACTCGAGCGACGTATCGAAGTCGTTCTCACCGTCGAGGATCGCAACGGCGACATCGCGACGAGAGGCCAGGACGGCCTCCAACTCGTCTGGTTGTCCGACCGGCAGGGTCTCGAAGCCGGCCGCCCTCAACTCGGCGGTGACCGGTGCCTGCTCATCGCGCGGAAGGGCGACAACGATCGCCGGTCGGGCCACGAAATTGCTCCTGACTGGTTGCCGGCGACCCGGCGCTTGGACCTGGTGCTTCGACTAGCGCTCCGACTTAATGATCCGACTCGGGATCGTGGGCGGTCACGTTCAGGACTCCGTCGGTCTGGCTCGTGATTCGCGCCTGGAAGCTGGGGAGGCTCGGGATCGCGTCACGAAGGACGACGTCGGCCGAGTGGTGGACGGCGAACATGAACTCGCCGTCGGGCCCTGACGAGACGCCAACCGACTGAACGCCGGAGACTCGCCCGAGGTGGCGCTTGAAGCTCGCGATGCTGGCGACGCTGACGAGGCCGACGACGACGACCTGGGTCGATGTCGCCTCTGTCGAATGGGTCTTGGCCGCTGCCTTGCCCGGGACGAGACCGGCGAGTCGTGCGGCGAGGTCGTCGTCGCCGATCTCGGTGATCTCGTCAGCGTCGCGGTCGATCGAGATGGCTGCCTCGGCCTCGGCGGCGCCGAAGTCGGGCGCCGAAGCGTCGTCATCACGCGGACCGTTCATGCCGATCGAGAGCTCGACGACGGCCTCGGCGCGATCGGCCGCTTCGGTCGCGACCTCTGCACTGGCGGCTGCCTCGGCAGCTGCCTGGACGGCGGCGAAGGCGGCTTCGCGGTCGATCTCGAAGCCGTCCGGCACGGTCGTGCCATCGAATCTTTCGTCGAGCCTGCCTGCCTCGCCACCCTCAGCAACGTTGATGTCGGCTTCGTCGGGCGGAGTCTCAACCGTCGTGTCGTCGACGACGGCCTCCTCGGTGGAGACTTCGTCGGTCTCGGCAGCGGTCCCGGCCGCGGCCGCGGCGATCTCTTCGGCCAGTGTGGCCGCCGCAAACTCGGCGACGGTATCGAACGCCGGCGGTTCCGGCAGGCGCTCGGCCATCGCCGCGATGCGCGTCGGGTCATCCTCGGCCAGGAGGCGCTCGAAGAATGCGGTCATCTCGGTCTCGAACTCCGAGACGCGGCCCTGGACGATCTCGACTTCGCGCTCGATCTGCGTGGCATGCCTCGCGATCTCGGATTCGAGGTTCGCCTTGCGGGCCGAGATGCGCCCTTCGGTTTCCTCGCGGATCCGGGCGATCTCGACCTTCGACCATTCGCGAACCGCGGCGACATCGTCATCGGCCTTGCGTCGGAGGTCGGCGGTCTCGGTCGTCAACCGGCCGTGGATCTGCTCAATGTGGTTCTTGGCGTCGGTCTGGAACTGACCGAGAGTGCGCGTCCGGGCGTCCTCCGCGGCGACCTGCATCGCCTTGGAGAGATCCTCCATGAACTTGCTCGGGCGGCGGGAAACCGGCCCCGTGTCGGGGGCGCTGTGGTCGGTCGGATCGGCTGTTTCGGCCGTGGCGGCTTCGGGCGCGTCGACATCGGCGTTCTCATCGCCGATCGTCGGCGAATCGAATCCGCCATCGACGTTGTCGGCCTGCGCGGTCTCGTCGGCCTGCGCGGTCTCGTCGACGGGCACAGCCTCGTCGATTTCGGTCTGTTCGCCGTTCGACCGCTCAGAGTTCCACGGAAGTCGGAATCCTGGGCGTGCGTCTGTCTGAGCCATCGGTCAGGTCATCGGTCAGGTTGCCTCTCGCTGATGGGAGTCGGAGTTCCAGGGCGTGGGCGCATTCTGGTCGCGCGGAGAGGTCCGGTGGAGTCCGCTAGAGGTACCGGTGGCGCAAACCAGTGGTACCGCAGTTGGACGGGACCAGCCGCGCGTTGACTGCCAACACCGCCAGCATGGACGGCCGATGCGGGCGTTGACGGATGCCCTCCTTGCTCCACTCCGGCGGGTACGATAGCGGTGTGAGCACGACTCAGGGTCTCCGAACCCAGCCGCCCGACGATCTCCTTGGATCGGACGCCCCCGCGGTTGTCGACACCCTCGGCCGGCCGCTCCACGACTTGCGCATCTCGGTCACCGACCGCTGCAACTTCCGCTGCACCTACTGCATGCCGAAGGAAATCTTCGGGCCGGACTTCGCCTTCCTGCCGCGCGACCAGGTCCTCACCTTCGAGGAGATCGAGCGAGCCGCTCGCGCCTTCGTCGAGCTGGGGGTTGAGAAGCTCCGGATCACGGGTGGCGAGCCGCTCGTCCGGCGCGACCTCACCGTGCTCATCGGGATGCTCGCAGCGCTCCGCCGGCCTGACGGTCAGCCCCTCGACCTGACGCTGACGACGAATGGCTCTGGCCTGCGCCGGTTGGCGGGTCCGCTTCGCGATGCCGGCCTGCAGCGGGTCACGGTCAGCCTCGACTCGCTCGACGACGCCGTCTTCGCGGCAATGAACGGGGTCGAGTTCCCGGTCGCAAAGGTGCTCGACGGAATCGCCGCGGCAGCCGAGGCGGGTCTCTCGCCGATCAAGATCAACATGGTGGTCCGCCGCGGGATCAACGAGGGGAGCATCGTGCCGATGGCCCGCTGGGCGCGCGATGCGGGCCACATCCTGCGGTTCATCGAGTACATGGACGTCGGCACGACCAACGGCTGGCGGCTCGACGACGTCGTGCCGGCGGCCGATGTCGTCGCGGCGATCGATGCCGTCATGCCGCTCGAACCGCTACCGCCCAGGTACCGCGGCGAGGTCGCGACGCGCTGGCGCTACCGGGACGGCTCCGGTGAGGTCGGTCTGATCGCGTCGGTCAGCGCCCCGTTCTGCGGCGATTGCACCCGTGCCCGCATCTCTGCGGAGGGCAAGCTCTATACCTGTCTCTTCTCCGCGGACGGCCACGATCTCCGAGCGGTGCTCAGGTCGGAGGCTTCCGACACGGAGCTGCGCGACGTCATCGGCGGGATCTGGCGCGTCCGCGACGACCGCTACTCGGAGCTGCGTACCGCGGCGACCGGCGATCTGCCGCGAATCGAGATGTTTGCGATGGGCGGCTGACGGGTACAAGCAGTGCTGTGAGCGGAGTTATCCACGGCCCATCAACATCGGCGGTGAACTCGTGGATACTCCGGCGCCGCGTTCGCCGAACTTCGTGGATAAGCGCGTTGACCCGCCATCGAGGGCGGCCGTACCGTAGATCTTGCCCGAAGGGGCCGCCAGGAACCGGAGAAACCGAGATCACATCAAGGACCTCTAGTTCGGACCGGTCGCTTCGGGCGCTTTGTTGCTCGCGCACCCGGTCCTCGCGGCCGGCGCACGGGCACCCATCCGACGGAATTGAGACCGGCATCCCGGTGTCGGTACGTCCGCCGGGTGAATTGAGCAGCGGGCCTCGGCCGTCTACCCCCTGGATATGGTTCCGGAGGCCCGCATGTCCGTGACCGATCCGGCCG
>WNGI01004617.1_pt1 | contig 12324 bp, 12 predicted proteins | sample 5400621 | NCBI WGS metagenome assembly WNGI01 (sample SAMN13153374, study PRJNA577476) | soil metagenome | isolation source: 20 cm soil or saprolite under Garry oak tree replicate 1 | place: USA:California | collected 2016-06-15 | reverse complement strand
GCTCGTGTCGCCGTGCGGAAGGTAGCCGCGCAGCTCGAACAGGCCGACCGAGCGCAGGCCCTCGGCCGCTGCCCCAGCCTGCTCGGCCGACGACGCGTAGATCGCGACGGGCTCGTCCGCGGTCAGGAGGAACGCGGACTTGGTCGCGAACGAGGAGCCGGAGAACGAGACGTTGAACGCACCTGGCACGTGCCCGGCGACGAACTCGCGCGCGCGGCGGACGTCGAGCACCGACGCGCCCTCTGGCGAGTCAATCGTTCCGAGCGGCGGCTGTGCCCCGATGAGCGGGCCGCGGTTGAGCGCGACGATGTTCTCCATGTTCGGCGGGCGCGGCGTCGACGAGTTGGCGCGTTCCTGGACGAACTCGTCCTGGTCGACGTTGAGCGCGTGGTTGAAGCGCCGCTCGAAGCCGATCGTCGAGGACGCCTTCGAGCTCATCCCCGCGCCGCAGAGCGAGCCGGCCACGTGCCCGGGGTAGAGCTCGACGCCGTCGGGGAGCTCGAGCAGCTTCTGGAGGCTGCCGTAGAGGCCGGTCGCGCCTTCGATCGCCTCGCTGGCCAGATCGGGCCGCGCAGCGTCGCCGATCAGCAGCGAGTCGCCCGTGATCACGAGCCACGGCTCGTCGCCACGCGAGCCGTCGATCACGACGAAGCAGCAGTGCTCGGGCCGGTGCCCGGGCGTGTGTAGGACGCGGATCACAACGTCACCGAGCGAGATCTCCTGCCCGTCCGCGAGCGCCTCGTACGGATACTCGGGCTCCGCCGCCGTGTGGACGTGGACGGGAACGCCGTGCTCGAGTGCGAACCGCCCGTGCCCCGAGACGTGGTCGGCGTGCGTGTGCGTCTCGAGCACGCCCGTGATGCGTACGTGCCGCTTGTCCGCCTCCTCGAGGTAGGGCTCGATCGCGTACGAGGGATCGACGACCACGGCCTCACCCGAGGACTCGTCGCCGATCAGGTAGGACGCGCAGCCGAGGTCGTCGTCGACGAACTGCCGAAACTGCACGAAAGGAGCCTACAACGTCGGCCGAACGGGACAGAAACAGCCGGGCGGACACGTCTTGTTTTGACACTTGACAACATGAGTGCCGCTTCGTACGTTGGCCGCAATGGGTTCCCTGCGGCAAAGGAGGTCGCTGATGAAGGATTGTCCCCGGTTGCTCTCTCCGCGTAGAGAGCGGCTACGCCTTCGCTCTGCGGTTGCCGGCTTCGCCCTCTGCCTCGTCTTGACGCCCGCAGCCACCGCGGGCACGGACGTCAGCCCGTACTACGGCTTGAACAATCTCACGCCCACCTATCCCACCAACCGCTGCTCTTCAGTCGTTCCCTCTTCGCACAGCCTGGCGTGCAGTGGCTTCAACAACTGGGATCGAACGAGGGTCTACAAAGACCATGGCGGCTGGATCAAGGTTGGCTTCTGGAGCTCGGGAGTCCCGCCGCTCGATTACTACTTCGAGTTCACAGGCATGATCATGAGCCCACCGATCGTCGTTCTGCGGACGGACGTCTTCGCTCCGCCGTACAACGCGTCGTTCTGCGGCTACGACTTCGCCCAGACGCCCACGGCTTCGTCGTACGTCAAGTGCGAGGCCATTCGATTCTTCTGACCGGGAGGAACACGTGAATAGGACAGTGCTCTTCGGGTTCTTCGGACTTGCGATCGCCGCAGGGCTGACGACAGCTGCGCTCGCGTTGGGCAACGCGGACGAATCACCCGCGCGACTTCGTTTCTCGCCGACCGGGACGCCGGTAGATCCTGGGACCCTCCCTGCGAGCGAGCGGACGACGCTCGAGCAGGCGAGCATCGCTCCGTCCATTCGTTTGCTTCGCGAAGCAGCAGGTGTTCGCTTCTATACGGGGACGAGCCGCGAAGGAAGCGCAACGTGTCTCGTCACAGGCCTCGCGCTCTCGGCGCGGCCTCACTTCGGCGTCCTAGCGTGCCCGTCGTCTGAGTTCCCCTCAGCTCAGCTCCCGATCTATGACTACTCGCCCCGGCGGGCAGCATTGACGGATCGGTACCCGCACCTCCAGTACCTCGCCGGTTTCGCCGCCGACGGGATCACCGGCGTCGGGGTGAGCGACGAGCATGGCGACGTACGTTGGACGGACGTCGTGCAGAACACGTATGCGTCGCGCGACGTTCCCGCCGGCGCCGCCACTGCGATCCTGGCGCGTGACAAGAGCGGAGAAGTCGTGTACTCCCACCGGCTGGGCGGGGAGACGGCTTTGTCGCAGTACGCCGGCTCGCCGTAGGCCTCACAGTCCGAGGTGGCGGGCGATGACCATCCTCTGGACTTCGTTCGTTCCTTCCCCGATTTCCAGGATCTTCTGGTCGCGGTAGAGACGCGCGATTGCGGACTCCTCGATGAATCCGTAGCCGCCGTGGATTTGCAGTGCCTGGTTGACGACCCGGTGTGAGAGCTCGCCCGTGTAGAGCTTCGCCATCGCGGCTTCCTTCGCAAAGTCGCGCCCCTGGTCCTTCAGCCACGCGGCCTTGTAGACGAGGTTCCGGCCGGCTTCGATCTCGACGGCCATGTCCGCGAGCTGGAACTGGATCGCCTGGAACGAAGCGATCGGCTTCCCGAACTGCTCACGCTCCTGCGCGTAGCGGAACGCGAGGTCGTACGCGCCCTGTGCGAGGCCGACGCCCATCGCGGCGACCGATATTCGGCCCCCGTCGAGGATCTCGAGGAACTGCCGGAAGCCCTCGCCTCGCGGCCCGAGCAGGTTCCCTTCCGGCACGCGTGCGTCCTTGAACGACAGCTCCCGCGTGTCCGACGCCCGCCAGCCGAGCTTCTCCATCGGCGCCGAGATCTCGTAGCCGGGCGTCCCGTTGGGGACGATCAGATTCGAGATCTCGCCGTCACCCGTGACCGCGGTGATCGTCACGCAGGCGGAGATGTCCGTGCCCGCGTTTGTGATGAAGATCTTGGAGCCGTTGACGACCCAGTCGCCATCGACCCGTTCCGCGCGCGTGCGCGTGGCGCCCGCGTCCGACCCCGCACCGGGCTCAGTCAACCCGAACGCCGCGAGCTTCTTCCCCGCGGCCAGGTCGGGCAGCCACTCCCGCTTCTGCTCCTCGGACCCGAACAGGAAGATCGGCATCGTCCCGAGCGACGTGTGCGCGGCGACCGTGATCGCGACCGACGAGTCGATCCGCGTCAACTCCTCGACGGCGATCGCGTACGAGAGCGTGTCGCTGCCGCCCCCGCCGTACTCCTCGGGGATCGGCATCCCCATCAACCCGAGCTCGGCGAGCTCCGCCATGAGCTCATATGGAAAGCGGTGCTCGCGGTCGAGCTCCTCGGCGACGGGCGCGACCTTCTGCTCCGCGAAGTCGCGGACCGTGCTGCGGACGAGCTCTTGCTCCTCGGTCAGGTCGAAGTTCACGCGCTCAGTTTCGTCGCCAGCTCGGCGATCAGGCGGACGCCGTACCCGGTGCCGCCCTTCTGCGAGAGATAGTCGTTGCGGCCCCACGTGAAGAACGCGGTGCCGGCGACGTCGACGTGCGCCCACGGGCCCTCGCCGACGAACTCCTGGAGGAACGACGCAGCGTAGGTGGGCTGCGCCTGACCGCGAACGGACGAGTTCTTCATGTCTGCGAAGGCGGATTCGATCAACCCGCGGTAGCGGCGGTGCATCGGCCACGGCCAGGCGTGGTCGCCGCTCGCCTCGCCGGCCGCCACGATCTCGTCGCGCCACTCGTCGTCGTTGCCCATCACACCTGCGTAGAGGTCGCCGAAGGCGCGGTTCATCGCGCCGGTCAGCGTGGCGAAGTCGACGAGATGGGTCGCGCCGAGCGTGCGCGCGTAGTGCAGCGCGTCGGCCAGCACGAGCCGGCCTTCCGCATCCGTGTTCGTGATCTCGATCGTCTTTCCGTTCATGGCCGTGAGGACGTCTCCCGGCCGGAACGCCCCGCCGCCGACCGCGTTCTCGCTCGCGGCGACCACAGCCAGCGTGCGGAGCGGCAGCCCGAGCTCTGCGATCACGCCCATGCTTTCGACGACCGCACCGCCCCCTGACATGTCGCCCTTCATGTCCTCCATGTAGAGGGCAGGCTTGATCGAGATCCCGCCCGTGTCGAACGTGATCGCCTTCCCGACGAGGCCGAGCACGACGTCGCCCTTGGGCGAGGACGGCTCATAGCGCATGACGATCATGCGCGCCGGGTTGTGGCTGCCTTGGGCGACGCCCGCGAAGGCGCCCATCCCGAGCTTCGTCAACTCGTCAGGCCCGAGCGCTTCGGCGGTCAGGTGCTCGTGCTCGTCCGCGATCTCGGCTGCGCGCTTCGCCAGCTTCTTCGGTGTGAGCTCGTTCGCACCCGTGTTCGCGAGGTCGCGCGCGCGGTTCGCGCCGTCGGCGATCCTCGCGGCTCGCTCCGCCGACTCGGCGACGCTCTGGTCGCCGCCGACGAGGACGAGCCGCTCGAACGGGTGATCCACCTTCGAGCTCGACTTCCAGCGACCCGGGTCGTATGTACCGAGAATCAGGCCGTCGACGACCGCACGCGCCTGCTCGTCCTTGGGGAGCGAGCCGTCGAGCAGCCAGGCGATCGTGCCGCCGATCCGCTCCGTGGCGCCTGCGACGGCAGCCGCCGCAGTGCGCACCGTGTCGGCGTCGAGCTCATCGGCCGGGCCGAGCCCAACGAGGACGAACCGCTTGGAGGGCTCCTCCGCGTACAGGACGGCCGTCCGCCCGGCCTTCGCCCCAACGTCCTCTTCTTCGGCGATCCGCGTGGCGCCTGCGATGTCACCGCCTGCGGGAATCCCGTTGGGGCCGACCGGGATCGCGAGGACGTCGGCTTCCGGAAACGCATCTGCGACTTCGACTCGCATTCGGGCCGCGATGCTATCCGACAGGGTTTCTACGGTGGCCGCCGAAGGTTTACACAACTTTCGACCGGTCTTAACTTTCTCGTGATCTTGCCGATACACACTGCGGGCATGACCCCTCTGCGGCCCCTCCGTTTCCGGCGCAGTCGCTCGGCGAAGACCGTCGAGTCGCTGACCGACCTGCTTGGTGCGCTCAACGTCGAGCGCCAGACGCTGCGTGCGTCCGAGGCAGGGTCGGTCAAGCTCGAGCGGAACAGGATGGCGATCGCCCGAGCGCAGTGGGAGCTCTCGCACGCGCTGATCGAGCGCTACAGCCCGGTCGAGGCCGCGGCTCAGAGCGCGGCTTAGCCGAATTCGTTTTCGGTAGGCTCGCGCGGCGATGGATGCCCGCGAGTTCTTCGACACCCTGCCGTCTCGCGTCGACCCGGCCAGAACGGCCGGAGTGAACAAGTCGTACGTCTTCGACATCGAAGGCGCGGGCGTCTGGAAGGTCGACGTCACCGACGCCGGGGTCGAGGTCACGGAGGGTGGGGGAGACGCAGACGTCACGATCCACGCGTCGGAGGAGACGTTCCGCGCGATCGCGGAGGGGAAGCAGAACCCGACGACGGCGTTCATGACGGGCAAGCTCAAGATCGACGGCGACATGAGCGCCGCGATGAAGCTCCAGAAGCTCTTCTGAGTTGACCTGGTACGACTTCTGGACGTTCCTTCACATCAGACTTCCAAACCGCTCCCTAACAACTGAGTCGTACTCTCCACGGCGAGGATGAAAGCTCGAGTCGCAGTCGCCGCGACTGGTGCGATCGCCGCAATTGCGGTCGCAACGCCGGGCGCGTCGAGCAGCTCCACGCCTCCGATTCCGGCGGGCCATCACATCTACGCGGTTTCGATCGGCGGCGGAAGCCCGACGCGGCTGACGACGAGTCCTCTTGACGAGCTGTCACCCGCGATGTCGCCCGACGGGACGGCGATCGTCTTCTCGCGCGGCCGCGATCTCTGGTTGATGAACGGCGACGGAACGAATCAGCGAATGCTCGCGGCCGCTCCTCAGGACGTCTCCTACGTCCAGCCCTCCTGGTCGCCCGACGGTCGAGCCGTCGCGTTCACGGCGTGGGATGTCTCATCCTGCGTTCCCACGGGAACGGGCTGCGCCGCTCCATCTGTGATGGTTGTTCGAGCGGACGGGAGTGGGCTGCGACGGATCCGGGCCCGTGCAATGACTCCGCGCTGGTCCCCGCGCGGCGCGAACCTGGTCTTCGCTGCGGACGTGGTCCCGAAAGAAGTCAAAGCGACGTCGATCTTCGCGGTCTCGCTCGATGGATATGGCCCGAGGCTCGCCCATTCGAGGACGTTCGTCGGAAGCCCCTCGTGGTCGCCCAACGGCCGGCGTATCGTTTACACGCGGTTCGGCGCGAGCGGCTCCCCCTCGGCTGTCTACGTAGTGCGCACCAACGGCACAGGACGTCGGCGGCTGACCACCGGCGACCGCGCCGAGTGGTCGCCCAGGGGCGACCTCATTGCCATATCGGACCGAGGCCGGCTCTCCCTCGTACGCAGCCGTGGGCGGCCCAGGGCCAGGCGCCTCGCCTTTTCGACTTGGGTCTCGTGGAGTCGGCGCGGCGACCGGCTGGCGCTTCTCGACTGGCGGCTCGCCGTGATTCGGCCCAACGGTCGCTCGTATCGCGTGCTTTGTTGCGAGCAGCGCTCCGGTTTCGGCCAGGATGCGCCCAGCTGGTCTCCGCGGGGCGACCGGCTCTTCTACGCGTTCAGGCCCGACGAGCTGCCGCCGCGCTGACTACTCGTCGAGCTCGACGAGGACTGCGCCGCCCGAGACGCGGTCCCCTTCGGTGACGTGCACTGCTCGGACGACCGCCGCGTAGGGCGAGACGACCGGCGTCTCCATCTTCATCGCCTCGAGGACGAGGAGCGTCTGGCGCGCCTCGACCCGGTCGCCCGGAGCCGCGAGCACCTTGATCACGGTGCCCGGCATCGGGGCGGTCAACGCGCTCTGTGCGCCTCCCGTCGGGCCGGCCGCGGCGTGCGAGAGCTCGTCGACGTCGGGCGGCGTGTGCGGGGCGGGTGGCGGGAGGTTCATGCGCCACGCGCCGTCCCACGGGCCGATCGGCAGCCGTGTCGGCGGGACGGAGAGCGGCGCGTACTCGGTGAGGAACGCGGTGGTCGTGCGTCCCGCCCGGACGGCCGGGTGCGCGACGAGCCAGCGTAGGAACGGGAGGTTCGTCGTCAGACCTTCGACGGCGGTCTCGGCGAGGGCGTCGCGGAGCCTGAGCAGCGCCTCGTCGCGGGTCGGCCCGTGCGCGATCAGCTTCGCGATCATCGGGTCGTAGGCGACGCCCACCTCGTCGCCTTCGTCGACGCCGGCGTCGACGCGGATCCCGGTCGGCAGCCGGAGCCGCTCGATCCGCCCGGCCTGCGGCAGAAACGTGCGCGGATCCTCGGCGTAGAGCCGCACCTCCACGGCGTGCCCCTCCGACCTTGTAACAGTCTGTTGCAAAGTTTCTCCGGCGGCGATGCGCACCTGTTCCTGGACGATGTCGACTCCCGTGACGAGCTCCGTCACCGGATGCTCGACCTGGATCCGGCCGTTCAGCTCGAGCAGGTAGAAGTCGCCCCCGTCGAGCATGAACTCGACCGTGCCCGCGCTCCGGTAGCCGAGCGCGCGGCCGAACGCGACCGCGGCGTCGCTCATGCGCTCGCGCAGCTCGCGATCGAGCGCAGGTGAGGGCGACTCCTCGAGCACCTTCTGATGGCGGCGCTGGATCGAGCACTCCCGCTCGCCGAGCGAGAGGACGGTTCCGTGCCCGTCGGCGAGGAGCTGGATCTCGACGTGTCGCGGCCGCTCGACGAAGCGCTCGCAGTAGACGCGGTCGTCGCCGAACGCGGCCTTCGCCTCGCGCCGAGCGGACTCGATCGCGTCCTCGAGCTGGGCCGGGTCACGGACGACCCTCATCCCGCGGCCACCTCCTCCGGCAGCCGCCTTGACCACGAGCGGGAAGCCGATCTCGTCCGGCTCGCCGGCCGGCAGGGTCGGAACACCGGCTTCGACCGCGATCTGCTTCGCCTCGAGCTTGTCCCCGCCCCGACGGAGCGCTTCCGGTGTCGGCCCGACGAAGAGCAGCCCGGCCGCCTCGACGGCCTCCGCGAAGTCCGGGTTCTCGGCCAGGAAGCCGTACCCGGGATGGATCGCGTCGGCTCCCGCCTTCTTCGCCGCCCGGATGTGCTCCTCGGAGAAGAGGTAGCTCTGGATCTCGACCGTCTCGTCCGCGTGGCGCGTGTGGAAGGCGCCGAGGTCATCGGGCGCGGCGACGGCGACGGTCCCGATCCCCGCCTCGCGGCACGCCCGGAAGACGCGCGCGGCGATCTCGCCGCGATTCGCTACGAGGAGCTTCTGGATCGCCATAAGACGGCAAACGTAATCAGGGACGCGAAGGCGAGTGTCAGGTAGGGAACCGTGTCCGAGGTGAGATCGGCGAGCGCGCCCCCTCCGACCGCGCCGATTGCCTGGCCTGGGGCCCACGCGACGTTGATCAGCGCGAAGGCGTATGCGTACTCGAGCCCGCGCGCCTCGGCCTCGTCCGAGAGCAACGCCATCGCGGGCGTCCAGAAGCTGCCGAAGGTCATGCTGGCGACCACGACGAGCGCCGCGAGCACCGCTGCCCGTCCCGGCCAGGGCAAGGCGGCCGACGCAACCGCCGACACGAGAGCGAGCACGGTCATCGGCCCGATGCGGCCCACACGATCCGTGATTCGCCCGACCAGCGGGTTCGCGGTTGCCTCGAGGGCGGCCGTGCAAAGCCAGAGCGCACCGATCGCGAGAGCCGAGAAGCCGAGCTCGTCCAGGCGCAGCGGCGCGAGCACGCTCAGCGTCCCGAAGAAGAGTGCGGGCAGGACGACGAACCAGACACCGAGCAGGATCCGGCGGTTGCGCAGCGCCCGCAGCAAGACGGCGAACGGCTGGGACTCCACGGGTGGGGGCGCCGAAGTCCGGAACGCCCAGACCGCAAGCGCGACGGTGAGGAGCGCCGCCGCACCGAACGCCAGGCCCTGCCCGACGACCGAAGCCACGCCGCCGAGCACCGGGCCGAACAGCGCCCCGACGATCGCGAAGGCCAGCGCCGTCCCGATGGTCTGGCCCCGGCGGGCGGCCGGTGTTTCGCCGACGAGCCAGGTCAGACCGCCCGTCCAGGTGAACGCGCTGCCGATGCCCTGCACGAAGCGGGCCGCGTCCAGCACCGCGATCGAGTCGGCGGTCGCGAAGACGAAGGTCGCTGCTCCGGTCACGAGCGCACCGGCGATCGTCACCGTCCGTGCGCCGTACCGCGTGGTGGCGATCCCGCTCGGGACTCCTCCGATCAGCACGCCGATCGGATAGGCGCCGGCGAGCACCCCCGCTCCCGCCTTGGAGAGGTCGTACCGATCGGCGTACTCGGGCAGGAGCGGCGTCAGAGCCGCGAAGAACATCGTGTCGACGAAGACGACTCCGCCGATGAGGAACAGGAGACGGCGCACGCCGTCAGGCGGTCCAGCTCGGCTTTCGCCGCTCCAGGAACGCGCGCAGTCCGTCCTGACCCTCCTCGCTGGTGCGCATCCGGGCGGCCAGCTCGGCGAGGGCGCGTCCGTCTCCGGTGTCGGGCCGGACGAGCCGCTTCGCCTCGCGCACGGCTGAGGGGCCGGAAACGAGAAGCTCGGCGACGACGTGGTCCGCGCTCGGAGCGATCTCGGTGGCGAGGCCGATGCGGAGCGCAACATCTGACCCGAAGCGCTCGCCCGTCAACACGTAGCGGCGCGCGGCGCCCGGGCCGATCTTCGCGAGCACGAACGGCGAGATCACCGCGGGAATGATCCCGAGCTTGACCTCTGAGAAGCCGAACGTCGCGCTCTCGTCCGCGATCGCAACGTCTGCGCAGGCCGCGAGCCCGCACCCGCCGCCGAGGCAGTAGCCCTGGATCCACGCGACGACCGGTGCGGGGCAGCCGTCGATGCCCGCGAGCATCTCGTAGAGCCGGAGCGCGTCCTCGACGTTCTCCTCATACGGGAGGTCGATCGACGAGCGCTGCCATTCGATATCGGCTCCGGCGCAGAAGCTCTCGCCCTCGCCGGTAAGGACGACCGCGCGGGCATCGCCGACATCCGCGAAGGCCTCGGTCAGCTCCCGGATCAGCTCGGCGTCGAAGGCGTTCCGCCGCTCGGGCTTCGCGATCGTGACGTGCAGGACGTGCGCGTCTCGCTCGATGCGGAGCGAACTCATGCGCGTGAGCTTAGAGTCGGAGCATGCTGAAAGGAGCGCTCGCCGCTGCGGTAACGCCCCTTCGGGACGAGGGAGAGGCTCTCGACGGGGACGCGTTCGCCCCGTACGTCGACTATCTCCGCGCGGGCGGGCTCGACGGGATCCTGGCGCTCGGCACGACCGGTGAGGGCATCCTGCTCTCGGCGGACGAGCGGAAGCGGGCTGCGGCGCTGTTCGTCGCTGCGGCCGGAGACCGGTTCGACGTCGCTGTTCACTGCGGCGCTCAGACGACGGCCGAGACCGTCGCGCTCGCGGCTCACGCAGTCGAGATCGGCGCGGACGCGGTCGCGGTCATCGCGCCGCCGTACTACCCACTCGACGAGGAGGCGCTCGTCCGGCACTTCGCCGCGGCCGCCGACGCCTGCGCTCCGCTGCCGTTCTACCTCTACGAGTTTCGCGCGCGAGCCGGGTACTCGATTCCGCCCGCAGCGATCGAGCGCGTCCGCGAGTTGGCGCCGAACGTCGCAGGTCTGAAGGTCTCGAACCAGCCGTTCGAGGACGTGGAGCCGTATCTCATCGAGGGGCTCGACGTGTTCGTGGGGGCGGAGTCGCTCGTCGTGCGCGGGCTCGAGAGCGGGGCCGCGGGGGCGGTCTCGGGGCTGGCTGCGGTCTTCCCGGAGCTCGTGGCCCGGCTCGTCCGGGAGCGCGCGGGCGACGTGGGCGAGGTGCGGGCGGCTCTCGAGCGCTTTCCGTTCCAGGCGGCGGCGAAATTCTGCCTCGGCCGGCTCGGCGTGCCGGTGCGCGAGGACGTCAGGCGTCCCTTGCGGATACTGCATCCGGACGAGAAGTCGGAGCTGGAGCGGTGGCTCGCATCGTCATAGCCGGCGCGGGTGCGATCGGCGCCAGCATCGCCTACCAGCTCGCTCTGCGCGGTGCGGACGACGTCGTCCTCGCGGACGAGGTGCGCGTTGCCGCGGGCGCGACGGGCAAGGCGATGGGCGGCGTGCGCCAGCAGTTCTCGACGGAGGCCGAGGTGCGCCTGGCCCGCGAGTCGATCGGCTTCTTCGAGGAGCTCGGACGGCCGCTCTTCGAGCAGGTCGGCTACCTGTTCCTGGCCACGACCGCGGAGGGGCTCGCGGCGCTCGAGGAGCGCGTTGAGCTGCAGCGTGGTCTCGGGGTGCCCGTTGCCAGAGTCGACGCGGGCCTGGTCGAAGGGTTGCACGTGGACGACGTCCTCGGCGCGGTCGCCTGCTGGGAGGACGGGGTGGCCGACCCGCTGGGCGTCACGCGTGAGCTGGTCGCGCGGGCGGAGGCGCTCGGCGTCGATCTGCGGGAAGGCGTCGACGCCCGCGATGTCGTACGGGACGTGCTCGTGATCGCGGCCGGAGCCCGGTCGGCGGAGCTCTCGCCCGAGCTGCCGGTCAGGCCGCTCTGCCGCCAACTCGTCGAGGTCGGGCCGGTGACCGGTATCCCCAGCGACCTGCCGATGGTCCTCGAGTCGGAGAACGGCTTCCACTTCCGGCGGGCAGGTGACCGCCTGCGGCTGGCGATGAACGAGCCGACGCCTCGGTGGACCGATCACGAAGAGGTCGACGACGCGCTCGTCGCGGACTGGCGCGAGCGGATCGCGTACCGCTTTCCGGCCGCCGCGAACGCCCGTGTCGCACGCGCCTGGGCGGGGCTCTACGACATGACACCGGACGCGCACCCGATCATCGGCTGGGTCGGCGACGGCGTCTATGCGGCGTGCGGGTTTTCCGGCCACGGCTTCATGCAGGCGCCCGCGGTCGGGAAGGCCGTAGCCGAGCAGCTGCTCGACGGCGAGTCGTCGTTCGACCTGAGCCCGTACCGGCTGGAGCGCTTCGACGAGGGCGCGGTGTTTCCCGAGGAGATCGTCCTCTAGGGACCTTGTCCGCTTCCCAGGTACCCCTGACCTCCTCCCCGATGCGATCGTATCGGGGAAATCCGCACGCGTCTGTGCCGAGTCCGTGCCGAAAGCGCTACTCGAACGCGAGGCCCCGGCGGGACAGCGCCTGGACGAGGAACCGGCCCTCGATCGTCGCCTCGACGTCGAATTCCTCGCCGATGTCCGGCTCCTTGCCGATCAGCTCGCGCGCCCGGCTCGGCAGCTCCTGCTCCGCGTCCTCGCGCGACTCCCAGAGATACACCGCGCCCCAGCGCTCGCTCACCTCGTCCGAGATCCACGCCTTGAAGCGCAGGCCGGGCACATCCTCGAAGGCGTCGA
>WNGI01007005.1_pt1 | contig 12327 bp, 15 predicted proteins | sample 5400621 | NCBI WGS metagenome assembly WNGI01 (sample SAMN13153374, study PRJNA577476) | soil metagenome | isolation source: 20 cm soil or saprolite under Garry oak tree replicate 1 | place: USA:California | collected 2016-06-15 | reverse complement strand
CTTCGCTTCGTGCACCGGGAGGCCGCAACCGCCCTCGGTCCCGACCTCGCGGGTGGCAAGGCTGACGCGGCGCTCGTCTCCGTCGCGCTACTGGACCGGGATACTCACGGTAGCGTCGCGGCGCTCGCGCGGGGCTTTCCGGCTCACTTGGTGGCGGCGCTGGTGTCCGAGGCCGACGACGAGGCCCATGTCGTACCCGCAACGCTCAAGCTCGGACGCATCGGCGTCGGCTCCGTGCTAGACGTGCGGACGCCGGCAGGCTGGTCGGACTTCCGCCGCACCTTCGACCCCCGCCGGCAGCGCGACGGCTTCATGCGAACGGCGTTGGCTAGCGTGTTGGCGGACGTCGGAGGCCAGCAGGCGGAGCAGGGATGCACTCGGTTCTTCTGCGAGGTGTTTTCACTTCACACGCGAAGTGCCAAGCGCCTGGCCGCGCAGCTTGGGGTTCACCCTTCGACGCTGATGAGTCGTTTCTATCGCGCCGGGGTGCCGTCGCCCAAGACGTACCTCACGTACGCGCGGCTCGTGTGGGCGGCGCACCTTAGCGAGTCGCCAGCGCTCACGATCGGTGACATTGCGGACCGGCTCGAAGCGTCGTCCCCTCACAGCTTCGGGCGTACGGTGCGCTTGGTGCTGGCGCTGACGCCGACGGACTTCCGGCGCCGGTACAACGGGCCCGCCATGCTGGACCGGTTCCGTGACCAGCTGATCGCGCCCTACCGGGACAAGCTCCGCACGCTGGACCCGGTGGGAGACGCGGGCGCGGTCGGTGTCGGGGCCAGGCAGTACGGCCGCGAGGGCGGCCGGGAAGGGAGGGCCGCGTAATGACAAGCGCAACCTCCACCACTCGGCGCGTGAGTCAGCCCGCGGCGGTGAGTGCATCGACACAAGAGCCGGCGGTGACCGGCAATCCGGACTGTCCCAAGTGTGGCGGGCCGATGTGGGACAACCGGGACAGCAAGCGGAACCCCCGAGCCCCCGACTTCCGGTGTCGGAATCGGGTATGCGACGGCGTGCTCTGGCCCGGACAGCACCGCGCTGCGGTGCCGATTGTCGGCCGGACGGCAGGAGGCGGAGCGTCGGGCCGCGGCGACGTGAGCCGGCCGGACAGCAAGGGGAACGGCGTTAACGGTAACGGACTGTCCGCGCTCCGGCGCTGCTACCTCGACGTTACCGAGTTCGTGCTGTCGCACGTGCGAGACGTGTACGAGCGGCACGGCGTACGGTGGAGTGCCGGAGCGTTCGCGTCGATCACGGCAACCCTGTTCATCGCCGAGACCAAGCCGGAGTTTTGGCGACAGGGCTACGGGAGCCAAGGGACGAGGGAGGGGCCATGACCTCCCCGCGCCCTACGCCCAAGGCTGCCCCCACCGTCGAGGTGGGGGCAGTTGCCGGGAATCCACCGACGCGCCGACGGACGCGCAGGCTCCGCACCCTGCGACTGGTGCGGGAGGGACCGTTTCCAGCACCGGAGAACTACCCGGGGGCTTCGGTCCCGATACGTACGCCGGGCGATGTGTTCGAGCGGATGGCGCCGTACGCCGAGCGTGAGCCGGTGGAGGTGTTTTGGCTGCTCGCGCTCGACGTACAACACCGGCTGATCGGTGGCGCGCCGGAGGCGATTACGCGCGGGATCCTCAACTCATCGCTAGTGCACCCGCGGGAAGTGTTCTGCGCGGCGATCGTGTCGCGGGCAGCATCGGTCATTCTCTGCCACAACCACCCGTCCGGCGATCCGACGCCATCGGCCGATGACCGGGCGGTAACAAGGCAGCTAGTTGACGCCGGGCGGTTGCTGGACATTCCGGTGGACGACCACGTGATCGTTGGAAAGGAGGCGTACCTAAGTTTTGCAGAGCAGGGGTTGCTAGGGTGAGGCGGAGGGCTGGGCGCTTCGGGCTGGACGAGCTCGGGGCGCGCGGTTGGCATGTGGAGCGGGTGTGGATATCTGGTGGTTGATGTGGCGCAAGCTAGTGCGGAGATATATGCATATCTCCCGCGCGAGCGCCCGCCGCTTCACGAATCTCGATCCAAGGTGACGGCTCTCCGACGGCGCCCGAAGCCTGCTTGGGCAACCCCGTCGCGCGCTAATCTGACCGTTCAGCCAAGAGAAGGGAGACGCGCTCGGTAAGCTTCGCGAAGCGCCGACGCCTTTCCTCGTAACTGCGCCACGCGCTGAATTCTTCGACACCAGCCGATCGGACCTCGTGAAGGATCCCGCTCAACTCCGTCGTGGACACATATCCCTTACGGCGGCACGTCTGGATCTCTTTGGCCAGGGACTCAAGCGCCACTGTGGCGTCACCCCTGGCAACGTGGGTCAGGAACTTACCCCTCAGTCTCGACGCATGGAATTCGCTCATAGGGACTCCCTGCCTCCTTCTAGGTCCAGTCGTGAAAGCCGGTACGCTGGAACGGCCAATCACTCGAGCACTTCACGCGTAAACCAGGTCGATAGGTGCGGGACCTCGTGCTCGCAACATTCCCAGGCGGCTGTAGCCTCATGATTAGGAGGCTTTCGACATCGGCGAGGAGGTCTGAGGAGCGACGACGGCCGTCTTCGAGTACGATGTCGCCCTGGAGAACGCGAACCTCGTCGATGCGATACCGCTTCCAGAAAAAGTCAAAAAGTTCAGCTTTGTGGTCGCCGTGGAGCCGCTGCCGGACGGTCTGCATATCGGCCTTGCCGATGTACAGCAACCAATCCCGCTCGGGATGAAGGTACGCGTAGAGGCAGAAGTTGGCCCGCCACAGAGGATCGCGGTTGCTCTGGAGGTTAACCCAGGGTATGACCACGTAGAGGATTGACAGCATAGCGATGTCCTGCTGCGTCCTAGTTACAGTGGCGGGAGCCCGCGCGGCGATCCGGCATCGAGCGCGAGATGACTCGCGTATCCTGCCGGTACGCCGACCGTCGCTCCGATGAGTGCGTGCTCGAACATCTCGGCCAGCCAGAGTCCCGCCCGATCAGCGTGCCCCTCGAGCAAGCCTTCGCGCTGCATGCGGTACCGTTCTGCTGCGGCGCCGCGCTCCTCGATCCACTGCCGCAGGGCGGCAGGCGGGCCCACCGTGACCGTGGCGCTTCCGGCTAGGGCCGCCCAGCTATGGAAGGACCGGCGGTGCCAAGAGTGCACCGCTGGTTCGAGCACGTCGGGCAGACTGCCTCCAAGCAGAGACCCTGCAACAGCCCCCAGAAGTCGAGCCACAACCGGCCAGCCCTCGTGGTTTCGCGCCACATAAATGCCAACGCCCAAGCCGATGAGGGCGGCGACTCCGTGATGCGTCCTTCGATCAGACACGTTGCCTCCTTAGCCAAAAGAGTCAGCAACCGAGGGTCGCGCTTGCGCGAACGACACCGATCACCTTGCTAGCGCGTTCCCCCAACACTCAAATCGATCGCCACACGACGTCTCCTGCGGCGAGGGCAGTCTCACACCTGGGGCATCCCGGTCTCGGCTTAACGACCCAGGTCTCCAACGTGCCCTCAAGCCCGTTGAACTTCTTGATCACGGGCGCGTCGTCGACGGGCGCAAACCCGGTCAGCAACTGCAGTACCTCATTGACCGCTTGACTGGCGAGCACACCATTCATGCTGACGACCTGCGCCTGTCTGTCGGTTCCGTGGAAGTAGCTTGGCGGCCGACCACCTGTTTCGGCAGCGAGCTTATCCTCGCTCAGGAATCCGATGCACCAGAGGCAGAAGTGCCCAGGGATCGAATTGATCACGTTGCCGCCGATGGTAATGGCGTTGGCATCCTGAAGCGGCTGGATCAGAAGGCCAGCGTCGATGTATGGGATGAGATATCGCGCGGCCAGCTCCTGGATGTCAGCGCGTGCGTGGTAGCTATCCACACAGGCTACCACGACGTCGGCCTCCTTCAGGGCGTCGATCGCCCGTTGATGGGGCACAGCGTGCGGGATGCTCGTGAACTTCACTCCGCGATTTATCCTGCGCACCAAACGCGCCATCACGGACGTCTTCCGTCTCCTCAGCAGAACGTCGAGCGCAGTGACTCCGACCAGTCGCGAGCGGCTTCGCTGGTCCACGCGGTCGCCGTCAATCCCGATGACCCGACCGATCCCGAGGTGTGCAAGTTGCTGAACAACGTGACTGCCGCCGCCGGACAGGCCTACAACCGCCACCGTCGCCTCCCGAAGCCTGCCTTCGCCCCTGGAGCCCGTGAGCAGTGCTTGGCTTTCGAAGATTCCCTCGCGCCGGTCCTTAACCTCCCCTCCTTCGTCATCTAGCGTATCCCTCACGACCTTCCCAAGCCACCTGACTCTCACTGCCTCCACGTAGCCCGCCTGGTCGGGCAAGAGCACCATCGCAACCGCGTGGTCCTCGCTGAGGACGATCGAGGCGTGGGGGCGTAGTGGGATGAGATTCTGGAAGGCCGGGAGCAGCTGGCGCGCGCTATTGCGATCGTCACTCGACAACTGGACCGGACCGGCGGCCGAGTGAGCGTGGAAGAAGAAGACGCCCAAGTTGGCGGCCAGTGCTTCGTTCAGGAGCGGGATCATCGAAGCGCCGGTCCACTTGGCGCCATGACCGGGGGCGGCGACGTAGGCCTCGTCGGGCAACGTGACGACTTTCCTAAGCAGGACGAGGGTCCGGTCTCGGAGCCGCGTGTGACTCACGAGGCCGAAGGCCACAGACTCACGCCCTCGTCGATATGCGACCCCCGCACGGAGCGGCCCCGCCAAGTGGGCCGGCACGCGAATCTCCACCGCGGCTCGTCGCTTCATTCGGTCTTGGCGAAACGTCGGAGGCTGGCTTCGACGAACTGCACCAGCGTGTGCGTATTGCCGTCCCAACTGAATGAGTAGGAGAAGGTCCACCACTCCTCGCCGGCCACCTGGGCCGCACTGTAGTTCCTTGGCGTGCCGGCGTTCGGGAGCTTGATGCCACCCGTCACGTAGAGCTGCGGACGCTGCCCCTCTTGGATGACCAACAACACAGGAGTGCTCGTCGGCGCGCAGCCGGTCGGGAGCGATACCTCTTTGATCCGGATGAGCGTCTGCCCCGGCGCGCGCGCGGCGACGGCGACCTCGCCGTACACTTCCTTGAGCTCCTCAAGTGCTTCTGCGATGCCCTCCTGGATCATGGACGGCTCTCAACTGATCGTGCCCGCGGGGAGGACGATGAACTGATCGCCGTTCTTGATCGTGATCGTCTCGTCGTTGGTGACGAGCACGAGCTTGCCCTCGATCCGGCGGGCCAGATCCGTGTCGAGCGGTACCTTGGCGGCATCCTTGATCTGGGCACCTGTGACCTTCTCCTGCTGGAACTCGACCTGTCGTTTGTCTGTCTTCGTCACCTCGACGAAGATGTGGATGCTGGTCTGAATCGCTGTCATTTTCGTCCTCCGATTCACGATTCGCGTTGACAGATGAGGCCGATTGCCCCATCTTCATCACCATGGAGAACAGAGCTGTGGTGATGTTCTCTCTGAATCTAGCACCGACCTGCCGTCCGGCAACTCCTTAGAACACACATCACATCACGTTCTCTAAAGAGGCCAGGGACATGGCGATAGACCCGAAGGTTGTCGGACAACGGCTGACGGAATGGCGTGAACTCGAAGGGATGTCGTTGAGCGCACTTGCCGAGGAGGCCGGAATTGCTAAGAGCTACTTACTCAAGCTTGAGAAAGGTGAGGTTGAGAATCCTGGCTTAGCTACGCTTGGCGCTGTCACAAAGGCACTCCGCAGGACGCTCGAAAAATTATTGGGTTCCCCTCCAGCCACTGCGAAGCGAAAGGGTGGCCTGAAAGAGGATTCCACTGGCTACAGAGCAGCGGCGATGCCGGATGGATTGAGGGAGTTCCTGGCTTCGCTTGAGCGACGAGGAGAATACGTTCCGGCGGACGTCAAGCGCTCACTCGCCCAGATTCAGTTCAGGGGGAAGCGTCCGCAAAGCCCAGAAGACTGGCAGTTCATTTACGAAGCCGTGAAGCGCAGCGTAAGCAAGCCCTAGCCTGCCCCGGTATTGAAGCGGTGTGGCTGCATCCTGGCATTCGCGTTCTACTTCGTGAGGATGGGACCACCAGTAATCCCATCGAGGCAATCCGTCGCCGCGCCCGCCAGCTAGTAGATCATGCCTTGGGACTTGATTGGCAGGGTCCGCCCTTCGACATGGAGGTCTTAGCATCATTGATTGGCCTCCGTCTCGACGAGGTCGATACCCTTGGGCCCGATCGCGAGGCGTCGTGCATTCCCGGTGCGATCCTTCTAAGCCGCAGATTTCCGCCAAGACGGCGGCGCTACTCCGTTGCCCATGAGGTTGTTCACCAATTCATCCCTAACGAAAATGACGGCACATCAATTGGCGCATTATCGCCGCGGGAACAGAGTGTAGCGCGCGGGGAGTTGGAGCTCTTGTGTCAGATCGGCGCTGCGGAGCTTCTGATGCCCAAGGGAGCTTTTGAGGGCGCCCTAGGCGCCGATGCTCCGGCGTTTGCCAGGGTCGAGTCGCTTGCCAATCAATTCGAGGTCTCGATCGAGGCCGCCGCTCGCCGAGTTGTCGACCTGTCGACGCACGCCGTGGCCCTTCTGATGGCCCGGCCAGCTGACGAGGTTGAGCCACGGGTTCGCGCACGTGCGGCAAGGCCCGCCAAGGTTCGAGGTGAGATCAAGTCCGACGATATCTTAGTAACAGCCTGGGTGGCCCCTCCGAGTTATTGCACGGTTCGCGTTGCTATCGGTGAGCCTGTTCCAAGAAAGTCGTGCATCAGGCGTGCGTGGGGTTGGGGGAACCAGTATCCGAAGGAAGGGCGCATCTATCGGAAGGCGGAATCCTGGGGGACCTACCCCGAGCTAGGAATGCTCGATGTCGAGGCGGTCCCGCTCCCTCGATGGAAGCAGCCGATCGAGGTGCTTGCGATTGTGCAACGTCGTGACCAGCACAGTTCATGAGACTAGGTCACGCAGGTGCATCGGCGACGAGCGCCCTGTTAAGGCGTGACGGAAGTGTCTGCATCTCGCAACAGGCAAATCGAGGCTCGGTGCGGGCGTTACGCGGCCTCGATCTCCTCAAACTGGTTGATCCGCACATCTCCATCGGGGAAGTGTGCTACGATATCGAGGCGTCCGCCCATGGCCTCGATGTAGCTCCGCAATGTGCTGACGTACATGTCCGTCCGTTGCTCGATTTTGGAGATGCCCGACTGCCGCTGTCCGAGGGTAGCGGCAAGCCCTCAGCCTCGACTCAGCCGCTGGAGCACGGCCCGTACGGCCGCTGTGGTGGCCGCTGGATCCTGTGCGTTATTGAGGTGCGCTGCGAGCAGATCCTCGGCGTTCGCATCAGTGAGAAAGATCTTCGATTGCTCTGCGACATACGTGCGCAACTCGATCGGCGCCGCCGCGACCTCCTCGACGAGCGTTGGCCGGGACGCGACGAGCGCGAGGATGTCCAGCAGATCGTCGCTGTAGAGCGGATCCGGCCGTCCGCGGTCCTGGTAGGCCGCCCACTTGAGTGCGAGAAAGCCTGAGGCGCTCGCGTGTCGAATCGTGAGCCCGGTGGGCAGGGTCGTGCGGACCGCCGTTTCCATGGCGAGCCGGTCGGCCGCACCACTCGTCGCGCCGGGGTGCTCACCGGCCGGTACTAGGTCGAACGGAATGCCGCCGGGGCCCACCCAGCGGTGCATGTGACGCGGGTCGGCCAGGGCGCGTCGAAAGCCGAGCCGCTCGAGTTCGGCTTGCACGTGATGCGCTTCTGTGTACGACACTGTCGCGATGATGGCGTCTACGTCTGAAGTGATTCGTGCTCGGCGAAACGGTGGATCGGTTTGCAGGAGGGGAGCGAGCGCGCCACCGATGAAGATGACGCGCTCCCTGAGATCGCCGAGCGCGTTAGCCACTAGGACGAGGCGCGCGAAACCGGGATGCGCCGACGCGTCGCTCACCCTGCTGCCGCACGGCGGCGCACCCGAACTTCGATTTCTTCCAATGCGCGGCGCCGCTCCCTGGTGCCGCCGACACGGATGGCGTCGGCGAGCGTCACCATCTCGTAGGCGGCAGGCGACCTGTGAGGAAGCTCGACCGCTTGAGGATACAGCGGCGCGATAGCCTCTCCCTCTGCAGGTCCCTCTGCGTTGGGCCAAACGATCGCGTCGTCCGCCACGATGTGCTTGGCGAGCGGAGGCCCGGCATGGGCAGTGGGAACGCCCCGTACTCGTTCCCCAGGCCGCGCCGGAAACACATAACGCAGGCCGTGAGCGAGGAACTCGTGGAGGGCTAGCCAATTCACCACACGGCTACTCGGCCGCAGCAGGCCGGCAGCCTGCAAGCGACGCACGGCTGCATGTGCCGTACTCGAGCTGATTCCCAAGTCGTGACTGAGCTCGTCGTACTTCGCTTCCGGTGCTTCCGCCAAGCGTAGGCCGACCACTACGTCCACGGGCTTAAGCGGCTCAAAGACAACCATGATCCTTCTCCCTCTGCTAGTATTCTCTATTCGCGAATAGAGAATATACGTAGCAAATACAGTCAGTCAAGCGTCACTTGACGTTATATTTGCTATAGCTTACTGTTGCGCATGGAAGATTTTGCCACGCAGATCAGCGACCTTCGCAGCAAGCTGCAGCTCAGCCAGGAAGAACTTGCCACCAGGCTGGGCGTTTCGTTCGCAACCGTCAACCGTTGGGAGAGTGGGAAATCCAAACCCCAGCGCGCCCAGCGAGAAGCGGTCGAACGCCTGCTAGGGGAGGCGGGCGGCGAATCCGATACCAGTGCCCCACCCGATACCAGCCCGACCACGCGACGCCGCCGCGGAGTTTCCCACAGCAAAGTCCTAGGCACTCGCAGCATGGAGCAGATGCTCTGGGACGCCGCCTGCTCGATTCGCGGCGAGAAAGACGCTCCCAAGTTCAAAGACTACATCCTCCCCCTGCTCTTCATCAAGCGGTTGTCGGACGTCTTCGACGACGAGCTGGCTCGGCTGGCCGAGCAGTTCGGCGATCGCGACACCGCCCTGGCGTTGGTGGAGGAGGAAGCGACCGGTACGACGCAGCCGGGTCAGCGGCTGGTGCGCCTCTACATACCGCCCGAAGCACGCTGGAGCGTCCTGAGTGGGCGAGTGCCGTTCGACTGGCCTGCTGACCGGCGTCCCCGCACTCTCGGTGAGCAGATCACGCTCACCACGCGAGCGATCGTGCGTCACAATCCCGGACTCGCCGGCGTGATCGACGTGGTGGATTTCAACGAAACGCGGAACGGCGAGCGCGAGATCTCGGATGCGGCGTTGAAGGGCGTGATCGAGACGTTCTCCGATCCACGCTACCGCCTGGGGCTGCACGACGTCGAACCCGACTTCCTCGGTCGTTGCTACGAGTATCTGCTGCGCAAGTTTGCCGAAGGATCGGGGCAGAGTGCCGGCGAGTTCTTCACGCCCACCGAGGTGGGCTTTCTGATGGCCGAGCTGCTCCGGCCGCGGCCAGGTGAGGAGTGTTACGACTTCGCGTGCGGGTCCTTCGGGTTGCTGGTGAAGCTCCAGCTCGTGTGTCGCCGGCTCGACCCTCTGTCGAAGTTGCCGCTCCGTCTGTACGGGCAGGAGCTGCAGGCCGAGAGCTACGCGGTGGCGTGCATGAACCGGATCATCCACGACATGCAGGGCGAGGTAGTGCGGGGCGACTCGATCCGCAATCCCAAGTTCCGCGACGGGGACGCGCGGTTGAAACAGTTCGACATCGTGGTCGCCAATCCGATGTGGAACCAGCCATTCGATTCGGACGTGTACGAGAACGATCCGTTCGGGCGATTCGAGGAGCAGGGCGGGGCCACCGCGGGCAAGGCGGACTGGGCGTGGTTGCAGCACACGCTCGCCACAATGAAGGAAGGAGGCCGGGCGGCGGTTGTGCTGGACACCGGCGCAGTCACTCGGGGTAGCGGCAGCAAGAACGAAGATCGGGAGCGCAGCATCCGGCGGTGGTTCGTGGAGCACGACTGTGTGGACGGCGTGATTCTCCTGCCGGAGAACCTCTTCTACAACACGACGGCGGCGGGCGTGATCGTCGTGTTGCGCAAAGGAAAGCCCAAGGAGCGGCGGGGGAAGATCGTGCTCGTCAACGCGACCCAGGAGTTCAAGAAGGGAAGCCCGAAGAACTATCTCACTGAGGAAGGGATTCGCCGGATCGCGGAAGCCTATATCACGGGGCTGGACGTGCCAGCGTTTGTCAGAGCGATTCGGACAGAGGACGTGCTGGCGGCAGACTTCAACCTTTCTCCGTACTTGTGGGCTCCAGATGATCGCGTCCCTGCCTAACGGGTGGCGCCCAGTGTCTTTGGCCACGTTCGTGTGGCGCCAGCCTTCCATGATCGATCCGTCAGACGCATCAGACGAAGACTTCGAGTATTACAGCATCCCCGCGTACAAAGCCGGGGCTCCAACTGTGGTAAAGGGTTCAGAGATTCTGAGCCACAAGCAGCTGATTCCTTCGAATTGCGTGTTGTTCGGTAAGCTGAATCCGAGAGTGCAGAAGGTCTGGTCCGTCGCTAGTGCCTCGAAGCATCGCCGGCTTGCGTCGACTGAGTGGATCGTTTTGAATCCGACGTCTGAGGTCGACCAAGCGTTCCTGTATTTTGTCCTCTGGTCTGACTGGGTAATGCCGATCGCCCAGGGCCTAGTGTCCGGCTCCACGCCAAGTCGCGAACGGGTCGAGCCGAGCGCCTTCTACCAGATTGAAGTCCCACTACCGCCCCTCGACGAGCAGCAGCGAATAGCGGCAGCACTTGGAACGGTGAAGCACGCACTCCATACAGAAGACGGCTTTCTCACCAGCACTCGCGATCTGAAGCAGGCGGCGATGCAACAGCTCTTCACGCGGGGGTTGCGGGGGGAGGGTGCCGCGGACGGATACCCGGAGACCTGGAGGCCGGCTCGCTTCGATGAGCTTGCAACGCTTCACCGGGGTTACGACCTGCCGTTGTCCGAGCGCACGGACGGGACGGTGCCGGTCGTTGGATCAAACGGCGTTGTCGGCTATCACTCAGAGCCCAAGTGTCTGGGGCCGGGCGTAATCATTGGACGGAGCGGCACGATAGGCAAGTCATTCTACGTAGCTGGGCCGTACTGGCCGCTCAACACCGGATTGTTCGTCTCTGATTTCAAAGGAAACCACCCGCTGTTTGTCCACTACTTCATGGAGTGGTTCGATCTCCGGTCATTTGTCGCGGGCGTGAGTGTCCCTACCCTGAATCGGAACTTGGTCCACGAAGCTGCCATCCGAATCCCTCCGCTCGTGGATCAAGAGGAGATAGCCGCAATGCTAGCTCGCATCGATGGGACCATTCAGGTGCACGAGCGCAAGCGTGCCGCCCTGGACCAGTTGTTCCAGACCCTGCTCCACGACTTGATGACAGGCCGCCTCCGCGTTCGCGATGCAGGCGAAGGCGTCGCTGCATGAGTTCGACAACCGGTAGGGCCGCGGCCGCGCCGCTCCCGCGCCACCTCGCGAACGAGGCCGCGACGGTCCAATTCCCGCTGGTCCGCCACGCCAGCGACGTGGGATGGAGCGTCGTGTCGAAAGAGGACTCGCTGCGGAAGCGCGGAGGCGAGCAAGGGCTCTTCTTCTATGATGAGCTGCGAGATGCCTTGCTACGCCTGAACGAGGGCGTCGTCACCGCCGACAACGTCCAATCCATTATCAGCCGGATGGAAGGGGTCCGTCCTAACATCGAGGGCAATCGCGAGATCCTCGAATGGCTGCGCGGCCAGCGCACGGTGCTCGACGAGACTGAAAAGCGCCACCGCAACGTGACGGTGATCGACTACGAGCATCCCGACCGCAACCGTTTTCACGTCACCTATGAGTGGACTTCCCGTGCGCCAGGCCGCAAGGGGAACCGCGCCGACATCATCTTCCTCATCAACGGCGTGCCCGTCGCCATCGTCGAGAACAAGAACCCCGACAAACGCGATGCCCTGACGCGAGGGGTCACCCAGCTCCGCCGGTACGAAGTCGAAACGCCGGAGCTGATGGTGATGCCCCAGGTGTTCAACGTCACCCACCTCATCGAGTACTACTACGGCGTCACCTGGAACTACGCCCGCAAGGCCGTTTTCAAATGGAAGGTCGAGCCGTCCGAGACCTACCGAGAGGCGGTCCACAGTTTCTTCCGTATCCCCCACTTCCTCGAGCTGTTGCGCGAGTGGCTCCTGTTCTACGTCAAGGACGATGAGCTACAGAAGACGGTTCTGCGTCAGCACCAGACGCGGGCCGTGGCCAAGGTCATCCAGCGCTGTGCTGATCCTAGGAAACGGCGGGGTCTCGTGTGGCACACCCAGGGCGCCGGCAAGACGTTCACTCTGCTTACCAGCGCTCGGCTCAT
>WNGI01005075.1_pt1 | contig 12328 bp, 13 predicted proteins | sample 5400621 | NCBI WGS metagenome assembly WNGI01 (sample SAMN13153374, study PRJNA577476) | soil metagenome | isolation source: 20 cm soil or saprolite under Garry oak tree replicate 1 | place: USA:California | collected 2016-06-15 | reverse complement strand
CCAACAGAAATTCAGCCAGTTCTGTGGCGTCAAAGTGTGAATCGACTTCGCCAGCAGACTGAGCTGCGGCGATGCACGATGCAAACAGTGTTCGCCACTCTCGAAAGATTGAATCGAGCCGTTTGCGTAAAAGTTTGCTCTGAGAGCTGACTTGAAGGCTGAAGTCACCGACCAGGCAGCCGAGTATCCACCGATCGCGTTCCAGCTTGTCCGTAATGACGTCGAGGTACCGCTTCAGCCGTTGGCGCGGTGTGAGAGTCTCATCGTTTAGGGTTTCGTTCACCAATCCTTTCAAGTAGTCGAAGTACTGGTCGAGCACTTCCACAGCGAAGGCCTCTTTCGAACGAAAATGATTGGTGAACGAACCTTGTGGGGCGCCGGCCGCAGCGCAAATGTCGCGCACGCTCGCTGCGTGATAACCGCGCCGAAACAGGACCGGCAGCCCAGCCCGCAAAATTTGGTCGCGTAAAGAACGCCTGGCCATCCTCGAAATAATACGTACGTCCATATTGAACAGTCAACACTATTTTGCTGCCAAGGCCTGAGGTAGAGCTCACCAGTCAGAAGTCTGAGTCTGAGCATTACTCTCCGATGATTTTCACGAGCACTCGCTTTCGCCGCCGGCCGTCGAATTCGCCGTAGAAAATTTGTTCCCACGGTCCGAAATCCAGTGTGCCTTTTGTGATCGCGAGGACGACTTCGCGCCCCATGATCTGGCGCTTCAGGTGGGCGTCAGCGTTGTCTTCGCCGGTTCGGTTGTGGCGATAGGCGTTCGTCGGGGCGTGCGGCGCTAGTTTTTCCAGCCACAGCTCGTAGTCGTGATGAAGGCCTGGTTCGTCGTCGTTGATGAAGACCGAGGCGGTAATGTGCATCGCGTTGACCAGACACAGGCCCTCCATTACGCTGCTCCGGTGAACGAGTTTCTCGATCTTCGGCGTGATGTTGATGAATCCCCGTCTATCCGGAACCTCGAACCAAAGATGTTCAGTGAGCTATTTCACCGGGTCATAATATCAACGAATAGCTGCAGCGCCGAACGCTGATTCGATCGATTCTGCTAATTCTGTCTCAAGACCTTCACCAACTCCTCGATTGTCCCCGTGGTTCTCAAGTCAGCATTCCCACGAGTCATCGGACTGATTGACACTCAATCGGCCAGCGATATGATCGGCGCCGTGCCGGAACAGACGGAGACGCGTCGCGCCAGTCGATATGACGCAGTCATCGCGACCCTTGTCGGACTCTGTGCTTTGTGTGTTTCCGCTTATACCGCCTACGTGCAGCGCCAGCAAGTGCGTGCCGCGGTGTGGCCCATCCTCGAATTCGACAGCAGCAATGCGCCCGACATTCACTTTACCCTCGCCAACAAAGGGGTCGGACCGGCGATTATCCGGCATGTCATTGTAAGGGTGGATGGCCAGCCGGTGAGGAATTGGAGGGAGGCACTCGAGAGAATACTGGGACCTGGGGAGCATCTGGGTTCGGAGAGCGACATGAGGGGTCATGTGTTTGCAGCGGGCGAATCGAGGACCGTCTTCACTCCGCACGATCCCGAAAATAATCCGCTCAATTTCGACAAATCGAACCCGCTCTGGGTGAAGATGAATAAGGAACGCTTCCGCGTGATGGTCGAGATCTGCTACTGCTCCACGCTCGACGAATGTTGGACCTTGCGCGCGGGCGGGTCGATACCCAGCACCACCACCGAGACCCGCCGGTATCCGAGTCCGTCGGCGACCAGTTTCCAGCAGTAGTTAAGCGACGTCCCGACAACAGACACGGCCGTAAGGCATATCGCCATCCAGGAAGCGCTCAACGGCAAACCGGTCGACTGGATGGAAAAGGTCAGCGACGAAGAATACCTATCTCTCAGGAAAGCATGAACGCAGGAACCGAATTCGTGGATTTGGGTTCCTGATTTTCCTTAGAAATCTCTGCGGTTAATCCGACGGAAACCGTTACTAAGCGGCGTAAGATTCCGCTACGATCTTTAAAGAAAGAGACAATTTCAAACATGAAGAAGAGCCAGTGGAAAAATTGACGCCGCCGCTAGCGAGAGGCGCAAACAAGGGCCCGAATCTAATGATCGATCTTGCCCCTGATCACATGTTGGCTTCCACCCACGCCGCGACAGTCGCTTGCGAATGTCCCGGGCCGAAAAGTTTGTCCGGACAACTCGTTCCTCCGGGACGGTTATAACCCGGAGTGAAATCGTGTCCGAAAACGTTGCTCCGCGGAATCTCATATTGCTCGAGCAACCAACGAATCAACGCTGCGGACGCTTTCGCCTGTGGCCGATCGAGCGCCTGGGTTTCGAGCGCGACGTGCTCGATGCCGACCGAACCTTTGTTCGCGCCCATGCAATGCCATGCCGAATCGCTCTCGCGCACGGTTTGATAGATGTCGCCGTTGCGGTCGATAACGTAATGGGCCGACACCGGATTCGTGCCGCCGGCTGTTTGAAAATGGGTCAGGGTGCTATCGAGTGACGCTTCCGTGCAATGTAAAACCACCATCGTAATTGGGGCGCCATTGCGCGATGAATGGTTGGGGCTTTCGACAAACTTTTTGATCACGGGTTTTGCATGACGGTTCCTCGTGCCGTGTCCCGGTCGGGCTCCCTTGGGTACGCGTGCTATTTTGGGAGGAGGGGGCCCGGGGGCGGATGCGGATATCGAAACTCTCACCACGTCGTCGGTATTGAGACCCAGCACCGCGGCCATGCCAGGCGACAGATCCGTCACGCGTTTTGTATCCACGTTAGGTCCCCAGTCAGCCGGGCGCGCATTAGCGGAACGTTTGTTTTCCGGATTAAACACGACGGCAACGGCATCCCGCAAAAATTTTCTCGGTGTCTGCGAATAGTCCCACCGGCACGCGAGATAATATTTTTCGGGATTTAATCTTCGTGCGAGACCGCTCGTGCCGGGCGGGGGTGCGGGAAGAAATAACGACGCGTATTTCGGATCCTGCAGATCGGGCGGCTCGAAAAGGGCAAGACCTTCGGTCGGACTCACTCCATGATCATCCGGCCCGCCGAAAGTCGACATCTTGCCTTCGACTTGAAAAATGGGAGCGGCCGCAGCCGGTTTCTTTGCGTTGCGTGGTGCGCGTGGTTTCCTTTTTGGCATATGTTTTTTGGGTTACAATTAACCCAGTGGTTTGTTTAGTGTTTCAACAGCTGTCGCGGCATTTTGCTTACTCTCAGATGAAGCCTCGACGTTGGTAGAAATGTCTTCTGCGCCGGCCTGCGTCGCCACCGCGAGGTCGATCGCTTCCACCAGGTTATCCAACCTGTTTTGATCAACTGCTTTCTTTCCCTTCGAGATTCTCGAGCCCAGTTTTTGAGGCTCATTGAATTTTATTAAATCCATCGCGGCGGAGAAGTCGAGCCCAATTTGTTAGATATTCTGCGTTCACATCGTCGCTCGCATTTTCAAACGGTAGGACCGCGATCGATTTTAACGCCAGCGGATGACTCATATCGCCATCCAGGAAGCGCTCAACGGCAAACCGGTCGACTGGATGGAAAAGGTCAGCGACGAGCAGTACCGTATCTCTTAGGAAAGCATGAACGCAGGAACCGAATTCGTGGATTTCCTGGATTCCTGATTTCCTTAGACATCTTTGCGGTTAATCCGACGGAACCGGTACTAAGCGCGGCGTGAGAGTCTGCTGCGATCAGTGACAAAGAATACCTATCTCTCAGGAAAGCATGAACGCAGGAACCGAATTCGTGGGTTTCCTGGATTCCTGATTTCCTTAGACATCTTTGCGGTTAATTGCCAGTCCGGCTCCGATAATCGATAACTAGGCGCGGCATGAGATGCGGCTGCGATCTTCCTATAAAGAAAGGATTCAAAAATGCAAAAGCGCAAACTTGGAAAAAGTAATCTGGAAGTCTCGGCTATCGGGCTGGGCTGTATGGGAATGAGCTTTGGCTACGGCCCAGCTGCAGACAAGCAGGAGATGATTTCCCTAATTCGTTCAGCGGTGGAACGAGGCGTCACATTCTTCGACACCGCTGAAGTGTACGGCCCGTACACAAACGAAGAACTTGTAGGCGAGGGCCTCGCACCTTTCCGTGGCCAAGTAGTGATAGCCACCAAGTTCGGGTTCAAACCTTCTCCCACTGACCCATCGAAGTGGACTGAGTTGGATAGCCGACCAGAACACATCAAAGAAGTTGCGGAAGCTTCCCTGAAACGACTCAAGACGGATGTTATCGATCTGTTCTATCAACACCGTGTCGATCCCGGCGTGCCAATCGAAGATGTCGCAGGCGTGGTGAAAGAATTGATTCGAGCAGGCAAGGTGAAACACTTCGGACTTTCTGAAGCGGGAGTGCAAACGATCCGTCGCGCACACGCGGTCCAGCCGGTCACTGCAGTCCAGAGCGAGTACTCGCTGTGGTGGAGAGAGCCTGACGCGGAAGTGTTGCCGACACTCGAAGAACTTGGAATCGGCTTCGTTCCATTTAGTCCTCTGGGCAGGGGCTTCCTTACGGGAAAGATGAACGAAAACACCACGTTCGACAGCACCGACCTCCGCAACACGCTTCCGCGCTTCACGCCGGAGGCGCGGAAAGTGAACCAGGCGTTGGTTGATTTACTTGGCGAGATCGCAAAACGGAAGAAGGCGACACCCGCTCAGATTGCGCTGGCCTGGTTGCTTGCCCAGAAACCGTGGATTGTTCCAATCCCTGGCACCACGAAGCTGCATCGCTTGGACGAGAACATCGGGGCGGTTGCAGTCGAACTTACACCCGATGACCTCCGAGAGGTCGACGCCGCGGCTTCAAAGATCGCAGTCCATGGTGCTCGATATCCCGAGAAGCTCGAGCAAATGACCGGTCGCTGAGACCCGTCACGAATCTTCACCCCGGAGATGGCTGCTCGTGGGTGAACCCTCAGGGCCCCACGCTTGACGACCCCGTTGGCTGACGGGACCGTCAAGCGACGGCAAAGGCCTCTATGAGCAAACAGAAGCAGCCACGCCGGTTGGCGGATGCCGGTGTGGGGATGTTTGGCGCAGAGTCGAGTCCATCGCGCTCGGCCCCTATTGCCCTCGTCGTCTCGTCCGCGCTGTGCGGCCAGGCCGCCTCACGCCAGGCGCACGCCGACGTCGCCACGCCGACGCCCGTCGATCGTGCGGAGCGCGCGAACAAGTGGGTCGTGCTGGCCCTTTCGGGGACTGCGACCTTCATGACGACGCTGGACGCTTCGATCGTCAACATCGGCCTGCCGTCCATCGCACGCGCCTTTGGCGTACCGCTGTCGGGAAATATCGAGTGGGTCCTGATCGGCTATCTGGTCGTCATCGCGGCCGTCTTGCTCACCTTTGGACGGCTGGCCGACATGCTGGGACGCAAGCCGCTCTTCCTGGCCGGTCTCGCGGTCTTCACAATCGGCTCGGCGCTCTGCGGGGCCGCGCCCTCACTGGGCACGCTCATCGCCGCGCGCTGCTTCCAGGGCCTGGGTGCGGCCGCCATCCTCTGCGTCAACGTCGCCATGATCACGCGCTCGTTCCCGGGCGCCGAGCGCGGTCGGGCGCTCGGCCTCAACATGATCCTCCTGGCGCTGGGCGTGAGCGCGGGGCCAACCATCGGCGGCATTCTGACCCAGGCGTTGAGCTGGCGGTGGATCTTCTATGTCAATCTGCCGATCGGCGCACTGGCCCTCCTCGCCGCCTGGCGTCTGCTGACCGAGCGCTATGACTTAGAACGGCAGAGCTTCGACCTGCCGGGTGCCGCGCTTCTCGCCACCGGGCTGGCCGCGCTGACCCTCGGTCTCTCCTTCGGGCAGGAATGGGGCTGGGGCTCGCTCCGGTTCCTGGGCTCGATGGGGATCGCGGTGGCCGCGCTGGCCGGCGCGGCGTGGGTGGAGCGGCGGGTGCCCGCCCCCGTCCTGGATCCGGCGCTGCTACGCAACCGGGTCTTCGCGTTCGCGAACGTCAGCTTCATGATCTGCATGCTGGCCCTCTTCGCGGTGAGCTTTCTCTTGCCGTTCTACCTCGAGGAGCTGCAGGGGTTCGACACCCTTCGGTCCGGGCTGCTGCTCACGCCGCTCCCGCTGACGCTCGCGCTGGTGGCGCCCGTCAGCGGGGCGCTCGCGGATCGGGTGGGCTCGCGCTGGCTCGCGCCGCTGGGGCTGGCCATCTCCTGCGCGGGCTTGCTTCTTCTGAGCGGGTTGACTCAAGCCAGCTCGATCGCCTACCTCGTTCTGTGCCTGATCGTCACCGGGATCGGGCAGGGGTTCTTCCAATCGCCCAACGCGCGCGCGATCATGGGAGCCGCGCCGCCTGATGAGCTAGGTGTCGCCTCCGGCGTACTGGCCACCGGTCGCGTCATCGGTCAGAGCCTGAGCGTCGCGGTGGCGGGCGCGGTCTTCACGAGCTTCGGCGGCGCGGCGGCCGGTGCGGCCCTGGTAGCCGGCCGGGAGACTCTCAGCGTCGAGCAGGCGCGGGCGCTACAGCAAACGTTCGTGACCGGCCTGCATGCTGCCTTCGTGGTGTGCGCTGTGCTCGGGGCAGTGGGTGTTGTGACCGCGCTGCTTCGGGGCGCTGAAGGTGATCGCCCCTCGGTGCCCGGTGCTCGGCGGTGAAGCGACGTTCATGCCGCTTCACCGCTTTCGGACGCTTGCTTCTAAACACCGATAGCGTTTTGCTCCAGCTTTTGCTAAGAATGGCCTTTATGAGAACTCGTCAAGACAATGCGAAATAAGGAACAAAAAGGAGATCTGAGCGTTCAAGCGATTGCGGGGACGCACGTTGTGCTTCTCGGAATGGACTTGCCCGAACTAAAGTGTCCGGGCCTTCTCGGCTTTGCCTTGCGACGAGAAGACCATACGGAGGGCGAGAAATATTGGTTGTCTGGATATAAGACGTTCGCGAGCGTGGAGCTGTCTCCTCCTCCCGGCGTTCTTTATTCAACCCGGCAACATCCTATTCAGGGTTTCACCTGGTCGGATTTTTCCGCGAAACCGGACCATGATTATACGTACGAAGTGTTCGCGCTAAGAGGCGCGCCGACGAGCCCGCAGGAGTCCGAAAAAGTAGCGGTGCGAATCCGTACTGAGAGCGAACACGGCAGGACGCATCATGTGCATTTTAACCGCGGTGCGGCCGCATCCCAGGAATACACGCGGCGATTCGGCGATAAACGGCCCGAGGAAGTGGGACCGTCGGCGTTCACGTGGCTTTCGCGCGGGGCAGCAGAATCAATTGCAGATTTCATCGCACGTGCAGTTGGTCCGGGTTGGGCGCTGCGGGTCGGCGCTTACGAATTCACTGATGAGACTGTGCTCAAAGCGCTCGGCGCGGCGAGGGATCGCGGCGCGGATGTAGAGGTACTGTACCACGCGGAAAACGACGAACAAAAAATCAGCAACGAGGAAGCGATCCAAAAATTCGGCTTGGAGAATATTTGCCAGCCACGCAATGCGCAGGGCCTGACGCTTTCACACAACAAGACCATCGTACTGACCAAGGCTGGTGCCGCGCAAGCAGTGCTCACCGGTTCGACGAATTTCAGCGTGGGAGGAATTTATGGGCACAGCAACGTCGTCCACATCTGTGAGAGGGACGATGTTGCGGCCAAATATTTATGGCTGTGGAACGAGCTGAAGAAGAACACGCCGAAATCCAGTGATGCCGGCGTATTGGTCGGAAAAACTCCGCTTCCAGACGATCCGCTCGCAAAACAAATTATTCCCATCTTTAGTCCGCGCGATACTCTGGAAGCATTGGATTGGTATGCAGAGCAGGCTAAGGGCGCGAATGACGCACTCTTCATGACGTTTGCCTTTGGCATGAACAAGCGTTTTCAGGATGCTTATCGCAATGGAACCGCCAAACTGCGCTTCGCGTTGATGGAAGCGATGAGCGGACCGACCCGGACCAGGGAGCAGAAGGCGGCCAACGAAGCTGCGATCATCGCGTTGAGAAAAATGCCAGAAAACAAATTCGCAATCGGCTCACGCTTGGGTAAAGGCGCATTCAACCATTGGCTGGTTGAGCAGCTCTCAGGATTAAACGTTCACGTGCGATATCTTCACACCAAATACATGCTAGTCGATCCTTTGGGCGCCAACCCGCTTGTGGTTTCCGGTTCGGCAAATTTCAGTGAGGCCTCCACGACGGATAATGACGAGAACATGCTCATTATTCGAGGCAACTCGCGTGTCGCCGATATTTATCTTGGAGAATTTATGCGCCTCTACCGGCACTTCGCATTTCGCGACTGGCTTACGAGACACCTGGAAGCCGACGAAGTAGAAGTCGGGCATCTCGACGAGACCGACCAATGGTGGAAGCGCTACTTTGGCGACAGCTTCGATTCTCGGCAACGCAGCTACTTTGCCAGTTAGCACGTGTTACGCCTTGGCAGTTCGTTAAGTATGGGATCTCAAAATGTTTTTCCATCGCTCTCTCCTTTTGGGGGTTAGTACGTTAGCGGTGGTGCCGTTGCTGGTACTCGCGGTTTCTCCACCCTGGGAGAGCGAACGCCGCCACGGAGAACTGTTCGTTGCGAGTTCCGCTGACGACGCTTCCTTGAGAACGCGAATCGCGGCACTCTCGCCGACCATCAGTCCGGATGAGGCTCGGCGAGTCGCATACACTGCATACATGACCGGGCTGCAACTGCGCCGCGAATGGCATGTGGTATGGCTACCCGGCGTTCAGAACTTTCTCGTCAATATGGGAGCGAGAAAAGGGGGACTCTGTTTCCAGTGGGCAACGGAGCTTCTCGTCCGATTGGATGCACTGAAGCTGCAAACCATCGAGCTCCACTGGGCCGAGTCTTTTGCCAACACCAATGGCGAGCATAATGTCATCGTAGTTACGGCCAGAGGCCAGGCATTCGAAAAGGGCATTCTGCTCGACAACTGGCGTTACTCGGGACATCTCGTTTGGACACAAGTCGCCACGGATCCGGAGTATCACTGGACGGAAAACAAATCCGAACTCGCCCGCAGATTGGGGAGACCAAGGGATGTAGCTTCGAAGCAAGTACGATCTACGATGAAATAGAACTGAACTATTCCCAGACGCAGATAATCCTTCGTCATGCGCACCTTCGTCGGAATTGTAACGATTGCACTTGTAGTGCGCGGTCTTTTTGGCGCTGACGTCCGTGATCTTGGCGTCCCAGCAGGTTGGCGTGCCAGCGATTACGACAGGCACGGTTATGATTTGCTAAACAAAGGCGATTACGAAAATGCCAGCCGGTATTTCGATGCAGCAATACGCACGGATCCGTCCATGTGGACGGCCTACTGCAATCGGGCTATAACATTTTATCAGCAGAAAAAGTGGGCGGCAGTGCTGCAGGACTTGAACTCCACCATCCGCTTAAAGCCGAGCTTCTTCGCTGCTACCCTTGCGCGAGCTGAGATAAACAGCAAGCTGGGTAACTACAGCGCCGCTTTGACTGATTTAAATACTGTAGTGAGGCTAGCATCGAACCTCCATAATACGCTTGAAACAGCGGAGGCGCTTAACAGTCGGGCATGGCTTCGCGCCACTTGCCCTGAGGCTTCGATCCGAAATGCACAGTTAGCGGTCGCTGATGCAAGGAAGGCCTGCGAACTCAACCAGTGGACGTTCGCGTCGTATATTGACACGCTTGCCGCCGCGTATGCTGAAGCTGGCGATTTCGATTCCGCGATCCGCAGCCAAGAGCAGGCCATCAGCATACGTAAGTCCATGCCGGAGCAAATTTCTAAAAACATGGCAAAGCTGAAGTCTAATAAAGAGGAAAACAAAAAATCTGCCGACAGATTAGTCCAGCGACTAAAAAAATCTTTGGCCGGAATGGTGCAGCGCCTGGAGTTGTATAAACAGCACCGTCCCTACCGAGAAGCTGCAAACCGCTGATTGTCGATGCCCACGCGCGTGGCGCCTAATGTATTTCGGCGCGGGCCTTCGGCGTCTTTCGGCGCCTCGCCGAAACGAACTTCAGCTGTGCGAAGGGAACCAAACTCAAATAGACGCTCGGTTACTACTAAATCTTTTCCCAGAATTGACGCCGCTTCGGAATATTTGGGAAAACGAGTTGTCCCTCGTAGATAGTAAAGGGATTGGCGTTCTCGTTATCGCCAAAGGATAACTTCAGCGTCTTGCCCTCGACGCTCCACCGACCGGTCGTCCTCTCCGTTTGGCTGGTAGCGGTTACGACCCAGTTCTCTGCCGTGCCGTCAGCATGAAGGACGAGATGTTCGTCCCGCGGACCCACATAACCAATCGTGGTTTTGCGCCAATGACCGACCAATACCTTCGCGCTTTCCGATACGGCGGCGCTCTCCCCTTGAAAAGTGATGATTCGTTGATCGGCGGGCGGAGCAGAGAAAGCGAGGAAAAAGCACGCCGCGGGGAGCGCGAGCCATTTTGATTTCGCTAAAACGCTGTTGATCCGCATTTCCATCGGCGAACCTTTCTCGCCGCCGATCCTGACAAGAGCTGGTCCGCGGTCAAGCTTAATGGCAGCGAAACCTATCAATTTTTTCCTTGTCCCTGCGCCCCTGGAACGACTACTCCTGATGAAAAGCATGACGCGAAGGGTAATTCCCAACCGCATGTCAGAGGCTCAAAACCGTAAATATGAAACAAAAACTAATGTCAGCGATTTCGAGCGTCATTTTGCTGTTTTATCTGGCGGGCTGCTGCCGACCCGATCCGAGCGGTTCGTTCGTGCATACGGTTGACGCTTTGAGGGCGCAGGAAACCAATAATTGGTGCTGGGCAGCAGTTACACAAATGCTCGCTGAACACTTGGGACTTTCCACCAGCCAGTGCGCTCTGGCTAACCATCGCTTTAGCAAAACAAATTGCTGCCAGGCCCAAACTACCCAGTGTCAGAGGGAGCAGCAAAGAGTCGATCAGTTACTTGAAACGATCCATTCTCTCGAACCGACCGCTGATATGTCGCCTTCGGACCGCGCGCTGGCGCAACGGCAGGCTGCCCCCTTCAAAGCGCAGTTGCCGAATGCTCAGGCTGCCCTGACAAGATGCCGCCAGAATGGGTGTCCTAAAACAGAAGACTGCAACAAACCAGGCTGGGTCGACCTGGATTTTGTCGGCGCCAAGTCATCAGAAACTGCCACTGCTTTGTCGTGGAATGCTGTTAAGAGCCAGATTTTTTGCGACCACAACCCAATGGGTTACGCTTACGGAACTCCGGGAGTTGTAGGCCATGTGGTCGTCATAAACGGCTATCTAACTGTCGATGGCACCGACTACGTGCAATTGTACGATCCATGGAGCCCCTGTATAGGCACGATACGGCTGATCACGTACGCTGAATATACTAACCCCGCCGGGACTGCGACCCACTGGAATACCTGGTTCGGCGTCGCAAAAAAATGATCATCTCCAAAGAAATAAAATGAAACGTCTCCTTACATATACTTCCTTAACTCTGACGCTTCTTTGTGCTAGTGCCTGCGAGAAGCAACGAGCGACCACCAATGCAACGGGGCCGAACTCTTTTTCAACCGCTGAAGAGGCTGCCAATAAAGCCAAAACTGATTTGCTCTCCATTTTACGGTCAGGAAAAAACATGATCCTTGGCGTGGACGAGGCAGCGCTTGCAAAATCTAAGCCGGCCAGATTGATTAAACATTACCAGATTACCTTCGAGCAGTTACTCACTGCTGATTCCACTGCCACATTTGGCAATTTGGCGCAGAATGAAATGGCAACGGTAGTGCCTTTTGTCTCCGACAATAGCGTCGTGACGATAGCCGAATATACGACTTGCCTCACTCGGCCGTGAAGGTATACGGCATAAAAAAGGATAACTCCGAAATGTTCTATTCTGATTATCCGGGCTTTAACGTCCGGGAAGGCGTTTCGGCGGAGCGTTTATTGTCGGTGGTAAAGGGGGACGCTGCTGAGTTTCAGCGGAATTACGGCGCGGCACTGAAGGAGCAAAAAGTCGTTCGTTAAGGCGCGGAAGTTTACGCTCACCGCTGCACGGAGGATTGGAAATTCGCATTCGCGATCGGCTCGTAAAATCGTAGCCCCTCGATGTCGCTGCCAAGCTCACGCAACGGGTAAAAGCCTTTCGCAGAGCCGGCGCCGGGATCGCGAACGAGGTAGTCGAACCCGTCTTTGCCAGCGATAACGACAAAATGCGTGATGCCGCTGGCCAGCCGCACCCGGACGATAACGGGATTTCCGTGGGCAAGGTTCGAATCGATGAGCTGATACGAAGCCAGGTCTTCGTATGCGTGCCGGACGCGGTCTGGCGCGAACCACGCCGCGCGCTCCCAATAAATCCAGCCTTGCTCGGTGTATCCGCCAACGGAAGTTAAAAACCAGTTTAACT
>WNGI01004615.1_pt1 | contig 12328 bp, 11 predicted proteins | sample 5400621 | NCBI WGS metagenome assembly WNGI01 (sample SAMN13153374, study PRJNA577476) | soil metagenome | isolation source: 20 cm soil or saprolite under Garry oak tree replicate 1 | place: USA:California | collected 2016-06-15 | reverse complement strand
CATATTTGGAATCGGTGATCTCGAAACCGATCTTCGCCAACGGCGAATCCGCCGGGCCCATCATGTAAGGAATGACGAACATCGTACGCCCGCGCATCGCGCCCGCGAGCAGCCCCCGAAGTTTCGCATACGTCTCGGCTGGGTCAGACCAGTTGTTCGTCGGCCCGGCTTCCTCTTTTGTTGGCGTGCAGACAAAAGTGAACTGCTCGACACGCGCGACGTCGTTCGGATTCGACCGGTGCAGATACGAGCGCGGAACTTTCTTCTGATTCAGCTCGATCAACACGTCTTGCTTGAGCGACTCAGCGATCAGAAAGTCGTTCTCGCGCTCCGAGCCGTCGCACCAGAAAATGTTCTCCGGTTGTGTCAGCGTTGCAATCTCGTGCACCCAATCGAGCACAGCCTTATTGGTAGGCTTTGCATCACCGATCCCCATGGGCGGGAATATAGCGGGCGCGAGATTCTTCATTGAACGAAACTGCCCATTTTAACCATGAATCCACGCTCGTCGAGCCTACAGCGCCACGATGCACACAGACGAACACCGAAGGAAATACGAAGACAAAATATGAGATCTCCATCTCTCGTTTCACTTGCGCTAGAACTGTGAGCGGCATTAATTGAAAATATGTTCGGGGTCACCACGTCCGATGATTATCGGCCGGTTGCGTGGATGGGTCGATATCCTGTCGATGTGACCACGATGCTCGTCGGGGTACATGTGGCGGCAGCGATTCTCGCCGCCATTCTGGTAGCATTCGGAGCCGGGTCTGTTTTGCTTTGGTTACAATTCGATAGTGCCGCGATCTGGTCCACCGGCCAAGTATGGCGGCTGTTTACCTATGCCTTCGTCCATGCCCCGTCAGGGCTGCTTTGGTTCGCCATCGAGATGTACCTTCTGTTTGTCTTCGGGCGAGAAGTGGAACGTTTTCTGGGCCGGCGCGCGTACATTGCACTGTATGGTTTTTTGCTGGTCACACCGGCAGCGCTACTGACGATCTGGGGACTCTGGGAACGGTGCGCAATCGCCGGCTCGCCCGAGTTGCACTTTGGAATATTCATCGCGTTCGCCACGATCTACCCGCGTGTCGAATTGTTGCTGCGGATAATGGCGAAGTGGATTGCGCTGATTCTTGCCGCCGTTTACACGTTTCAACTCCTGGCTTATCACGCTTGGAGCGACCTGATGGTGCTGTGGACGAGCATTGGCGTCGCATTCCTTTTTGTCGAACTGAATGGTGCCGGCCCGGAGCTCGCCTGGTGGAATGCAGTGAAAGCACGGTTCGCTTCACGGCCCAAGTATCATGTCCTCCCGAAACCACGAGCGCGCACCGGCGGCAGCCGTTCAGAATCGGAAGACGTTTACACGTCAATCGATCCTATCCTCGACAAGATTTCCAAATTTGGAATCGGAAGCCTCACCGCGAGCGAGCGGCGGCAGTTGGATCGCGAGCGCGAACGGTTGCTGAAAAATCAGAGTAACCTTTAGCCATCGCACTCTGCGCGACGACTGCTGTTAGAATGTTTGGCTTCACCTTGGCACAGCGCGGCGGCTATATTTTGTCCAACTGGGCTTCGATTATCTCGCACAGCACATGAATCACAAGCTGGTGCGCTTCCTGGATCCTGGCTGTCGAGTCGTCTTTAACTAAAAGGTCAATATCTGCGATGCCTATTGTCGATCCGCCGTCCCGCCCCAGAAACGCGATCGTGTTCACTTTGCGCGCTTTCGCTTCTTGCAAGGCACGCACCACATTTTTGGATTTACCGGAGGTGGTCAGGCATATGAGCACATCGCCAGGTACACCGAATGCCGCCACCTGACGCGCAAAAATTTCATCGAAACCATAGTCGTTCCCTGCAGCGGTGAGAATTCCGGTATCACTTGCAAGACAAATCGCCGGAAGTGCACGTCGATCCTTGGTAAAACGCACTACAAGCTCCGTTGCAAAATGGGATGCGTCAGACGCGCTGCCGCCGTTCCCGCATATCAGCAACTTGTTTCCAGTTCGCAAACATTCCCAGATTAGATCTGCGGCTCTGGTGACTTGCGGTTCAAGGTTCTTCAACGATTGCAGCACCCGGACTGAGTCATCAATCGCCCGATTTAGATTTGAAGAAATGGGACTCATCACAAAGAGGTGGTGCGCGATAGAGGGTTCGAACCTCTGACCCCTACCGTGTCAAGGTAGTGCTCTACCACTGAGCTAACCGCGCATGGAAGTCAGAAGTGATAACTGATCGGTGATCAGTAATCAGTCAAGCCACACCGTGCTGATCACTTGTGACATCAATACTAGACAACCTGAATGCCTGAGGCGAACATCTGAGTTCCCGTGAGCACACTTTTTTTCAAGCGTTTTCTGAAGCGTCCATTCCAGATCGCGTCGATTGTACCCAGCTCCAAGGCGCTTGTGGAACGCGTCGCGAGCAAAATGGATTTCACGCAGCCGCGCGTGATCGCGGAGTACGGCCCCGGGGAAGGCGTGCACTCGCGTGAGATCGCGCGACGAATGACTCCTGATTCGCATCTGCTCCTGTTCGAGCTCGACGCGGCACTCGCGCGCGCACTGGAACGGCAATTTGCAGGCGATCGTCGCGTGCACGTGATCCATGGCGATGCAGCCTCGTTGCCGTACGAGCTGAAACGCCGCGGATTCGCTTCGTGCGATTACATTCTCTCCGGCATTCCGTTCAGCATTCTTAAGATCGAGAAGAAGCGCGCACTGCTGCGAAAGACGTACGATGCGCTTAAGCCGGACGGCAAGTTTATCATTTACCAGGTCACCAATGAGTTGAAGCAGCACGCCACCGTTTTCCAGCGCGACGAATCGGAATATTTTCTGCAGAATATCCCGCCAATGTTTATCACGGTGTTTCACAAAACACCGTCGGCACAGGGCGGTGGACGCAAGTCCACCAAGTCGAAAAGCCGTTCGCGCCTCGCTGGCGTCGGCGCAGAGCGTTCGGCATGACGGAAAAACACACGCGAATCGAAAAAGATTCAATGGGCGAGATGACCGTGCCCGCCCATGCTCTCCACGGCGCGTCCACGCATCGAGCAGTTTTGAATTTTCCGGTAAGCGGTTACCGATTTCCGCGGCCATTCATTCGCGCGTTGGGCCTAATCAAATGGGCGGCGGCGAAGGCAAACCAGGATTTAGGTTTGCTCGACTCGAACCGAGCAGCGGCGATCGCCCAAACGGCTGAAGAAGTCGCCGAAGGAAAACTCGACGACCATTTTCCTCTCGACATTTTTCAGACCGGCTCGGGCACGAGCACCAACACAAACGCGAATGAAGTGATCGCGAACCGGTCCGCGCAACTGTCAGGGAAGTCGATCGGATCGCACAACCCTGTTCATCCCAACGATCACGTCAACATGGGGCAATCGAGCAACGACGTGATTCCCTCGGCGATTCACATCAGCGCGGCCGAGGAATTGAAGAATCATTTGATTCCGGCTCTGGAAAAATTGCACGGCGCGCTCGAAGCCAAGGCGAAAGAATTCTGGCACGTCATGAAGATTGGGCGCACGCACTTGATGGATGCGACACCGGTGCGACTCGGCCAGGAATTCTCCGGCTATGCGCAGCAGGTCGCGTACGCGAAAGCGCGCGCGGAGAAAGCGATCGAAGCTTTGCGCGAGGTTGCCCTCGGCGGGACCGCAGTCGGCACTGGTTTGAATCGTCATATCGATTTCCCCAAGAAAGTATTGGATCACATCAAGCAGCGCACTGGAATCGCATTCTACGAAGCGAAAAATCATTTCGAAGCTCAAGGCAGCAAGGACGCAGTGGTAGAGGCAAGCGGCCACTTAAAAACGATCGCCGTAACTCTCTTCAAAATTGCGAACGATATTCGCTGGCTCAGTAGCGGGCCGCGGTGCGGCATCGGCGAAATTCAGCTGCCTGCCACGCAACCGGGCAGCTCGATCATGCCGGGAAAGGTAAACCCGGTGATGGCCGAATCACTTATGATGGTGTGCGCACAAGTGATCGGCAATGACATGACAATCACCTGGGCAGGTGCGAACGGAAACTTCGAGCTCAATGTGATGATGCCGGTGATGGCGCACGACATTCTGGAATCCATCCGATTGTTGGCGAACGTGGTGGATATCTTCACCGAGAAATGCCTACGAGGCATCGTGGCGAACGAAGAACGTTGCCGCGAATTAGTGGAGCTTTCGATGGCCATGGTGACCAGCCTCTCGCCAAAGATCGGTTACGATCGCGCGGCGGAAATTGCCAACGAGAGCGCCAAGACTGGACGAACGGTTCGCGAGATCGCGCGAGAAAAAAAGATTTTGCCTGAAGAAGAGCTCGTGCGCGCACTGGATCCGATCAAAATGACGGAGCCGGGCGGAACCGGCGGGGAGTGATCGCTTCGTGGTTGCCAAACTCGACGGGCCGCAGTTTTCCGGCGGCGCGAACATCGCGATCAAGTGCCCCAGCCACATGTACCAGCAGACGGTTGCGTTTTATCGCGACACTCTGGCATTGCCCTTGATCGAGGAGGAAAAGGATGGCTGCATTTTTCAATTCGGCCCGAACCGGCTTTGGATCGACGACGTGCCGAACCTGAGTCATCCCGATGTCTGGCTGGAATTGGAAACGAACGACACCGAAGCGGCCGGGTCATTTTTAAAAGTTCACGGCGTCTCGCGGCGCGACGAAGTCGAGCACTTGCGCGAAGATTTTAACGGCTTCTTCATCTCCGCGCCCAACGGCGTCATTCATCTCGTGGTCGGGCCGGAGGAAGTCTAAACGGTCGTGGGACGAGCGGCCAAGACTCACTGCTATCGGGGCGCCTTTCACAAATTGTCATGTTGAGCGAAGCGAAACATCTCTGATTTCGGGGGCGGCAGATGAGCGCTAGGAAATAAATCAGAGATTCTTCGCTTCGCTCAGAATGACGAACGGGCTCTACATTTCAGCGGCCTAACGATGCGCACGGCCGCGCCAGCGTCCGACCCAAGTGCTCCAGCCGTAAAATCCCAGCGGATCCAACAAACCTTCCGCCACTAATGCATCCACGTCCGCGCGGCTTGGCGTGATCTTTTGGTTGGCATCAGCGCCGTATATGTCGTCGATCACCATCCAGCATCCGTCCGCAAATTTGTCACCGTAACAGTCGACGTCTCTGCGTTTGGCAGCATCGGCATCGAGGATTAACAGTCCGACTTGATCCGAATCGAGTGCTTGACCGACAGCCGACATAGTTTCCGGCTTAAACGACTTTCCCTTGAGCAATGTGACCATGTTCGCCACACGCTCCCTGGCGAGATTGCGTTCCAAGTCGCGCAAGATATCGCGAGTGCCGAGCCGTTTGTGTTTCACGCTGCCGCCGGGTTCGATCGCGATGAGTTTCTTCTCCTGCCCTGAATCGCGGACGCCTAGCGCTGCGGCAATTGTTGCTCCTCCAACAAACGCGCCGATCTCAAGAATCGCGCCGGAGCAAAGTTTCGCGAAGTGATAAATCAAAATCAGCACGTCCAGATGAAGCATGGAGTATTTGTCGCGGATCTTCATCAGCTCCGAATGAATGGGCTCGTGGCGGTACGCCATTAGCCTGTGCATCAAATCCAGGCATTCGCTATAGCTAGCAGCCTTCGCGATCGGCTTTTCGCGATTCACGACTTCCGTCTGCTGTGAGGATTTCGAGATGCCGTGGGTGCACTCGCCGGGGTGCGCGTCGAACCAGCCGACGCCGTCGCTGCGGGGCTGGAAACGCGAAATGCGGAGGTCGGCGACGGCAACGCGGACGGTGTTCCTGACGCAGTAGACGAAGGAGACGGCGTAGGGCTCGAAGTTGGGCTAGGAGTAGGGGAAGGGATAATATTCTCCCAACGATGCAACGGCACGCTCGCGCCGCCGATCTCTTTTATCAGCGTCTCGCATCGCGCGTGGATTTTGTCCAAATCAGGAGGACCAAATGGCTTCTCAGCCGTTCCCGGGAAAATGATGTAACTCACCTTCAGATCGCTCACCGGCCGATTGTAGGCGGTTGCAAGCGCGTTGAGTTCTTTTGCTACGCGCAGCGACGCCTCGCCGACTTTGTCGTTGGGACCGACATCTCCGACAATCACAGGGTAAATCGCATCGCCGAAAACCACGAGCGCATAATCGCCCACTTTAACCGGATCGGGGCCACGGGTAAACGTGCCCGGCACCACGATGAACGGATCGGTCGCGCCGATGAGGAAACTGAACTTTTTCAGCGTGCCGACCTCGGCGCGCAATTCCACGATTGCGTTGCGCAACTCGCGTTTGCGCGCGGGTGCAGTACCTGCCAGCGCGTACTCGTCTTCTACGCGTTTCAATCGCTGTTCAGTCCCGGCGAGATATGGGTTGGGCGCGTCGGTTTTCTTTTCCCAACGATAACTGGTGGCCGGTTTGAAATTCGCCGGCGCACCGGAACCAGCAGGCAGGCGATCGGAATCGGAGCCGTCGGCGTCCACATCCATCTCCGCCTGAAGCAGCAGCGCCTTTCGATGAGTTTCGGGATGCTGAAGCTGTAGAACCGTCTCACAATCGAAAAAGTTATGCCGCGACAAAAGTAAATCGAGACGGCCGAGGTTCTCGCGCAGCATTCTGACTTTCGTGTCGTAAAGTTGCGCGAAAAGGGGCGAAACAGGGTCGCGCGACAACATCGACGCCAAACCGGGTAAAAGCGTCGGTAATTGGGGACTGACTTTCGCCAGTTCGTCGATTGTTTTGTTCGGTGAAGGTACACGCGCCAGCAGCTTGAGATCCAGTACGTAACTCTCAGGTTGGATGCGTTCGGTTGCAGCATCGGCGCCGGGCGTCGTCTCGACGGTGGAGTGAAATGTGATGCCGTTAAACAGTTTTGCGGTGTCCAAGTTTCCCGTGGTCACAGGCGGCCGGGTTGCCGTAGGTTTCGGCGTCGGCGTTTCGGATACCTCGACGGGCGCGAAGCGTTGCAATCGCTCGAGCGAGATCCAGCGATAGACAATCGCGGCGAAAACCGCAGCGAACAAAATCAGAACCAGCCGCCGCCACGTACGAAGGCGAATTTTTCCCACGCGATTACTTTCGCACCCAGGCGATGATGGCTGCAATGATCCCGATCACGCTCAACACTGACATCATGCCAGCAGGCATGATTCTGCCGGTGCGAATGAATTTGGGCACGAACTGCGCAGCGAGTAAAAGCGAGACGATCAGCGCAGTCGCTAATCCCGCAACGCGGTGTTCAGGCAGAAGAAATGCGGCGACGAGCAGCAAAACCCCTGTGATTGCCCCAGCAATAATGGACGCCACGCTGCCAGCTTTGAGATAACCTATAATTCCGCCGGCGATCGTGAGCAGGCCAAAAATAATGAAATAAATCTTCGCCGCTTCCATTTGGAACGCGGCAGCATTGGTAAGCCAACTGGACGCCGCTGTCCAGCATTGCTGTAGCCGGGAGCGGTGATCGCGCCAAATTCATTGCGACGATCGCGCCCGGATCACGGCTCGAGGCTACAGCGCGCGCACGCTCGCATCATTGTAGAATTCGATTTGTCGCCCACCGAGGCGACGGATAATGCGCCAGCCATGGCTCTTTGCAAATTCACGGATTTCATCTTCCGACATGTCCCGGAGAACCCGCAACTCTGCCGGCTGAGTGACGACATATTCGGAGCTTATTGAAAGTCTCTCCCCGATCTTAGTGGCGAGAGCTGGCAAATCGTTGTGCATCTATTCCTTGCTAACGGTTAACTGTGCGATCCGCGTCGGAGAGCTTTTTCTTCAATGGCAGCGGGGGCGGCCGCTTTGGTTTACGGTTCATTCTGGCCCCGAGTGTGTGAACAGCTTTGCGGCCAGGCGAAGGGCCACGCGAGGTTGGTTTCTCCATAGATCTGCTCGTTGTCGCGGGGTTTGTGTGAAACGCATACTTATCAAATTCAGCCCCGGGCACAAGCGCTACCACAACAGTTTCGGCTCACTGGCGCGGTGCTTTTCCTTGGCTAAACTTTGTCGATGTTTTCGGAGACGATCGAGTTACGCGGGCACATCATTGATTCGCTCATCTTGCCGAAGGTGCTGGACCAGATTCTGACGAATGGCGGGAACTTCAAAATTACTGAAGTCCAAATCGGTCGGAAGCGGGCAGATCAAAGCTTTGCTCGAATCGAAGTGTCCACCGAAACAGGCGAAGCGTTGGACGAGCTGATCCTGCGGCTTCGCCAGCAGGGCGCTGAAGTACTGGAGCGCGCAAACGCTCAAGTTGCCGCAGCTCTAGGCGACGGCGTTTTCCCGCCGGAGTTCTACGTAACCACCAACCAGCAAACATTTGTTCGCTTCGGCGGTAAGGAGATCGAGGTGACGCCGGCGATCATCAATAGCGCAATCGCGGTTGATCGAAAAAGAGGCCGCGCGCGTGCCATCAAGTTCTTCGACGTCAAAAAAGGTGACGAGATCGTTGTCGGGCACCAGGGAATCCGTGTTGTGCCGGTGCAGCGAGCCACCACGCACACGGATCCGTTTCAGTTCATCAACAATATTGTTGATGCCGAGGAACCCAAGTCGGCCATCATTCGCGAAATCGCGGAGGAATTGCGCCGCGTCCACGGCGCTCGCGGCAAAATCGCAATTGTCGCCGGCCCGGCGATCGTGCGCACCGGCGGAGGCGCGCATTTGGTTCGATTGATTGAACGAGGTTGTGTCCATCGGCTCTTCGCTGGAAACGCATTTGCAGCTTATGATGTTGAGCACGCTTTGTTTGGAACCTCGTTGGGATTAGATCCCGATGTCGCAATCCCGCGCGGCGGACACGAAAATCATCTCCATGCGATAAATGCAATTCGGCAAGTCGGCGGAATTGCCGCTGCTGTCCGCGAAAAGGTTTTGACCAGCGGAATCATGCACGCGTGCGTGGAACACGACGTCGATATCGTGTTGATCGGGGCCGTAGGTGACGAGGGGCCGATCCCTGGCGTAACAACTGACGTAATCGAATGTGAGAAAATCCTGAGAACCAAGCTAAGGGATGTGACTCATGTGATGTTATTAGCGACCCTCCGTTACTCGCTTGCGTTAGGGGCCTTCCTCACGAACAACGTTAAAACCGTTTGCGTCGATATCGATCCGCCCGCAGTGGAACGAGCGGTCGAGCAGCAGCCATTGCAATCGATCGGCCTCGTCACGGATGTGGAACCATTTCTGCGGGAACTCGCCGATTGCCTGAGCCGGTCCAAGGTCAGTTGGTAGATTTTGGTGCCATGCGCGAGCTGCTTCTTTGTCCGCCGGATTACTACGGCATTGAGTACGAGATCAATCCATGGATGAGCGTCGCCCGCGGCGCCGAAACGGCGATCGTCCAGGAGCAATGGAAACAACTGCATGTGACGCTTTCCAAATTTTGCAAGGTTCATCTGATTGCGCCGCAGCCACGACTGCCCGACATGGTCTTCACCGCTAACGCCGGGCTGACGATTGGCCGCAGATTCATCCCCAGCAATTTCCGTCACAAAGAACGCGCCGGAGAACAACCGTTTTTCGCCAAATGGATGGAGCAACACGGTTACGAAGTGGATTGGCTGCCGGAGAAACTTTACTTCGAAGGCGAAGGCGACGCGCTCTTCGGCAACGACGTGCTCTTTTGCGGTTACAAATTTCGTTCCGACATTCAATCGCACCGCGCCATAGCAGAAATGCTGGGTTGCCTTGCGATCTCCGTAGAGCTGGTTGATCCGCGCTTTTACCACCTCGATACCTGTTTTTGTCCGTTGCCCGACGGCGGTGGGTTTTGGTTTCCAAATGCGTTTGATGAGTACGGGCAGCGCGCAATTCGCGAGCACATGACTGATTTGATCGATGTCGCTCCGGAAGAAGCAATGCACTTCTCATGTAACGCCGTGGTGATCGATCGTGACATCGTTTTGCCCGAAGGCGCACCCCAGCTCGTGACCGAATTGCAAGAGCGCGGCTATCGCTGCCAGGCGTTGCCGATGACCGAATTCATTAAAGCCGGCGGCGCCTGCAAATGTCTCACCATGTTTATGCCGCAAAGAGAGAAGGCTTGAGGTAAGAACAAACCGCTGGGCGGTCCGTGAACCTTCGGCGCGCTCGGCGAGCGCGCACTACCTTGCGCATTTTGCCCGAAGCGCTTTTTCAATTTTCCCAACCGGCGAGCAATTGACCACGTCCTCTTTGGTGAGCCAGCCTTTGCGCGCGATACCGATTCCGAACCACAGATCTTGAAGACGCTCGGTGCGATGAGCATCCGGATTAATCACGCATTTGACGCCTTTTTGTTTGGCCAGCGGCCACCACCGCCAGTCGAGGTCGAGCCGCTTGGGCGCGGCGTTAAGTTCGACCCATGAGCCGGTGCGCGCTGCCGCGTCGAGCACCGCCGGAATATCGATTTGGTACGGGTCGCGTTTCAGAAGCAATCGGCCGGTCGGATGCGCCAGCATCGTGACGAACGGATTTTCCAGCGCGCGGATTACGCGCTGGGTCATCTCGGATTCGCTTAAATTGAAAACGGAATGAACTGACGCGACGACATAGTCGAGTTGCGACAAGACTTGATCAGGAAAATCGAGCGAGCCGTCGCGCAAGATGTCGCATTCTACTCCGGCAAATAAACGAAATCCGTCGAACGTTTTGTTCAGTTTCCGAATCGCTGTGACTTGCTCGAGCAACTTTTCCGCGGCAATCCCGTGGCCTTGAACGGAGCTGCGGCTATGATCGGCGATGCCGAGATACTCCAGCCCGAGTTCGCGGGCCGCTTCGGCCATTTCTTCGAGTGTGTTGTGACCGTCGCTCGCCACCGTATGGCAATGAAACGTGCCGCGCAGATTTTCCTTCTCGATGAGTTTTGGCAGAGAATGTTTTTCAGCCGCTTCGAATTCGCCGCAGTTTTCCCGTAGCTCCGGCGGGATGCAATCGAGATCGACGGCGCGATACAACTCGGCTTCGTCCCGCACATCCGGAATTTTGCTTGGTGATTTCTTCTTCTTCGCCTTCGGGTCAACGGGAACGACCGCGAGCCGGTATTCATTGAGCGTCCAGCCCCGCTGCAATGCGCGGCTACGCATCTCGATGTTATGTTCCTTGTTGCCGGTGAAATAAGCGAGCGCAAATGCGTATTCCGCTGTTGTGACCACTCGCAGATCGCACTGCACTCCCGAACGCAACCGCACGCTCGATTTTGTTGGGCCTTGTGCGATGACGGATTCGATGAGCGGATGGGAAATGAAAAACTTTGTAACGGCATCCGGTTCCTTTGTTGCCACCAGCAAGTCTAGATCGCGGACGATTTCTTTTCGTCGCCGATAACTCCCGGCAACCTCAACTTGCAAAGCTGCTTCGTGCGCAGCCAGATCTGAGCGCAGCGCTTCGGCCTCGGCTGCCACCTGGCCGAATTGAAAGGAACCTACGTGCGATGCGCGTCTAGCGATGGCCTCGCAGATCTTTTGCTGCGTTGTTTCACCAAACCCAGATAATTCTGCAACGCGGCCCTGTTCGCATGCCTTCTGCAACTGCTCGATCGAGCTGATGCCGAGTTTGTCGTGCAGCGCCTTGATCTTTTTGGCACCAAGTCCAGGCAGCGAAAACAATTCCAGAATTCCGGTCGGAAATTCCGCGCTTAATTCCTGCAAATACTTAAGCGACCCAGTTTCGGCCAGCTCCTTGATCTTCAGCGCGATGCTTTTTCCAATACCTGGAATTTTTGCCACGGCTTCTTCGTCCTGAAAATTCGAGACATTCGCGCCGAACGTTTCAATCGCGCGCGCTGCATTTGTGTAGGCCCGAGTCTTGAACGGATTTTCGCCTTTCAACTCTAGGAGCGTTGCAATCCGTTCCAGAACGCCGGCGATTTCCTCTTTGGTCATCACCAAAACGGTTACCTCGAATCCCGCCGGCGTCGATGGGACATCTTTTCGTCCGGGAGGCACCAAGACGTGTGAGCCCGGACAAATCGCGGGGGAACCTAAATCGAAACGCGCAGGCGAGTTCTTATCGCTCGACTAATTCAGATCGTACACCTCAACCAAGCCAACTCCTGCGGTGTTGCTTACCCCGCGCACGATCGCGGTGTAGTTGCCCGATGGCAGGTCTGCAATGATCGCCGATTCGCTTGCCGCAGTCGGAGCGTGGCCGCTATTCTGAATATCGCTGACCTGATTGCTGGTGATAATGCCGCCGATTATCGTCGTCTGCCAGTTATCATTGCTAGCAATCAATGCTCCGCTGCCATTGTGCAGTTCCAATGTCGGATTGGCTAAGGCATCGGGGATCCCAAACTGCGTGAGCTCAGGGCCAATGGCACGAATGATTACCCTCTTTGGGCCACTGCCTTGAACAATAAAACC
>WNGI01006250.1_pt1 | contig 12329 bp, 16 predicted proteins | sample 5400621 | NCBI WGS metagenome assembly WNGI01 (sample SAMN13153374, study PRJNA577476) | soil metagenome | isolation source: 20 cm soil or saprolite under Garry oak tree replicate 1 | place: USA:California | collected 2016-06-15 | reverse complement strand
ATCGTGCCTCCCAAAATTAATCACATTATTTACCAGCGTAACGTCCTCCTCAATTCTGAACTCCATTGCCAAATCACTGATTTTGGATCGACTCGACATTTCGAAGCCACTGTTACGCGATCTACAACAGCATTTGTTATGAATTTTGTTGCTCCTGAGCTCTTGGGCATGTGCACTACGTGTGGTCTGTTCGACTGTGATGTATGCCAGGGAGTACAGAAAAGACGCAAAACAATGGAAACAGATGTTTACGCTTTTGGTTGCCTTTATTATGCAGTGCGTATGGATTCTCACTTGATTGGTACATTGATCCAGGACCTGTACAGAGATTCTTTGATTCCGTTCCTTTTCATGACAAGACCGAACATCAAATCGTTCGACTTGTCATACAGGGAAAGCGCCCGGATCGATTGGAAAGTCCGAGAATGGAAGATGGCATCTCATTCAGAGATGTTGGGAGCCCATTCCTTCTAAACGTTCGACGATAAAGGACATCGCGACGGCGTTGGGTTCACCTGCTTGAGGTCTGTCTATGAATTCTGTATAGCCCATTTCAGAACTTATGTAACTGAGCCCTGAAAGGATGGAGTGGTGTCGTTACTAACCAGTGCCCATGTCGGATTTCGGTCATTTCACAAGTTGTCATCGGTGTAATATATTCCTTGATTCTTACCCACAGGCTTCAACACGCATCTCATGCTTTGACTTATTCCCTTTCTTTCCATCTCTACCTGCCACCTTCCAACCACGAGGTACACGATGCAGAGGCTGTACTCGTGCGGCGGTATCCAAAGGTAAAGTTGATAACCTTTATCACCTAAACATCTTCTTGTACACGATAGCACGAGGATTTAGATGCGATCGAGTCTAATTCATAGGGCGCGCCGCTTCCTGGCCATCTCCTTTTCTCCTCCAATTAAGGGTCTACATTGGCGGAGTCGTGGGGTTAGCGGAGAATAGCATTAATCGATAGATACGAGTCACAGGACGTATTAACAGGTTCCGCTGACGACGCGTTTCCACATACCACTGGCGCTAGTTTGCGAAAGTCATGGTAATAATTTGAATCACTGAGTGTTTCGTCGTTTTCGGGATCGTGTCGGATGATAGAGGGGTCATGCTCGAGATAAGAATTATGCATATGTACGTACCCCCCAAGATTAGAAACATGGAACTAAAATTCACGCGTGTCACTCATATAATGGTTCTGTTAAATCTATGAATCCCAACGGATAACATTTCTTCCATGATGGCGGCTTAACCAGAAGGGTTTGAGCGCGACAGGGAGCGACAACCCCGCAGGGGTCCCGTCTTTACTAAAGAACACCCCATTTTCAAGCAAGGCGACGATAAGCCTCGGTATAGCAGCAGCCGTACCGTTTAGGGTGTGAATAAAAGGAAGCGAGGCTGGTGCCGAAGCTGGCAATTCTGTGGGTATATCTGACTTGCTGGGCCTATAGCGAACATGTAATCGCCTGGACTGGAAATCCGTGCAGTTCGAAAGGGAAGATACCTCCCCCCAACTTCCTCGGCCGGGCATCCACGCTTCAATGTCATACTTGCGATATGCGCTAGCACCCAATTCTTCACTGGGCATATCAAGAACACTGTAAAAAAAATTAGTGTGATTATCGCACACTGAAGGCAAGTCATTCACCGGAAGGGTAAATTAAGTCCCAAGAGAATACGTTTCTGCAGCTCGAGTAGTTCTTCCATCATATGCTCACTATTCTCTCCGGTCGTGGCGGCAAAGAGCTCAACTTTTGTGAACTGATGAACACGGTAAAGTCCTCGCGTGTCAGCACCTCTGGCACCAGCTTCGGCACGGAATGCATGGCCCAATCCCACGATTTTACGTGGAAGCGTAGCAGCCTCATAGATTTGGTTAGCAAACATACCGGCGAGTGGTATTTCAGATGTGCCAGAGAGGACGAGATTGGGAGACCCGGGCGATTGGCGCTCCAGATGATACATCTGTGACACCGGGGGATCGGAATTATCGCGAGGCTGGAACCCGCAGCGCTTTGCTATATCTTCGCGAACAACGTCCGGCGTTATCACGGGCGTGAATCCGTGCTCCATCGCGACCGATATAGTATAATTTGTGAGCGCAGTCTCTAATAACGCTGCTTCGTTCATCAGATAGTACCAAGAAGAACCGGTGACGGTCGCGGCGCTCTCCAGGTTCATCAAGTCAAAGAGTTTGCATATTTCAACATGATCACGCCTAGTGTCAGCGGGGATCGGCTCTGGCCCATGAATAGATAATGTGATAGCGGCTGATTCCGGGCCGATGGGGACATTCGGATGGGTATCATTTGGAATGGCCAGTGCGAGGGAAAGCAGCTTATCTTCGAGCCGGTTAAGTTCTTCCTCAAGGAGGGCAATTTCGGCTTTGATACCCTTGGCCTCCTGCACTGCAGTTTCCTTGGCCTTTCTATCTCCAGACGTTGCGTATTTGAGAATACGTTCCCCCACAGTTGAACGAGCATTGCGCTTTGCGTTGATCGTGTTCAGGATGTTCTTGTATTCGGTATATGTTTCCGCGACCATCGAGACTGCACCTCCGGAAAGCGGAGCCTTGCGATTAAGTGCATTCTTCGTCTTTCTCGCAACATTCTCCGATATAGATTTGTAGTCTAAACGCGGCGGCGGGAGCGTAGTATGCCCCGCTGTAGAATAGTCTGCAGACTGATACCTCGATGGCCTTTTAGCTCCATTATAAGGTTAGACGGGAATAACGGATAAGTGAGGAGTAACCCACGTAAGATAGCACGAATGGAGTGTCGAAGAGTACGGGCAACCGATGCCATTCAAACTTGGCGGTCGGGAGATCAAAGTGTCCCGACCCGGCGTCGCCGACAGAAAAAGGTGCTGCGTCACGCAGCGTGACGCGCCGAGACGCGTCGCGTGCGCGACCAATTCACTCCCCAAAATGGCGTCCTCTAGCACCAACGACCAAGTTTTGCCTTACGAACTACCCTGGTATGTTCTCTTCCATGAACACGTTACGCAAATCTAATTCGTTGCAAGGGTCGAAAAATATAGACCAACAACTCTTGACGACGTCGTCGGGAACGCGGAGACTATTGACCGACTGAAAGTTATTGCGAAGGATGGAAATTGTCCGCATATGATTATATCCGTGTGTTTTCCATCTTTCTCACTTTTGTGATAAACTTAGCCAAGTTTTAGGGATTGCCTGGAATTGGAAAAACGACGAGCATACACTGCCTTGCCCACCAGTTGTTAGGCGATGCCTATAAAGAAGCCGTTCTGGAATTGAATGCATCTGACGATAGGTATGTCTCTGAATAATTTGTTTTAGATGAGACTGAAAGCTGCCCAGAGGGATAGACGTTGTTCGTAATAAAATCAAGGCGTTTGCTCAAAAGAAGGTTACCCTTCCTCCGGGACGACACAAGATTGTGATTCTTGACGAAGCCGACAGGTGCCCACTTTCAAATACATCACATGTTCTGTCTAATGTTCGTAGTATGACCCCAGGAGCTCAACAAGCACTGCGACGAACTATGGAAATCTACTCGAATACGACGCGTTTTTGTCTTGCTTGTAATATGAGTAACAAGATCATTGAACCAATCCAAAGTAGATGTGCCATTTTGAGATATGCAAAATTGAAGGATCAAGAAATCCTGAAGCGTCTATTAGAGATCTGCGAATTGGAAAAGGTCAGCATCGTGGACGGGGTATGAATTGCTGCTTACAGTGTTCTAGGTGCCATACAATGACGACGGATTGGCTGCGCTCATATTTACTTCAGAAGGCGATATGCGACAGGCCATCAACAATGTGCAATCTACGCATTCAGGATTTGGTTTTGTGTCTGCAGACAACGTATTCAAAGTATGCGATCAACCACATCCTTTAACTGTACAGGCTGCTATCCGCTCTTGTATGAAGGGGGATATTGAAGGCGCTATGGAGAAACTCGATGAATTGTGGGAGCAGGGTTACAGTGCGGTCGATATAGTGGTGACTTTTTTCAGAGTGGTGAAAACATTTGATGAGTGAGTCACTCTTAACTTTCTGTCAAGAATGGCCTAACATGATTCCAGAATACCAGAGTACACAAAACTCGAGTACATCAAGGTATGTTGGATCCCAGTGGTGGAGACTTGAATGCTAAGCCCTTGAAGGAGATCGGCTTCACGCATATGCGGATATTGGAGGGTGTCGGAACCCTGATACAATTAGCAGGACTGGTGGCTCGACTATGTAAAAAGGTGAACATAGTCAATAATGTCCGTGTCCCTTGCTGACATGCGCTATTTAGAACATGAGACCAGAGCCATTCAAAGTGTAGAGTAGCTTATATACTGTAGCGTATAATCTAATCTGATTATTCATCATATCCACGCTATCCTCCATTTTTCCGCCATGGCCCAGGAAGAGTCCCCCGTTACGAGACGTCTGGCATCTGTCAAGAAGATCATTATAGTCCTGTCTGGGAAGGGTGGTGTTGGCAAGTCATCCGTCTCAACACAGTTAGCTCTCAGTCTCTATACCTCCAGCCCATCTGCAAGAGTTGGGATTCTAGACGTGGACCTTACGGGTCCGTCTATCCCCCGCATGTTCGGAGTGGATGGACGAGTAGTACATCAAAGCACTGATGGATGGGTTCCAGTGTACGCAGACGGATCAGCAGCGAGGCTGGCTTGCATGAGCGTGGGGTTCCTTCTGAAGAGCAAGGGAGACTCTGTGGTCTGGAGAGGCCCGAAGAAAAATGCTATGATCAGGCAATTCCTGAGCGATGTACGGTGGGGTGAATTAGACTATCTCGTTATTGACACACCGCCAGGCATGTGTTGCGTTGCGTTTACCAAACTGCGGGGGATCTGACGTACTACATAGGGACATCGGACGAGCACATATCGCTGCTGGAGCACCTAACCCCCCTCCAATCTCGCCTGTCGTCTGTTATCGTCACGACACCACAAGCCGTTGCGCTGATGGATGTAATGAAATGTATTTCATTCACACGGGCTGTCAATTTGCCTATCCTGGGGCTGATTGAGAACATGAGTGGCTACGTGTGTCCATGCTGTGGTGAGGTCAGCAACATATTTTCAACTGGTGGAGGGCGGGGGTTGGCTGAGAAAGAGGGAATCCCGTTCCTGGGCAGCGTTCCAGTGGACGCCGAGTTGGTGACGCTGCTGGATTCTGTGCGAATGGATGAGGAGAGCGGGAGGTTCTGGTTACTGGAAGAGTACCAGAAGACGGGGACGGCAGGGGTGTTTTCGGGGGTTGTATCAGGGTTGTGGACGGCGGGCGGGAGATGAAATTATGAAAAGCGGAATCGTGTATAAGTTATATTCAAAGTCTCGTTCTCTCCCACACAATGCACGACACGCCCTACACGACCGCGGACGAAGACCCTTTTCATGTCACCCCGCGATTCCAGTCTCCTCGTCGCCGGCGCTCCAGCTTGCTGGTCAAGTGGATACGCGACCAGCAGATTCTCCCCTCCGTCCCGCCAGAAACCGCCGCCTCTGCGGTCGAGTCCTATCTTGACGTCAATGACTTTTCTCCTTCCTTGAGAGACGATGACCCAAGTGTACATAGCTACGACCTTGTTCAGGACCAGGACATCCCTCACTCCACCGACATGGTAAATATTTTTTCTGACCTTGTACCCCAGCCTCATCCACTATTGCAGGACTTTGACACCATGACGCCATCCCGCGCTTCTCGCCTTCTCCACAGAGCCACGTCTTTCCGCAACTTTAACCTGCACTTCCGTTCAAATAGCTCAGCACAACCAGCTTCCTCTGTCAACGATTCTCCCCGTTCTTCCTCACGTCCTTCCTCACGTCCTTCTTCTCGTCTATCCTTTCTTACAAAAAATCCACTCCAGGCTAGAAACTCAACCTCCAGCGGAGACACCTCCCAAACAAACCACAATCGGTCTAGTTCGTCCACTGTACAAGGCCCGGGCAGTTGTGCATCGCCCAGAACCTCCATCGTAACTATATCCTCTAGATGGAGACCTAGTGTCCTCGGTCATTTTTCAACTCCATCAATGTCTTCTCATGTTTCAACTTCAACTCCCGAAAACGAACCTCCATACACACCGCCAAGACCCAGCGTTTCATCTGCGGATACCTTTTTGACAGGCGCCAGTGACAATGATATAGGTCACTTCTTCTCCAAGCTGTCACTTGTAGAGACATTCCGTTCCCGTGGAGACCCATCAAAATCACGCATTGCTTCGTCAAGTTCCATATGGTCGCAAAGTCAGACAACGCAGACATCTGTTCCTTCCCCCTGCGATTCACCCCGGTCAATCTCACAATCTCCTTGCTCGTCACAACGGCCGAGAAACTCGTTGAGACCTTATGCTCCAGCTTTTGACGAAGAGTTGGACGAAGTCGAGGAGGAAAGTGAGCAACAGTTTTCACTAGCTCCCGAACCATCTACGCGGCCGCAGATTGCATACTCCTCTGCAAGGCATCGTTCTCGGATGCGTCTCCCGTCCATGGCCAAACGCCACAAGAAAAAACGGCGTCTCGTCGTATCCGGAATCAAACCCAACGATGTCCGCAAATTCGATAGCCTTAAGCGCTGGTGCGAGGTACATTCGGTTCAGATCCATCACAACCTTTCTTGGATTAATGACTGCATTTCAGAATTTTGGCGAAGTTAGTCAAATAACAAGAATGCCAAATAATGACCTTCACGTGCATTTCCGTCGCGCAGATGTGGCAGAAACGGTGAGGATATTTTCCATGCCTCTTTCCTTTCTTATCTCAAGGGAAATATCTTAGGTGTGTAGGTTACGGGCAAAGGTACATATCAATGGCGTAGGAAGCGTCCAGTTATCGTGGTCTTACGGAGACAAACGCTGAAACTACATCGTACGTCTCTTTTGGCATGATCCTCGAGTCACTCGAATCATCATGACGTAGACATCTGAACGCCCATCCATGGATTCTCACGTTTTTTATGATTCTGGACTGGTACCAATCACGAAAATATGTTGTGAGTGGGCTTCTCTTGTATTGAAATCAGCTGAGCCAGTTTGCCTAGAATACGACGCAAACCTCTACGATACCTCACTTATATTTATACCCTACTGACCTCCCTACCGATTGGCTCACATCACGCACCAATCGACACTCTAATCTCTGATGTATGATGACCGCATATCATTCATACCATTAACATCCTCCCAGTGCAACAGTAACCCTCCTTGTCCCATCACTTTCCAGCTTTGTACATCTTGTGGAACATTATTCTTGTTGCCTTGAAAGGCAATTGTGATATATGAGTAATACATTGTGTTGACTCGCACTGCAGGCAATGCTTCTATCTGAGGGCCGTTTATCTTCCATGACTATCATGGCCTTCAAGTTGTGCCAAAACTTTATTTCACTGTCACGAACAAATAAATGTACTAGGAGTGAACTGATCTACTGATCTTCGATGAATCAAGGAAAGCACAGAAAGTTGAAAACACTTTGAGTTTATCTTCAGTGCTTGACACTCGCAGCAATAGGATGCCCTAGACGTCCTTCACATCCAGTCAGCTGATATTGAGGCAAATTTGGCAAGCTCTACTTGTCGATTGTCCCTGGGAGAGTCGACGTTCGTCGTCGTTCCATTGGTGTACCCGACAAAGGATCGATTCCACGGCGCACGTCCACCTGCAGTATTACCTGGGTGAGACTTGCGCCCCGACTGACGGCGAGTGTTCGCAACAGGGCTAGAGGTTGATGCCATGCCCGGAGGTGGAACAAACGCTTTCGCATTGGCATTTAAGGGCCCTGGATAATGAAAGGGTTGATATGGATATTGTGGCCAGACGGGGACGTTTGTCTGGGGTTGCGAAGCCGTTGCTTGCGCGTCCGACGGATACTGTTCAATCGCCTCGGTCTGACAGATGGCAACAGGTGTCTGGTCCACGCCAGTCGACGAAACGGGTAACTGTGAGTACGAGGTTGTCATGTCCGTAACTTGGGCTCGTGCGACCTGAGGATAAGGCATGTACGGCTGTAAATCTCGTAACTACAAGTAAATCACTAAAGAAAGGAATTGCCTACTGCATACGAATTAACAGACGAATGCCAAGGTGCTTGAGCGCTTCCAGAAGTATTGGCATCTGCGTTTGACTGAGGCGGCGGAGGTCGGAACATTGGAAGTGGCATCATGTATCCTGGGTATCCGGCATAGTAAGGAAATTGATATTGAACCTGCTGCAAGTATGGATGGAACCACGGGGCTGGGTAGTAGCCGAAATTATGATATGCAAAGGAATGCATTGATAAAGGGATTGGGTTAGTCTGAGACGCGTTCGTCGGGAGGGATTCTTGCGCTGGACCATTCCCGTTTCCTCCCCCTGCCGTTGAGTCTATGGGGTTCAGCGTTTCTGCCTTGTCTTCACTTTGAATAGCTTCGGCTAGTGGCTGGGTGCCGTGATTGGTCGACTTAGCGGATTGGAATTCAAGACTGCCATCGCGTCCTTCGATTTCCGTCGGACGTCCAGGCACCACGTCCACATGTGGAAAAATGTCTGCCTGATTTTGACGCTGGATGTCCGTGTTCAGCAGTGCCTTGATAGTGCCAGTATTCTCGGGCCGCTTGATGGTATATGTACTGGTGGGTCGTCCGCGACCGCGTGGAGGTTTCCACGTGCCTCTGGAAACATTGCATTCTCGAAGTTGAACGCGTATGGCTCTCCCTCCGTACACGCGATTATGCTTCCAAACAACAACAATCAGTTCATGAATTCAATATCAACATGGGTAGGCATGCCTCTGCTTGAATCGCGTAAGTGGGACCATCTATCGACTTAAACTTGACGAAAGCAAATGCTGAGCAGGAATTATCTGAGGTGGCATGAGCAGATAACGATAGGGCGTAGAAACCCAACTTACAAGGTCGGACAAACTTTACGTTTTCAAGGGCGCCATATTTCTCAAAGCATTTTCGCACTTTTCCTTCATCCCAAGCGTTTGGACCAAACATCTCCAGACCACCCACGAACAAGGTAGATGGATCCACCGGCTTCCCCTTGAAAATATTGTTGCTATTGCGAGTATTTTCTTGGCACGACTTTATATCCGCAGAGAACCCTGATATTTCTCCACTTAAATCCGTTGGTGTGCTAGGAAAGCCACTTCCGAAGCTTTTTTGAGTGATCGGCGACATTCCCAAACCAGGAGTTGATGCGACGTCAAGCTGGTCTTCTCCGACATACGTGGTTCTGAAAATGGAATGAGTGCTGCTATTTCGCAGGTAACTGAAGGACCCAGATACTTTTTCCGATCTGTTGCTAGATCGATTTTCTGGTCTTGCCAGGTTCCCCAGCTCGACGTTCCTATTCCTTGAGAATCTACTGCCGGTCCAAAATCCTCACCAGACCAGTTCAGTTTGACACCCTCCGTTTTCCGAATGGCATCTATGTCGGACTCCAAATCGTAATCAAAAGACGATTTTTGGTGGATAGATCGTGCATGATCATATTTCTCGTCGTTGTTCTTGATTGGAGACGAGAGAGTGCTTTGAAGGCCACCAAGGATACATGGGATGGGAGGATTTGACAGCTCGCAGGTCTGTGACCAGGGAGAGGCGGCTGTTGTCTTACGTTCCTTATCGTGGCGTGTCACCAATCGATCAGTTGCATACTGGGGTTGATGCGCCCATGTCACGGTTAGATGAGGAATCCGTTTGAGGGTCTGGCACGAAAAGAATTGATATGCTTATATCACAATAAGGAGAAGAACGCCCACCATTAGCGCGCTAACACAATCGTCCCGATGCCTCCATTTGACTTCCCAACAGCCACTGTCCATACAAACGCTGCGTGGGCCATTATGGGGAAATGGGAAGAATTGTCGCTCGGACGAAGTTATATCAACACGTTCTAAATCGGCATGAGTGAACTACCCCTCTCAAGACTTTACCACCCACGTCCAGTTGCTTCATCAGGTTTGAACCTGTTAAAAGATTCTAAAACTCCGAAAAATGACGCAATGGATCGTATAGCCTGAAACGGATGACTGAGGGAAGACAAGGAGAATTTTTGTGAGGCAAACGCCTAGTTACCTCAACGTCGAAGACTACTGGGTGCATAAAAAACCGGGTATCTGAACCCCGATCCGAAGGAATGCCACTATAGCGTTTTTCAATATCTACGGCCTCAGCGTTATAAACAACGTTGAAATATCTGTGATGAAAACACATTAATCTGTATGGGGCTTTGCTATGTTATAACATTAACTTACTTGTTGTCCCTCGGTTTCCATAAACGCATGGCATATGGAAGATCGAGCATTATAGTCTGTCTTCTTCCTCCGACACCATTGGAGGCCAGTATTTGGACGGGACTCCTAACATAAAAATCAGTTAGAGGTAAGAACGGAGGAAGAAAATCCTGCCTGTATGAAATTAACAGAGTCCTGAATGCCCTTGCTGGCTCGTAGCGTAGAATACGGCCCATGAAGGGCCTGGGAGGACCAGAGCGGAGCGTTTGAATCAACGAAGAGGCCGATGAAGCGTCCTACGGTGATATAGCATCTCAGCTACATGTAGCGAAGCGAGAATGCCTCGGAGATAACAAACCTCGCACTGAACAAAGGCGCAGATACCACCTTTCGAATCTCTCACAACCTTAACAGATCTAATTTCCTGGTGTTCAGCCAGATGATTGGACAACAAACGGCTCAGCTCTGCTTGATCGACATTGCATGGTAAACTTGACTGGGGTGAGCGGCAGGATTCAAAATAGCTGCATCTGCGGCGGTTGAATCAAGAATAGAGTCGCACGTAGGCGAAGAAATCGGAGGTGATGCTAGTAGACTGTCAAAGCGTGTACCCCAAGTACGCGATGCTATAGGAGGTCTGTAGGTCATCAGAAAAATGGCTAGAATATGTTGTGTTGTTGAAAGGGAGACGGGAATTAGATGGATGATAGTGGATTACAGAAGGGGTGAAGGAGAGCAACAAAGGACGGTTGCAGCACCTCTAATACCCTGACGCCAGTCACAATGTTATTTTTTTCCATTTGAGAACCAAAAATCGGAATGTTGATCGTCACATACGTCAGACCTGGGGGCGCTAGATCGGAGAGAAAGCCACGTTTTTCATCGCCCGACGCCATCGAACGTCGGGCTGGAGGGACTGGGTACCACTGCAAAGGACAGACTTTCAACTGGGAGTTCGACGACGATCCATATCACGCATCAAATTCCTGCCTAATTTGCTGTCACGTCAAAAGAAGCACGTACCCTTTGGCTTGTTGATTAAAGACGTCGTCACTCGCGTCATCAATTGTCTGGTTTGGGGGAATTATTACCAGCTCGGGATGTCCATGTAGTTTCATCTTCTGTGGTCTGAAATGATACCCCCTCAAGTCTCTACAATTCATTCCTTCTTGTCTGTAGACTATGGATTATTCCAGCAAATCTTGGCACCTTGGCAAAGATATGAACCCACCTGTCGTTCACTCGAGTTCGGTCGTCGTCATTTCCTTTTTCGTGATGCTGAACCAACTCTATCAAGCAATCATTAATCACCCTTCGTTGAAGATGTGCACGCTCCAAAAGCAGTCCATAAAAATTCTTTTACTTCTTTCGAATATTATTTAAGACTTTCCAACTTCCTCAGGAGAGAAATGTCCGAAGATTTCGCGTGTCTGCTCCAGATTTGCGCGATCTACCGGACCCGAATCTGGATGCGTCATCAGCGTTGCTCGTACAATTTCGGTTTCCCTAAAGCTTCCAATCAAGACCTGTTCTGATACCTGTCAGATTTTCTTGTTAAGAAACCATAATAAGTAGCGTTCATATATCATAGGGCACCGACAGACGGTTTTGTATTGTGTCAATAGTAGAAGATGGACAGGTGTGACCAGAGTAGTAGTCACACCCCTGGCCAAATTCAAAAGTACCGTTCTCGTCTTTTCAAACCAAAAAATGTCGGACGACGGGTATGGCGCCGAAGGAGGGGCTGGTGAAGACTATGACTACGGTCCAAGGTGCGCATACGGGTTCATACATATATTCTTTGCCGACTAACTTCATGGCAAGTTTCAACGACGACGCCTTTGTGAGCAACTCCCCATAACCCTTGCAACGGACATTTTACACGCGGTATTTCAGGACGAGGGTTACGATCTTCTGGGACAAGAAGGCGAGGCAGCAGAGGAAGGAGCGGAGGTGGAGGCTCAGCCTCCTGAAATAAATGGCGCGCAGGCCGTAGATAAGGATCAAGAAATGGGTAATGGCGACGAGGCACCAGCTGGAGCCGGCTTGTCTGGTGAACGGCAACCAAACAAAGTCAGAATAACGACGCCTTATCTTACTAAG
>WNGI01004610.1_pt1 | contig 12337 bp, 4 predicted proteins | sample 5400621 | NCBI WGS metagenome assembly WNGI01 (sample SAMN13153374, study PRJNA577476) | soil metagenome | isolation source: 20 cm soil or saprolite under Garry oak tree replicate 1 | place: USA:California | collected 2016-06-15 | reverse complement strand
AACGTCGTACAAAACCCTGACCTCCATTAAAAACTCGATGACGCGATTCCCCATTCTCGTTTTGTGCAGCGCGGTCCTCGCGGCATGCACGACAACGCCTCCTGTCACTGCGCCGGCTCCGGTGCGAGCCGCAGTTGTTCCGCGCCTTGTTCCGTTGCCGGCGTCGCTCACGACCGCTGGCGGCGACCCGTTCGTTCTGACCAGCACAGCCAGCATCGTCGTCGACGCTGGAAACGCAGAAGTGTCGCGCACCGCCGAGCTGCTCGCGTTGCTGCTCAGGCCTTCGACGGGATTCGCTCTTCCGATTTCCAACGGCGGTGCTTCAGCATCCGGCGCGATCGTTCTTCGACTTTCGCCCGACGCAACGCTCGGCGCTGAGGGATATCAGCTGACGTCGTCGCGCGATTCGGTGCGCATCACTGCAAATGCGCCGGCCGGATTATTCCACGGCATTCAAACTCTGCGTCAGCTGCTGCCGCCGCAGATTGAATCGCAGCTCATTCTGTCGCCGATGTCGTGGACCATTCCCGCGCTCGCGATCTCCGATCACCCGCGCTACCCCTGGCGCGGTGCAATGCTCGACGTCGCGCGACACTTCTTTACGACGCGGGAGATCAAGCAATACGTCGATCTTCTCGCCCTCTACAAGTTGAATGTGCTCCATCTTCATCTCGCGGATGATCAGGGGTGGCGCATCGAGATCAAATCGAGACCAAAGCTCACTGCGTTGGGAAGTGTCACACAAGTCGGCGGCGGCCCCGGCGGATTTTACACGCAGGACGAGTACTCGGACATCGTGCGTTACGCGCAGGAGCGCTACGTCACGATCGTTCCCGAGATCGACACTCCGGGACACATCAACGCCGCGCTGATCGGATATCCCGAGCTGAGCTGCAGCCGTCGTTCACCAGGCGCGTACACCGGAACCGACGTCGGCTTCAGCACGCTGTGCGCGGATAAAGAAGAGGTTTACGCATTTGTGGATGACGTCGTGCGCGAGATCGCAGCGATTACCCCGGGACCATACTACCACATCGGCGGCGACGAGAATCCAATTCTCACGAGAGCTGATTACACGAAGTTTGTCGAGCGCGAGCAAGACATTGTTGCGAAACACGGAAAGCAGATGGTCGGGTGGGAAGAAATCGCGCGCGCGCATTTGCAGCCGACGTCAATCGCTCAGGCGTGGGCAACGGATACCATAGCCGCCGCTGCCGTGCCCTACGGCGCCAAAGTGATTTTGTCACCGGCGAAGCGCACTTATCTCGACATGAAGTACGACGACAACACGGAGCTCGGGCTAAAGTGGGCAGCTCTAATCGAAGTGCGCGACGCGTACGACTGGGATCCAGCGACGTACATGAAGGGCGTCACGGAAACGAACATCGCCGGGGTCGAGGGGCCGGTCTGGAGCGAGACGGTGCGGAACATCACTGCTGTGGAGTATCTCGCTGTGCCGCGCCTTCCGGCGCTCGCCGAAGTTGCCTGGTCGCAGCAAACCTCGCGCCACTGGGACGACTTCAGCAGGCGCGTCGCGACACATGCGCCGCGCTGGAATTTCCTCGGCGTGAACTTCTATCGCTCGCCTCAAATCCCGTGGTGACAGGCAAGGAAGCAAAAAAAGCAAATGTATGGTTCTTGACAAGTTCCTTCACAGACCGTAATAGAGTGTCGTCTCGCGGGCTCCTGACGCGCGACACCGTTTGTCGCGTTCATAACAAAGATTTGTCACAGCTCGGTAACTGCCTCTTGCCACGGGGGAAGTACGCGGCTGCTCCACTACTTCGCTCCACTGTTGTACGGCTCGCTTTTGTCCGCCTCACCGTCGCACGTTGTCGGTCAGACCGACCGTTCGACGCATTCCGCTAATTCCGAAACGAAGTACTTGATCATCCGCACCGACGATGCGGGGATGAGCCACGCCGTGAACATGGCGCTCGAGAAGCTCATTGCGACCGGCCTCCCTGTTTCAGTGTCGGTGATGTTCCCCACTCCGTGGTATCAGGAGACCGTCGAGATTCTCAAGAAACATCCCGAGGTCTCCGTTGGAATTCACCTCACTCTGAATTCGGAGTGGAAGAATTATCGTTGGGGGCCGATCTCCGGTCGCAGTGCCGTCCCGTCTCTCGTAGACAAGGACGGCTATTTTTTCCCGTCGTCTCAATTGCTTTACGACAACCACCCCAATCTCGGCGAAGTCGAAAAGGAATTACGAGCGCAGATCGATCGCGCTCTCCACTCGGGTTTGAAAATCGACTATGTGGACTACCACATGGGGACTGTGAGCGGCAAGCCTGAATTCCGGGAAATTGCGGAGAAGCTCGCCAAAGAATTCGGCCTTGGCATGTCCCAATACTTCGGCGAGACGAGGAATGATTCGCAATACTCCGCGACGCCCGCACACAAAACAGATAGCCTGCTCGCGATAATCGATCGCTTGCACCCACAGTTCAATCTTGTTGTTACCCACGTCGGCGTTGACGACGCCGAGCTTCGCGCATTGCTGGATATGAACACTTCCTATCCGTTGCCCGACATGAGCAAAAACCGTCAGGGCGAGCTCGATGCGCTTACGTCAAAACGTTTCAGCGACGCAATCAAGTCTCACGATGTCAAGCTGATCACGTATCGCCAGCTGATCGACATGCAAGGATTGAACACCATGCGCCGACCGGGAGGGTTTTAACGCATGAGCGCAACAAGGAGAACAACCATGGAGGAAAAGATGTCAGCAACAAATTCATTCCGGGGCATTCTATCGCACGGCGTCCGAGCGATAGGATTGAGCCTCCTGTTCGCGCTCACGATGAGCGGAACGGCACAGAGTCAGAATATCGCGGTTACCGGAACCGTGACGTCGACTGCAGGAACTCCACTTCCGGGAGTCACGATTCGCGTGCAAGGGACAGATATGCGCGCGACCACGGCCCCAAATGGGAGATACGCGATCACCGCTCCCTCTGACGCGGTTTTGGTTTTTTCCCGTGTCGGCCAGAAGCCCGTTCAGACAACGGTTGCCGGTCGCAAAACTGTCGATGTCACGATGGCCCAGATCTCCTATCTCGAGGAAGTGGTCGTCACGGGCTATCAGGAGCAGCGGCGAGGTGACATCACCGGCGCTGTCGCCAACGTCAATGTCGAAGCCGCTCAACGACAGACAGGCGCCAGTGTGCTTAGTCGACTCGACGCCGTCACACCTGGCGTGACCGTTGTCGCGAGCGGGTCGCCTGGTGCGCGCGCCACAGTCAGAGTGCGCGGCATCAGCTCTTTCCAGAACAACGATCCTCTTTATGTCATCGACGGCACGGCAGTCTCCGACTCATACATGAACTTCCTGAACCCCGATGACATCGTGTCGATCCAGGTTCTGAAGGATGCGTCGGCGGCGTCGATTTACGGAACACGAGCCAGCAATGGCGTCGTCGTCATCGAGACCACAAGGAAGGGACCAGCGGGTCCGCCACGCGCTACACTGCGAGTGAGAACCGGCTGGGCCAGTCCAGTTCGTGGGTATGATGATTTCCTCATCCAGAACCCGCTCGATTACGCTGCCGTTCTAAAGGCGAGCTATCTCAACGCCGGGCAGCCGGTCCCGACCAAGATTTTCGGAGACCCCAACAACCCGACGATCCCCGCATACATCTATGCGAGCGCGGCAGCGACGCTCACCACCGACCAGTGGGGCCGTCCAACCACCGTGGATCTGACCAAGTATTCGTATCCGAACAGCTTGATCATGCCCGGCAGTACCGGAACGGATTGGTGGAAGGAAGTTTTCGGACAAGCGGCGTTCGTTGGGAATTACAACCTCGATGTCAAAGGCGGCAGCGCGGATAACTCGTACAGTGTCTCCTTCAATTATTTCGACCAGGGCGGCACAGCGAAGTACAACGAATTCAAAAGAGGAACCGTCCGAGTCAATACAGCGTTCCAGCGAAATAAGTTCAACTTCGGTGAGAACATCGCGCTCGCTCTCGATCGGCATCACGGCGGAGTAACTGACGACCCGGGTGGGTACGCCGAAGACGGCATCCTCGGCAAGAACATTCTGATGCAGACTGTTATCCCCGTGTTCGATGTCGCGGGAAATTATGCCGGCGGCAAAACCACCAGTCTCGGCAACGGGTTGAATCCCCTCAAGGAAGCGTTCGCCTGGAGGTTCAACGAGAACAAGAACAACCAGGTTTTCGGAAACGTCTTCGGCGGCATCGATCTCATGCCGAACACGACATTCAGAAGCAGCCTCGGCTTCAACGTATCGCAGAACTCATTCGCGGGATTCTCGCCGATCTTCCCCGAGAACGCCGAGGCGACGTTCATCAATTCGATCAACGAGAACACGAACCAGTTCACAGAGTGGGGCTGGAGCAACACACTTAGATATCTCAAGGCGTTAGGGCAGCATCGCTTCGATCTCTTGCTCGGCCAGGAAGCAGGCGCAAACAACAACCGGTATATCCAGGCGTCCGAGTTCAATCTTCTCAACGACTCCCCGGATTCCAGATACATCCAGGATGCGCTGGGCGATGCAAGCACCGAGAAGGTGTTGAGCACCGGTAGCAAGAGCGCGATTTTGTCGCTCTTCACGAAGGCCGACTGGAACTACGCCGACAAATATGTCGCGAGCGTGACGGTCCGAAGAGACGGCTCCTCACGTCTGGCTCCGGGACACCAGTGGGGAACATTCCCGGCTTTCGGACTCGGGTGGCGCATCACGAACGAAGGGTTCCTCTCTCACAACAGAATCTTCTCTGATGTCATGCTCCGATATGGATGGGGCATTACGGGCAACCAGAGTGTACCTGCAGGACGTGTTATCTCCACCTTTGGCGGCGCCCGCGGAGAGACCTACTACGACGTCAAGGGACAAAACACCGGGGCGATCCCCTCGGGATTCCGGCAGACCGCTCTCGGTAACCCGGATCTGAAGTGGGAGGAAAACAAATCGTCGAACATCGGCGCCGACATGTCGCTGTTCGATGGCGCGCTCAACCTTGTCGTTGACGTGTACCGCCGTGCCTCGAGCAACCTGTTGTTCGATCCGCGCACGCCAGCCACGGCCGGCATCGCCAGTCCGCCGATCGTAAATATCGGAAAGATGAGAAATACTGGTGTCGACTTCTCGATCGGGCATCAGGGTCGCAACTGGAACGTTAGCTTCAATGGAAGTCACTACCACAACGAGATCGTTTCGATCAACGGAGTGCAGAACTTCTTCTATGGTCCCATTACGACTCGTTACGGAAACCAGGTCATCAACGAGGTCGGCCATCCGATCGGCGCATTCTATGGTTACATAGCCGATGGCTTCTTCAAGGATGCCGCAGATGTGGCTGCCCACGCGACGCAGGATGGAGCCGCACCGGGCCGCATCAAGTTCCGCGATGTGAACGGCGACGGAAAGATCGACGTCAACGACCGAACCATTATCGGCAGTCCGCATCCGAACTTCACAGGCGGAGTGGATTTTGGAATGCGCCGAGGAAACTTCGACCTGAGCGCGACTGTGTTCGGATCGTACGGAAACAAGATCTTCGAGAATCAGATGGAGTTCTACGTTTTCCGCGAGTTCGACGCGAACGTGAAGTCTGATCTTCTCGCCAATTCGTGGAGACCGGACAACCTGAACGCGAAGTATCCGAAGCTCGACGTGAATGATCTGTACAGCCACGCGTTGAGCAGCTTCTACGTCAAGGACGGATCGTACACCCGTCTGCGCAATTTACAGATTGGGTACGACGTTCCGGCGTCCATGTCACGGACGATTCCGCTCTCGAGAATTTATGTGCAGGCGGAAAACCTGTTCACGATTACCAGTTACGAAGGTCTCGACCCCTCGCTTCCAGCGGCGAACATCACCGGTGCCGCCGGCGACATCCGCGATCAGTATCGCGGAGTTGATCGCGGAGCGTATCCGAGCAACAAAATGTTCAGCATTGGCGTCGTCGCTTCTTTCTAACCATCGGCCTTTATCAAGGAAACTGAGACGATGAAAATCGTATCGAGACACCCGGTTCTTACCGGAACGGCGCTAGTCATCTTGATGACAGGCGCGCTCTATGGCTGCAAGAATTTTCTAACCGACGCCGCCACTCCACAGGGGACGTTGAATGAAGGGACGCTCGCGAATGCCGCGGGCGTCGAAGGCACCCTTATCGGCGCCTATCGGACTTTGGACTGCACAAACGGAACAGGCGCTGACGCCGGCAACTGGGGATGCGCTGCCAGCAATTGGGTATGGGCAACCGTTGCCGCGGACGACGCCTACAAGGGATCTGATGGGACCGATCAGCCACCCATCAACGCCATCGAGGGCTACCACTGGGGAAGCCCCGACGCGGAGAGTTATCTGAACTTCAAGTGGACGATCGTCTATGAGGGAGTGGTTCGCGCGAATTCGGCGCTGAGACTGCTAAAGTCGGTGCTGAAGGCGAATCCCGGTGCGTTCAGCGCGACCGACGCCAAGGGCATCGAGGGAGAGGCGACGTTCCTAAGGGCGTATTATCACTTCGAGGCGTATCGCATGTGGGGAAATATTCCCTACTACACAGAGGATGATACCGATTTCCGCAAAGCCAATGGAACGCCTGACGCTGCGATCACGGCCATCCTGAAGGACCTCGATACAGCAATCGGATTGCTGCCGGCGACTCCGCGAAATGGAAACGTCGGAAGAGCGACGATGTGGACTGCCAAAGCGTATAAAGGCCGCGTGCAGATGTATGCAAACCAGTACGCGGCAGCTTTGACGACGTTGAAAGACGTCGTGCAGAATGGCCCATACGCGCTCGAGACCAGTTACGACAAGGTCTGGACCGGTTTCCCAGCCTTGGAAAACGGGAAAGAGACGATATTCGCGTACGAAGCGTCGGTGAATGACGGCCAGGCCAACGGAAATGATTCCAACTATGGTGAGCGGCTGAATTTCCCGTACTCCGGTAGCCACTTCGGTTGCTGCGGCTTCAACCAGCCGTCACAGAACCTCGTGAACTTCTTCCGCGTTGGCGCCGACGGCCTTCCGTTGATCTTGTCGGATCCCAACAACTGGAACGCAAGCAACGCTGATTTCAGCAATACCTTGCTTTTGCCGGTAGATCCGCGTGTTGACTGGACTGTAGGCCGCGATGGCGTGCCGTACAAGGATTGGGGACTCTACAGCGGAAAGGACGGTTGGGTCAGAGATCCCGCAAATGGCGGGTTCTACGGTCCCAAGAAAAATGCCCACGAACAAGCTAGCGGCGCCGAGAGCAGCGTCGGTTGGCAGAACACGCAGCTGAATTCCGTCAACATCCATCTCTTCCGCTACGCCGACCTCCTTCTGCTTCTCGCTGAGGCAGAAGTCGAGGCCGGAGATCTGAACGGTGCGAGAACGATCGTCAATCAGATCAGAACGCGAGCAGGCCAGACCGCCGAGGGATGCGGGTTGCCAGCGGATGCCAATGCGGCAAAGGCATTGGTTGCTGCCTATCCAACGTGTGCAGGGGACACTCGGATAGCGGTACCAATCAACGATCCATCGATCAAGTGGGCAACCTACAAGGTCGGATTGTATCCGTCGTTCCCGGATGCAACGTACGCGCGCAACGCGGTGCGTTACGAGCGTCGGCTCGAGCTAGCGATGGAAGGCCAGCGGTTATGGGATCTGCGTCGTTGGGGAATTGCTGATGTAACCCTCAACTCGTACATCAACGGCATCGGAGGCGGAGCCGAGAAAAGCGCTGCACGGAGACTTTACAAAGCCGGTGCGGAAACGTTTACGACCAAGCATCGCTGGTATCCTCTGCCGGCCATTCAGATCGAGCTGAGTCGCGTTGGTGGTGAGGACAGACTCAAGCAGAACACCGGGTGGTAAGTCACACACGGGCTAACGTTTTCGAATGTTGAACGCTTGAAGTGAATCACCGGTATTGGCGACAAGGATCGCCATACCGGCCGGAGTGTTGATCGAAGCAAGACCGGCAACATTCTTTGGAGTCAGGAGGCCGCTCTCACTCGGAGGCACCGGAGTGAAGCGGCCTCTTCCATTTCCTCTCAGCCAAAGTCCGTTGCCTGCATCCGCCCTCGGCGTGTTTGCCTCAGCGTCGTAAAGATTTCCCGCGACGATCAGATCGAGATTTCCATCACCATCCACGTCGTTCACGATGATGCCTCTGATCGGTGCGATTTGCGCGAGATTCGGCAACGGTGACGCGCTGAACTTTCCTCCTCCATCGTTGTGTAGATAAAGACTGGCAAACGTATCCGCCTCGTAATGAATGGCGTTTTGTTTTTGAGATGGAGTGAGCAATTGATCGATGCCCGCTTGCGAAAAGGATCCATACGTCGGATATCGGACGCCGATCGTATAAATCACTTGACCCATCGGCGCTAATCCGTTGTATGGGTATTCCTTCCCGTCGATCGTCTGCGTAAGAACGATGTCGGTCGTGCGATTGCCCGTTAGATCAGCGGCGTAGATTCCAAAGGGACTGTTTTTCGACGTCGTGTAGCTGTAATTCAAACCGAGATTGCCGGCGATGAGATCGGGCCGGCCGTCGTGATCAAAATCTCCAACCGCGAGACTGTACCACCAGCCGTTGAGCGGAGGAAGGCCCGTCGACTGCGTCACGTTTCGCAATCGCTTTCCATCGTTGTGATAGAATTGAATCGGCATCCATTCGCCGACAGTGACGAGATCGAGGCGACCGTCTCCGTCGAAATCGATCCAGACTGCGTCAGTGATCATTCCGCCCGAATGAATCAGCTCGGGCGCTACTTCTTCGGTGACATCGGTGAAATGTCCGCCATCATTTCGGAGGATATAGCTTCTCGCCGGAGCGGGATAATTTCGAGGGGACAGACGTCCGCCAACAAATAGATCAAGCCGGCCGTCGCCATTGAAATCTCCAGCGCGAACCGTCGCCGTACTTGTCAGCATCGGCGGAAGCGCGTGATCGGCCTTCTCGAATTTTCCGCCTCCCTTGTTGATGTAAAGACGATCCTGCAACAGCACGGACGCCGACGCGAGCTGATATCCGCCACTGGCGACGTACAGATCCGGCAATCCGTCTCCATTCGCATCGAAGAACAGCGCCCCCCAATCCTCGTACGCCTTGTCGGCCTCCCATGGTTGGCCAGCTGTCGATTCGACGAAGCTGCCATCTTTCCGCTGCATGAAGAGTTTGCCTGAAACACCGGGGCCTCCTCCAATGAACACGTCATCCAACCCATCACCGTTGACGTCGCCAGCAGCAACCACCGGTCCGTGACTGGAGATGGCGTACGGCAAGAGCGGCTGCACGCTGTAGTCCATTGGCACGACTGCGGGGTCTGTGTACTTGATCTCCCGCCGCGAATCCACCGGCTGGAAAATCCTGGCCGCCGGGTAAGGCGGAGGAGGGTTGACTCTCTTCTCTTTCGCGTCGCCTTGTCTCACGACCATCAGCTGGTCGACGGCGAGTGCGGTCAGCAGCTGATATCGGCCATCAGGCCAGATCACTTCGAGACTGTCGACGCGCTTCAACCTGCCGAGCCCGAATTCCTCGCGGTCGTCCATCGTCGACATGAATCCCCTGTACGGCGAATGGTAGAGATACTGCTTCTTTCCGCCGCCGGTGAGAATCAGTGTCGATCCGATGCCACGTCGGTTGACGGAGTCGCCCTCGAGCTTGATCTGCAAAAAATGGTGAGCGTCATCCATCTGCTGAACGTTGTGATAGATATAAGCCGGCGCGTCGATGTTGTTCACCACGAGGTCCAGCTTGCCATCGTTGTCGAGATCAGCGTAGGCGGCACCATAGGAAAAGCTCTTGCCGCCCAATCCCCACTGTTTCGACATGTCTGCGAAAGTCAGGTCGCCAGAATTCCTGAAGAAATAATTTGATTCCGCGTAGTCGGGCAGACTCTTCAGGAGATCGAGCCTGGCTCGACGCGATGCAGCTGTGTTTCGTCGGGTTATCGCGAACGCCGCAGTCTGATAATCCAGGTCGTTGACGGCCTTTGGATAACCGTTGCTGATGAAGATGTCTTTGTAACCATCATTGTCGAAGTCGGCAAAGAGAGCACTCCAGCTCCAATCCGTGTGCGACACGCCGGCGAGGTGGCCAATCTCGCTGAATACCACGTCGCCGTCTTTCGTGATTCCATTACTGAGCTGTAACGAGTTGGCGGTGTAGTCGTCGCGGAATCCCCGGCGGCGCGCGTCCAGCATGCTTCCGTACGTCTTGAACCCGCCCATTCGCTTCCGACGTGCCAGGTCACTCGGCAGCATGTCCACCTGCACGATGTCGGGGCGTCCGTCGTTATTGAAGTCGGCGATGTCCACACCCATCCCCGCGACGCTCGAGTGCTTGAGCGAGCGAGCCGCTCGATTGGTGAACGTTCCGTCGCCGTTGTTGATGTACAAAACATCATTGGGCACGCCGTCGTTGGAGACGTAAATGTCCGGTCGGCCATCACCATTGAGATCAGTGACAACTGCGCCGAGTCCGTACCCCGCATCGCGCAGGATTCCCGCTTTCGCTGATACGTTTTCAAACTTCGGGTGCTTTGGATCCTTGCAGTCATTATGGTAGAGCTCGTTGTAGCTACCCGGTGTTTCCCCAGGGAGGCCCGAAGGATTGCTCGTTACGCCTCGCGTAAAATCCTTGGGCGAGTTGTTCAGCAGAAACAGGTCGAGGCATCCGTCTCCATCGTAGTCCAGAAAAACCGCGTGCGTCGTGAAGCCGGTGTCAGCGATTCCGTATTGTGCGGCGGATTCCGTGAAGGTCCGATCCCCGTTGTTGATGAATAGCAGGTTCGCGCGATCCGCTTCCTTCGACCATTGGGGTCCGGAAACGGAAACGTAGATATCGAGGTATCCATCGTTGTTGATGTCGACCATCGTGACGCCGGTTGCCCAACGGTTGGTCTTCACGTGAGCGCTCTCGGTGATGTCCTCGAACTTCATGTGCCCTTTGTTCAGATACAGGCGGCTGGACACCATGTTGCCGGCGAAGAAAATGTCCGGTAGTCCATCATTATCGATGTCGCCGACCCCCACCCCTGCACCGTTGTAGACGTAGACGTCGCTCTGAACGTTCAGCGAGTCGTCGGTCTTTATTGTATTGGCGAAAGTGACGCCGGTTTCATCGGGGCTGAGCAGTTTGAATAACGGATGATCCTTCCTCGCGCAGCCCGAGAGGCTGAGAAGGAGAATCGAGAGCGCGAAAAGTTTCGAGTTACGCATGCGGCGCAGAAGATAGCAGCAGCACAACACGAGAGGTATGTTTTCAAAAGAGTATGGAACGACAGGTCCGAGGTCTGAGGGGCCGAGGTTTCCAGGCGTCAGGTGAGGTTCCAGCAACAAAGCAATTCCTGAAGCCTCACCTCGTCCCTGGAGGCCTCGCCCTCTCAGACCTCGGACCTGTCGTTCAAAATCCATTTATTCGTCTCTGGGCACAGGCATGAACAAACAGCGATACATCTCCAGCGTCATAAACCTGATTCCAACTGAGTCTCAACGCCTTTGGTCAATTGACGAATCTGAAGCTCGGCGCCGCCTCCTGGCGGGTGATGTCGATGCGGTTCGAAACATCGACGGCTCATTCGCGCTTCTTGCACAGGATGGCGAGCGCGTTTTGTTAGCACGAAGTCTCGATCGTCCAATGCGATATTTTCTCGCGAAGTCCGCCGACGGTCCTGTGCTGATCGTCGCCGACCGCATCGATGACATTGCAGCTGAGCTCGGCCGTCACAGCTGGACCGATCAGTTCCACCCGAGCTACACTCGCATGGTTCCCGCGCATCATGTGACGACATTGCGTCTCGTCGGATGCCCTGATCCAAATCCCGTCCATCAGCGTTTCTTCGATCCGCCACGCGGTACCCTACCCCCGGATCTCGATCTGATCGGGCGACATTACATCGAAGCCGTCTACAATGAGCTGCATCGATGGCTCGTCGCACAGGACTCAACAGCTCCAATCGGTGTTCCGTTTTCCGGCGGAATCGACAGCGGCGCGATCCTGCTCTGCTTGTACAAGCTGTTGTTGAATGAAGGGCAATCGCCCGCGAAGCTGAAAGCGTTCACGCTCTCGGTGGACGGTGAAGGCGACGACGCACGACAGGCGCACGAGTTTCTCACTCGCACGAATCTCGAAATCCTCGGCGAGATCATCGACGTCCCCTCGAGTGCGCTCGATCTACTACGCGCAGTGAGCGTGATCGAAGATTACAAACCGCTGGACGTCGAATGCGCCGCCGTAAACCTCGCGTTGCTCGCCAGTATTCGTGAGCAGTATCCGGAATGGCGGCTGCTAGTCGACGGAGATGGCGGCGACGAGAATCTCAAAGACTATCCCATCGAGGAGAATAGTGA
>WNGI01017237.1_pt1 | contig 12339 bp, 12 predicted proteins | sample 5400621 | NCBI WGS metagenome assembly WNGI01 (sample SAMN13153374, study PRJNA577476) | soil metagenome | isolation source: 20 cm soil or saprolite under Garry oak tree replicate 1 | place: USA:California | collected 2016-06-15 | reverse complement strand
CCGGTCGTGGTGGGCATCGCCGCGCTTACGTTTCTCCTCCGCCACAATCTCCTGGCCACGGTGGCGGTGCTGGTCGTCGCGTGCTCGTGTTCGTTCGCCCTCGCGACCTCCATTGCCATGCTGGCCTCGGTCGGCGCCGGGGCGAGACGCGGGCTCCTGATCAAGGGCGGGAAGTACCTGGAATCCCTAGCCCGAGCCGATGTGCTGCTGATCGACAAGACGGGAACGGTCACCCTTGGCCGCCCACAGGTGGTCGACGTCTTAGCTCTGAACGGGGTCTCCGACCTCGAGGTGGTGACCCTGGCCGCCTCGGCTGAGCGGTACTCTGAGCATCCGCTGGCCGAGGCCGTGCGCGCGGCAGCCAGAGAGCGCGACCTGCCCCTCGAAGAGCCGGAGCAGTTCGAGGCCCTGCCGGGACTCGGTGTGCGGGCGCGAGTTCATGGGGCGCTCATCGCCGTCGGCAGCAGGCGGATGGTCCCCGCGGCGGCATCCACGAAGGAAGTCGCGGCGCTCGAGGCTCAGGGGAAAACGCTCCTGTACGTGGCGAGAGACGGCGTTCCGATCGGCGCGATCGCGGCGGCCGACACGCTCCGCTCTGAGGTGCCGGCGGCCCTCGATGCCGTCCGGGCGTTGGGCGTCAGGACCATCGAACTGCTGACGGGCGACAACGAGCAGACGGCGGCGGCCCTCGCCGGCCGCCTCGGCGTCCCGTACCGGGCGGCCCTCCTGCCCGAGGACAAGATCGCCATCGTGAGAGACTACCAGGCGAGGGGACACACGGTCGTCATGGTGGGGGACGGGGTCAACGACGCGCCTGCGCTGGCGCAGGCCGATGTGGGCATCGCCATGGGCGCGGCCGGAGCCGATGTCGCGATCGAAGCGGCCCACGTCGCGCTGATGCGGGACGATTGGATGCTGGTACCCGAGGTCCTGCGCATCGCGCGCCGCACGATGCGGGTCGTCGCGCTCAACATCGCCTTTACCACCGTCTATAATCTCGTCGGCCTATCGCTCGCCGCATCGGGCGTCCTGCCGCCCATCCTCGCCGCCGCCGCGCAATCGCTGCCGGACCTGGGGATCCTGGCCAATTCTTCGCGCCTGCTCCGGCACAGGGCGGGGTCATGACCGCGCACGCCCACAGACTCCGATAGAGGCTCATCGCATCTCATCGCCCTTCACCTCAATTGCCGTGTTACGCCGTTCTCGTTTCGGAACCGCCCCGGGATCTGCAAGGACGGCCGCCAGCCGTTCGAGTAAGGTCAACTCCTTCCGGCGCCGCAGGGAATTCGCGCGAAGAGAAGGAACCCGGCGAACACAAGGGGATCTCTCGGGCAGTGTTCAGGAACCCATAGCGGAAATTCCGGTTGAAACCGACGCAACCTTTGGATGGGGAGGTGCGGGATGTCCATATCCCCTGTGATCCGCCGCCGCTTGGAGATACAAGGATACGTGTGTACGGAAGATCCGGGGTTCGTGGGCGTCGTCCCGTGGCTGCGGTTCACCCCCGCCGTGTGCACCGTCCTGATGGGGCTGGGGACCGTGCTGGCCTCACCGGCGATTCTGTGGACGCTCGCGCTGATTGCAGCCCTGGGTATGGCGTTCCCCACGCATCCGTTCGATCTCGTGTACAATTACGTGATCCGTCATGCGACCCGCACGTCCCCCTTGCCGCCGAACGGCGCGCCGAGGCGCTTTGCCTGCGGTTTGGCGGCGGTGTGGCTGGCGACGACCGCCTGGACGTTCGGCGCGGGTGCGGTGGTCGCGGGGTACCTCCTTGGGGGCTCGATCACGGTGGTCGGCGCGATCATCAGCACCACGCATTTCTGCATTCCGTCACTGATTTACCGCCTTCTCACGCACGGGAGGTCGGCCACCACGGGTTCCTGACCTGGCGGCGCCGTCCCGCGCTTCGACCGCCTTTCAGCGTGGATCGCCGATAAAGCCTGCGCTCGGCCATCCGTTCATCGTCTGTGATGGGTTCCAGAATCGGCTTTACGTTATCCCACGTCAAAACTTTGCCTAGTTCCACAATGGCCGGCCAAATCGGATTCGTTCCGTTTGAATTCAGGGGCGACCTCCGCGGCATCGTTCGAGCGCGGCGCCTCAGCCGGGCGACGATGCGCAATATCCGGCAGAATCTCTTCTTCGCGTTTGTGTATAATGCCCTCGGGATTCCGATCGCTGCGGGTCTGCTCTATCCATTCTTCGGCCTGCTGCTTTGTCCGATCATCTCAGCGGCTGCAATGAGCTTCAGTTCAGTCTCCGTTGTAGGCAACGCGCTCCGCCTGCGTCACGTGCGTCTTTAGGCCGGCCGGTTCATTCCTCTTGGCGGACAAACTTGAGTAAGATTTCCTCTGCTTTGGTAAGTTTTCGGTCTCGTCGACGGATGATATAGAATCGCCGGCGGCATCGCCACCCTTGAAGCCGGATCAACTTCACCCTGCCCTGTTCCACGTCGTCTATCACCACTTCTCGTGATAGCGCGGCGACCCCGTACCCAGCCAGAACCGCGGTGCGCACGGCAGCGTTGCTGCCGAATCCTACGGTAGCCTCCGTATTCACGCCGCACCGAGCCAGCGCCCTCAATGCCATGGCTCGTGTGGCTGAGCCTCCTTCCCGTAAGAGCAGGCGGGTGTGTTCAAGTTCTTCTGGCGAGACTCGTCGACCGGCCAGGGGATGGGACGCCGCGGCGACCAGCACGATGGCGTCGGCCAGGAAGGGGATGGTCCCCAGGGCTGAACTCGCTGGGCGGAGGCCCGAGAAGCCAATGTGTAGGCTGTGGTCCAGCACGCGCTCGACAATCGTCTGGGTATTGGCAATATGGAGGCGTACGATGATGTGAGGATACGCCTGCGCGAACGCGGACAGGCGCTTGGGGAGAAGGAACTCTCCGATCGTCGTGCTGGCGCCGAGGATGATCTCGCCCCGCAGCAGCCCCTGCACTTCTGAAATCGCCGCCGGGATCTGCTCGAGGATCCGGAGTGCCTGTCGAGCCAGCGGGAGGATGGCCTGCCCCGCGTTAGTGAGCGCGAGGCGGCGCCCCTGGCGTTCGACCAACCGGGCCCCCAACACCCGTTCGAGTCTGCGCAGCCGGTGTGTGACCGCCGGCTGACTCACATACATGATCTCCGCCGCCCTGGTCACGCCGCCCGCGTCCACGACGCGAACCAGCATCGCAAGGTCGGCGGCATCGACGGGATCATTTCCCATTACGGACTACTTATGGATTGCCGGCGCAAATTCCTATTGGACCCCATGGCTCCGCCACTGCTAGTCTTGTGAGAGGTCCGATGCAGATTGCTTTGCAGATAACGCACACATCGACCGGAGGTGGACAGATGGTGAACAGGAGAGGTACGCGCCTGTGCCGTTCGGCAGGGCTCGCAGTACTCGGTCTTACGCTCCTGGTTCTCGCGACCGTCCGGCCGCCGGCCTACAGCGCCCCGACGGCGCTCAAACCCGCGGTGATTCACGTCGACGACGTGCTCGCGAAGGGCCTGGAGCACAAGGCCGGCGGATTCAGCTTCTCTGTCCTGGATGAGACGGCAACAGGCGGCGTCGAGATGTTCAGCCTGAAGTCGGTCGCCAGGCACTATCATCCGACTGAAAACCACTTCCTCTACATTCTCAAGGGGCGCGCCAAGGGCCAGATCGGCAACGTGACCGCCGAGGTCGGCCCGGGTGATCTCGTGGTGATCCCCGCGGGCAAGGATTACTCGCACCAATTCCAGGCACTCGGTTCCGATCCGGTGGTGTTCCTGTTGTTCAGCACGCCGCCATTCCACGCCAAGGACATCGTGTGGCTGCAACGGTAGCGGCGGTGGCCACGGCGTCCGGGTCGGACATGCACGAACACACTTTCGTCGAGGATCGCTGACACCAGCGAGTTGGGCTACTCCCGCTCACAGATCGCGGCCTGGGCGGTCGGATGCAGATTGATTGGGGGGGAATGCGAGCGATGAGTGAGTCAACGGGCATCCACTGGTCCGACGAGGAGGCGGCCCGCATCGTTCGGGAGACCTATGGAGCCGTCGTTCCGGATGACACGTCATCCGTGGCGGAAAGCCTGTATGATGCATCAGAGTTGGCTGGTCTGCCCAGTCCCGTGATTGCCATGGCCCTGGGCTTGGGGAACCCGGTGCGTGTCGCTGATTTGCGCAAGGGGGAGACCGTGCTCGACCTGGGGAGCGGAGGGGGGATTGATACCCTCCTGGCCGCAAGACGTGTTGGCCCTCAGGGCCGGGCTGTCGGCCTCGACATGACAGCGTCCATGATCGTGAAGGCGCGCACGCTTGCAGCGCTTTCCGCTTTCAACAATGTGGAGTTCGTCGAGGGGCGGATGGAAGCGGTTCCGCTGCCCGACAGCAGCGTGGACGTTGCGATCAGCAACGGCGTGATTAACCTTGTCACTTCCAAGGGCAAGCTGTTTCGTGAGATCATCCGTGTGTTGCGTCCGGGCGGCCGCCTCGTCTTCGCCGATTCGGTGGTCGATGGGTGCCTGCCCAAAGAGGTACTCGAAAACGAAGCCGCCTACGCAGGCTGACTCGCCGGTGCGCTTGCGGAGCAGGCGCTCATCGAGGTTGGACGGAAAGCCGGGTTTGTCCGCATCGAGGTCGTGGGAGACCGCGTTCGCCTGAGTAAGGAGCGCCTCAAGCGGTACCCACTTTTTTCGGTCGACTTCCTCGATTGGTTGTTCAGGCAGATCCCCGAGGACCAGACGCCTATCTACACGGCACACTTCCGGATGGTAAAGCCGGGAGGATAGTCGGCAGCGCCACGAGCTCACGTTCGGCTGATTTCGGAGGTGACGGACGGTGTATTTTCGTCAAATACTTCACACGGAGAAAGCGTGTGCGTCGTATTTGGTCGGGTGCCCGACGCTGCGGGTGTGCGCGGTCATCGATCCGCAGGGGGATCCCCAGGTCTATGCTTCACAGGTACAACAGAACGGCATGACCGTGGAATCCATCATTGAAACGCACACGCACGCTGACCACGTGTCGTGTGCTCGAGAGCTGGCGACCGCGACCAACGCACCGCTGTACGTCGGGCCTCGGGCAGACGTCCGCTTTCCACATTCCCCCCTGGCTGATGGGCAAGTCCTGAAAGTAGGAAATCGGCGTATCCGAGTGCTGCATACACCCGGTCACACGCCCGAGCATATCTGTCTGCTGGTGGATGAGTGGTTCCTTCTCACGGGCGACACACTGTTTGTCGGCGATGTCGGACGCGTGGATCTGGCATTGGACACCCCGCCTCCGGAGGAAATTCGCGGTCGCGCCCTCCAGCTCCACCGGAGTCTCGAGCGTCTCCTGGCGCTTTCGGACTGGACCGAAGTCTACCCCGGTCACTTCGCGGGTTCAGTATGCGGGAGGGGAATGGATGGGAAGCCGATCAGCACCATAGGCCGCGAACGACGCGCCAATCCGGCATTGCAGCTCTCTGAGGACGAATTTGTGACCTTTCAGACGCAGAGCATGCCGCCGTTGCCGGCCGACTTCCAAGCCATCAAGCGCCGCAACCTGGGGGTGTGACAAAAGCCGAAGCCCCCTCGCTCCGACCAGGCCCACAACTGGGCCTGCCGGCCAACTGGGGGCAGTTCGCCCTCCTGGTCGCCATCAACGGGTTTGTGGGAGCAATGGTTGGACTGGAACGCGCCATCGTTCCACTGATTGCCGCGGCTGATTTCGGCCTGGCATCGAAGTCCGCTGCCCTGTCATTCCTGATCACCTTCGGCATCACCAAGGCCCTGGCGAATCTCATGGCCGGACGCCTGTCTGATAGGCTGGGACGCAAGCCCATCCTCGTCATCGGGTGGCTCATCGGAGTCCCCGTGCCGCTGCTCATCATCTCAGCACCCAGCTGGAACTGGGTCGTCTTTGCCAACGTCTTGCTGGGGATTAACCAGGGGCTGTGTTGGTCGACCACCGTTATCATGAAGATGGATCTGGTGGGCTCGAAGCGGCGCGGGCTGGCGATGGGTCTCAATGAATCCGCGGGATACCTGGCGGTGTCTCTCTCCGCCCTCCTCGCCGGCTACTTGGCGGCGACGTACGGTCTCCGGCCGGCGCCCTTCTACCCTGGAGTCGTCTTCGCGCTTCTGGGCCTCCTCGGCTCCATGTTCCTCGTGCACGACACCCGCGCGCACGCCCGACTTGAGGCACAGCTTGTCAGACACGCCGCGCCCCACGCTCTCCCCTTCGCCGAAGTCTTCCGGTTGGTGAGTTGGAAGGACTCGACTCTGTTTTCGTTGAGCCAGGCAGGGATGATCAACAACCTGAATGATGCGATGGTGTGGGGGCTGGTGCCGATCATCTTGTCCGGGACCGGACTCCCGTTGAAACAGATAGGGGCGATTGCCGCCGTATATCCGGGAGTCTGGGGCGTGGGCCAACTCGCCACCGGGGCGTTGAGTGACCGTTGGGGACGCAAGGGCATGATCGTCGCCGGGATGTGGGTCCAGGCGGTCGCCATTGCGCTGTTTGCTGTGGGGCGCACCTTTTGGCCATGGATGGCTGGGGCTGTGCTCCTCGGGGTGGGGACGGCGCTCGTCTACCCTACCTTACTTGCAGACGACGATTTGGGTTGTGGTTGCGCTCACGTTCCTTTCGGGGATCGTCGTCTGGGCCGGCATGCGGCCCCGACTTCCGGATCAGCGTTGAGGCCCGTGCAGTCGGATGTAGACGGGTTTCTTGGTGGACCCGTTTTCAAAGAATTCGAACCGCGGATCGGGGGTTGCGGGGGGTGCACGGCCCGCGTGGGGTAGAATGGTGTTCGGCAGATACCCGCCGGGAGGGATGCCCTTCGCACAGGATACACTTGAGAAGAAGCGAACGGTTGACGAAAGTCTCCTCACGGTGCACCCGGGGGTGATCCCGTCCATCGTGGTGCGCGGGTGGCGCTGGCCTCCGAAGGCGCGGGAATAGAAGTCCAATAAGCCTGGCGCGATCCGGCGCCATCGGGTGCATCGGGTCCAACGTGTGGAGGGGCAGGGGTCCTGGTGGGCCTCGCAGTCTTCAAAACTGCCGACGGGCCTTGCGGCAGCGCTTCTGGCCGCGCATCGCCATCGCGCCGGTGCGCGTCCTCCACTCGTTGATCACGGAGCGCCGGCTGCGGAGCGATCTCTGAGATCTGTTCGGTTCGCCGAGTATGTCCTCGGCGTCGCCCCGGCCGCGCCCACACACCCGCCGGTCCATCGCCGGAGGGATCGGATCTGTAGCCCTCCCGCCTTCATAAATCCCAAGCCGCAGATGAAAAATCCTTCATGGGATCCTGGGAACACACCTCCCGGTTTTCATCCGATATTCAACGAACGGCCGGCAACGTTAGGATGAGGGCACGGCGCAACGTGATCAAAGGAGAACGGCCCGGTCGTGGCCCTGCTGATTATCGAGGATGAGCAAAAGATCCGGGACGTTCTCCGGCGCGGGCTCGAGGAAGAAGGGTACGCGGTGGAGGTCGCCGCCGACGGAGAGACGGGGCTCGAGTTGGCCTCTGCTAAGGCGTACGAACTGATCATCCTCGATCTCCTCCTGCCGGGGCGCGACGGCCTCGACATCTGCCGGACGCTGCGAGCCCAAGGCGCCATCACCCCGGTGCTGATGCTCACCGCCCGCGATGCCGTCTCCGATCGGGTGACGGGCCTGGACATCGGGGCCGATGATTATTTGACCAAACCCTTCGCCTTCGAGGAGCTGCTGGCCCGGGTCCGCGCGCTCCTTCGCCGGGATCGTTCGGCGCGGCCCGCGGCGCTCCGCGTGGCGGACCTGACCCTGGATCCCGCGACCCGTGTCGTGACTCGTGGAGAGCGGACCGTGGAGCTTACCACCCGCGAGTATCAGGTGCTGCAGCTCTTGATGCGGCACGCCGGGCAGCCCGTCAGCCGGGCGATCATCGAGGAACGCGTATGGGGATCCGGCACCGAAATCGGCAGCAACGTGGTCGAAGCCTACATCCGCCTCCTCCGCCGCAAGGTCGACTTCGGGCATCCCACGAGGCTGATCTACACGGTCCGCGGGGTCGGGTATGTCCTGAAGCCATGAGGATCTCGTGAGCATCCGGGTGCGGCTGACGGCCTGGTACACGGGGATCATGGCCGTCAGCCTGGTGGCGCTCGGGTTGGTGCTCTACGCGCTGTACGCGAACTCGTTGTGGGCCCGCGCAGAGGACGCGCTGGTCAAGGTCGAGAGCCAAGCCCTCCTTGAGCGCCTGTCGGCCGCAGGGATGATGGTCCAGATTAGCGACACTGTCGGGAACGTCGCCGGGCGATCGTCCTCACCCGGGTCGGACAGGATTCCTTTGGGGCCCGCCGTCCGCCGCGCGCTTGCCGGCAAGGAGTCGTTCGATCGGATCGTGGTGGCCAACGTCGGGCCCATCCTTCTCTACACGTCCCCTATCGTCTACATGAGGTCGATCATTGGGGCGCTCCAGGTGGCGACCCCCGTGGAGTCGATCGAAGAGCCGCTGGACCGCCTTCGCTGGCTGCTGCTGTTCCTGTGGGCCGGAGCGCTTGTCGTGGCGGCCGCGGGCGGCCATCTCCTGGCCGTGCTCACGCTGGCCCCGATCGATCGGATCACCAAGACGGCGCGGGCGATCGGCACCGGGAGCCTGGGCCGGCGGCTCCACCTGCGGGGAGCCAACGACGAAGTGCGCCGGCTGGCGCAGGCGTTTGACGAGATGCTGGACCGGATCGACGGCACGCTCGAACGGGAGCGGCAGTTCACGGCCAACGTGGCGCGAGGCCATGGCGAGCATGAAGCAGGAGGTGGACCGGCTCGTCCATCTGGTGGAAGACCTGCTGATCCTGGCGCGGGCCGACGCGGGCGTCCTCAGGCTCGATCTCCGCCCCGTCGCTGTGGACACCATGGTGCGGTGGGCCGAGGGCCAATTCCAGGCGGCCGCCGGCGAGAAAGCGATCGCGCTCGCGGTCGAGGGGACGGAGTCGCTGCACGTGCTGGGGGACCTGGATTGGCTGCAGCAGGTGCTCACCAATCTCCTCGACAACGCGATCAGATACACTCCGGCGGGAGGCACCATCCGCCTGACCTGGGATCGGGACGCCGCGTTTGCCCGGGTGCGGGTGATCGATATGGGGTGCGGGATCGCCGCCGAGGATCTGCCCCATCTGTTCGACCGCTTCTATCGGGCCAACCGGGTCCGAGCCCAGGCGTCCGGCGGGAGCGGGCTCGGCCTGGCCATTGCGCAGTCGATCGCCAAAGCACACGGGGGCCGGATCGAAATAGAGAGCCGGATTGGATCCGGGACGACCGTGACCGTCTGGCTGCCCCTGGCGGATGCCGTCGAGACGGAACCCGCGCCCGGCGACTGCTGAGCGCGCGCGCGAGGGCCGGCCCGCCGGCTCAGCGGGACGCGGAGCTAGTGGGCGTTCGTGGGTGTCCGGACGACCACCACGTCGCTGCGCGCGTATTCCTTGTCGCCCGTGAACAGCGAACAGGTCACCGTGACGTGCTCTGCCTCGAGCTCCTTCACCCGCCCCCGAAGCGTGAGGGTGCCTCTGATGAGCGGCGGGCCCAGGATGATGATCCGCAGGGATGTTGCCGCGTACTGGAACGCCGGCTCGGCTCCCAGAGGCCGGCCCGATGCCTGCTGCGCGGCGGCCATGGCGGCGCCGATGCTGTGGCTCGCGATCAGATCGGTGATGGTCAGGCCGTCGAGGCCTTCCTGAGCCCCTCGTCCGGCGACGGCCCTCGGCTCCCACGTGCAGACGTTCTCTTCGCTCGACAAAGAGCTAGTGAGGTGCCACCCTCGTATGCTGTAGTTCGCACACTGGCACCGGTAATTGCGCGGGCCCGCCTGATGGTCGATCAGTTCCTCCTGCTTCATGACGGAAGGGCTCGCGGCACGCAAAAGTTCCCCCGCTTCCTGGGCGCCGAGGAGGGCTGCGCCGCAGGATTCCCCCCGTGCTTTTCGGACGCCGCAGGAGGGATGCGCCGGGGGGATTCCTCCCGCCTTCATCCAAGGTGCTGAACATTTCGCAAAAACGATCATCCTTCGATGACCGCTCGGACACAAACGAACCATCCGTTCGATGGTCTTCCCCAGACGATCGACGCCGGCGCCCAAGGGATCCTTTGCGTCGCGTCGAACCCGTGCGCGAGTTCTCCCATTCGCCGGGTTCCCAGGAGGGCATGACATGAAGGTCGGGGTGGTCTTTCCCCAGACCGAGATCGGCCCGGATCCCACGGCCGTGGCCGATTTTGCCCGCGCGGCCGAAGAGACGGGGTACCACCACCTGGTCGTGTACGATCACGTCCTGGGCGCGGTGCCTCGGGGGACCGGGTGGATCGGGTACACCCACCGGGATCAGTTTCACGAGCCCTTCGTCTTGTTTGGCCATCTGGCCGCCATCACGCGCCGCTTGGAGTTGGTCACCGGGATCCTGGTGCTCCCCCAGCGGCAGACGGCGCTGGTGGCGAAGCAGGCCGCCGAGGTCGATGTGCTGAGCGGCGGGCGGCTGCGGCTGGGCGTCGGGGTGGGGTGGAACAGCGTCGAGTATGAGGCGCTGGGGCAGGACTTCCACTCCCGGGGCGCGCGCACCGAGGAGCAGATTGCCGTCCTGCGCGCCTTGTGGACGCAGGAGGTCGTGACGTTCGAAGGCCGATGGCACCGGATCACGCAGGCCGGGCTCAACCCCCTCCCCGTGCAGCGCCCCATTCCCATTTGGATGGGCGGGGAGAGCGACACCGTCTTGCGAAGGATCGCCCGCCTTGCCGACGGCTGGCTCGCGGGAGGAACGCTGCGCACGCCGGCCACCCGGCTTCCGGAAACGCCCGGTGGGTATCCAGCCATGGTCGACCGGCTGCGCCGCTACGCGCTCGAGGCCGGACGCGATCCGGCGGCGATCGGGCTGGAGTGCCGGATCAACTACGCCGCCGGGCCGGCGGAGTGGACTCGGCAGGCGGCGGAGTGGCGCCGAATCGGAGGGACCCACCTCAGCGTCAATACCATGCGGGCGAACCTGGCCTCGCCTCGGGCGCACCTCGACGCGATTCGCCGCGCATGGGAGGTCCTGGCGGGCGCGTCCTGAGCGCGTGGACCTCACGTATACGGAAGGTCGTTGACACGCACGTCAGGTTGTCCCTAGAATGAAAGGGAATTTGGCGTCGCCACCGCGGGAGGGCAGCCGGGTGACAACCTTCTATCAAATCGGCGAGGTGTGTCAGCGGAGCGGGCTCACGCAGCGTGCGCTCCATTATTACGACGAGATCGGCCTCCTCGTGCCCAGCGAGCGGCTGAACGGGGGCCAGCGGCTGTACACCGCGGCCGACCTCGAGCGCATCGAGCGGATCAAGAACCTCAAGCGGCTGCTCGGGTTGTCCTTGAGCGAGATCAAGCGGATGCTGGATGCCGACGAGGCGCGCGCCCGGTATCTCACGACCGTCCAGACCACGTCGGATCCCGCGCGCCGCCACAAAGCGGTGGAGAGTGCGCTGCGGGTCACCGAGGATGAGCTGCAGTCGGTCCGCGAGAAAGTCCAGCAGTTGTCGCAGCTTCAGCGGCAGCTCGAGCGGCAGGCCAGGGAGATTCGCAGGCTCGCCGCCGCGGCCCCCGCGGGTGCATTGCCGGCCCCTGAAGGGATAGTCGGGCGCTCGTGACGCGCGGTTTGTGGATCTGGATCCCGTTGGTCGTTGCGGCCTTGGGCCTGGGCCTGGCCCTCGGGCGCGGCACGGCCCCCGTCCCTGCCGGCAAACCGGCGGGCGCCGACCCGCCCCCGGCCGCCTCGTCCAAAGGCCGGACTCCGCTGCCGCCGCTCGTGGGGGTGGCGCATCCCAAGCGCGTCACGATTCCGGTCACGCTCGCGCTGACGGCCAACATCTCCTCGCTCAGGACCGCCGTCCTCTACTCGAAGACCGCCGGCTACCTGGAGACGGTGACGGTCCGGCCCGGGGACCCCGTGAAGACCGGCCAGCTGGTGGCGGTGGTCGACCACGCCCAGCTCGACGCCCAGTTGGTCCAGGCGGACGCCACGGCGCTGGCCGCGCAATCCGGCGTTCAGACCGCGGTGGTGGCGGTTGCCACCGCCCATGCGCAGCTGGTCAACGCCGAGGCCCAGGTCCAAAGCGCCAAGGCCGGGGTGGTCAAGGCCCGCGCGCAGCTGCAGAACGCGCAGGCGACCCAGGCCCGGATCGCGGATCTGGTCCGGCAGGGCGCGTCCGCGCAGCAGGCGCTCGACGATGCCGTCGCCCAGGTCCAGGCCGCCCAGGCGAACCTCGACGCCGCGGATGCCCAGGTCGCCCAGGCCGACGCGCAGGTCGCGGCGGCGCGGCAGCAGGAGGCCTCGGCGGCCATGCAGGTGCAGACCCAACAGGCGCAGGCGGC
>WNGI01011640.1_pt1 | contig 12341 bp, 8 predicted proteins | sample 5400621 | NCBI WGS metagenome assembly WNGI01 (sample SAMN13153374, study PRJNA577476) | soil metagenome | isolation source: 20 cm soil or saprolite under Garry oak tree replicate 1 | place: USA:California | collected 2016-06-15 | reverse complement strand
CCCGCATCGACCGCCGCCTTGAACGGCGGCAGGTAGATCTCGCGCATCGTCCGCTCGGAGATCTCGGTCTCGTTGTATTCCCGGCCCGCCTCGGCCGCGCCGTAGCCTGCAAAGTGTTTGGCGGTGGCGAAGATGTTTTCCTGGAAGCCGCGCACCCGCGCGGCGGCCAGGAGCGATCCCAGATACGGGTCTTCGCCTGAGCCTTCGGCGATCCGGCCCCAGCGCGGGTCGCGCGCGATGTCCACCATGGGCGCGTAGGTCCAGTTGATGCCGGCGGCGGCCGCCTCGAGCCCGGCCGCCCGCGCCGTCGCTTGTGCCGCTTCGGGGTCGAACGACGCCGCTTCCCCGAGAGGGATCGGGAACGTCGTGCGATACCCGTGTATCACATCGAGCCCGAACAGGAGCGGGATTTTGAGTCGCGACTCCGTCACCGCGACGCGCTGCACCTGGGCGGTGTTCTCCGCCCCGATCACGTTGAACAATCCACCGAGCTTGCCCGCGCGCGCCAGCGCGATTTGATCGTTTGAGGCGCGGCCGTTTTCTCCTGCTGCCGAGACCAGGTTCAGTTGGCCGAGTTTTTCGTCGAGGGTCATGCGGGCGAGGAGGGAGTCGAGCTTCTGGGCGCTGACAGGACCCGCACACAGGCACAGGCCCACGAGGGCGGTGATGCAACGGTGCAACATAGGACGCAGTCTCTCGAGATGGTGGCCCGAAAAGTTACGGCGCAAAAGGCGACAACGCGAAGGGCTAGCGGCCCCCTCAATCGCCGCCACAAACTTAGAGGGCATCGCCACATTTTCCCGGGGGACCGTGCAATGTCTCGCTACCGTTTGCTGTGGATTCTCGGTTTCACTCTCCTTGCCTTCCCTCCCTCACTCAATGCGCAGACCACCACTGGAACGGTTCGCGGCTACGTCAAAGATCAGAACGGAGCACCAGTTGCGGATGCCGAGCTCCAGGCCCGCCAGATCACGACTGGAGTGGTGAGAAGCGCGACAACGCACTCCGATGGATCGTACATCCTGCCTGGTCTTGTTCCTGGCGATTATGAACTGACCGTTCGCAAGATCGGCTTTACGCCGCTGCGTCGCCCGGTCACCGTGCAGATTGGCGCCACAATGGTGGCGGATTTCACGGTCCAAGCTGGCGCCGTTGAGCTGCAGGCCGTGACCGTGGAGAGTGCACCGGCCATCGAGATGCGCACGTCGGAGGTCGCCACTAACGTAACGTCGCGACAAATCGAGCAGCTACCGACGGTGAATCGGAACTTCCTCGACCTCGCGACGCTGGCGCCTGGCGTTTCGGTTTCCGAGGATCGGATCAACTCGACCGGTTTTCGCACGTTCAGCGCGGGCGGCGCCAGCCCGAATCAGTCGAACGTCTTCGTCGACGGTTCGAGCCTCAAGAACGATTTGACCGGCGGCGGCGTCGCGGGACAGGATGCCAGTCGCGGCAACCCGTTCCCGCGCAACGCGATCCAGGAGTACCGCGTCATTACGCAGAACTTCAAGGCCGAATACCAAAAAGCGTCGAGCGCGATCATCACCGCAACCACGCGCTCAGGTAGTAACACCTGGTCGGGCAACGCGTTGTTTGGCTATCAGAATAAGGATCTCGTCTCCCTCGACACCTTCCAGCTCGATCAGCAAAAGCATAACCCTGCGTTCACGGAACCGGACTTTACCCGCTACGTCACAAGCTTCAGCCTTGGTGGCCCCTTCATTCGTAACAAACTCTTCTTCTTCGGATCATATGAGGGGAACTATCAGAACCGGTCCAACTTAGTGCAGATCACGCCGGCCACGGGTTTCCCGGGAATCGACACCGTCAACCTCACGCAGTACAACGGAAACTTCACGTCGCCGTTCCGCGAAACCCTCCTGTTCGGAAAACTCTCCTACGCGCTCAACGAGAAATCCTCCGCGGAGCTCAGTTTCAACAATCGGCATGAGACGGACATCCGTGATTTCTCTAACGCGCGCGCGTATTCCGCAGCGACGAACTTCCGGCAGAACGTCTCCAGCGGACTGCTGCGGTACACCCGCGTCATGGGGGCGTTGTTGAACGAAGCCAAGATCGAGTATTCGCGCTTCCAGCGGAATCCGTCCCCCAACACGCCAGGCACGCCAGCGCGCTTCTACACCTATCTGAAGCCGGCCACCACGAATCAGGAGACGGCGTGGATCGGAAGCGATGTGAGCGAGCAGGATTTCAACCAGAAGCGGGTTGGCCTGCGCGATGACATCACGTATAGCGGAAAGCAGCAGCATGCGTTCAAGGCCGGCGTGAGCGTCGATCTCCTCACCTACGATATTCACAAACTCAACGACGGAACGCCCAGATTCGATTTCGCCCAGCTCGTAAACCCGGCCACGCATGAATTCACCACTGACCCAGCGGGATTGCACTACGACTATCGCAATCCGTTCCGGCTGATCTACGCAACCGGGGCCGGGAACGTCAACACCAACAACACGCAAGTCGGCGCCTACATCCAGGACGACTGGACCCCCACGCCGCGCCTGACGGTGAACCTCGGGATCCGGTGGGATTACGAGTCAGGGATGATAAACACCGATTACGTGACTCCCCAGAACGTCGTGGACACATTGACCAGGTACAACGACTTGCTCCCCAACCGTCTCGACCTGAGCCGGTATATCAGCACTGGGAGCAACCGCACGCCGTTCTACGGGGCATTTCAGCCCCGGCTCGGCTTCTCGTACGGGCTGGACGCGGAAGATCGCACCACCATTTTCGGCGGGGTCGGCCTGTACTACGATCGCTCGCTGTTCGACTTCTCGGTCGATGAGATTCAGAAGCTGGCACGCCCCTCGTATACCGTCGTCTTCGCACACCCGGACTCGACACCCAAGACGGGCGAGGTAGCATGGAATCCCAGTTACCTGACCGCTGACACGAGCGTTCTCAGTGCTCTCGCCCGGAGTTCGGGCCAGCCGGAGGCATTCCTGCTCGACAATAAGATGCGCCCGCCCAAATCCACCCAATGGAGTCTGGGCGTACGCCGGAGGCTGGGATCCCTTGTGGCGTCGCTCTCGTACCAGGGGCAGAGGGGAACTGATCTCTTTACCTACAACTGGGCCAACATTGCGCTCAATCCGGCGACCGGTCTGTGCTGTGTAAGCTTCAATATCGGAGCCCATGGGTTCCGCAACTTCATTTACTCGACGAACGACGGGAAGACGTGGTACGACGCGCTCTCGCTGCAGTTGGATCGCCCCTATCGGGCGGCCGCCAACGGTATCGGTTGGGGTGGTGGCATCGTTTACACGTACGCCACGCGGTACCTCGCAGGCGTTGACAACCTAAACGACATCGGCGGGTCGTTCCCTGGCGGATTCCCGACTGCCCTCAGCATTCCGAAGCGGACGGATTGCTGCGGCACCGATGAGCGGCACCATGTCGTGGCGAACTGGATCGTCGATCTCCCGCAGCTGGCGGGAATCCAGTTCAGTGGCCTGGTAACGCTCGGTAGCGGTGGACGGCAGGATGTCGGCACGCACCCGCGGTTCGGAGGCATCCCTGACTCGACGTACTTCCCGGCCGCCTTCCAGCCACCACAACGGAACTTTTTCATCTTCGGTGCATGGGCCTACCGGCGCGTCGACGTCAAGCTCCGCAAGGACTTCCCAGCGATGGGTCGAACGAGGATTGCTGCCTCGTTGGACATATTCAACGTGTTCAACTACATGAACTTTACGAACTATCCCTTCATCGTGAATAACGGCACGTGGTTCGTTGGACAGCCCAGTCAGGTCTTGAGTGACCCGCGGCGCATCCAGCTCGGCGTGGAGTACACGTTCTGACAGGATGCCGTGGCAGTTTCGTAGGCGTCACGTTTGCCTCGGCCCTCGGAGCCGGTTCCGGCTCCGGGGGCCGGGTTCTTTACCGGTTGGGTCCAATGGGCGGCGGAGGGACGACCTCGGAGTGGACGTAGATATCCGCAATCTCCGGGCGCGACCGCAACACCGCGAGTACCGCCCCAGTGTCGGCACCAGGGGCGAGAGCCAGGAAGTGCCAGGACAGGAGGTCGGGTATCGGCTCGCCCGGAGATACTTGCTCAGCGTCCCGCTCCAGGATGGCGACTGCGTCAGCCGAGAACATCGGCTGAACCTTCTCGACACCAGTTCGCTCGAGGGTCGCCCGCAGGCCAAAGAGAACCGCCCCCGTCTCGCTGTGGAGCAGGTGGCGACAGCCGTCGGCCCCCGGCAACCGACCAGGACAAGTGCGGCGAGAACTGTACTTCTCAGGTGTGAGAACATAGTGAATCTCAGGTGTGAGAACATAGTGAATCTCAAGCGTCTGACTGTAATTACCCTCGCGATTGCGCTAGGTGCCTGCTCCAGTAACTCCGGGGGCCCGCGCGTCGCGCCCGACACGGCGGCATTCCTCGATACCCTGCAGCACCGCACGTGCAGCTACTTCTGGAATCTCACGCCCGCGTCGAATGGCCTCACCCCCGACCGCGCGCCCACGCCGTCGTTCTCGAGCATCGCCGCGGTCGGCTTCGCGCTGACCGCCTACCCGATCGGCGTCGAGCACGGCTGGATCACTCGCCCCGATGCGGCGGCCCGCACCGTCGCCACGCTGCGCTTCTTCTGGACCGCGCCGCAGGATTCCGCCGGTCCCAACATCACCGGTTATCACGGCTTCTTCTATCACTTCCTCGACATGACGACCGGCTATCGCTTCCAGACGGTCGAGCTGTCGACCATCGACACGTCGCTGTTGCTCGCCGGCATCCTGTTCGCGCAGTCGTACTACGACGGCAGCGACACGACCGAGAAAGAAATCCGCGCGCTCGCCGACTCGATTTACTTGCGCGTCGACTGGCGCTGGGCCCAGGCGCGGCCGCCCGCCGTCAGCATGGGATGGCATCCGGAAAGCGGCTTCATCAATGCCGACTGGATCGGCTACAACGAAGCGATGATTCTCAACATCCTGGCCCTCGGCTCGCCGACGCATCCCGCTGATTCCACCACATGGAACAAGTGGGTGAGCGGGTATCAGTGGGGCACGTACTACGGACAGAGCTTCGTCCAGTTCGCGCCGCTCTTCGGCCACGAGTACTCGCACGTCTGGATCGACTTCCGCGATATCGCCGACGACTACATGCGGGGCAAGGGCATCGATTACTTCGAGAACTCGCGCCGCGCGACATTGGCACAGCGGAGCTACGCCATTGCGAATCCGGGCGGCTGGGCCGGGTACAACGGAAACGTGTGGGGACTGACGGCGTGTGATGGACCGGCCAACAAGACACTCACCATCGGGGGCAAGAGTCGCCAGTTCCAGACGTACAACGCCCGTGGCGCTGCGTTAGGCGACGAACGCGACGACGGCACGATCGCACCGACCGCAGCCGGCGGCGCGGTGCCGTTCGCGCCCGAGTTCACCATTCCAGCGCTGCTCGCCATGCGGACGACGTACGGTAGTAAGCTGTTCTCGACCTACGGCTTCCTCGACGCCTTCAACCCGACATTCACCGCCGCCGGCCAACAGGAAGCCGGGACGGTCGACCCACAGCTCGGCTGGTTCGACGTCGATTACCTCGGCATCGATCAGGGGCCGATCTTGGCGATGGTGGAGAACTACCGGACCGGATTCGTGTGGCGGGTGATGCGCGGAAACCCGCACATCATTCGTGGATTGCAGCGCGCCGGGTTTACCGGCGGATGGCTGCCGTAGCGGCTAGCGGCGCAGGGCGCGTCGAAACGCCGCGCGAGTCAACCGATCGACTTCACGCTGCCAGCGGCCAAAGACGGTCACCAGCCGACGCGCTTCGGCCGTCAGCCGCGCCCCTCCGCCGGCGGAGCCGCCTCGCGTCGTGTCGAGTACGCGGGCGCCGAGGACATGCTCCATTTCGCGAACGCGATTCAGACAGGTGCGGTAGCTCCACCCAACGAGCTTGCCGGCGCCGCGAATGGTCCCGGTGCGGACCACGCCGTCGAGAAACCGCAGATAGCGTGGTCCCATGAGAAAGACACCGTCCCAATTGAGCCAGATCTTGTGATGCGGGGCAAGATGGCGGCGAAACGCAGCGGGACGCGCCGTAGGCATACCCTATAATGAAGGCTCAGGGGCGGTAGCGCACCCGCCCCGACAACTCGGCTGGCAGCGGACCCGGGCCCGCCGCCTCGGGGAGGGCCGGGACAACAAACCCGGCCCGGCGGAGAATCTCCCGCCCTTCATCCGACAAGACGAACGCGACGAACCGTTCCGCCAGCGCGCGGTGCGGCGCGCGAATCGGAATCGTCAGCCCGTACTGAATCGGCTCACCCCTGATCTCGATGGAATCGGGTCCACCAAGCTCGCGAGCGATTCGCAGCGACGCACCCGCATACCAGGCCGTCAAGGTGGAGTCTCCGAGGCTGAGCTGTGGGGGCAGCGTGACGTAATGCAGTCCTCGGCTCACGGCTTGCGACTGGTACGTCCAGAGAAAATCGAAATCGCCGGCCGCCATTTGCGCGTACACATCCTCGCCCGGTCGCGGTGTCCAGATCGGCGCGGCGCCCTCGAGCTGCGCGGCGAGTCCCGGGCGACGATAGAAGCGCTCGGCCAACCGGTAGATCAGCACGACGCGGTACGCACCCGGGTCGAGCGATGGGTCGGCGCGGCGCGTGCGAACGCCCGGCCGCAGCAGGACCTCCGGCCAATTCTTGGCGTTCACCTCGGCGGCAAAGCGCGAGCGCTCGCTGTACGCGAGCACCATCGAATTGCGGACGATTTTGATATACCACGAGGCGTGTGACGGGATCAGAAACGCAGGAATCAGAACGTAATCGGCCGTGCCCAGCACGTCGGGCACGTGCGCCGAATCGCGCGAGCGGCGCACGACCTCGACACTGCCGCCACTCTCCTGCCGTGGCACCACGCCCGGATGCTCCCGCACGAAGGCCGCGAGCAGATCTGCGAGCGGTTGGCGGAGGCTGCCCGCGCTCGTTACGAGGAGCGGGCTGCCCCCCGTCATGCTGTCACCGGCCTGCGCGGCGAGAGGGCCGGCGCCGAGGACCAGCAGGACGGCCAGCAGGTTACAACGAATAGCGGGCACCAAGTTGCAGTCTCCAGCGTGAGGCGTCGACGTTGATCGCGTTCCTGGCCGGCAGCGTCAGTTGATACAGGTTGCGGTCCAGCACCGCGTCGTGGCCGCGCAGCTTGAGGAGTGGCACGTTTTCGGTTCCCGCCCCGGCAAAGCTGCCCGTTTGCCGGACGAGTCCCCACGAACCGCTCAGAAGATGCAGCAGGTTGAATACGTCGAGCGTGAGCTCCACGGCGTGCGCGCCGCGCAGCCGGAGAACTTTGCCGGCGCGCGCGTTGAGCATGTTCTGCCGGGGATTGCGGCAGCTGTTGCGGCTGAGCAGCAAGCCGCGCGCCCGTCGCAAACACGCCTCGCCATCGATGTACGATTCCAATTGGGCGACGCCCGCCGGGTCGGATACCAGTGCGGCCCCCCCCCCGCTGTCGCGCACCATGCCGATGTCGCTGGGATTACGAGGCACGTAGATCGGATCGTCCTGCTGGCGATCGAACGGCGCGACGAGGTTGCCAACGCCGTCGCCGTTCGCGTCGCCATTGACGATATACGTGAACGGCAACCCAGACTGACCCACGTACACGGCCGAGATGGTGAAGCCCGCCGGTAGATTCGCGCTGCCGCTTATCGTGACCTTGTGTGGCACCGAAAAGACCGCCGTGGTCATGGCCCGGTCCGTCAGTGTGCCATTTACCGGCACGAAGCCGTAGTTCGAGACCGTCTGCGCGTCGCGCAGAGAAAGCCGATCCTCCGCGCGGGTGTAGGCGTACGAGGCGGAGAACTCGATGTCTCCGGCAAAGCGCTTCTGCGCCTGCATGACGAGGGTGACCGAGTGATCGCCGCCGCGGCTCGTATTCCGCAGAATCGGGCCGAATCCGGTCGAGACCTTTGCCGGCGTCACCGCCGGCAGCGCGCCATTCGTTGACGTGGCCCCCACCGTACCGTACATCACGCGGCCGCCCTCACCAAAGAGTGCCGCAGTGGGGCCCTGGAGATTGTCGTCAGAGATATAGAGCTCGTGCAGGGTGCGCTGATACAGCACATCGGCCGACGCGACGATGCCCCCTCCCAGCCGCTGATCTCCCCCGATGCTCGCCTTCAACGTCTGCGGCATCCGGAAGTTCTGGTCGAAATACGTAATCGCGGCGAGTGGTTTGACCGTCGGACCCACGCACGCGCTCGGCTGGTTGTCGGGATCCGGCTCGAAGCTGGGAGCGGCCGCGCCGGAGCAGGTGATCAATGCCGCGTCGTTCCCGGTGTTGGAGAAGGCGAATGAGAGCCAGCTATACGCGACCCGCCCGGTGAACACGCCCGCGCCGCCGCGCAGGGCGCTGCCGTCGCGGAGCATCCAGTTGAACCCCAGGCGGGGCGACCACAGCACGTGCGTGTCGATGAACTCCGCCGTATTCACGGCGAACACGCTATTGAGCAGCGAATCATTGGTCACCGGATGATCGGGAAACGACGGTACGTCCATCCGGAGTCCGGCGGTTACGACCAGGTTGTCCCGCACGTGCCACTGATCCTGCGCGTAGAGCGCGAAGGAATTCGCGCCGAATTCCGCCGTGGGCCCGCCGGGCCGCAGCGCGATGTTCCGCTGGAACCGCGACGGCCGGCCGGCGGCGAGGGAATCGAGGTTCAGGAATTGATACTGGCCAGTCGAGGTGGGGAACGAGATGAAATCGAACGACAGGCGCTCGAGGTGCCCGCCAACGGTCACAAGGTGCGGCCCCCAGCCGATCGTCGCGTTGTCGTTGATTTCGAAACTGTGCTGGGTATTGAGGAGGCGCTGCGAGCTGGCGTCGCTGCCCGCCACGAGCCGCGCCCCCGCATAGCCGGGATCGCCGACGTTACTCACAAAGACCGACGGTGCCGTACTACCCGGCGCGCGCGGCTCGTCCACGTGGAGATAGGCGCCGATCAGCTCGTTCGAGATCCGGCCGAGGATCGACGTCCAGCGGATCCGGCCGCTCCATTGAGTGGACGTGGGCGAGAAAAAAGTGGAGGTGAGGCGGTAATCCCCTCCGATCGTACGCGGCGGCGCGAGCGTGTCGCTGATCTGGCCGTCGGCATAATTGAGCGAGCCCTCGAGCAGACCCGTCTCGCCCACGGGAGCGCTGAGTTTCGCGAACAGGTTACCACCTCGAGTTCTGGTCGTGTACGGACCGTACGATCCAGGATCGATGCCGTAGCCCTGCAGAATGTTGACGAAGCGGTTTGCACTATCGACCGAGATGCCGACGTTCGTTCCCGAGCCGATCGTCGGCCCCGTAAACGGCGCGGCGCGCCGGTTCAGCTCGCCGGCGACGAAAAAGTGCAGCCGGTTCCGGATGATGGGACCGGCGAGGGTGCCCCCAAACTGGTAGGTATCAAAATCGGAAATGTCATTGCCCGCGGTATCGACACCCACGAGTGCCTGGTTCTGGTAGAACGCAAACATCGATCCGTGGAGTGTGTTGCTGCCCGAGCGCGTAATCGCGTTGATCTGGCCGCCTTGAAAGCTCCCCTGGCGCACGTCATACGGCGCCATCAAGACATCGAATTCCTTGACGGCATCGAGCGGCAATGACCGAACGCCCACCTGCCCGCCGGGCGCCCCCGTCCCCCGTGACAGGCCGAGGAAATCGTTATCGGCTCCGCCATCGATCAGGATGTTGTTGTACCGATTGTTGCTGCCGGCCACGGAAGTGCCGACGATCGCGGGGGTTGTCTGGAGGAGCGCGACGAAGTCCCGGTTCAGCAGCGGCAGGCGGCGCGCGGCCGAGTCGGTGACGACCTGCTCGGGTCCGGTGCGGCCCGGATGCATGATGGGGTCCGCCGTGCCCCCCCCCCGTACCGTGACTGCACTCAGCTCGATGGGACGCAGCGTCAGTGTGAGCTGCGCCCGATAGCGCTGGCCGAGGACGAGCATGATCCCATCCACTCGCGCCGGCGCGTAACCGGGCGCCCGCACCTCGATCGTGTACGGACCGCCGGCAGGCACGTTCTCGATTGTGAAACGCCCGTCCGGCTGCGTGGCGATCGTGAGCCGCTGGCCAGTCGCGTGATTGATCACGGTGACGGCCGCGGCGACGCTCACGGTACCTTCGATCGCCGCTCCACTCGTGCTTTGCGCTGCGGCCAAACACGGCGTCGCGACCAGCAGGACGAACATCACACACCGGACTGCGGAGGACAGGCGGGCCGCTCCGGAACTCGAGGTCGCCGCACAGTATGGACGAGCCCGTGCCGATGTGCAAGGCCGTGCGTATCGACACGCGACTTGCCGCGCCAACCCGCGACATTCCTCTTTAAGGCATGAGCCGGTTATTCGACGCAGTTGCGATGCTGCCCAATGCCGCCGAGCCGGTGCCCGGTTGGGTCACGGGGGGCCAGCCTACCGAGAAACAGGTCCAGGACTTCAAGGCTGCCGGCGGCGAGGTCGTGGTCGACAACCGCGACCCCATGGAGCCCCGACCGTTTGACGAGCCCTCCGTCGTCCGCGCTGCCGGCATGGAGTACATCAGCGTGCCGATCGTCCACGGCGCGGTAACCACCGACACCATGAAGCAGATGCACGAGACGTTGCAGAGACTCGCGGGAAAGAAAGCGCTACTGCACTGCTCGAGCGGCAACCGCACGTCGGCGGGGTTGATCCCCTACTTGATGGTCGACAAGAAGATGGAAGAGGAAGGTGCGGTTGACGTGGCGATGCGCGGCGGATTGCGGAGCGCGGAGCTCATGGAGCTGGCGGTGGAGTACGCCAGGGACGTTACGCCTTAGGTTCCTCTTTCCCCCCTGCATACCGGTGCCAGTACATTCTCATCTCCGAGATCTTCCCGTCCTTCGTTTCACAGAAGATTGCCCCACGCGCGTCGATCGGCTCACCGGTGCGCCGGCGCCGGAACGTGCACCGAAACTCCGTCGCAAACCACGGCCCCGCCGCGTAGATCTCGCCGGACGAAAAGTCCGTCTCAGCTTGATACAGCGGGATATCCTTCCAGTATGCCCGGATCGCCGCGATGCCCCGGTCCGGGCTGCTGAACGGCGTCTCGAGAAAGACGGCGTCTTCCGTGAACACCGAGCAGATGGTCTCGACGTCCCCCCGCTCCCAGCCCTTGCCGAAGGTGTCGATCAGTGCGCGAAAGGTCTCATTCATCGGGCCCCAATATAGCCGTTCCGGGTATGAGGCTTCGGACGTAATGTCCTTACCACCATCACGGAGGTACACATGCTGAAGCGAACCCTCGCATCTGCGGCGTTGCTCGCCTTTTGCGCACTGCCGCTCGCCGCCCAACAACAGAAGCCCGCGGCGGCCGCCGGTAACGACATGACGCTCACCGGCCAGGTGATCGACGTCAACTGTTACACGACCATGGGCGCCTCCGGCGCCGGCCACAAACAGTGCGCCGACGCGTGCGCCAAAGCGGGCGTTGCGCTCGCGATTCTGAGCTCGGACGGCACGATCTACATGCCGGTGAGCTCCAAGCCTGGCGACCCGCAGAACGCGAAACTCGCGTCGTTCACCGAGGGGCAGGTGAAGGTCACCGGTGTGCACCGGATGAGCCACGGCATGCATACGATCGAGATCAAGACGATCGCTGCCGCGACCTGATGCGAGGCCTGCTGGGGGCAGGCGGGCCGGCGGTTGCGGTCGCACTACTGACAATGACCGCCTGCCGTCCCGACTCTGCCCCCAGCGGCTTCACTCTCGTCTTCCTGGGCCGCTCACCTGCGGCCCGCGTCGGTCCCCTCTCGTGGGCGCCGGACCCCGACCACAGCCGGCTCGTAAGCTTCGACGGCGCCCTGCACGTCGTCCGCACGATCGCCGATCCGCGCCTCGCGACGCCCATGGCCGTCGCGGCGCTCCATGGCCGGCTGCTCGTCACGGAGCGCACCGGCGAAGCGGTGGTGTTCGACACCGCCGGCAAACCGGTGCGGGAGTGGGAGAGCCCGTTTCCCGCGTCGCTGTACGCCACCGGAGGGAGGGGGGTGGGGGGGGCCGATCGAATCGTCGCCGCCCGCTCGCCATACCTGGTTCAGTTCGTCGGCGAGGACGGCAGCCAGCCGCTGCTCTGGCTCCTGGACACGCTCGGCCGCCCGACCCACGGGTTGGGCGTGATCCACGTCCCCGAGGTGGTTTACCTGGCCCAGCTCGCGAACGCGGGAGCGGTGGCGCTTGGCCAGGACGGCTCGATCTACTTCGCTCCCCTGGTGCGAGACGAGATCCTGAAGCTCGACGCGAACGGCGCGACGGTGTGGCGCACCCAGCGTGGCTTGTTCCGGGCGGAGCCCGATCCGCATTTCC
>WNGI01004607.1_pt1 | contig 12343 bp, 10 predicted proteins | sample 5400621 | NCBI WGS metagenome assembly WNGI01 (sample SAMN13153374, study PRJNA577476) | soil metagenome | isolation source: 20 cm soil or saprolite under Garry oak tree replicate 1 | place: USA:California | collected 2016-06-15 | reverse complement strand
GATGGTACCGTTCGGGCGCACGGCAGCCAGTGCGGCCCGGGGGAGTTCTCGCGTCGCCGGATCCATGATGATTCAGACAGCAGCCATGGGCAGGCCGCGTGCTGCAGCGACGCTCGCCACTACATGGGATTCATTATCGACGGCAAGCGCGCCGGTACTTGCGTGCAGATCGCGCTTCGCCTCGGGATGCGAGACGACGGTAGCCGAGCCGAAAATTGCACCATGAACCGCATCAGGAATGAGTTGAAGCAGAGCCCGCGACCAGTTCCTGTCAGTGGCGACCTGGGTCGTCTCTGAGACGATCGTCGATCCTACGACGCACGTCCCTGTACGAAGGTCAGGCGATAGACCGCCAGCAATACCGAAACTAATGAGGCCGCGACAATCCTCCCTAACCGCGCAGGCGATCGAAGCCGCGAGCATGCCGCCATCACCGCTACAGATGGCGCGCGTGTGTCTTCCCGCAGCGATCCGCGCCTCAAATGTCAGTCCCGTGACTCCGGTGACCGCTGCCAAGTGATCTACTCCCCGAATGTTGCAAAGTCAGCGCTCGCGCTCAGTCGTATGTTCTGACTTTTTGCAGCGCCTTGGTCGTCAGAGGGCGCACTCATGATGCACGGATTGCTTCGTGCTAAACACAAGCCAACGCCACTGGCGATGTTCCTCGCCGACACAGAAATCGCAAATGACTAATGAGTAAGTTTCTGACATACAAGTCAGCTCTGGCGTTAGCGTGATTAGCTGCGGCAATGCTCATGCCGGCGGTGCGCATTTGCGAACGTCCCCCGCGGCTATACCACCGCGACCGTGTTCGCCATCCTTGGATGTCAAGTCGTTACGGCACCTCCAGCCTGGCCAAATATGCACGATGACGGGCGGCGGTCCTGTTTCAGCCCGCCTTGATGGGCCCGCCGCGGGAGAAGGGCGCCCGGCAATCTAACTTGCAAGTCAGAAACTGACCCATTTGTAATTTGAGATTGTGGTGCGCCGGAGAACGAACACGAGACCTCGCGACTTGATTTGTGGGCGACGCCGATTGGTCCAGCGATTGGAGAGCCGGATCCGATCCAGTGATGGATGAGCGAAAACATCCAAGCACTGTAGCCGAAGGAGGAGAACATGATGCGCAAAGCGCTTATTGCGCTGGCTTCGATAGCGGTGCTCAGCATCCCGACCGCTGGCTTGGCCGCTTTTCACGGTGGCATGGGCGGTCAATCTTTCCATGGCGGCATGGGCGGAGGTTTCGGTGCCCGGCAGAGTGCAATGGTTGGGACGCGGGCTGCGTTCGTGCCACCTGGCTTCCACCAAGGACGCAAGGTCGGCTTCGGGGGCCGTCATGTCCCGCCCGGCTGGAGCCACGGACACAAGGTCGGTTGGCATCATGGATCGATGCCTCCCGGATTGCACAGATAACGCTCTGCGACCGAATGTGCCCCCCGCTCGATTTCGGTCGAGCGGGGATTGGTGCCGATGGCAGATTGAATTGGTTGACGTGATTTGATCAGTCCTTCCGGACGACTGTCCCCACATGTTCGCCGAGTAGCGCTCGTTCTAGAAGCTCGGGCTTTAGCCCGTTGATGATCTGGAATTTTTTGACCTGGCGAGCGTTGGCGAGGAGATCGATCAGGACGCGGTCAAAGGGAAGCGTGGGCAGGTTGCGCGTTCTGAGTTCAGAGACCGTGATCTCGCTGATAAACTTGGCGTCTGGGTTGAGCTTTGGATCGGCGTCGTAAAGTCCGTTCACGTCTTTGACCAGGGTATGTGTGGCGCAGCCATAGCATTCGGCTAACAGGAAAGTGCCGGCGTCGGTCCGATGTGGCGGGATGCGTCCGAGGCGGGGTGTATGCTCCCAAATTGAGAACGGGGGATCCCCATTGCAGATCACGCCTGGGGCCGATCTGATGAAGAAGGGCAGCATGTGCCCGAGAATTTCGGGCGGGATTGCGACGACGCCGTATGGCGCCAGCAATGTGCCAAGGAGGTGTGCATTTCCGAGCGCATCAATGATCCGAAGCTGGGCGAGCACGCCAGTCGGCAGGCCCAGATCCATGCCGATCGAAGTCACATGGCGGCTGCGCACGCCGCCACCGGTGCCTATCACTAGCTTGGAGTTTTCAAGTATTCTGACAAGTGCATCGACTAACGGGTAAACGGCTTTCTTCCCTTGGTCCATGATGGCGCGTCCGCCAATCTTGACGACGTGGCAGAATGGCAGCATCGGCACGACGGGAGTTTCAGTCGACGACATGACCTGTTTGTCGAGCAGGCTCTCGCGCATCAGCATCGATTCGACGTGACGGCGCTTGTCGATCGGGAATTCCAGATTCTCATGCGCTTGTTCGGTCATGATGCTACCTCGCTTCAGGCGGTGATTACGGTTCCGACTGGCTCTCCGTTGAGCGCGCGCGTCAGATTGCCCCGCTTCAAGCCGTTGATGACCTGAACCGAGCGGCGGTTTTTGGCATTCTTCATGAGTTGGAACACGGTCCGCTCCAGCACCACGTCGACCAGATCAAGCTCAATGAGTTCGTCGACCGTAATCTTGGGAATGAACTTGGCGTTCGGGTCCTTCTTCGGGTCTGCCGTGTAAAGGCCCTCTTCGTCCTTGACGTAGATCATCGAGCGGGCACCCAGGGTCTCGCTTATGAGGTAACACCCGGCGTCGGTCCGGTGCGGGGGGATGCGGCCGATCTCCGGGTTGGGCTGCCAATAGGCATATGGAGGCATACCGACGCAAACGCAGGCCTGACGCTCGGCGAGGTAGAGTGGCATCTGGGCGAACTGCGCCGGCTCGATGGATGGAATTCCATGCTTGGCGAGGAGATAGTGGATCATCTTTGCGTTCTGGAGGCTCACGAAGAACCCGAGCACGCTCAGCACTCCGGTCGGCATGCCAAGGTCGAGCCCCACGCTGTAAGCGTGGCGGGCCCGGGTGCCGGCCCCGGTGCCGATGATCATCTTGTGCTTGGGAAGGTTTTCGACGATCTCGTCTATAAGCGGAAATACGGCCTCGCGACCGCGATCGATGAAGCTCTGTCCGCCGATCTTGATGACGTTCGCGTCCGGCAGAATCTGGATTACCGGCTGCCGATCGAGCCGAGCCATCTCCATTTCGTCGGTGTCGCTGCCACTCACGAGCGCGGAGGTCAGCCGATCCAAGGTGTCGTTTTCCATCTTGCTCCTCCTGTCACTCTGGCCGCCGCTTTGTGATCACCGCCCTGGTGCTGCCATGTTGGATCCGGCGAGTGGCGGCGCCTGTCTCGGCGTGTCCCAGAGCTTGACAGTGCCGTCCATGCCGGCGGTCGCCACGATCTTTTCGCTATGCGAGAACGTGACAAAGTGGATGCGCCTGAGATGTCCCTTCAGCGCGGCCGTTTGCCTGCGGGTCGCGACATCCCAGAGGCGCACCGTGTTATCGAGGCCAGCCGATGCGAGCATTATCCCGTCCGGCGAGAACGCGCAAAACCGGACCCAGGCGGTGTGACCTTTGAACGGCTCCAACTCCTTGCGGGTCTCCACTTCGAATAGCTGTACGTCCCTACTTGCACCAGCGGACGCCAGCAGCTTGCCATCCGGGGAGAATGCCACTGAGTGGACCGGCCCGGTATGCACGTCGATAGTGGCGACTTCCTTGGTCGAGGAGACGTCCCATAGCTTGATGGTGCCATCGATGCTGCCCGACGCGATCATCCGGCTATCGGGCGAGTATGCCAACGCCTTCACTCCGCCGGTATGCCCGGTGAGGGTCGCAATCTCTCGGTGGCTGCTGACATCCCAGAGCTTGATGGATTCGTCGTAGCCGCCAGAGACCGCCGTCTTCCCGTCGGGCGCATAAGCCACAGCGCGGATGATGTTCGTGTGCCCCTGGAGTGTGGCGATCTCCTTTCCCGACGGCAGCTCCCATAGCTTGGCGGTCCGGTCGTAGGATCCCGTCATGAGGATTTTGGCGTCGGGTGAGATGGCGAGCGTGACGACGGCCCCGCTGTGGCCGGCGAGGGTCCCAAGCTCGTCGCCCGTCGCGACATTCCACAGCTTGACTGTTTTATCGTGGCTTGCTGAAGCGAGGATTCGGTCATTGGGCGAAAAAGCCACTGCGGTCACGAAAGACTTGTGCCCTTTCAGCGATGCCCGCTCCTCTCCCTTTGGCCCGATCTCTTCGGGGGCGGGCTCGATGCCGGACCTCAATAATTGATCGACGTCCCAAATCTTGGCGAAATAATCCATCGTCGCCGTCGCGAGTGTTTTGCCATCCGGCGAGAAAGCCACGCCGCGGACACGGTCGCCGACCCCGCTCCATCGCACAACGACGTCCTCGCCAGTTGCGGCGTCCCAGATCCGGAGCGAATTGTCGACACTTCCGGCGGCCACCAGCTTCCCGTGCGGTGAAAACGCGACGCAAAGGACCTCGCTTGTCGTGCCCTCAAGTGTCGCCTTCTCTTTGCGCTGAGCGACGTCCCAAAGCCGCACCGTTGTGTCCATGCTGCCGGTGACGAGCGTCCTGTCGTCGGGCGAAAATGCAATGCCGCGGACGCCATGCCCGTGGCCTTGGAGCGTTGCGAACTCGTGCCCCGTGGCGACATCCCACAGCTTAGCGGTGTAGTCGTTGCTACCCGAGGCAAGAATCTTGCTGTCATGGCTGAATGCTAGTGAGCGGACGGCGCCTTCGTGCCGAAGCGTAGCGCGCTCCTCTCCAGTGGCCACGTTCCACAATTTGATCGTGTTATCGTGGCTGCCAGAGGCAACGGTTTTCCCGTCGGGTGCGAAGGCAAGGGACCGGATCATGTTGGTGTGGCCCCTGAACGTGGCCAGTTCGCGCCCGGAAGCCCAGTCCCAAAGCTTCACCGTGCTGTCATAACTGCCCGTCGCCAGAATTTTACCGTCAGGTGAGAAACGGACGGCCTCGATCGTTGCCTCATGCCCCCCGAGCGTGATTATCTCGGCGCCCGTCGTTGCATCCCAAATCTTCGCTGTCTTGTCGTAGCTGCCCGTGGCGACATACCGGCCATCGGGCGAATAATCGATCGACGCGACAGCCAAGGTGTGGCCTTTCAGTGTGGCGCGGACCTGTGCTACTGCTGATATGGCTGCGAGGCTCGTCGTGGCGAACACCAGCACGAGTGCCAGTGCGCTCTGAAAGCACCGGATCGGCATTGGGCCTTCCTCCCAATCTTGGCTTGTTCAGATGCCGGCCATCCCAATTCCGCCAACGCAACAACAACCTCGACCCCGTAGTAGTTCCGGCCTCTCAAATTGGAACGGCTGCCGTGTCGGCGCCATTAGCTTGGCGAAACCCCGCTCCAAGCGTCTGCCTGTCGAAACCCACGGTCTTGATCACCGCGTAAACCGATGTGCCTTGCGACAGACCAAGCGATTCGACCGACCGCTGCGTCAGACGCGCCAGGATCGCCTGCCCGCCGCAATCAAGACGGAGGTCCAGGATGGGCCCGCACTGCGGACCGAGCTCCGCAACGACTCCGCGCAACACATTTAGCGCGCTGAGTCCCTCTGGACGGCGCGTGCTGATCATCACGTCGCGGGCGCGGATATGCACCCGCACCTTGGTGCCGAGACTGCGCTCGTTGAGTCGCGGAACCCAGAGCCGGCCTCCGCAGAGGCCCAATACGGTGAGGTCAAATTGCTCGTCGTGCTCGAGGACCTCTGCTTCGAGGACTGCCCCTGCCTCCACAAGATTGGTGAACGGGACCAGATCCAGGCGCGCCATGATGTCGGCGGTCGGTCCCGTCGCTACGACGCGACCATCCGTCATCACGACCATGGTACTCGCCAGACGTGCAACTTCCGGCACCGAATGGCTGACATAGATAATGGGCACTTTGGTCTCGTCGTACAGGCGCTCCAGATAAGGAAGGATCTCAGCCTTGCGCGCTTCATCAAGTGAAGCGAGCGGCTCGTCCATCAGCAGCAGCCGCGGTGTGGCCAGCAAGGCCCGTCCTATCGCCACCCGCTGTTTCTCGCCGCCGGAAAGCGAGCGAGGACGGCGATCGAGCAGATGGCCGATCCCGAGCAGTGCGACGATCTGCGCAAGCTGGCCCAGGCGTTTGGCCGCGGGCGTGAACCACCAGCCGTATAGGAGGTTCTGGCGTACGGTAAGATGTGGGAACAGCCGCCCTTCTTGGAAAACATAACCGATCCGGCGTCGATGCTTTGGCACAAATATCTTGTGCTTTGTGTCGACGATCACGTCGCCATCCAACGAGATGTGGGCGTGGTCGGGACGGATAAGGCCGCCAATGATGTTTACCAGCGACGTCTTGCCGGAGCCGGACCGACCAAACAGTGCCGTGACCCGCCCCTCACTCACGAATTGGGCCTTGAGCTCGAACGAGCCGAGACGATGCTGAACGTCGACCTGGATCATCCCTCCACTCCGATGCGCTGTCCAACCACGTAGCTGATAGCTTCCGAGATGAGGAGAGCGGACATTGATACCACAATCGCAATAACCGTGAGGCGGAAGGCGGCAACGTCGCCACCCGGAACCTGCGTGAACGTGTAGATTGCCGAAGGAAGCGTCTGAGTTTCGCCCGGGATATTTGAAACGAAGGTGATGGTCGCACCGAACTCTCCCATGGCGCGCGCGAACGAAAGGATTGTGCCAGCGATGATGCCCGGCAAAATGAGCGGCAGGGTCACGGTCGCGAAGACCCAGACGGGGTTGGCACCGAGCGTTCCCGCCGCGTCCTCAAGCGCGCGATCGATCGAGTCTATGGACAATTGCATTGCCCGGACCAGGAGTGGGAATCCCATCACGGCGCAAGCGAGCGCGGCGCCGGTCCACCGGAAAGCAAAGACTATTCCGAGGTTGTCCGCGAGGAAGGCGCCGAGCGGTCCGCGCCGGCCGAACAAGAGAAGCAGGATATAGCCTGTGACCACCGGCGGAAGGACCAGCGGCAGAAACACAATTCCGTTCAGGATCGACTTGCCCCAGAATTTCCCACGAGACAGGAGCATCGCCATGGCAAGCCCCGGCGGAAGGCTCGTCACCGTCGCCCAGAGCGAAACCCGTACGCTTAGTTCGACGGCGGCTTGTTCCTCGGGCGTTAGCGTGAACACGGCTGGCCTCAGTTCAGTGTCGTGAAACCTTGCTTCTCGAAAATAGCGCGCGCCTCCGGCGTTTTGAGCATATTGACGAAGGCATACACTGCCGGTCTCGTCGAACCGGCCGTAACCGCGATCGGATAAGCGATGCGCGGGTGCGTGTTCTCCGGGAAGGTCCCCACGCGCGCGACGTTGGAGTCCGACACCGCGTCGGATTCGTAGACAATGCCGAGCGGGGCTTCGCCCCGCGAGACCAAGAGAAGCGCGGCACGGACGTTTTCGGCTTGGGCGATGCGGCCCTTGACCGACTCCCAGACGCCGAGCGCATCAAGCGCTGCCCGGCCGTATTTACCGGCCGGGACTGCCTCGGTGTTGGCCATCGCGAGGCGTCCCTGTCCGAGAAGCGACAACAAGGGGAACCCGGGCACGATATTAACCTGGAGATCGGCCCCTTTTGACGAAATAAGCACGAGGCGGTTGCCAACGAGATCCGAACGCGTTTCCGGCCCGATCAGCTTGCGTTCGGCGAGGTAGTCCATCCAATCCTCATCGGCAGAGATGAAGAGGTCGGCTGGCGCTCCTTGCTCGATCTGCTTGGCGAGCGCGGAGCTCGCAGCGTACGAGATTGTAACTCGTTTGCCCGTACGCTCATGCCATTGGGCGTTGATCTCATCGAGGGCGGTCTTCAGGCTCGCCGCGGCGAAGACGAGCACATCCGGATGCTCGGCCCGAGCGGGTCGCGCATCGCCAGCATAAATCAGTGCAAGCAGGGCCGCGCAAAGTAAGAGGGCGCTTCGGATCCTCGTGCCCGAACGTTTGGACGCCCAAGAGGCAGGTTGCCGGCATGCATGTTCAGGCATTCTGACATGGATTTTAGGTTCTGACATGGATGTTACTGGAACCCTCCGGCCGGAGTGATCTCGCTTTTGCGACAGCGTTCTTGTGTAACTTTTACCTAAGCTAAACGTTGCAAATGTACGAGGCTCCCGAACCCATTCGGTGAGACCGGAATGGCCGAAGCTTGGAAGAGTTCAGGTGTAATCGCCGGTCCTGAACCGCCGGCCGGCACCGCATATCGTGTGATCGGCGCGGACGGTGTCGAGCGGAGCATGTCAGATTTGTCGGACTGGATCGTGGCCATCCGATCCGGCGCGGTCGAACCCGGGTCGTTATTCCTGGACCATGAAACGCAGCGCTGGCGGCCGGTGTCGGACCTCGACATTTTTGACGAAGCCAAGCAAGCCGAACAGGTGAGCGAGGCTCGCCACCGAAGCAACGGCGCGAAACCGGAGAGTGGCCAGTCAGCAATTCAGGGTTCAGGCTCTGGATCAGAAAACTTGGCAAAGCGAGCGCGGAATTCTGCGTTGATCTGGGCAATCTCGGCTGCGGTCTTGCTCATTGCCTTCACGGCCTGGGCAAAAGGATCTGCTCTGGTGGCCGCCGTTCAAATGTTTATTCGCCAAGCGCCGGAGCCGGTCCGAATTGGTGGAGCGGCCGTGCTCTTCGTCATCCTGGCCGAGGAGTTCTATTGGTTCTCCCTAATGATGGTTAGGGTAGGTAGTACGAGTTTCGCTCGGCGCTTTGTGCTGCAGGTTCTATCACTGCTAACCGGCTGCGTCCTGCTCTATGCGGCGTTCGCGTTGTTCTCGACCGGAGGATTTCAGCCCAATGTTCGTTTTTTCGCGAGAAACGCCGGTGTTGTTGGCGTTGCCTACGCGGTGTCTCTCTTACTCTGGTCAATGCTTCTGCTGCGGGAGCCGGACGCGACAGCCGCAAAAAAGGCGCTTGCCAGCATCCTCGCGTCAGCAATGCTAGCCGGCACTTTCTACATGGCGGTCGCCCCATCTGTGCGACGCGAAGCGCAGACGGACATACAGAACGTTTCGGACGCAGGACCGCAAGTAGTGCCTACCGTCCCTGCATCAATGGCCCCACCGCTAACCAGGATGACGCCAACGCCATCCGGGATAGCCGTGCCATCGCCACTCCGCGTGAGCATACCGCCAACGCCAACCAGGGTGATGAGCGCGCCACCGCCAGCCGGGATGGTACTGCGCTTCGGTGAAAAACCCCTCCGGCTGTGCCAGCCGAGCTGGGCTGAATGCGGCCTCGGTCCCGCTCAGGCCAAGCCAGAGGAAGAGGACGGCTGAGGCGAGCATGATCAATACAGGATGCATAAGAGACCTCCTCGATGGGAAACGGCACCCTTTCAACACCACCAACAGTAACGCTGTAGAGGCTGTCGAAGCCCCACGGCGCGACGTTTTGCCAATCCTCTCAAGCAGGCATATATCGTTAGGCGGTGATCCCCATGTTGAACGCAATTCGTGCCGGGGGCGTTCTTTTGATCATGGCCGTCGCGGCCGTGTGGTACGCGTATGACCAGGCGGGGGCTAGCCGTGCTCGCGACGATGCGGATGTAGCGAACGCCTATCATGGCGGGGGCGGCGGCGGCGGCGGCGGGGGTGGAGGCCGCGGCAGACACCGCCTCAGCGGGCCGGTCGATGTCGTCACGGCTCCAGTGGTCCGTCAGGACGTGCCGGTAAATGTCGAGGGCATTGGAACCGTTGAAGCGTTCAACACTGTCACTGTGAGGGCCAGGGTCGACGGTCTCCTCCAGAAGGTTGAATTCACGGAAGGTCAGGAGGTAAAGGCTGGCGATCTGCTGGCCCAAATCGACCCGCGCCCCTATGAGGCCAAGCTCAGCCAGGTCCAAGGCATAAAGGCGAAGGACGAAGCACAACTGGCCAACGCGAAGCTCGATCTCGATCGCGCTGTGAAGCTTGGCCAGTTTGCAACACAGCAGACTGTGGACACCCAGCGGGCGCTGGTCCGGCAGCTGGAAGCGGCCCTGCAGACGGACCAGGCTAATATCGACGCAGCCGCGTTGGAACTCGAATACACCAGCATCCGGGCGCCGATTTCTGGGCGCACAGGAGTGCGGCTCATTGACGCAGGAAATTTCGTTCGCGCGCGGGAGTCGGGTGGAATAGTCATCATCACGCAATTGGAACCGATCTCCGTCGCCTTTTCCCTGCCGCAGCAGCATCTCGGGACGGTGAATCATGCGCTCGCCAAAGGGAAGGTCCCGGTGGCGGCGCTCGATGCAGACGGGAAGAGATTGTGGGAGGAGGGCGTCCTTGCGGTCCTCGATAATCGCATCGATCCTCAGACTGGCACGATCAGACTCAAAGCCACTTTCGCCAACGCTGATCGCAAGCTTTGGCCGGGGCAATTCGTCAACGTTCGCGTTAGGCTTGATACCGTCAAGGACGGCACCGTCGTGCCGAGTGCGGCCGTCCAACGTAATTCAAGCGGCACCTTTGCTTACGTGGTGGATCCCGAGGACCGGGTCGAGATGCGGCCGATCCGAGTCGGCCAGATTGACGGCAATGTGGCACTTGTCGAATCTGGCCTCGAGCCTGGTCAGAAAGTCGTTATCACCAGTCAGGAGCAACTGCGGCCGGGCGCGAGTGTAATTACCACTGAGGCTACGGCTGACGCCGAAGGCGGCACCTCCGCCCCGCAGATCACCTCCCCCAAGCGTCCATCAGAAATGCCGCCGAATCGGCAGCGTCGACGGCCGCCATGAGCGTATCTGCGCCCTTCATCGCCCGTCCGGTCGCGACCTCATTGATAAGTGTCGCGATCCTTGTTGCCGGGGCGCTTGGATTTCGTTTGCTTCCGGTCTCCTCGTTGCCCGAGATCGACTTTCCTACAGTCCAAGTCTCGACACAGCTTCCCGGTGCTGGCCCGGACACAATGGCCTCGCTGGTCACGACGCCCCTCGAGCAGCAGTTGGGACAGATCGCAGGTCTATCGCTGATGACCTCGACAAGTTCGTTCGGGATCAACGTGATCACAATGCAATTCGTCCTTGACCGGGACATTGATTCGATTGGGCAGGACGTACAGGCAGCCATCAACGCAGCAGGGGCTTCGCTGCCGAGCGGCCTTCCATACCCGCCCGTGTACAAAAAGGTGAATCCGGCGGACCAGCCGATCCTCATTCTGGCCCTTACCTCCGACACGCAGCCAATCACGAAAGTCCAGGATCTCGCCGATACGGTGCTGGCGCAGAAGCTGAGCGAAGTAACTGGCGTCGGGGCGGTGATGATCCAGGGCGGGCAGAAACCTGCGGTGCGGATTCAGGTCAACCCAGTCCAGCTCGCGGCATATGATCTAAGCCTGGAACAGGTCCGCACGGTCCTAGGTCGTACGAATGTCGATCAGCCTAAGGGCAGCTTCGACGGCCCCCACCAAGCATTCATGATCGGGGCTAATGACCAGATTCTGGCACCTGAGGCCTATGCAGACGTGATCCTCGCGTACCGAAACGGAGCTCCGGTCCGCGTGCGCGACGTAGGTACCGCGGTCTACGGAGCCGAGAACGTGAAAGTCGGCGCCTGGTTCAACGGTCGACCGGCCGTTATCCTCGACGTCCAGCGACAGCCTGGGAGCAACATCATCCAGACGGTTGACCGGATTCACGAGCTTCTGCCGCGGCTGCGTGCGGCCCTGCCGCCAGAAGTCCAGTTGACGATCCTGAGTGATCGCACGGAGACCATCCGCGCAAGCATCGCCGATGTCGAGTTCACGCTGCTGCTCACTGTCGGGCTTGTCGTGCTCGCGATTTTTCTGTTCCTTCGCCGCTTCTGGGCAACGGTTATCCCAAGCGTCGCCATCCCGCTTTCGATCATCGGTGCGTTCGGCGTCATGTATTTGGCGGGATTCGGCCTCGATAACCTCTCCCTCATGGCGCTCACCGTCGCGACCGGTTTCCTCGTCGACGACGCCATCGTTATGATCGAGAACATCGTGCGTCACATCGAGGCCGGAGAGGCGCCACTGGAAGCAGCTTATAAGGGCGCACGTCAGATTGGGTTCACCATCATCTCCCTGACGGTCTCGATTATTGCGGCGTTCATCCCGCTGTTGTTCATGCAGGGAATCGTCGGGCGACTGTTCCGGGAGTTCTCGCTGACACTGTCGGTCACCATCGTTGTGTCGGCTATCGTATCACTGACGCTCACCCCAATGATGTGCGGGCGCCTTTTGCGTAGAGAGCAGGAGCAGCGCAGCAACGCCTTCCTGCGTGTCTCTGAGCGGGCGTTCGCGACGAGTTTGGCGCTCTATGAACGGAGCCTCGCGTGGGTGATGCGGCAAAAGGCGGCGACGCTCGCGGTCGCATTGGCAACGCTGGTCGCTACCGTCGCGCTGTACTTGCTGGCCCCTAAGGGCTTTTTACCCATCCAGGACACAGGCGTAGTCGTTGCGACGACCG
>WNGI01012884.1_pt1 | contig 12344 bp, 10 predicted proteins | sample 5400621 | NCBI WGS metagenome assembly WNGI01 (sample SAMN13153374, study PRJNA577476) | soil metagenome | isolation source: 20 cm soil or saprolite under Garry oak tree replicate 1 | place: USA:California | collected 2016-06-15 | reverse complement strand
CACGCTGGATGACGCAATTGCCGCTGGCGCCGCGCATTTCGCAGGCGTTGCCGACGTCGCGGATCAGGCCGCGATCACCGCCGCAATCGCGGAAGCCGCGGCCCGGCAGCCGATCGATATTTTGGTCGCGAATGCCGGCATCGCGGAATCCGCGCCGTTCGCAAAATCCGATACCGCGCTGTTCCGCCGCATGATGGACGTCAACTTCATGGGCGTGGTTCATGCGATTCAAGCTGCATTGCCGTCGATGAAGGAGCGCCCTTATGGCCGCATTGTCGCGGTCGCGTCGACCGCGGGCCTCAAGGGTTATGCCTATGTCAGTGCCTATAGCGCTGCAAAGCACGCGGTCGTCGGCCTTGTGCGCTCGCTCGCGCTGGAGCTCGCGCATACACAAGTCACCGTGAACGCGGTGTGCCCGGGTTTCACCGACACGGCTCTCGTCGCTGGAAGCATCGACACCATCATGAAGAAGACCAGCCGCAGCCGCGAACAGGCGATAGCGGAACTCTCCAAGCACAATCCGCAAGGCCGCCTGGTGACCCCGGCCGAAGTCGCCGATACCGTGCTTTGGCTATGCGATGAAGGCGCGGGTGCGATCACCGGACAGGCCATCGCGGTCGCTGGCGGCGAGATTTGAGCGCCTCGAAATAGAAAACAATGGATGAAGGGAGATTCCATGGGTAAGCCGGCCAATCCCGTTACTGTACCGTTGGCAGAGTATTCGCCAGAGCACTTTCTGCTGTCGATGGCGGACGGCGTAGCGTCGGTGACACTGAATCGCCCGGAAAGAAAGAATCCGCTGACCTTCGAAAGTTATCGCGAACTCACGGATTTCTTCCGGGCCTGCGCGTTTGACGATGCGGTCAAAGCCGTGGTGGTCACGGGCGCCGGAGGCAATTTCTCGTCCGGCGGCGATGTATTCGAGATCATCGGCCCATTGGTCAAGATGGATACCAAAGGCCTCACTGCCTTCACCCGGATGACCGGCGATCTGGTCAAGGCGATGCGGGCCTGCCCGCAGCCGATTGTCGCGGCGGTCGAGGGCATCTGCGCAGGCGCGGGTGCAATTGTCGCGATGGCGTCCGACCTGCGGCTCGCCGCTATGGGGGCCAAGGTCGCATTCCTGTTCAACAAGGTTGGACTCGCTGGCTGCGACATGGGCGCCTGCGCGATCCTGCCGCGCATCATCGGCCAATCCCGCGCTTCGGAGTTGCTCTATACCGGCCGCTTCATGACCGCGGAGGAGGGCGTAAGTTGGGGCTTCTTCAGCCGGATCGTCGCGCCGGAGCAGGTGCTGTCGCAGGCGCAATCGCTTGCTCGCGAGATCGCCCAAGGCCCGACCTTCGCCAATACCATGACCAAGCGCATGCTGGCTATGGAATGGGCGATGTCGGTCGAGGAGGCGATCGAGGCGGAAGCAGTGGCGCAGGCTCTATGCATGACCACGGCCGATTTCGAGCGTGCTTTCGAGGCGTTTGCGAACAAGGCAAGACCGGTGTTTCAGGGCAACTGAGCGTTATTTCCGAAGGCGGTTAGGGGGACTTGCGCAAAAATGTTTTAGGTTTAAAATAATTCTCATGACCCGGTAGTCGGAGGCTGTCATGAAGATCGCGATCATCGGCGGTGGGCCGGCCGGGCTCTATGCCGCGATCCTGCTCAGGAAGCAGCGGCCCAACGCCGAAATCGGCGTCTATGAGCGCAACCGCGCCGACGATACGTTCGGGTTTGGCGTGGTGTTCTCCGATGCAACGTTGGACAATTTCGAGAAATACGATCCGCCGAGCTATCGCCGCATCACCCAGGAATTCGCCTATTGGGACGATATCGCCGTGCATTTCCGCGGCGCGGTGCATCGGGTCGGCGGTAACGGCTTCTGCGGCTGCTCGCGGCGCAAGCTGCTCTTGATCCTGCAGGAGCGGGCACGCGAGCTTGGCGTCGCCTTGCACTTCGAGACTGACATCGACGACGAGACCCGCTTCGCCGACGCGGACCTCATCATCCTGGCCGACGGCATCAACAGCCGCTTTCGCGAGAAGCATATTGATCACTTCGAGCCTGAGGTCGACGTCCGCGCCAACATGTTCGCCTGGATGGGCTCGACCCGGCCGCTCGACGCCTTCACCTTCATCTTTCAGGAGACCGAGTGGGGCCCTTTTATCGCGCATGCCTATCAATATGAAGCCGGGCGCTCGACCTGGATTTTCGAGACCGATCCGGAAACGTTCGCGCGCGCTGGGCTCGTCGGCCTCGACGAAAAGCAGTCAGCCGAACGCATGGCGAAGATTTTCGGCTGGTTTCTGGAAGGACATCCGCTCCTCACCAATCGCTCGATGTGGCGCAATTTTCCGATGATCCGCAGCAAGCGCTGGGTCAAGGACAACATGGTGCTATTGGGGGACGCCAAGGCGACCGCGCATTTCTCGATCGGTTCCGGCACCAAGCTTGCCATGGAAGACGCGATTGCGCTCGCCGATGCCATGCAAGACACGGCGACGATTGGCGCAGCGCTTGCGCAATATGAGCAGGGCCGACGCGAGGAGGTCGAAAAGACCCAGCATGCCGCCGACGTCTCGCTGGTCTGGTTCGAGCACGTCGACCGCTTCTGGGATTTCGACCCGGTCCAGTTTGCCTTCGGCGTGATGACGCGCGCGAAGGCGATCACCTACGACAATCTGACCCTGCGGGCGCCCGATTTCATCGCCGAGGTCGACAAGGCATTTGCGCGGCAGGTTCGCGCAAGGGGATTTGACGTCGACATTGAAAAACCGGCCGCGCCGATGTTCCAGCCGCTGCGGCTGCGCGAGATGGAAATTTCAAATCGCGCGGTGGTGTCGCCGATGTGCATGTACTCGGCGAAGGAAGGCGTACCGGGTGATTTTCACCTGGTGCACTATGGATCGCGCGCCATCGGCGGTGCCGGCTTGATCTTCACCGAGATGGCCTGCGTTGGTCGCGACGCGCGCATCACGCCGGGCTGTGCGGGCCTCTGGAATGACGAGCAGGAAACTGCCTGGCGCCGCATCGTCGATTTCGTCCACGCCAATTCGGCCGCGAAGTTCGCGCTCCAACTTGGTCACGCCGGCCGCAAAGGCGCGACCAAGCTGATGTGGGACGGCATGGACCGTCCGCTGGAGGAAGGCGGCTGGGACGTCGTGTCGGCTTCTCCGATCCCCTATTTCCCCGATAGCCAGGTGCCGCGCGAGATGGATCGTGCCGCGATGGAGGCGGTGAAGGCATCGTTTGTGGCCGCGGCCGAACGGGGCGAACGCTGCGGCTTCGACATGCTGGAACTGCATTGCGCCCACGGCTATCTGCTCGCGAGCTTCATTTCTCCGCTCACCAACAAGCGCACCGATGCTTACGGCGGCTCGCTCGAAAATCGCCTGCGCTTTCCACTGGAAGTCTTCGAGGCGATGCGCGCGGCATGGCCGGCGCGCAAGCCGGTGTCCGTGCGCATCTCCGCGACCGACTGGGCCGAAGGCGGTATCACCGGCGATGACGCCGTTCTGATCGCGCGGGCCTTTGCCGAGGCCGGTGTCGACATGATCGACGTGTCGACCGGCCAGACCGTGCGCGACGCGCAGCCAGTCTATGGCCGCATGTTCCAGACGCCGTTCTCCGATCAGGTCCGCAACGAGGCTCGCGTCGCCACCATGTGCGTCGGAAACATCACGACGGCCGACCAGGTCAATACCATCTTGGCCGCCGGCCGCGCTGACCTCGTGGCGCTTGGCCGCCCGCATCTGGTCGATCCCGCGTTCACGATGAAGGCCGCCGCCTGGTACGGTGCGGAAGGCGTGTTCTGCCCGCCGCAATATCTGCCTGGAAAAGACCAGATATTCCGCAACAGCGTGCGCGACCGGCAGGATTTCGAGGACCTCAAAATTAAGGCTAAGCCGAAGACCCGAGCCGAACTAAAGGCGGAGGCGACAAAGCCGCTTGCGGCGGAATGACCGCCCATGCGACGCTAACGGGCATTCAGCCAGCGTCTGGTCTCGAGTGGAGTTGAAGGCGATGAAGGCGATTGTCGTCGGCGGCGGTATCGGAGGCCTTACCACTGCGCTGATGTTGCGGGCCCGTGGCATCGATTGCGAAGTGTTCGAACAGGCCGACAGCATTCGCGAACTCGGGGTGGGCATCAACACGCTTCCGCATGCGATCCGCGAACTTGCGGGGATCGGCCTGTTGGATCGCCTTGATGACGTCGCGATCCGGACCGCCGAATTATTTTATTTGACGCGCCATGGGCAGCAGGTCTGGCACGAAAAGCGCGGGCTCGATGCCGGCCATGACGTCCCGCAGTTTTCCATTCACCGGGGGCGCCTGCAGGGCGTCATTCATCAGGCCGTGATCGAGCGGCTGGGCGCCGACGCCATCCGGACCGGCTGCCGGCTTGGCTCAGTCACCCAGGATGAGGGTGGGGTGACCGCCTATTTCTTCGACCGTGGCGGCGCACATGTGCACACGGTCCGCGGCGACATCCTGATCGGCGCGGACGGCATCCATTCCAAGGTCCGGCAAACATTGTTTCCCGAGGAAGGCCCGCCCTGCTGGAACGGGCTGATGCTGTGGCGCGGCGCGGCCGATTGGCCGGTCTTCCTGACCGGGCAGTCGATGATCATCGCGGGCGGCCTGAACGCCAAGGCGGTGGTCTATCCGATCGCCGAGGGTTCGAGCCCGGCAAGCCGCCTGACGAACTGGGCGGTGTTGGTCAGGGTCGGTGACGGCACCGCGCCGCCGGCGCGTCGGGAGGACTGGTCACGGCTCGGTAGACCGGAAGAGCTGATGCCCTATGTTTCCGGCTTCTCGATCCCGCAGGTTGACTTCGCGGCCCTGGTCCGCGCCACGCCGGAGTTTTGGGAATATCCTTGCTGCGACCGCGATCCGCTGCCCCATTGGTCGAGCGGCCGGGTGACGCTGCTTGGCGATGCCGCGCATCCGATGTATCCGGTCGGATCGAATGGCGCGTCTCAGGCCATTCTTGACGCACGGTGTCTCGCTGATGCGCTCGCACGCTCAGAGCATCCACGCCAGGGGCTTGCGGCCTATGAGCGGCAGCGTTTGCCGATGACGGCCGAAATCGTCGCGTCGAACCGCCGCGGCGGTCCGGAAGGCGTGATTGATGCGGTCGAGCAGCTCGCGCCGCAGGGCTTTACCGATATCGACAGCATCCTGAACTACGAAGCGCGCGAAGCCATTGTGCGCGGTTATGCCACGCGAGCCGGATTTGCCGCGCGCGTGGTCGCGCGGCAATCCTGATGCCGCGGGGACCCGCTATGCCGGTGGGGGCGGTAGGAAGTGGATGTTGTGCTCCGCCGCGAGCTTGACCACGTCGTCCGGGTTTTGCTGCTTCATGTTGTGAATGGCCCAGAACAGATCATAGAGCCGTCGGGTCGGGGACACCCAGAACAGCGTCTTCGCGTTTTGCTGTGACTTGTTGAAGATGCCGTGCGGCTTGCCCATCGGCAGGCGCACGGTGTCTCCGGGGGTCGCGAACTCGTCAGCGCCATCCAGCATGAATTCGAGCCGGCCCTCGAGGACGTAGAGATATTCGTCCTGATCGGGATGAATATGTGGCGGCACGAAGGTGCCGGGTGGGAACGTCGCATGCCACGAAAAGCTATGCTCGGTGCGATTCTTCGGCACATAGGTCTGGCCGAGAATGTTCCAGCTAATTCCCTGAATGCCTTCGTTGGCGCGCGTGATGCCGGCGACCTCGGTTTTCATATGGTGGTTTCCTTCCTCTTAAGTCTGCCGGATGCGCTTCTTCGTGCGAACCGGTACCCGCTTCGCTTGCAAATGCTCTGTTCACTTGCTCGGCGCGCAGTCCTTGGCGTAACGGTCGCCGTAATTCTCGAACACTTTTTGGACGATCTCAGTCTGGAATTTCCCATCCGGACGTTTCGCGACCTTGGTCAGATAAAAGTCCTGGATCGGGTAGCCGTTGCCGTTGAACTTGAAGCCGCCGCGTAGCGAGGTGAAGTCGGCCTTTTTCAGCGCCGTCGCGACTGCATCCTTGTCGCTGAGATCGCCTTTGACCGCCTTCACCGCGCTGTCGATCAGCATGGCTGTGTCATAGCCCTGCATGGCATAAGTGCCTGGCACGCCGCGATAGGCGGCCTCAAAGCTCGTGACGAATGTCTTGTTCTGGGGATTGTCGAGATTGGGCGCCCAGTTCGCACCGCCGAACATGCCGACCGCGGCATCCTGCTGCGCCGGCAGCGTCGATTCATCGACGGTGAAAGCCGACAGCACCGGAATGCTGTCGGCAAGGCCGGCCTGCCGGTACTGCTTGACCAGGTTCACGCCCATGCCGCCCGGCATGAAAGTGAACACCGCGTCCGGCTTGAGCGAAGCGATCTTAGAGAGTTCCGGCTGGAAGTCGAGCGTGCCCAGCGGCATGTAAGATTCTTCGACGATCTCGCCCTTGTAGTCGAGCTTGAATCCCGCAGCGGAATCCCGTCCCGCCTGATAATTTGGCACGAGGAGGTAGACGCGCTTGTAGCCGCGATCCTGGGCAACCTTGCCGAGGATTTCGTGGACCTGATCGTTCTGGTAGGAGGTCACATAGAAGAACGGGCTGCATTCCTTGCCGGCGTAGCTGGAGGGGCCGGCGTTCGGACTGATCAGAAAGGTTTTGGTGTCGATGACCGGCTTGTGAATCGCCAGCAAGATGTTGGAGAAGATCGGGCCGACCACGAAATCGACCTTGTCGCGCTCCAAGAGGCCCTTTACCTTGGTGACCGCCGCATCGGGCTTGAGCTCATCGTCGACCACGGTGACCTCGACATCCCTGCCGCTCATCTTGCCGCCGAGATCTTTCACCGCGAGCGCAAAACCATCGCGCGCCTGCTGGCCGAGCCCCGCGGCGGGCCCCGACAAGGTGACGATCACGCCGACCTTGATCTTGTCCTGCCCGAACGCCGGTTGGACTGCAACGCTTAGCAAAACCGCCAGTCCAGCCAACTTCCACTGCTGCTTCATGACAACTCCCCCTGGTCGGCGGCACAGGTGCAGCCGGAGCTGCGACCACCTTGTCCCCGATGACAAGCTTATTCCGACGAAGGCGGCCGCCGCAAGCAAAGTAGTCGCACGCCCGCGCCTCACGCGAGAGCAGCATGCAAGCCGCGCGCCATTTGCTTTAAGCCTAAAGAAATCTTACCACGCCGACGTCATTTTGACTTGCGGGTGGCTCCGAATTATTTGAAGGTCAAAACGATCGGCCGTGATCCGGCGCGCGGCGCGGCCGGATGGCTCCAGGCAGTTATGATTGCATCATGATCCTTGATTCCGAGACCAAGGCCGTCGAACTCCCGGAAGATCATGCCGATGAGCTTCGGCTCTGGCTGCGTCTGTTGACCTGCACGACGCTGATCGAGGGCGAGGTGCGTAGCCGGCTGCGCGCGCGCTTCGACGTCACGCTGCCGCGCTTCGACCTGATGGCGCAACTCGACAAGGCGCCTGACGGCATGACGCTGTCGGATGTCTCCAAGCGCATGATGGTGTCGAACGGCAATGTGACGGGGCTGGTCGAGCGTCTCGTCGAATCCGGCCATCTCGACCGGCGTACATCGGACTCCGACCGCCGTGTGCAGGTGATCCGCCTGACGAAGATCGGCCGCGCGGAGTTTCGCAAGATGGCGGCCGAGCACGAGACCTGGATCGCCGACATCTTTTCCGATCTGAGCCCGAAGGACCGGTGGCGGAGATCGACTACGAGGTCGAATACAATAATCGGGCGCGAGTTCCCGAGAACCCGGTGCTGATGGCAGGTTGGGCCCGGGATGCAGCGGCCTATCGCGAACAGCATGCCTCACGCGCGATGGCCTATGGGGCTGGCGCTCGCAACACGATCGATTTCTTTCCCGGCGACGATCAAGGGCCGATCGTCGTCTTCATTCATGGCGGTTACTGGCAGGCGCTGGACGGTTCCTCATTCAGCCACTGCGCGCGGGGGCTGAACGTCCATGGCGTCGGCGTCGCCATTCCGACCTACGATCTTTGCCCGCAAGTCACGGTTGACGCCATCATCCAGCAGATGCGCGCGGCGGCGCGGGAACTGGCGCGGCTCGGCCGTTCGCTTGTGATCAGCGGCCATTCCGCCGGGGGCCATCTCGCCGCCTGCATGCTGGCAACGGACTGGCCGGCTTATGACGCTTCGCTGCCCAAGGACCTCGTCATCGCGGCCTACGGCATTTCCGGCCTGTTCGACCTGGTGCCGCTGGTCGGGACCTCGATCAACAAGGCGTTGCGCCTCGATGAGACGGCGGCAAGGGTCGCGAGCCCTTTGCTCTGGAAAGCGCCTGCGGGTGGAAGTCTCGACGCGGTGGTCGGCGGCAACGAAAGCGCGGAATATTTTCGTCAGAGCCGAACCATGGTCGAGCGTTGGGGCGCGGCCGGCGTGCCCACCCGGTTCGGCGTCGTTTCCGATGCCAACCATTTCACTGCGATTGCGCCGCTCGCCGATCCCACTTCGCCGATGGTCCAGCGATTGAAGGAACTAGCAGGGCGCTGAAAGCTTCGGCAGCCCAAACAAAGCGCTGAATTGCCCAGATTTGAGCTATTGCACCTAATTATTTTAAGTATAAAATGTTTAGGAGTAAAGCGCTGCCGGGCGTCCGCGAATTGGTCTCAAGCCTTTCATGAGGGAAAGCGAGGGGCGATGGAAATGTCAGGTAGAACCGAAAACCTTGGCCCATCGGGTCACGTCGATGATTTTGCACGGCGAAATCTTCCGCCGGCTAGCCTGTGGCCGGAATTGCGGCTGGATCGGCCGGAGTTTCAATATCCCGAATATCTCAACGCCGGGGTCGAACTGACCGACCGGATCGTCGCGCAGGGGCTCGGCGATCGCATCGCGCTGATCGGCAACGGTCGCCAGCGGACCTACAAGGAACTGGCGGATTGGTCGAACCGCCTCGCGCATGCCCTGGTGGAGAACTACGGCGTCAAGCCCGGCAACCGGGTGCTGATCCGCTCGGGCAACAATCCGGCGCTGGTCGCCGCATGGCTTGCGGCCACGAAAGCGGGCGCCGTCGTCGTCAACACCATGCCGATGCTTCGTGCCGGCGAATTGACTAAGATCATCGACAAGGCGGAGATCGCGCTGGCGCTGACCGACAGCCGCATCGCAGACGAACTGGTCGCGTGCGCAAAGACCAGCCGCTTTCTCAAGCAGGTGGTGAATTTCGACGGCACCTCGAACCATGATGCCGAACTCGATCGGGTGGCGCTGAACAAGCCGGTGCGGTTCGAGGCAGTGAAAACCGGCCGCGACGATGTCGCTTTGCTAGGCTTTACGTCGGGCACGACTGGCGAACCAAAGGCAACGATGCATTTTCATCGCGATCTCCTGATGATCGCGGATGGTTATGCCAGCGAAGTCCTCAAGGTCACTCCGGACGATGTGTTCGTGGGATCGCCGCCGCTTGCCTTCACGTTTGGGCTCGGCGGTCTTGCGATCTTTCCATTACGGTTCGGCGCGACTGCTACACTCCTGGAGAATGCGGCGCCCAGCGAGATGGTCAAGATCATCGAAACCCACAAGGCCACGATCTGCTTCACTTCGCCGACGGCCTACCGGGCGATGATAGCCGCGATGGACAAGGGCGCCGATCTGTCGTCGCTGCGTCTTGCGGTTTCGGCCGGCGAGACCTTGCCGGCGCCGGTTTTCGAAAGCTGGACCCGCAAGACGGGCAAGCCGATCCTCGACGGGATCGGCAGCACGGAGATGCTGCATATCTTCATCACCAATCGGGTCGGCGACGCCGTCGCCGGAACGACGGGGCACCCGGTGACCGGTTATGAGGCCAAGATCGTCGACGCTGACATGAACGAACTGCCGCCGGGCACTGTCGGCAAGCTCGCGGTTCGCGGACCGACCGGATGCCGCTATCTTACGGACGCGCGGCAGTCGAACTATGTGCGGGACGGCTGGAATCTGACGGGCGACGCATTCGTTCGCGACGAGAACGGCCGCTTCTCGTTCGTCGCCCGCGCCGACGACATGATCATTTCCTCCGGTTACAACATCGCCGGTCCCGAGGTCGAAGTGGCCTTGCTGTCCCACCCGGCGGTCGCCGAATGCGGCGTCGTCGGCGCTCCCGATGAGGCGCGCGGCATGATCGTCAAGGCCTATGTGGTGCTCGCTGCGGGTGTAACCGCCGACGACGCGCTAGCCACAGCCTTGCAGGATCACGTCAAGCGCGAGATCGCGCCTTACAAATATCCGCGTGCGATCGACTTCGTTGCGCAACTGCCGAAGACGGAGACCGGCAAGCTACAGCGGTTTGCCCTACGGCAGATGGCGCAAGCTGGTGCGGCTTCGGCCGACATGGCCGCGGAATGAATGCCTGACAATGGAGACTTGTTCGTGAGCACGCCAAAAGGGCCCACGCTTGCGGTGCTGCCCGGTTCAAAGGACGAAACCTCGGGAGCCGCACAGATTCTGCAGCCGAGCGGCTGGCCCGCGCCGAAAGGCTACGCCAACGGCATGGCCGCCGACGGCCGCATCGTGGTGACGGGCGGCGTGATCGGTTGGAATGGCGAGGGGCATCTGGCAGAAGGTTTTGTCGCGCAAGTCCGTCAGACGCTTCGCAATATCTCGGCCATCCTCGCCGAAGGCGATGCGCGGCCGGAACACCTCGTGCGGCTGACCTGGTATGTCGTCGATATGGATGAATATCTGGCGAGCCTGAGAGAGCTCGGCCAGATCTATCGAGAGACATTCGGCGCGCACTATCCTGCGATGGCGCTGGTGCAGGTCGTGCGTCTCGTCGAAAAAGCGGCGCGGGTCGAGATCGAGGCGACTGCGGTGGTGCCGCGTTAGAGCATGATCCGGAAAAGTGGGTACCGGTTTTCCGAAAAGATCATGCTCAAACAAAAAGATAGAGCGAGATGACGATTCGAAGAAAAGTCATCACGCTCTAAGCGGTACCGTCGGCTGCCCCTTAATTCCGATACGAGCTATCGACGCGATCCAGCTTGCGCAGCAGCGCCGGCCAGGCGAGATCGCCATTGCGGTTCGGCTTGTTTGCGCGCGGCCTCACCTTGTCAAAGGTCTTTTCCAGGATGTCGCTGGAGGGGATCGTCAGCTTGGTGTTGCAGGATAGCGCCATCACATGGACCTCGCAGGCGCGCTCCAAACGAAACAGCGCGTTGAACGCCGCTGGGATGGTGCGTCCGACCACCAGGAGGCCGTGGTTGCGCAGGATCATCGCCTCGTGATCGCCAAGGTCGGCGACCAGCCGCTCGCGCTCGCCGACGTCGTCGGCAATGCCTTCAAAATCATGATAGGCGATGTGGACGAACCGCATCGAGGTCTGCGCCAGCGGCAACAGCCCGCATTCCATGGCCGAAACGGCCATGCCAGCCGGCGTGTGGGTGTGCGCCACGCAGTCGACATCATGCTTGGCCATGTGAATGGCGCTATGGATGACGAAGCCCGCGGCGTTGACGCCATAGTCCGAGGCGTTGAAGACGGTGTTGCCGTCGTGATCGACCTTGATCAGGCTGGACGCGTCGATCTCTTCATAGAGCATCCCGTAAGGGTTGATCAGGAAGTTATGGGGCTCTCCCGGAACGCGGCACGAGATGTGGTTGGCGATCATTTCGGTCATGCCGTACATCGCGGTCAGCCGGTAGCAGGCGGCGAGATCGACGCGCGCTTGCCACTCCTCGGCACTGACCTGTTCGCGGACCGATTTGACGATCTTGATCGCAGGAGCATTGACGGGCGGGTTCATGGTGTTTCTCCGTTGAAACGGGCTTCTTTTGTGGCCTCTGTCGCAGCCTGAGCGGCAGGAATTCAGGATACCTGCAACAGCGGTTGCATCGCAAGGCATAGGTAATGGGACGCTCCCCAGCTTTGTTGCACGGCAAAACCCTGCGTCGCAAATCCTTCATGTGCGGCCTATACTTGGTGCCCTCATCGCAGCCTTCCCCCCGAAAGCCGGAGCTTGTTTCATGAGGACCGTCCGTTTTGCCCTGATTTTGCTTGCGCTGTGCGTCCTGGCGCCAGTCCTGGCACCCTGGCAATCCGCCAAAGCGGCCGACGTCATCTGCTACAATTGCCCGCCGGAATGGGCGGACTGGGCCTCGATGCTTAAGGCCGTCAAGGCCGACCTCCACTACGATATTCCGCACGACAACAAGAATTCCGGCCAGGCCCTGGCGCAGATCCTGGCCGAGAAGAGCAATCCGGTCGGCGATATCGGCTATTTCGGCGTCACCTTCGGCATGAAGGCGAAGACCCAGGACGCGCTTGAGCCCTATAAGCCGGCCAATTGGGACCAGGTCCCCGCCGGCCTGAAGGACCCCGACGGCTACTGGACGACGATTCATTC
>WNGI01004606.1_pt1 | contig 12344 bp, 12 predicted proteins | sample 5400621 | NCBI WGS metagenome assembly WNGI01 (sample SAMN13153374, study PRJNA577476) | soil metagenome | isolation source: 20 cm soil or saprolite under Garry oak tree replicate 1 | place: USA:California | collected 2016-06-15 | reverse complement strand
GCAATTTGTGCCATCGCGTCGGCTTCGCGCGTCAGGAAAAACGGGAATGCCGATTCCGGCCAGATCAAGATATTGGCGTCGCGCACGCCGGTGGATTGCGGACCGGACGCGCGATCGGATAGCGCGAGATACTTTTGCATCACCTCCGCCTTGGCGGCGTAGTTGAATCTGACGTCCTGCTGCAGGTTGGGCTGCATGATCCGCAGCTTGACGTTTGCCACCATCGCCGTCGGCTGCAGCGCCAGGCGCACGGCGCCGAAAATGCCCATGGCGGCAAGTAGCAGCAGGGCCATCGCCGGCGCGATCCACGGTCTTTGTCCGCGCGAACTTCCGTCGATCAACATGGCCGGGCTGGCGAAGATCGCGACGCTGAGAAAAGTCAGGCCCCACAGGCCGATCAGCGATGCCGCCTGCGCCAGCGCCAGCGGTTCGGTCAGGGCGTAGCCGAACGCATTCCAGGGAAAGCCGGTGAGCACATGACCGCGCAGCCATTCGCTCAATGTCAGGCTGGCGGCCAGCGCGATGATTCGCGAGGCATCCCTGGTCCAGATCAGGCGCGCCATCGCAAAGCCGAGCGCCATGAACAGCGCGAGATAGGCAGGAAGGCCAAGGACGGCGAATGGCATCAGCCAGGCGAAGGTAGGAGCATCGACCAGGAACGCGTACCCAATCCAGTAAAGGCCCGGCACGAAATAACCGAGGCCGAACCACCACCCGGCCATCGCTGCCGCCGGCACGCCGCGCAGCCGTCCGGCGGCCGCGCCGTCGATCAGCCAGACCATGACCGGAAAAGTGGCGAACAGCACCGGCCACGCACTGAATGGCGCCATCGCGAGCGCCGACAGCGCGCCGGCGACCAGCGCAATGGCGGCGCGCTTCCATCCCCATGACAGGATGATCGCCAGACCAACGGTGCGGAGTGGGTTGGCGGTCTTCACTGCGAGCCGGCTCCGTCGCCGGGCGGCGGGCTCGCATTGTCGTTGGCCTGGGGCTGAGCTGGATCCGGCGCGGCCTCGCGGCGGCGGGTTTCGCGCGGCGCGCGCGCTACCGGGCGTTCCTTCCGCGTGGCGATACGCAGGCGCTTGACGCGCCTTGGATCGGCATCGAGCACCTCGATCTCGAAATTGCCCGGGCCCGAGATGACTTCGCCGCGTACCGGCAGGCGGCCGACATGCGTGACGAGATAGCCGCCAAGGGTTTCGACTTCCTCTCCGGCTTCGCCGGTAACGAAATCCTCGCCGATCACGGAGCGGACGTCGTCGAGGCTGGCGCGCGCGTCGGCGATGAAGGAATTGTCCGCCTGCCGCACGATCGCCGGCGGCTCGTCGCTGTCGTGCTCGTCGTCGATCTCGCCGACGATCTGTTCGACGATGTCCTCGATCGACACCAGCCCATCGGTTCCGCCGTACTCATCCACCACCAGCGCGAGATGGATGCGCGAGGCCTGCATCTGCGCCAACAGATCGATCGCCCGCATCGACGGCGGCACAAAAAGCAGTTTTCGGATGATGTTCGCGTCGATCAACGGCAGCGCGAGATCGACCGCGCGCAGATCAAGACCGGCCGGCGGAGGCTTTTTCCGCTTTGTCTTGCCGGTATCCGGCGCGCGCGCCTTCGCGGTCATGAACGCCAGCAAGTCCCGGATGTGAACGATGCCCTCGGGATCGTCGAGGGTCTCGTTGTAAACCACCAGGCGCGAATGTGCCGCGCTTTCGAACAGGCTCATCAGCTCGCCAAGAGGAATGTCGCGCTTGACTGCGACAATGTCGGCGCGATGGATCATCACGTCGGCGATGCGCCGCTCATGCAGGCCCAGAATATTGCGCAGCATGGTGCGCTCGATGGCGGAAAAGCCGACTTCGTCCGGCGTCGAGGCATCGAGCACGACTTGCAGGTCGTCGCGGACCGATCCCGGCTTCCATCCGAACAAGGTGCGGATCGCGCGGATCAGCCAGTTGTCGGCGGCAGGACGCAGTACTTCGCCCTCCTGTACAACCGCCGGCAGGTTGCGCATATTGCGTGGATTGTCGTGGGTCGGCTCCGAATCCGCCATCTCAGTCCGTCCGTTCCCGATCCGCATACGGATCCGGAATTCCAAGCTGTGCCAGGATCTCCTGCTCGAGCGATTCCATCGCTTCGGCGTCGGCGTCTTTTTCGTGGTCGTAACCGATCAAGTGCAGGAAGCCATGAACCGCCAGATGGCTGAGGTGGTGATCGAACGGCTTCTGCTCGTCATCCGCCTCCTTGCGCGTCGTTTCATAGGCGATAGCGATATCGCCGAGCATGCGCGGCGCGTCGCCGGGTTGGCTCGGGCGGGTCGGCTGCAGAGCCGGAAACGACAGCACGTTGGTCGGCTTGTCGATGCCGCGCCAGTTGCTGTTCAGCGTGCGAATTCCCGCGTCGTCGGTCAGCATGACCGCGAGTTCGGCCTCGCCGATATCGGTATCGGCGATCTCGGCCGCCGCCGCGATGGCGCGTTGAATGACGGCTTCGGCATCGGGCTCGGCTTGCCAGCAGTCGGCGACCACGAGGACCTCGGATATGGGAAGGGCAAAGGGCGCCATTGGTCCGGAATTTCTGTTGCGGCTGGAAAACGTTCCCAGCGCGCGTTCGGCGGCAGATCTGCGCATCAAGGCTTGGTGGTTGCCGGCCGCTGCGGCAATCCTTCGTACGCGGCGACGATACGTGCCACCAGTTCATGGCGAATCACGTCTTCGGCCGTGAATTTCACCTGGGCAATGCCCTCAACGCCGTTGAGCAGTTTTGCCGCTTCCGCGAGACCCGAGGTCTGGCCATTCGGCAGATCGACCTGGGAGGGGTCGCCGGTGATGATCATGCGGCTGTTCTCGCCAAGCCGCGTCAGAAACATCTTCATCTGCATCGAAGTGCTGTTCTGCGCTTCGTCCAGGATGATGGCGGCGTTGGTCAGCGTGCGGCCGCGCATGAAGGCGAGCGGCGCGATCTCGATTTCGCCGGCCTGTAGCGCGCGCTCGACGATCCGCGAATCCATCAGGTCGTACAATGCATCGTAGATCGGCCGCAGATAGGGGTCGACCTTCTCGCGCAAATCGCCGGGCAGGAAGCCGAGCCGTTCGCCGGCCTCGACCGCCGGCCGCGACAGGATGATGCGATCGACTTCCTTGCGTTCGAACAATTGCGCGGCGTGCGCCACCGCGAGCCAGGTCTTGCCGGTTCCGGCGGGGCCGATGCCGAACACCAGTTCGTGGCGTTTCAGCGCGCGAATGTAGGAGTCCTGGGCCGCGGTGCGCGCCCGCACCGGCCGCTTGCGCAAATTGATGGTCTCGAACGAATTCTTGGCCGTCTTGGCGTCGAATTCGAACAGCGAGCCCTGCGCGATCACCGCGCGAATCGCGCCTTCGACGTCGCCCTGGGCCAGATCGTGGCCCTGCGTCGCCTGGGCATACAGCGCCTCCAGCACGCGGCGCGCGGCGTCGCAGCCGTCGCGCGATCCCGCGATGGTGATGTGATTGCCGCGCGAATCGACCACCACGCCGAGCCGGCGCTCGATCAGCGCCAGATTTTGTCCATAGGGTCCGACCAGGGCCGAGGCCGCGCGATTGTCGTCGAAGTCGATCACGACTTGCGTTTCGGGCGGGATTTGCAGGTCGCGGTCAAGTTTGCGGCTGGGAGCGAGCGAAGGCGAATCCGATGCGCTTTTTGGCAAGGGTTCAGGCTCCCGTTATCATTTGAGAAGAATCGGTCATGTGGGCAGGACGCGGCGACGCGAGTTCGCCGAGCAGGCTGTAGCGCTCGAGGCTTTCGATGGTCACGGGCAAGACCTGTCCGATGATGTCGGGCGAGGCCGTCACATGCGCCGGCTGCAGGTAGGCGGTGCGGCCAACGATCTGACCGGGATTGCGGGCCGCGCGCTCGAACAGCACATCGACGGTGTTGCCAATCGCAGCCTGATTGAAGGCCGACTGCTGGCTGTCGATCAATTCCTGAAGCCGCACCAATCGCTCGTCCATCTCAGCCGCTGACACCGTCTCCCACATGTCCGCCGCCGGCGTTCCGGGCCGTGGCGAATATTTGAACGAATAAGCGCCAGCGTATCCGATTTGTGTGACCAGGGCGAGGGTGTCCAGGAAATCTTCCTCGGTCTCGCCCGGGAAACCCACGATAAAATCCGATGAAAATGCAATACCTTGCCGTGCCGCACGGAGCCGGTCGATAACCTTGCGGTAATCATCCACGGTATGTTTACGGTTCATCGCCGCGAGAATCCGGTCTGACCCGGATTGCACGGGAAGGTGGACGAATGGCATCAGCGCGGCGAGATCGCGATGGGCTTCGATCAGCGTCTCGTCGACATCGCGGGGATGGCTGGTCGAGTAGCGCAAGCGAACGATGCCCGGAATTTCCGCGAGGCGCTGCAGCAAGTTGCCGAGCGACCAGGTCCGGCCGTCCGGTCCCTCACCGTGATAGGCATTGACGTTCTGGCCGATCAAGGTGATTTCGCGCACGCCATTGTCGGCGAGCCTGCGCACATCGTCGACGATTTTCGCGACCGGGCGCGACACTTCGGCGCCGCGCGTATAGGGCACCACGCAGAACGTACAGAATTTATCGCAGCCCTCCTGCACGGTGACAAAGGAGGAGATGCCGCGCGCGCGGATTGCATCCGCCTTTGGCGGCGCCAAGAATCCAAACTTGTCGTCGACCGGAAATTCGGTTTCCAAGGCGCGGCCGTGGCGCTTCGCGCGCGCCAGCAGTTGCGGCAGATGATGGTAGCTTTGCGGGCCCACCACGACATCGACCACCGGCGCGCGGCGGATGATCTCGGGACCTTCGGCCTGCGCGACGCAGCCGGCCACCGCGATGCTCATGTGGCGGCCATTGCGCGCGGCTTCGTCCTTGGCGACGCGTAGCCGCCCCAGTTCCGAGTAAACCTTCTCGGAAGCCTTTTCCCGGATGTGGCAGGTGTTGAGAATCACCAGGTCCGCGTCATCCACATCGGCGGTCTCGATAAAGCCTTCCGGCGCCAGCGTGTCCACCATGCGTTGCGCATCGTAGACGTTCATCTGACAACCGTACGACTTGATATGCAGCTTGCGCGGCGGGTTCATGGAGCGTGAATGCTGGGCTGAAATGGCGCCAATGCGGCTTGCGGCTTAAATATAGGCTAACGCATAGGAAATCCAGCGAGGCGGCCCTGTTTTTGGCCGATTTGCGCGACCAAATCCGGCAATTGCCGCATATCGTCAAATGTCGCGACGACGCCGGCGGCGCGCAGCGTATCGGCATAGCCCGGACGGCAATGGCTGCCGCCGTGAAAGCCGAGGACGGTCATCCCCGCAGCGAGCCCGCCAGTGATGCCGGGGAGGCTGTCCTCGATCACGACGCATCGCGCGGGCGCGCTCTGCATCTGCTCGGCTGCGAACAAGAACAGATCCGGTGCGGGCTTGCCGCGTTCGACCTGTGAGGCTGAGAAGATGTGAGGCGCGAACAAGTCATAAAGGCCGGCGCAGTCAAGGCCATGGTGAATTTTCTCTGGCGTGCCGCTCGATGCCACGCATTTCTTCAAGTCGATCGCGGCGACCGCCTCACCGACGAAGGGAATGGTCTGCAGATCTTCCGCGTAGCATTGCAGCGCCGCCTGGTTCATCTGCGTTTCAAAGTCGCCGGGGAGACTGAGGCCGAGCTCGGTTTCGATCATCATTCGCGCTGCGCGATCCGACACGCCGAGAAAGCGCTCGAGTACCTGATCCGCGGTGATCGGGTAGCCGTGGCGTGTCAAGGTTTCCGCGTGCGCGCGGCACGAAATCACTTCGCCGTCGACTAGCACGCCATCGCAATCGAAGATGACGAGGTCGACTTGCGCGCTCAAGATTTCACGGCTCAGGATTTGTCGTCGTTCAGCGGGACGCAATACAATTCCAGCCGGTGATCGACCAGCTTGAATCCGAGCTTGCGGGCGATTTCCGCCTGCAACTTCTCGATCTCCTCGGAGGTGAATTCGATCACCTTGCCGTCGCGCAGATTGATCAGGTGGTCGTGATGACTGTCGCGCATCTGTTCATAGCGGGCGCGGCCCTCGCGAAAGTCGTGCCGCTCGATGATGCCGGCATCCTCGAACAGCTTGACGGTGCGATACACCGTCGAGATCGAAATCTTGTCGTCGACCGCGACGCAGCGGCGATACAGTTCCTCGACGTCAGGATGGTCCGCGGCTTCCGCCAGCACGCGTGCGATGACGCGGCGCTGCTCGGTCATGCGCATGCCGGTGGCAGCACAACGCGATTCGATGCCGGTGGCCTTGAGCGCGGACGTGGATTTCAATGCGGTCATGATTTTGCCTTGGGGCAGCGCACGATCCGCCAAAGTGTACGCGATTTGGCGGCATGGGGCATGCGATTTCTATATAATAATTCAGAGCAAGATCGGGCGCAAAACCAATTCCGCCGTTAGGGATCCCGTCTACGGCTGTTCTGCCACCGCGCAGTGGTTACGACAAGTCGCGGCGCATGATCAAGGCGTTCAATTGTTCCCCGCCCGGCTGCTGGTAATAGCGTTCGCGCACCCCGGTAATGGCAAATCCCACCCGTTCATAGAGCCGTCGTGCCGGCTGATTATTTTCCTCGACCTCCAGGAACACGGTGCGGACGCCGCGGCCGGCGAGATGGCCGAGATGCGTCAGCACCAGATTGCGCGACAGCCCCCGTCCACGATGGCCCGCCGCAATCGCGATCGACAATATTTCGGCCTCATCGGCCGCCATGCGCGATATCGCGAAGCCGATGATCTTGCGCCCTATTCTCAGGCGATGAACCAGCGTGTTGCGCTGGGTCAGCATCCCCTCGAATTCGCCTTCGCCCCAGCCACGGTGAAACGATGCGCCGTGAAGCTCCGCCAGCGCGGGTGAATCGCGCAATGTCGCAGGCTCGATCACCGCCGCTCCGCCGCGGTTGAGATCGGACAGCCATCGCCTGACGAGCTTGATCATGATGATTGAAGCTGCGAAGCCTTCTGCAGCAGATCCTTTGGAAGTTTGGCATCGGGTGCGCGCAGATAATAGGGGCGGGCCGGCGCGGTCTCCGGAGCGACCGCGGCTCCGAGCCACGCCACCCAGGCGATATCAGGCGCCGGCTGCGCGTCGACCTCGAAAGGTGGCGGGCTATCCGCCGGCCAGCGGTCGGCAAGAATCCCGGCGGCGTTACCGACCAGGTGCGGCGCACCGAATCGCGAGGCGCCGAGCGCCTCTGCGATCGGTGCGACGCGCGGCTCGATCAGCGCACTGCCATCGCCGCCAACCACCTGAAAGTAAACCTGGTCGTGCCGCGCATCGATCGCGGAGATGACGGGTTGTTGGCGGTTCTGGCTGACGACGGGCGCGGTGTACGCCGTCAGCGTGGTAAGCCCGACCGCCGGCTTGTTGGCGGCGAGCGCGATGCCGCGCGCGGCGGAAAGCCCGACGCGCAGCCCGGTGAAGCTGCCGGGACCGGTGGTCACTGCGATGCGATCGAGATCCGCGAAGGCGATGCCGGCTTGCTTGATGACGCGTGCGAGCAGCGGCATCAGGGCTTCGGCATGGCCGCGCTTCATCGGTTCGGACTCATGCGCGATCAACCTGGCGGCGTTGGTGTCGAGCACTGCGGCAGAGCAGGCATCGAGCGCGGTGTCGATGGCGAGGATGAGCATGATTCTTTCTACTACGACTTTGCTGCAAAAATTCGCGTGCAAACTACGTGCTAACCAGAAGATGCCGCAAACGCTGTTTTACGCGTCGATACGCAACGTCATCGCGTCTCGCAGCTGTGCCTGTTACGTCCTTTCGCATTTGACGTATCAATAAGCAATACGAAAACCGCTGCAGCGCAGGCATAACTTTCATCGCTGTCGCAATGTTCAGTTGATTGAAAGTCTGCTTCATGCAGAGCCGCGTCATTTAATCGATTCCCTGCAAAGCAATGCAAAGCAGGAGACCCCAGCGTGGAGGATGCCGGCAAGATGGCGGCCATTGGCCCTACGCAGGCGGTGACCGAATTCAATCGGCGGTACGCTCATCACCGCCAACGGTTTCCGGTTCGCTCCTGGCTACTCGCTCGCCGAAATCGACGGTAAGCACCCCAAGACGGCAAGCACCCCAGCATGTTCGCGGCGCCTGCCGAACGTCAAAGCGATGCGTATCGTGCTTTCTGGGCCGGCCTTAACCGCGGCGAATTCCAGTCGGGCGGGCACAGGCGAACGCCTGATCCACCGTTCGATGTCCGGTGTCTTGATCTCAGGTCTTGATCTCACTAGGCGAGCACGGCGCGAAGCGCGCCTTTGCCTCACCTTGGTCTCGACGTCACACCGGCCGGACTTCGAGCACGTCGGGCACGAAATGCTTCAGCAGATTCTGGATGCCGTGCTGCAGCGTCGCGGTGGATGACGGGCAGCCCGCGCACGAGCCCTTCATGTTGAGATAGACGATACCGTCCCTGAATCCGCGGAAGGTGATGTCGCCGCCGTCATTGGCTACCGCCGGACGTACCCGGGTTTCGATCAGGTCCTTGATGGTCGCGACCGTCTCGGCATCTTCATCGCGATAGAACTCGTCTTGCTCGTCGGCGGCCTCGTCGCTTCCCGCGCTGCCGTCGGCCAGCAGCGGCGCGCCCGACATATAGTGTTCCATGATGGCGCCGAGGATCGCCGGCTTGAGATGCTGCCAGTCGCTGTCGTCCTTGGTCACCGTGACGAAGTCGGAGCCGTAGAAAACGCCGGTGACACCGGGCACGCCGAACAGCTTTTCGGCGAGCGGCGAGCGCGCCGCGTCCTCGCGGTTGGCGAATTCCATGGTGCCGCCGTCCAGCACCGTGCGGCCGGGAATGAATTTCAGGGTGGCGGGATTGGGGGTGGCTTCGGTCTGAATGAACATTTGCTCTCTCCGGCGTCGCCGGTTCAAGGCCGGCGCGTGGGTGGTTCCTTAGCAGATGGCGACGGTAAACGCACGATCAAGAGGCGCAGGGCAGCCGTTCGCCAGGTACATCAAGGGCCTAGGACAGTGCGTCGATATCCTCGTCGCTCAAATCGCCCGGTACGATGGTGACGGGTATCGGGAACGAGCCGGCCACGCCGGCCATCATGGTGATGATCGGGCCTGGGCCTTCCGGACCGGGGTTGGCGGCCAGCACCAGCATCGCGATGTCGACGTCCTTGTCGATGACGTCGAGCAACTGCTCGGTCGGGTCGCCCTCTCGAATCACCCGCTCAGGCGTGATCGCGGCGATGCCATTGGCGCGGCCGGCGGCCCGATCGAGCGCGGCATTGGCGTCCTCCTGCGCTTCGGCGCGCATGATATCGGCGACCCCCAGCCATTGCTGATTCTGGTCTTCGGTCTCGATGATTCGCAGCATCACCACGCCGCCGCCGACCCTGATCGCCCAGCGGCTGGCGTAGTAGACCGCGCGGTCCCATTCCGCGGTGTCGTCAACGATGACAAGACATTTTGGCTTGTGACCCGTCTCATAGCTTCGTCGCTGGGTGGTCATGCAGGTCCCGGATGCTGCGCCAAGCTGGCCGCATGCTGCCACGGCGCGGCCATCCTCGACAAGCCGCCTCACTGGGTAGCTGTGCACCGCGTCAATTATGGCAAACGCAGGGAACTAGCGTTTGCGGACGAATCCGACAATGTCTTTCGCCGCGGTCATGGTCTCAGCGGCGATGGCGCGGGCACGGTCGGCGCCATCGACCAGGATCGCATCGACATGGCCGGGGTCCGCGACCAGCCGCTTCATCTCGGAGGCGATCGGCGCCAGCTTGGCGACGCAGAGTTCCACCAGGGAGTTCTTGAAATTGGAAAACTGCCCGCCGCCGAATTCTCCCAATACCTCCGCTTTGCTGCGGCCAGCCAGCGCCGAATAGATCCCGACCAGATTGTCGGCCTCGGGGCGGGTCTCGAGACCCTTTTCCTCCGACGGCAGCGGCTCCGGATCGGTCTTCGCCTTGCGGATCTTCTGCGCGATGGTGTCGGCGTCGTCGGTAAGATTGATCCGCGAATTATCCGACGCATCCGACTTCGACATCTTCTTGGTGCCGTCGCGCAGCGACATCACCCGCGTCGCGGGCCCCGTGATCAAGGGCTCCGGCAGCGGAAAGAACAATCCGTCATCGAAGCCATGGCTGCGGATCGAGTCGCCGAAATCATTGTTGAATTTTTGCGCGATGTCGCGGGACAGTTCGAGGTGCTGCTTCTGGTCTTCGCCGACCGGCACGTGGGTAGCGCGATACAGCAGAATGTCGGCCGCCATCAGCACCGGATAGTCGTAAAGACCGACCGACGCGTTTTCGCGATCCTTGCCGGCCTTTTCCTTGAACTGTGTCATGCGGTTGAGCCAGCCGACCCGCGCCACGCAATTGAAGATCCACGCCAGTTCCGCGTGTCCTGACACCTGGCTCTGGTTGAAGACGATGTGCTTCTTCGGGTCGATGCCGCTGGCGATAAAGGCCGCCGTGACTTCGCGGGTGTTGCGCGCGAGCTCGGCCGGGCCGCCCCACACTTCCACCGGCTGGGTCAGCGCGTGCATGTCGACCACGCAATAGAGGCAGTTGTGGGTCTCCTGCAGCTTCACGAAATTGACGATCGCGCCGAGGTAATTGCCGAGATGCAGATTACCCGTCGGCTGCACGCCTGAAAAAACCCGCTCCACCATCGCCATCGTCAGCTTTCCGGATTGCCTGTTTCGCGTAGCGCCGTCGTTTGCCACGCGGGCATTAGTCGCGCAAGTCGCGAACCGGGTTTTGTCCGGCCATCAGAATGGCCTGGCGCCAGTTAACCACGCCCAATCGCGCCAGCAGCAGGCCGTAAATCGCGATCCCGCCGGCCATCACCAGGCCGAGCAGAACCGCCTGCGCGAGGCCGTGGGTGCCGGTGGCGAGCGCCGGCACGAACCTCGCCGTCAGCCACAACGCGCCACCCATTGCCAGCGCCGATGCCACGATCCGCGGCAACCGCCGACGCGCCGCGGCATCGATCGAAAATCCGAATGTGGCAGCACCGCGCCGGATCAACGCCAGCGCATTGCTCCATGCGCCCAATGCGATGCTGGCGGCGATCCCGCCGATGCCGGATATCTGCCCGAGGACCACAGCCAGCACGATCGCCACCGCAAATCCCTTTAGGGTCGCCAACAGCGGCGTGACCGTATCGCCGCGCGCGAAGAAAGCCGGCGACAATGCCTTGATCAGCACATGGGCGGGCAGGCCGAGCGCCAACCACATCAGCGCATGCGCGGTCGCCACGGTGTCGGCCGCGGTGAACGCGCCGTGTTCGAACAGCATCCGCACGATCGGTTCGCTCAGCGCGATCAGTCCCAGCGTCGCCGGCAACGCCAGTCCGACGGCAAGTTCGAGGCCGCGCGATTCGGCCGATATCATCGAAGCGTGATCCTCGTCACGCAGCGCGCGCGCCAGTTCGGGGATCAGCACCGTGCCCATGGCGACGCCGACGATGCCGAGCGGCAGCTCGATCAGGCGGTTGGCGAAATAAAGCCACGATACCGCCGATGGCGACGACGATGCGATGATCGCGCCACCAATAACAAGCCATTGCGGCCCGGCGCCGGCGATCATGCCGGGGATTGCCTGGCCCAGGAATCCGCGCATCTGCGGGTCGAACGTGACGCGCAGCGGCGTCGCGATCTTTTCGCCACGGCGCACGATCAGAATCAGCAATTGCAACAGCCCGGCGACGCCGACGGTGGCGGCCAATATCAGCGCGGCACTCGCTGGATCCTGTCGCCAGCCGAGCAGCGCGATCATCACGGCGATCAGCGCGATGTTGAACAGAAGCGGCGAGAAGGCCGTGAGGGCGAAGCGGCCTTGTGCATTCAACAGCGCCATCATCACGGTGACGGGGCCGGCGAAGGCGAGATAGGGCAGCATCAGGCGGGCGGCGCCGACGGCGAGATGCAGCGTCGATTGTCCGGCAAAACCCGGCGCGAGCACGGTGATCACGAACGGCATCAGCAGGCCGATCAGCGCTGTCGCCGCGATCAGGGCCGCGCTGACGGTGCCGAGCACGCGCCCGGCAAATGCCGCCGCGGCGACCAGGCCTTCCGTCTCGCGCACCCGCAGCCAGGCCGGCACCAGCGCCGCGTTCAACGCCCCCTCCGACAATAACCGCCTGACCACGTTGACCAGTTGAAACGCCACCAGGAACGCATCCGCGACCGGGCCGGGGCCGAGCAGCGCCGCGATCATCGAATCGCGCGCGAACCCCAACAGTCGCGAGGCCAGCGTTCCCGTCGATACCGTGAGGAAGGAGCGGATCATGAAGCTTTCTATGCTCGATCATGATCCGATTGAATCGGCTCATGATCTCATCCTTTGTTTGAGCATGATCT
>WNGI01004604.1_pt1 | contig 12344 bp, 11 predicted proteins | sample 5400621 | NCBI WGS metagenome assembly WNGI01 (sample SAMN13153374, study PRJNA577476) | soil metagenome | isolation source: 20 cm soil or saprolite under Garry oak tree replicate 1 | place: USA:California | collected 2016-06-15 | reverse complement strand
GATTCGTTCTGTTTTCCGTGAGTGGGCTCTGGCCGTGGCTGACGCTGTTCGGCCTAGGCGCTTTTCACGGGATCAATCCGGCCATGGGATGGCTATTTGCTGTTGGACTGGGATTGCAGGAACAGAAGCGCATAGCAGTTCTTCGTGCTCTGCCACCGATCGCTCTCGGACACGCGCTTTCCATCGCGACTATCATCGCGGCGGTTCTGCTGGCTCGGGTTACTGTGCCACCATTCGATCTGAAAATTGCTGCTGCTGCGATCCTATTTGCTTTTGGACTGTATCGCCTCTTTCGCTCACGTCACCCGAACTGGGTAGGCATGCGGGTTGGTTTCGGCGATTTAACTCTATGGTCTTTTGTTATGGCATCGGCTCATGGCGCGGGTTTAATGTTAATCCCGTTATTTCTTAAATCAGCCCCACAGACGCTTGCGCCACACACAGGTCCAATGGCCTTGCACATGCACTCGACTTGCGGCCTCGGATTCGCTAACTTCAACACTCCTTCGCTGCTGACGAGTTCAGTTGCCGTCCATACCTTGGGCTATCTTTTGGTAACTGGTGTGGTAGCGATGTTGGTTTACGAGAAGCTCGGTGTCGGAATGTTGCGCCGCGCCTGGTTCAACGTGGATTTGTTCTGGACGCTCGCGCTGATAGCCACTGGCGTATTGATCCTGTTCCTTTGATTTGGTGTTGTCGCCCTGGATAGATTTCGTTATTCGCGGATTGCAGGCGATTAGGTAATGCTGGCGCCGTGGAAATTCTCAGTACCGTTGCCAGCGCCAGCTCATTGGCAAAAAACAAACCTCGCGTGCTCGTTCCAACGATGGGAGCTTTGCACAAGGCGCATTTGCAGTTGATTCGGATCGCGCGTGAGCGCGCCGGCATCGATGGTGAAGTGGCGGTGAGCATCTTTGTGAACCCGCTCCAGTTTGAACCGGGAAGCGATTACCAACAATATCCCCGTCCGGAACAAGCCGATGAAGATTTTTGCCGGGAAGCGGGAGTCAATCTTTTATTTAGGCCGCCGGTTGGGGAGATGTATTTTGATGATCGCTCCACATTTGTGGAGGAAACTTCTTTATCGAGTGTGCTTGAAGGCGAATCGCGCCCCGGACATTTCCGTGGCGTCTGCACGGTGGTCGCGAAACTTTTCAATATTCTTGCGCCGGACGCGGCGTTATTTGGCGAGAAGGATTTTCAGCAACTGGCGATCGTTCGCCGCATGGTGCGGGATCTCGATTTTAAGATTGAAATCGTAGCTGTACCTACCGTGCGCGAAGAGGACGGACTGGCATGCAGCTCGCGCAATCAATATTTAAACTCAGAAGAACGGAAACAGGCAACAGTTTTGCATAAAGCGTTAGTGGCCGCGGCAAATGCCGGCAAAAAATCCGCGAGCGACGTTATCGATCTTGCGCGAAAGGTGATCAGCGAAGCGCCACTGGCGCGAATCGATTATGTGGCGCTAGTGGATGCGGAAACTTCGCAAGCGGTGGAAATGGTCACACCGAACTCATTGCTCGCGCTGGCCGTGTTCTTCGACAAGACTCGTTTAATCGACAACATCCGATTAGGATGAACGAACACGATTCGCGGAGCGCACCAATGTTGCTTGTGTCGTTAGGCATCTTGCCTGACGGACGACCCATGCGGTACGCGGTACAAAGGTGTTCGCGGCCAGATGCCGCGAACGACACGGTGGAAACGTGCGCTCCACATATTTCATGAAAGAATACGATTTCGTGGTGATCGGCAGCGGCATCGCCGGTCTCAGCTTCGCATTAAAAGCGGCCCGGCATGGCTCGGTAGCTGTCGTTACGAAGCGCAAGGGCGCAGATACAAACACCGCCTGGGCGCAGGGCGGGATCGCGTGCGTGACCAGCGATGAAGACTCATTTGAACTGCACGTGCGCGATACGCTCGAGGCCGGCGCTGGTCTTTGTGACGAAGAGGTCGTTCGCACGATTGTGACCGAGGGTCCGGAGCGCATTCGCGAGCTCGCAGATCTCGGGTTACAGTTCGATGAACGCGAGATCTCGGGACATCGTGAGCTTGACCTGGGCAAAGAGGGCGGTCACTCGAAGCGCCGGGTGCTGCATGTGCAAGACGTAACCGGGAAGGAGATTGAGGAGACTTTGCTGGGCGAGCTGGGCCGACAGTCACAAGTCGAGTTATTAGAAAATCACATGGCGGTGGATTTGATCACCGCCGCCAAGCTTGGCTTTGCCACTGAAAACCGATGCCTTGGGGTCTATGTTCTGGATGGGAAAACTGGAGAGGTAGAGACTATCCGGTCGGATCGGATCGTGCTCGCGACAGGTGGTTGCAGCAAAGTTTATTTGTACACGACGAACCCGGATATTGCGACCGGGGACGGTGTAGCGATGGCGTGGCGGGCAGGGGTGGAGATCGCAAATATGGAGTTCATCCAATTTCATCCCACATGTCTTTTTCACCCGCAGGCGAAATCATTTCTCATTTCAGAAGCGGTTCGCGGCGAAGGCGGCATTTTGCGTAACAATCGCGGCGAAGATTTTATGAAGCGATACGATGTGCGCGGCTCCCTGGCGCCGCGCGACATCGTGGCGCGCGCAATTGACGTGGAGATTAAACGCTCAGGCGCGAAATGTGTGTTTTTGGATATCACGCATAGATCGCCGGAATTTATTCAGGAGCGTTTCCCGCACATTTACCAGACATGCCTGCGATTCGGCATCGAAATGTCGAAGCAGGCGATACCAGTTGTGCCGGCTGCGCATTATCAATGCGGTGGAATCAAAACGGACGTGAACGGCGCGACGAGTTTGCCCGGGCTGTATGCGATCGGTGAGGTTGCGTGCACCGGGTTGCACGGAGCAAATCGGCTTGCGAGCAACTCGCTGCTGGAAGGCTTGGTAGTGGCGCATCGCGCGGCGATCGCTGCCGTCCGGACGCGACCGGTTTCGAAACAAAATATCCCGTTACCGGAATGGGAGTCTGGAAATGTGCAGGACGTAGATGAACTCGTCGTAATTTATCACAATTGGGATGAGATCAGACGCCTGATGTGGGATTATGTAGGAATTGTGCGCACCGATAAACGACTGCAGCGAGCCAGCGCACGGCTGCGAAATCTCCAGCGCGAAATTCGCGAGTTCTATTGGAATTTCAAAGTGTCAGTTGACCTGTTAGAGCTGCGCAATCTCGCAGCAGTAGCAGCGTTGATTGTCGATTCGGCGCTGTGCCGCAAAGAGAGCCGCGGCCTCCATTTCACGCTGGATTATCCGGAGACGGACGATCGACAGTTCAAGCGCGACACGGTGCTCAGCCGCGGTTGAGCCTGCGGCGCGTCGCGACATCCGTCCTGGGCACCTTCAATACGGCAGTTGGTTTCTTGTCGCTCAGGAGCAACATAGAGGGCAACTTCAACACCGCGATTGGCGCTGGGGCGCTCCTTAGCAATACCGCCGACGAAAATACGGCCATTGGCACCGGCGCCCTTTTGAGCAACACCACAGGCTCCCAGAATACGGCCATTGGAGCGTTCGCCCTCTCAAGCAACATCATCGGCTTTTCCAACACGGTCATTGGTCACGAGGCGCTCTTAAACAATACCATCGGCTTCTTAAACGCGGCCTTTGGGCGATTTAGCGAGCGTCAATGTCATCACAGCCAGTGACGTTATCTGTATAGGCGCCACTGCCTTCGGTGCGGACGTGAGCAATAGCTGTTTTATCGGAAATATTCGTGAAGTAACAACGGCAAACCCCGACGCCATACCAGTGCTGATTGACTCTGCCGGTCAGCTGGGCACGACCAGTTCTTCCCGCCGGTTCAAGAACGAGATTAAACCGATAGACACTGTCAGCGAAGCGATTTTGGGGCTCAAGCCGGTGACGTTCCACTACAAGAGCCATAAGACAGATACACCGCAGTTCGGTTTGATTGCTGAGGAAGTAGCCAAAGTGAATCCCGATCTCGTCGTGCGTGATAAGAACGGCGAGATCTACACCGTGCGTTATGACGCGGTGAACGCGATGTTGCTCAACGAGTTTCTAAAAGAGCATCGTAAAGTCCAAGAGCTAAACTCGACTGTGGCGACGCAACAAGCGACCATTGCGCAACAGCAGAAAGACTTCCAAGCAGCTACCGCGCGACAGGAGAACGAAATTCAAGCGCTAAGCGCAAATCTGAACGAACAAGCGAAGCAAATCCAAAAAGTGAGCGCACAGATTGAGATGAGCAAACCCGCACTGAAAGTCGCAGGCCACAGTCACTAACCCAGCGGTTGAATGGCGGCTGAAGGTCTTTGTCTGGGGGAGCGCGCGCGCGCCTCGCGTGCTGGCGATCGCGCCCTCGCGATCGCGAACTTTCTGCAATTGATCCAGCTATTCCCACGAGCTCAGCGGTATTTCGGCGAGGGCGCCGAAATGTGCACGCGAGGCGCGTGCGCTCCCCGGGCCGAATACCGCAGCGCCAGAAGATAACATTATCGAGAGAACTTCGATTGCCGTAATTCTTGACAAGAAACCAGCGCGCCGTGGTAGAAGGGAGCCCAGTACGAATCGACCGCTCATCATGAAACCTCCAATTTCCGTTTTCTCGCTGGTCGTTGCTGGTCTGTGGAGCACGGTTCTTCCAATAAACGCGCAGGTCAACGTGACCCAGGAGCACAACAATCTTTCCCGCGATGGCCTTTACATCGATTCGACCTTTACACCCGCGAACGCAGCCAATCTAACTCGCGATCTGGGCTTTAACGGCACAATCTCCGGTAATGTGTATGCGCAGCCGCTTTACGTTGAAGGCGGACCGGACGGCAGGGCGAAGGTCATTGTAGTGACCGAATCGAACAATGTTTATGCGCTCGACGCCATCGATGGCAGCATTATCTGGCCACGCAACGTTGGCGTCGCTGTGCCGCTGAACAATTTGCCGTGCGGCAATATCGATCCCATGGGCATAACCGGCACGCCGGTGGTCGATCTTGCCTCACGCGCACTCTTCCTCGACGCGATGACCACGCCCGACGGCGGCATAACCAAGAAACATCTCATTTATTCGTTGAACGTGGATACCGGCGCAACCAATCCCAATTGGCCCCTGGACGTGGACGCCACCGCTGTATTCAACGGCACGCACTTTACTTCATCCGTGCAGAGCGAGCGAGGTGGGCTCGCTCTGGTGAACGGCCGTGTCTATGTTTCCTACTCCGGTCATTTCGGCGACTGCGGCACGTATCATGGCTGGGTAGTCGGCGTCGATATCAACAATCCTGCCAACGTCATGGCTTGGGCCACGGATGCCATTGGTGGTGGCATCTGGGGACATGGTGGTGTTGCCAGCGATGGCACTAACATGTTTGTCGTCACGGGGAACACCTTCGCAAATCCGGGAGACCCATGGAGCGGCGGCGAAGCTATTATTCGTTTGCAAGCCGGACCGGTTCTTGACGATTTCTGGGCACCCCTCAATTGGCAGTCGCTCGATCAGGGCGACACCGATCTCGGCGGTTGCAGCGCCACGCTCATCGATGTGCCGGGAGCAGCGCCTTCGCAGTTGGTGCTCGCGTTAGGCAAGGATGGCATGGCCTATTTGCTTGACCGCAGTAATCTCGGTGGCGTTACCACGCCGCTGGCCTTAGAAAACCTTCCCAGTGCTGTCAGGGGCCAGTCGGCTGCCACATACCACACGAGCCAGGGAACGTATTTCGTTTTTCATACCGAAAATAATGCCGTTGCGGCGTACAAAATTACTCCGACAAATCCGCCCACTATAGTTCCTGCTTGGAACATGAGCCAGAGCGGCCTGGGCTCGGCCTGGGTTACTTCGACAGACGGCATGAATAACGTGATCGTGTGGGTGGCCGGTGCCGGAGGCGACCAGCGCTTGCACGCTTACGATGGCGATACCGGCGCAGTGATTTACGCCGGCGGCGGCGCCAACGAAATGATGACCGGCACGCGGAGATGGAACACAGGCATCGTCGCTCGCGGTCGCATCTACTTCGCTGCGGATAACAAAGTCTATGCCTTTACCGTGCCAGAAGGGACGCCGACGCCAACACCCACAGCGACTCCTACGCCGACTTCAACTCCGACACCTACACCCACTGCAAGCCCAACAGCCACACCTTCAGCTAGTCCGACGCCTACTGCTATCCCGAGAGTAACACCGAGACCATACCCAACTCCGGCGCCGCGCCCGACACCGCGCGCGGATAAGGCCATCAATATTGTCGATCAAGACGGCCGACAGGTCCCTAACGGTGTGCCGTCGGCTACCAGCCAGATTTTTGATGTCACGGTGGGGCCAGGCTTCCAGTTTGTGCCGAACGCAATCGGCATCAACGCGGGCGACACAGTGCGATGGACATGGGCGGGCAGCGGCCATAGTGTCACCAGCGGCACTGCTTGCACCGCCGATGGACAATTTTGTTCACCTGATAATACCAACTGCGAAGCGGGAACTCTTTCCAACACAGGCACGGTTTATGAGCACACTTTTGCGCAGGCTGGCACTTATTTTTACTTCTGTGCCGCACACTGCTCCAGTGGCATGACGCGGTGGATCGGCGTTTGGCCCGCACTCGACACCGCGGCCGCGCGGCACTCCGCGACCATGCCCGACTCCGCTGCAGTGAGGGATTAGCAACGTCATTGATGACTGTTGACTCGGGAACTCGCGAAACAACTCGCGAGTTGCCGGGCAGGTAATTGGGTAGCGCACGCGTCTCGCGTGCTGGCTTCGGCGTCACGCCAAAACGAACTTTCTCAACATTTCGCCACTTGGTTCTGGATTGAGCGCACAAGAGAAATCCGCGATCGCGAGGACGCCCAACACACGAGAGGCGTGCGCTACCTTTTGCCGGGAAGAAACAAGAATTTCTTAGAAAACGTTGACAGGCTACGGCCATTTTGACTACAACGTTGCTTCCGTGTCCCGCCGGCTAGTCAAGCCAGTACGCACTGGCAATTCTATGATCACAAATCCAAACCGCACGTTTACGCCGTCGCGATGGCGGCGTCTGTTTTGCCCATTGTTTTTTGTCGCAGCTGGCGTAGCTGCTTTAGGAGCGATCGGCTCTTCGCGCGCTATTAGCATGCAAGGGGGCCCGGCTGGCCCGGACGCCTCCCCGACTCCACCCTGCACGGGCATCGCGACATTCTCGAACACAGCGCCCATCGCAATTCCCGACTTCGGTGTCGCTATGCCATACCCGTCGGATATCACCGTTGACCTCCCCACGTAGGCTACCGCCGGAAGCGCGAAAGTGACGATAAACGGGTTAACCCACACTTTCACGGATGATGTTGGGATTGTGTTAGTAGGACCCGGAGGCGCTGCTCTGCTTATACAAGACGGCGCCGGTGATGGGACAGTAGCGAATGTCACCTACACGCTCACCGACACAGGAGCCACGCAGTTGCCTGCGACTCGGATCTGGGGAGCAGGAACTTACAAGTCCACCTCTTACTACACGGGTCACAGCTTCCCTCCGCCGGGACCGGGGACGACATACGGCCATCCGGGACCAGCTGGCGGAAATAGCGCCACTTTCGCGTCGATATTCGGCGGGACGAACGCCAACGGCGTCTGGAGCCTGTATGTTGTCGATTTTGCATCTGCAAATTCCGGCATAATCGCTGGTGGATGGAGCTTGTCGTTCACGCTTCCAATCCCGTGTGAGCCGCCTCCCCCAAGGTCTCGTCCAACACCGCGGCCGCGCCCGACTGCGCCGTAGTGAAAGGATCGTGATTAGTGATCCGTGATCAGTGATTGGTAGGGCGCGACCGCCAGGCGCGCCGGACTACTCTGTGTCTACTCTTGTTTGTCGCGGCTGGCATAGCTGCTTTAGGGGCGATCGGCTCTTCGCCAGCGATTAGCCAACGCGCTGGGGACATCGCGTTCCACCTTGACAAGATCGCGCCGTGGGTGATCGAGCACACTGCCAACGGCCAGCAGGCCGAATTCATGATTGTGCTTGCTGACCAGGCCAACCTCAGCGGGGCAGCGGCTTTGGCGACAGAGAATGAAAAAGGCCGCTACGTGCGTAATGCGTTGCTAAGTATGAGCCAGGCGACGCAAGGGCCCATCCTTCAATGGCTGCGTGAACGTGGTATTGAGCATCGCTCCTTCGACATTGTGAATGCGATTTTAGCGAAAGGGAGCCGCGAGATCGCCGAGGCGCTGGCAGCGCGCCCAGACGTGGCACGAGTAGAAGGCAATCCACACATCCAAAATCACTTCCCTGAACCGCTTCCTGCTGCTAAGGCGCCTTCGCAGCCTGAGGCTCCGAAGGCCATCGAGCCGGGGATCGCTTACACGCACGCGCCAGATATCTGGGCGCTGAGATTTAGAGGTCAGGGAATTACGGTCGCAGGCGCTGACACTGGGCCAGCGCTGGACTCATAACGCGCTCAAGCCTCATTACCGCGGTTGGGACGGAACAACAGCCGACCATGGTTACAACTGGCATGACTCCATCCACGACAGCGTCGGCAATCCCTGCGGTAACGATTCGCCGGAGCCCTGCGACGACTTGGGTCACGGCACTCACACTATTGGCACAGCGGTCGGCGATGATGGCGCCGGCAATCAGATCGGAATAGGGCCCGGCGCCAAGTGGATCGGTTGCCGCAACATGGACCAGAACAATGGCACACCGGCCAGGTACATCGAGTGCATGGAATTTTTCCTTGCGCCGTACCCGGTAAACGGCAACCCGAATCAAGGCGATCCGCTCAAAGCTCCCGACATTACGACTAATTCCTGGGTCTGCCCGCCTTCAAGAAGGCTGTTCGACTAATACTTTGCAAGCTGCTGTCGAAGCACAAGCCGCTGGCATCATGATGGTGGTAGCAGCAGGGAACGCGGGTCCGAACTGTTCCACTATGGTAGATCCGCCCTCGCTGTATGAGGCATCCTACACTGTAGGGGCGTTGAACGCCGGCACCGACACCATTGCTTCTTTTAGCAGCCGCGGTCCGGTTACAGTCGAGGCAAGCAACCGGTTAAAGCCCGAGATCACTGCCCCGGGCACGAACACTCGCTCCAGTTATAACACCTCGGACACGGCCTATGCAAATCTGAGCGGCACGTCCATGGCGACTCCGCACGTCGCTGGCGCGATGGCGCTCCTATGGTGTGCACGGCCAGAGTTCCGCCATGATATTGCCACCAGCCGAACGCGCTTAAATTAATGCGGCTGTTCATATTCTGGATGGTGTCTGTGATGGCGGACCTCCCGTGACGCCTAATAACACCTATGGCCATGGGCGAGTCGATATCCTTGCCGCGGCTAACCCTTCGCCGCCCTCGTGCCCGCCCGGTTCGCAACTGATCACGGTCTTGGACGAGAGCTTCGATAAGGTGACCCCCCCGACGCTCCCTGCTGGATGGACGGCGACGCATGAGATCAATCCCGATAGTATTTTCTGGCAAACTTCGAATTCCGGAGTGCCGAGCCCGCCCGCCGATACGCCGCCCAATGCAGCGTGGGTCAATGATCCGCCTGTTATCAGCGACAAGTACCTCGACTCGCCAGGAGTTTTTGCTACGGAATCCAACTTCGTGTGGTTGACATTCCGGCATAACTTCAATCTTGAAGCCTCGAGTGGGGATCCCAACCTCGGCTTCGATGGCGGCGTGCTGGAGTTCAGCATTGATGGTGGACAGACGTTTCAGGACATTCTTACATGGGGCAGCTTCGTGACTGGGGGCTACAATCGCACGATCAGCACCGATCGCGGCAGTCCGATTGCGGGTCGCCGGGCATGGAGTGGCAACTCGGAGGGCTTCATAACGACGGTTGTGAACATGCCCCAAGAGCTTGGGAATGGTGTGCTGCGCTGGCGAATGGCCAGCGACAACAGTGGCTCCAGCGAGGGCTGGCGCATTGACACAACCAACATGGTTTGGTGCCACTTCTCAGGAACGCCGACACCAACGCCAACACCTCCGATTACGCCTACGCCGACACCATCTGTTACACCTACGGTGACTCCGACTGCTACGCCGACAGCGACGCCTACAGTCACGCCAACAGCAACAGCCACACCGACTCCAACTCCAACGGCTACCGCTACCCCAAGAGTAACGCCGCGGCCTCGCCCGACGCCGCACCGCGCCTGACTCCGCCGCGGTGAAGGAAATGGTGATCGGTGATCACTGATCAGTCAATGGTGAAGTTAGGAACGATTTCTCGGTACATAATGTAACGACGCAATGATGAAACGATTCACATTGAGAGCCATCTGCCCTTTTGGCTAAAAACGTTGCTTGGCGTCTGCTTATCACTGACCAAACCTATAACCGTGATGTTTCTATGACCACAAAGCGAAAGCGCAGACTCACGCCGTCGCGATTGCGGCCTGTTCCTTTGCTTACTCTTCTTTGTCGCAGCTGGCATAGCTGCCTTAGGGGCGATCGGCTCTTCGCGCGCCATTAGCACACAAAGCGGCCCGGTTGGACCCTTTGTCCCGGTTAGCCCGCTGACCCCCGCCGTGTCCGCCCGGTTCGGGCGGGATCACGGTCTTGGGTGAGAGCTTCGATAACGTGACGCCGCCCGCTCTGCCTGCTGGATGGACGGTGACGAATGCGATCGATCCAGATGGAATTTTCTGGCAAACTTCGAATACGGGGCCGCCGTCGCCGCCTGCCGATTCGTTGCCAAATGCCGCGTGGGTCAATGATCCGCCTGTTGTCAGCGACAAGTACCTCGACTCGGCAACCTTCTTTATTTTCGAGGCGTACTGGGCGCAGCTAACGTTCCGGCATAACTTCAACTTGCAAAGCGGCTTTGACGGCGGCGTGCTGGAGATCTCTTCGTTCTATATTAACAACGGTGCATTCACCGACATTACTGACCTAGCCGTTGGCGGCAGCTTCGTTACAGGTGGCTATAACGCGACAATCGCCACTGGAACCGGCAGTCCCATCGCTGGCCGCCAAGCGTGGAGCGGCAACTCGGGCGGTTTCATCACGACCACTGTGAACCTACCCTTGCTGGTTGTGGATGGTGTGCTGCGCTGGAGGATGGCCAGCGATAACAGTGTCTCCGGCGAAAGGTTGGCGCATTGACAACGTCAATGTCACCTACTGTCATTTCACTGGGACACCGACGCCTATACCCACAGCTACTCCAAGGTCTAGGCCAACGCCAAGGCCTCGGCCGACGCCGCCGCGGTGAGAGAATGGTGATTGGTGATCAGTGATCGGTGAATCGTCGTTGTAGCCGGGGTCGTTGACCTCGGCCGTGTGCGCGATCACACGTCAGGCCGCCGCGGTCAACGACACGCAGCTACAACAGGTCTCCTACTGCGAAACAGGCAACTTCATCGGGTTCATGCGACAGGTCCAATCACACGCATGGTCGCTAGATGAATTTAGATCGCCCAGTACCGCGTCTACTCCCGCGCGATTTGGAGACAATGTGCAAACCGGATCGGTATTCGCAGCGTTCCCGGTGAACAAGGCGGCCTGACAACGGCAACCGCCAAAATCGATTTCTTTTTGCGGACAACTCTGACATGGCTCCGGCATCCATTCCGTTCCACGGAACCGGTTGAAACTTTCCGATTCACGCCAAATCCAATCGAGCGCGCGTGCCCGAACATTTTCAAAATGCAAATCGGGAATCGCCGATGAAGCGGTGGGGCAGGGGAGCACGTCACCGACGGGATTGACAGTGAGATATCGCTGTCCCCAGCCGTTGAGACACGGTTTGGGCCGGCTTTCGTAATAGTCTGGGAGCACATAAAAGATGTCGATCTTTCCGGCAAGCCGCGCTTTTGCCGTGGTCGCGATTTCTCGTGCGCTAACAACTTGTTCGCGGGTCGGGAGCAATGCCGCGCGGTTGAGGAAAGCCCAGCCGTAAAACTGCGCGTTGGCGAGCTCGACTCGCTCGGCTCGTAGCATTTCCGCCAGGCCAATCATTTGCGGCAGGCGATCGATGTTGCGTCGGTGAATGACGAAATTGAGACTCAGCGGAATTCCAGCTGCACGGATTTTCGCCGCGGCATTCAGTTTACGTTCGTGCGCGCGAGCACCGGCGATTTCGTCAGCCAGATCTGTGTCGTCGGATTGAAAACTTAACTGCACGGAATCGAGGCCCGCATCACGCAACGCGCGCATCCGGTCGTCATCCAAGCCGATGCCACTGGTAATAAGATTGGTGTAAAGGTTTGCCTCGCGCGCGGCGTGAACCAGATCAGCCAGATCGCGCCGGGCAAGTGGTTCGCCTCCGGAAAAACCAATTTGCAATACGCCAAGCGCGGCGGCTTCGCGGATTACCCGTCGCCATTCGTCGGTCGTGAGCTCTGCCGTAACTGCGGTAGCAGATTTTAGAACAACTGGATTTG
>WNGI01014956.1_pt1 | contig 12345 bp, 9 predicted proteins | sample 5400621 | NCBI WGS metagenome assembly WNGI01 (sample SAMN13153374, study PRJNA577476) | soil metagenome | isolation source: 20 cm soil or saprolite under Garry oak tree replicate 1 | place: USA:California | collected 2016-06-15 | reverse complement strand
TGGCCAGCGGCTGGCGGCTTGTGCGCCGCGAGAGCGTTCGGGGTCGAGCCCGGTCTCTCCCTTTTCGCCATGATTGTCGGGCGCAATCCCACGTAATTTCAACAGGCAGTGATCTGTGCTTCGTATGAGAACGATAACCAGCGATGTGCGTTAGACATGGTTCAGCACGAACGATGAATAAGGCGGGCCGAGGGCGGATGACGAGGTCGCAAATCGTAGCAAGCGTCGTCGCCGGCGTCGTGATCGTCGCTGCAGTTGCATGCTTCGTGATCGAATGGCGGCCGGCTATTGCCGCGATCGAGTCGCCCTCGCCACAATCCTTCGCCCCGGCTCTTGTTAAGCGCGGCCGAGACCTTGCGGCGATCGGCAATTGCAGCGATTGCCATACGGTGCGCGGCGGCAAGGATTTTGCCGGCGGGCTGGCGGTGCCGACGCCTTTCGGCACGATCTTTTCCTCCAATATCTCGCCGGATCCGGAGACCGGGATTGGCCGATGGTCGGAGGCTGCGTTCCGTCGCGCCATGCGCTCGGGCGTCGATCGCGGCGGGAGGCATCTTTACCCGACATTTCCCTACGATCATTTCACCAATGTGACCGATGAGGATGACCAGGCGCTCTACGCCTATCTGATGACAAGGCGACCGGTTCGCGCGCCCGCCCGTCCCAATCAGCTTTCCTTTCCGCTCGACCAGCGGTTTGTGATCGCCGGTTGGAAATTGCTGTTTCTTCGCCACGGCGGTTATCAGCCCGACGGCAGGCACAGTGCGGAATGGAATCGCGGCGCCTATCTGGTCGAGGGGTTGGCGCATTGCGGCTCGTGCCATACTCCCCGCAACACACTCGGCGCGGAACGTGCGAGCGCGCCGTTCGCCGGCGGCGATGTCGACAACTGGCACGCCTATGCGATCAATGCTCAATCGCCGGCGCCCATTCCATGGAACGCGGAGGCGTTGTTCGCCTATCTTCGCGACGGCTGGCATCCCGATCATGGCGTCGCGCGCGGGCCGATGGCGCAGGTCGTCAGCAACCTGTCGGAGGTCGCGCCCAGCGATATAAGCGCCATTGCGACCCATATGGCCGATGTGTTCGGCGTACCAACGCCCGATCGAAAGCGTCAGGGCGAGGCTGTGCTGGCACAAGTCAAGTCGCCCGCGACGCCGACGCAGCAGGTCGATACGGCCGGCGCATCGATTTACGCCGCCGCTTGCGCGACCTGCCATGAGAGCGAGAGGCAGCTACCCTATGGCGGCGTCAATCTCGCGCTCTCCACCGCCCTCGCCGGTCCCGACCCGCGCAATGCCGCCAACATCGTGCTGTCGGGGGTTCGCGCCGTGGAGGGCGAACGCAGCCCGATCATGCCGGGTTTTGCAAGCAGCATGAACGACGGCCAGATTGCTGCGCTGTTGAATTATCTGCGCAGCCGGTTCAGCAACCAGCCGGCATGGACCGGCGTCGAAAAGACTGTCGAGGACGCAAGACGCACCGAAGCCGCATTTCTCCAGCCATCGGCAGGCCCGCGCAATGCGCCCGCCGATCCAACGCAGCGAGACAAGCCATGATGACATTGAAGGTCAACGGTCACGACCATCAGATCGATGCGGATCCGGATACGCCGCTGCTCTATGTGCTGCGCGACGATATCAAGCTCAACGCCGCCAAATTCGGCTGCGGACTCGGCCAATGCGGTTCGTGCACGGTGATGGTCGACGGCAAGGCGGTGTTGTCCTGTGTGACGCCGCTGCTGCTGCTCGAAGGCAAGCAGGTGACGACCCTCGAAGGGCTCGGCACTATCGAAGCGCCGGCGCCGATCCAGCGCGCCTTCATGGAAGAGCAGGCGGCGCAATGCGGCTATTGCATCGCCGGCATGATGATGCGGGCGCAGGCATTGCTGCAGAAGAATTCCAGACCGACCGATGAGCAGATCCGCGCCGAGCTCGAGCCGCATCTTTGCCGCTGCGGCACCCATATGCGCATCCTGCGCGCGGTGCATCGCGCCGCCAGGCTGATGGACACGGCCGACGCGTCACCTTCGAACCATGGGAGCGCACAATGAACGCCCCGGTGATTGTCGACCGCCGCCGCGTGCTCGCGGGTGGTGGCGCGTTGATCGTCAGTTTCGCGCTGACGGATGCCTTCGCGCAGGACCAAAGCGCGCCGGCCGCTGCGCCGCCACCCAGCCCTCCTGGCAGCCTGAAAGGCGCGCCCTTCCTGGATTCCTGGATTCGCATCGATGCCGACGGCAGCGTCACGGTGTTCACCGGCAAGGCCGAACTCGGCCAGGGTTTCAGGACCGCATTTCAGCAGATCGCCGCCGAAGAGCTGGACGTTCCCTTCCAATCGCTGAAGGTCATCACCGCCGATACGCGCTTGACCGCCAATGAAGGCTATACGTCCGGCAGCAATTCGATGAAGGACAGCGGCACCGCGATCCGCAACGCGGCGGCACAGGTGCGCGAGCTTCTGATCGCGGGGTCGCGGCCGACATGCTGCATGTGCAGTCGCAGCCGAAATCAAATCTGAAAGATCCCGCGACCTTCAAGGTGGTGGGCCAGCCGATACCGCGCGTCGATATTCCGGCCAAGGTCACCGGCGGTGCGGCCTATGTCCAGGACATGCGTCTACCCGGCATGGTGCACGCCCGTGTGGTACGGCCGCCGAGCTACGGCGCCCGGTTGACCGACTGCGACCCGTCAGCGGTCGAAAAAATGCCCGGCGTCGTCAGGGTGGTTCGCGACGGCAATTTTCTCGCCGTGGTCACTGAAAGGGAATTCCAGTCGGTCAAGGCGATGCGGGCGCTGTCGGCCGCCGCGAAATGGAAGGAGACGCCGGGCCTGCCGAAGCAGGACGATCTGCTTCAACTCATCACCAGTCTGCCGTCGCAGGACACGACCATCTTTCAACAGGGCAACCCATCGGCCACCGGCCAGAAGACCATCGAGGCGACCTATACGCGGCCCTATCAGGCGCACGGCTCCATCGGCCCGTCCTGCGCCGTCGCGCAGTTGGTCAATGATGCGATGACGGTCTGGACCCACACCCAAGGCGTCTATCCCGACCGCCAGGGCATCGCGGAAATGCTGCGTATGCCGCCGGCGAGCGTTCGCCTGATCCATGTCGAAGGCTCCGGCTGCTACGGCCATAACGGCGCCGACGATGCCGCGGCCGATGCGGCCCTGATTGCGCGCGCGTTGCCCGGAGTGCCCGTTCGCGTGCAATGGATGCGCGAACAGGAGCATGCCTGGGAGCCGTTCGGCCCGGCGATGGTGACGAAGCTGAAGGCGTCGCTCGACGGCAATGGCGCAATATCCGACTGGAATTTCGAGGTCTGGAGCAACACCCATTCGATGCGGCCGGGCGGCGCGGGATCGATGCTGGCGGCCCAGCATATGGCGCAACCGTTTGCGGTGCCGGCACCCAAACCGATTCCCTTGCCGGAAGGCGGCGGCGACCGCAACGCGATCCCGATCTACAAATTTCCCAACGCCCATGTGGTGCATCACTTCATCCCGGCGATGCCGCTGCGGATCTCGGCGATGCGATCGCTCGGCGCCTACCACAACGTCTTCTCGATCGAGAGTTTCATGGACGAGTTGGCAGCCGCGGCCGGCGCCGATCCCGTCGAATTCCGGCTGAAGCATCTCGACGATCCGCGCGGGCGCGAGGTGATCGCGAAGGCCGCGCAAGGATTTGGATGGCAGAAGGGGCAAAAAGCGCCGCAGGATCGCGGCTTCGGTTTTGCTTTTGCGCGCTACAAGAATCTCGCGGCCTATTGCGCCATTGCCTCGGAAGTGGAAGTCAACCGCGAGACTGGGCGTCCGCGCCTGGTGCGCGCGGTGGCGGCGGTCGATAGCGGCCAAGTCGTCAATCCGGATGGGCTGATCAACCAGATCGAAGGCGCGATCGTGCAATCGATGAGCTGGACGCTGTACGAAAGCGTCACCTTCGACGACACCAGGATCACCAGCGTCGACTGGCAGACCTATCCGATCCTGCGGTTCAATTCGGTGCCGGAGAGCATCGAGGTGCATCTCATCAACCGGCCCGGCCAGCCGTTCCTCGGCAGTGGTGAAACCGGGCAGGGGCCGGCGGCGGCGTCGATTGCGAACGCCATCGCTGACGTCACCGGAAAACGGTTACGCGATCTGCCGCTGACGCGGAAGCGGATCAAGGATGCGATCGACACCTGAGGGATCGCCGGGCGGGGACGGATCGGCTATCGCAGCGAGAGCCCGGTCGCGGTTTCCAGCTCGGCGATCGCCTGTGGCGCGTTGAGCACCTTGATGGTGGTCATCCCCATCTGGCGCGCCGGTTTCAGGTTGACGCCGAGATCGTCGAGATAGACGCAATTCTTGGGATCGACGCCGAGGGTCTCGACCATCATCTGGTAGATGCGCGGGTCGGGTTTTCGCAAGCCGATCTTGGCGGACTCGATGACATGATCGAACAGCGCCATCACTTCGGCGATGTAGAGCGATCGGCCGCCCGCGCTTCCGATGGCGTTGGCGGGAAGATTGTTGGTGATGCAGCCGGTCTTGAGCTGCTGCTTGATCCGCCGGAGCGCCTCGATCATCTCCGGCCGCAGGTCTCCTGACAGCAGCGGCAACACATCCTTGCCGCGGACCTCCGCGCCCAGCGCAAGCGATTCGGCCGCGAACAGCTGGTCGAAGGTTTCGATATCCACTTCGGCGCGCTCGAATTTCGCCCAGGCATTTTCCCAGTGATTGCTGGCGTTGGTGCGCCTGATGATATCGGCGGGCAGCCCGCGTTCGATCTCGAAACGCGAGAAGGCCTCGAATGGCGAAGTGGTGAGCACGCCGCCGAAATCCCAGATCACTGCCTCGAGCATCATTCCCGCCAAATGTGAACGCCGATCAGAGGAGACGGCTAACACAGCGCTCTCGTGGGGACCAGTCTCGATCGCCCCTTGGCGATGGGTATGCTCCCGGGCTATTTCTGCTCGCATGAAAATTCTGTTCCGGATGATTTCGGTGCTGGCGATGCTGGTCTGCGCGCCGGCCCACGCGATCGTCGGCGGCGGAGCGCCGTCCGCCGAGGGTATCGGCCGCTCGGTCGTCACCATTGTCGGCTCGCGCGGGAATTTTGACGGTGGCGCATTGCGTGCAGCCCGGCGCCACCTACAAGATCGTCGAATACGGCGCCGACCGGCAGCTGCAATTGCAAGACATCAAAGGCGTGGCCATTCACCCGGCGTTCAACATGCAGGCGATGACGGCGCATCGCGCCACCGCCGACGTGGCGCTGCTGCAGCTCGAAGCCTCGCCGAAGGGAAAGAATCCATCCGGCCTCGGCGTGCCGCAGGCACCGATTGTGGTCGGCAGCCGGTTCACGATCGCCGGCATCGGCGTGACGATTCGTGGTCAGGGCAATACCGGAGGCACCGTGCGCGCGGCCGGTCTGGTCGCGACCGGCCGGCCCGGCAGTCTGCAGATTCGTCTCGTCGACCCGGTGGGACAGGGCGCCCGCGACGGGCTTGGCGCCTGCACCGGGGATTCCGGTGGCCCGGTATTTGAGGATCGGCCGGACGGCCCGGTCATCGTCGGTGTCATCAGCTGGACCACGGGACCGAACGGCGGCGATGGCTGCGGTGGCCTGACCGGCGTCACGCCGCTCACGCTTTACCGGGACTGGATTGCGCAGACTGCAAGGCAATGGGGTGTGGCGTTCTAGCTCACTGCCGTTTTTGGTTCGGCTTTCTCGGTGGCCGCGGGCCGTCTCCGCCCACGGCTTGCGGATCGAATTTGCGGGTTACTTTTATCGCCGCCTGGCTGATATCGAGCAACGTGCGGCGGCCTTCCTCCATGACCGCGCCGGATTTTTTATTGAAGCTCTCGGCGAGTTCGCGAATGGTCCTCACCTTCTGATCCAGTTCGTCAATGCTTCCCTGCGCCAGGCCCGGCATGATGTCATCGATCCTGGTCATGGCGCTGTCGAAGCTTTCGAAAGCGCTGTTGGCCTTGCCGATGATGCTGTCGATCGCCTCACCCTTGCTTGCCAGCGCCGCCGTGTAGGTCTCGAAAGAGAGCAGCGCATCCTTCAGCATCGGTCGTTCGCCGACGAGGATGCGGTCGACATTGTGCAGCGTATCGCGGATCGACTGGGTCTCGCTGAGGTCGGCGGTCAGGGTCGGGACGCCTTCCTCGTCGAGCGGTGGTGGCGGCGCGGCCTCGGCGCCGCCGGTCAGCGAGATCGCGGCCACTCCCGTGAGCCCCTGGAACTCCAGGCCCACCACCGTGTCCTTGCGGATTGGCGCGCTGCTGTCCACCAGGGTGAGAGCCACGACCTTGCGCGGATTGTCTAGCTTGAGCGATCTTATTTCCCCAATCTGCACCCCATCGAAGTTGACATTGCCGCCTTTGCGCAGACCGCTGGCGGAACCTTCGAACACGATGCGAAGCTGGCTGCGCTGGGCGAGGCCGTGGATTTTCTGGAACCCGAGCAGGCCGGCAAACGCCGCGGCGATGACCGCAAGCGTCGTGGTTCCGATCACGAGGTTGCTCGCCCGCGCCTTCATCCGGGAAACCGGTTGCGGCGTGTTGGATCGAGAGAGACGGTGCGCTTCGCCATCTCCCGATTGTAGGGCCAAAGCCGTCGGCGCGAAAGGCCGATGCGGCGACCATGCAGAATTGGATTCAGCTACGCCGGCCGGCGGTTCTTGACAGAGCAAAAGGCCGGGATCACGCTTCATCAAACCCTTCATCAAATCCTTGGCTCGAAACTTCCTGGCACGAGCCCGTCAACGAGAACAAGAATAGGGCGAAACCGATGCCAAAATTGCTCACCGCGAATGAAGTCGCCGGTTATCGCGAGCGCGGCTATCATTTTCCGGTCGATGCGTTGAGCGCCGGCGAAGTGGCGGATTTCCGCCGCAAGCTCGAGGACTATGAAGCCGAGAGCGGCGGTCCGATCAAAGGCGAGATGCGCCATCGCAGTCATGTGCTGTTCAGCTGGATCGACGAGATGATCCGCCATCCGAAAATTCTCGATGCCATCGAGGATCTGCTGGGGCCGAATATCCTGTGCTGGAACACCAGCTTCTTCATCAAGGAAGCGCACGATCCGGGTTTTGTTTCCTGGCACCAGGATGCGACCTATTGGGGTCTCAGTTCATCCGACGTGGCGACCGCGTGGATCGCGATGTCGCCGGCGAACAAGGTTTCCGGCTGCATGAAATTTGTCGCCGGCACCCATAAGCAGCAGGTCCGGCACGAGGACACGTTCGACCAGAACAATCTTCTCACCCGCGGTCAGGAGATCGCGGTCGAGGTCGACGAGGATCAGGCGGTTTATGTGGAGCTGAAGCCGGGCCAGGCGTCGCTGCACCACGTGCTGTTGTTCCACGGATCGGAGCCGAACCGTTCCGATCAACGGCGCATCGGCCTCGCCATCCGCTATATCCCGACGCACCTGAAGCAGGCCGTGGGCGCCCGGGACTGGGCAACGCTGGTGCGCGGCAAGGATAGCTACGGTCACTTTCAACCGGCCTATGTGCCGAAGCGCGACCTCGAGCCTGAGGCGCTGGCGTTCCACAAGGAAGTGTCGGAAGAGCAGGTGCGCGTGCTTTATCGCGGCACCGGCAAGACCGCCTATCGCGCGTAACGCCGGCGCAACGGTTTGCCGTCGGGGCTGCCGAGGGGGACAAGGCCGTCAAAGACGAGTGTGGCGCGCCCTTTCGCGCCAGCCTCGTCAAGGCGTCGCCGACCCGGAAACCCTCTGGAGCGAACTTTCGGAAACCATGGCGTGCCGTCGATCGTCCGGCTCGGATGTCAGGATTTGTCGCATCACCGGAACCCGCAATCGGCAAATCAGGCCTTCAGGACGCCAATCGAATACCGCCTGTCCTCCGAGTTGCGACTCGATGCTGGCGATGACGCTTCTGGTGCCGAAGCCCCTCGACGTCGGCTTGCAAACCACGGGACCACCGGTCTCTTGCCATGTCAGCATGAGAAAATCCCCCTCTATCTCCCATCCGATGGACAGGCGGCCGGACAGGGTGGAGAGGGCGCCATATTTTGCCGAATTGGTGACGAGTTCGTGCAAAGCCAGCGCCAGCGTTTGCGCCGTCGCCGGCTGCAACCGAACCGCTGAACCGTGAAATTCGATCTGGCCGGCCTCGGAATATGGCGCGAGTTCCTCGTCGACCAGCTTTGATATTTCCGCGCCCTGCCAACTCGACAATGACAGGATGGTGTGGACCCGCGCCAGCGCACTGATGCGGCCTTCGACGGCCTGAACATAGGCGCCGACATTCTGGGCCCGTGTCAATCGAACGATCGATTGCGCCAGCGCCAGCGCATTCTTGGCGCGATGGTCGACTTCCCGGGTCAGCAGGCTTTGACGCTCTTCCGCGCGTTTGCGCTCGGTGATGTCGACGGTAACGCCGCTGACACGGACAACGCGGCCGCTTTTGTCGACAGTTGCAGCCGCGGTCCCGACGCACCAGCGCACCTCGCCGTCCCGCCGATTGATTCGAAACTCCGCTTCATAGGACGCCGCGCCTTTTGAAAACTGGGCGATCGCGTCGTGCAACGCGTGGGTATCGTCGGGATGAAGCAAGGCCTGAACGTTCGCCGCCGTCACTTCGAAGCTCTGCGGGTCGACCCCGAAGATCTGATATTGCCCCTCGTCCCACATCCAGTCGCCGTTGATCCAGTCCCAATCCCAGGATCCCATCTTGCCCGCGGCAATAGCCATGCTGCGGCGCTGTTCGCTTTCGAGAAGCCTGGCCGTCGATTCCTCGAGCTCCGCGGTTCGAGCCCGAACGCGATGTTCGAGTTCGGCGTTGAGCCGCTCCAATTGCCGGGTTTTGCGATAGAGCTCCGCAAAAACCTTTATCTTTGCGCGCAGCACCTCCGGCACCACCGGCACTGGAACGTAATCGACCGCGCCCATTTCGTAGCCGCGAAGGCGATCGATATCGCTGACCTGAATGGCCGAGATGAAGATCATCGCCGTCTTCTGGAAGCGCGGATGCTCGCGGATCATGGCGGCGAGCTCGAACCCGTCCAGCTCCGGCATGCATACGTCGACCAGAATAACGGCGACCTCGTTCTTGAGCAGATATTCAAGTGCTTCGCGGCCGGAAGCCGCGACGACGAGGTTTTCTCCAAGATCCTTCAGAATGACCTCGTAGGCGAGCAACTTGGCCGGCTGATCGTCGACCAGAAGGATGTTTACTTTTTCATGGTCCATCATCGATGCACCGATCAGCGGTGTAGCCACATGCGTATGGCGAGAAGCAATTGCTCGGTGTTGACCGGCTTGGCCAGATAATCGGAGGCGCCTGCCTCCAGGCATTTTTCCCGATCGCCCTTCATCGCCTTCGCGGTCAGCGCGATGATCGGGAGCCGTGCAAGCGACGGGTTCTGCCTGATAACGCCCATGGTCTGGTATCCGTCCATCTGCGGCATCATGATATCCATCAGGACGATCGCGATCGCGGGGTTCGATTCCACCAGCGCGACCGCCTCACTGCCGGTCGTGGCGGTCAGCACCTTCATGCCGCGCCGCTCCAGAACGCTGCTCAGCGCGAAGATATTGCGGGCGTCGTCATCCACCAGCAGCGCCGTTTTGCCAATCAGGTCCTCGTCGGAACTGTTGAGCTTTTCCAGCATTCGTTGCTTCTCGATCGGCAATTCCGTGATCACACGGTGCAAAAACAAAGACGTTTCGTCGAGCAGCCGTTCCGGCGATTCCACTCCCTTCACCACGATGCTTCGCGCCATGGTATGAAGTTCCGCATCTTCCTTGGCGGAAAGCTCGCGGCCGGTGAATACCACCACGGGAACATTGGACAGCGAACTATCGTTGCGAATCTGGTCAAGCACCTCGAACCCGCTCATGTCGGGCAGCCGCAAATCCAGCACCACGCAATCGCAGGGCGCGTCGCGCAAGGTCGAGAGCGCGCCTGCGCCGGTATCGGTCGTCACGATCTCGATGTCCTTGTGATCGAGCAGTTCCCGGATGCTCAACTGCTCGGCTGCGTTATCCTCGACGATGAGCAGGCGTTTGCGGCGCGGCTTGGCGTACTCCTTGATCTCCGCCAGCGCAGCGCTGACGCCTTCGGTGGTTGTCGGCTTGTTGACAAAGGAGAACGCGCCCCGCGCCAGCGCGTGCTGACGGTCTTCGTCCAGTGTGATGATCTGCACCGGAATGTGTCGAGTCAGCGGGCTATGCTTGAGCTGGCTGAGCACGGTCCAGCCCAGCATGTCCGGCAGGAAAACGTCGAGCGAGACCGCCGCCGGCTGGAACTGCCTGGCGAGTTCCAGCGCCTCCGCGCCCCTGGAGGCCACCAGGACCTTAAAACCCTTGTCACGGGCCAGATCGATCAGCACACGCGCATAATGCGGGTCGTCTTCGACGATGAGAAGGATGGTGTCTCCCGGTTCGAGATTGAGCCGGTCGTCCGGCAACTGCTCGATGACCCGTTCCTGCGCCGCGACCTGCAATGCCGGCGTCGTGCCGTAAGTCGACGAGGCGTGAACGCGCGGCGCCACCGTCGGGCCCGAATATTTGAGCGGCAGATAAAGCGTGAATGAACTGCCCTTGCCGGGGGTGCTGCGCAGATGGATTTCGCCGCCGAGCAGGTTCGCAAGCTCGCGGCTGATGGCAAGGCCAAGGCCGGTGCCGCCATATTTTCGGCTGGTGCCGGCATCGGCCTGTTGAAACGCCTCGAAGATCAGCTTCTGCTTTTCCGCGGGAATGCCGATGCCGGTATCCGAAACCTCAAAGGCGACAACGGCAGGCGTGTGGTTGAGGATCGGATGCTCGGCGCTCCAGCCTCCCACCGCCGCCAACACGTTCAGCCGCACCCCGCCCTCCGCGGTGAACTTGAAGGCGTTCGACAACAGGTTTTTCAGCACCTGCTGAAGACGCTTGGAATCCGTGACGATGCTCCGGCCCAGATTGGGATCGAGATTGATGTTGAACGCCAGCTGGCGATTTTCGGCTTCGTGCCGGAACGGCCGCCCGACCGTCTCAAGCAGGTTCGATGTCAGGATCTCTTCGGCGTCGACCGTCACGGTCCCCGATTCGATCTTCGACAGATCGAGAATGTCGCTGATCAGGTTGAGCAGGTCGGTACCCGCTCCGTGGATGGTTCGCGCAAACTCGACCTGCCTGGCCGTTAGGTTGCCGTCCGGATTTTCGGTGAGCTGCTGGCCGAGAATCAGGATGCTGTTGAGCGGCGTGCGCAGCTCATGCGACATGTTGGCCAGGAATTCCGACTTGTATTTCGAGGTCAGCGAAAGCTCGGTTGCCTTCTCCTCCAGCGCTCGCCGCGCCTGCTCGATTTCCTGGTTCTTCCTCTCCACTTCGACGTTGCGCTCGGCGAGCTGCTGGGCCTTCTGCTCAAGCTGCTCGTTGGTCTGCTGCAGTTCCTTCTGCTGGGTCTGCAACTCGCCGGCCAGTTGCTGCGACTGCTTCAACAGGCCTTCGGTCTGCATCGTCGCCTCGATGCTGTTGAGCACGATACCGATGCTGTCGGTGAGCTGTTCGAGAAAGGTCCTTTGCGAAGTGGTGAACGAGGAGACCGAGGAAAGCTCGATGACGGCCTTCACCTGGTTCTCGAACAACACCGGGAGTACCACGAGATTCTTCGGTCTGACGCGCAGCAGCGCGGAATTGATCGCGACCGCATCGGTCGGGATGTCCGAGACCAACCGCTGGCGCTTGTCCATGGCGCATTGTCCGACCAGCCCCTCGCCGAATTGCACCAATTGCGGGTGGGGATTGGCGCCGTCGCCGGCATAGGCCGACAGCAGCCGCAGTTGCGGATTGTCCTCATTCTCGACCTGGTAAATCACGCCCATGTGGGCGTTCACCAGCGGCGTCAACTCGGTCAGAAGCAGGCGGCCCACGGTCGTAAGGTCGCGCTGGCCCTGCAGCATATTGGTAAATCTGGCGAGGTTGGTCTTCAGCCAATCCTGTTCGGTGTTCACATCCGTGGTCAGCCGCAGATTGCCGATCATGGTGTTGATATTGTCTTTGAGTTCGGCCACCTCGCCGCGTGCGTCGACCTGGATCGAGCGCGTCAGGTCGCCCTTGGTGACGGCGGTCGCGACCTCGGCGATCGCGCGCACTTGCGACGTCAGGTTGGCGGCGAGCAGGTTGACGTTGCCTGTCAGATCCTTCCAGGTACCCGCGGCGCCCGGCACGTTGGCCTGGCCTCCGAGCCGGCCTTCCACGCCGACTTCGCGCGCCACGCTGGTGACCTGATCGGCGAACGTCGCCAATGTCTCGGTCATGTTGTTGATGGTGTCGGCAAGTGCTGCGACTTCGCCCTTCGATTTCACGGTCAGATTCTGTTTCAGGTCGCCATTGGCGACG
>WNGI01004603.1_pt1 | contig 12345 bp, 8 predicted proteins | sample 5400621 | NCBI WGS metagenome assembly WNGI01 (sample SAMN13153374, study PRJNA577476) | soil metagenome | isolation source: 20 cm soil or saprolite under Garry oak tree replicate 1 | place: USA:California | collected 2016-06-15 | reverse complement strand
AAGCAGTTCGGCAAGCTGGTGAACCTGGCGGTCGTCACCAACGTGATTCCGTACATCATCGCGCTGTCGGCGCTCGGGGTGATGATGAAGACGGCCAACGCCCCGCCGAACGTGTATCGCCGCAACACGATCATCGCGACGATCGCGATCCTCTACAGCACGTACGCGCTCTACGCTTCGGGATTCGAGGCGGTGATGGGTGGCATGCTGGTGGCGTCGATTACCTATCTGCTCTGGGGATTCATCGCGTACCGATTCATCGGACCGCGCACAAGTCCGCGCACTGGTGGCATGGCCCCCGCAGCCAACGCACCGGCTCGCGTCTGAGGCCGAGCGCAACCGTGGAAAGGAGAGCAGTCATGTATCCAATCATCAGAAACGCGGCCTGCGTCATCGTCTGCCTCGCGATCGCCGCGCCGGCAGCTGCGCAGAAGCCTGCGGCGCCCGCGTCCACCACGCTCAACCGGATCAAGCAGACCGGCAAGATTCGTTTGGGCTATCAAGCGGACGCGCGGCCATTTTCTTTCCGCGATCCCTCCGGAAAACCGGCGGGATACTCGGTCGACCTGTGCCTGAAGGTCGCGGACGCGGTCAAGGCGGAGCTCGGCGTGCCGACGCTGAACATCGAATGGGACGCGACCAACGCCAATGACCGGTTTGCCGCCGTGGAAGACGTCAAGGTCGATGTATTCTGCGGGGCGGACACGGAAACGCTCGCCCGCAGAGCGCTCGTCGACTTCTCAGTCCCCGTCTTTCCCGGGGGTATCGGCGCGCTGCTGCGCAAAGACGCCCCCGAGCATCTCAGCGAAGTCCTGAACCAGAAACCTCCGTCCAGCCCCACCTGGCGGGCCTCGGCGGGCCAGCTGCTGCAAACCCAGACGTTCGCGGTCATCAAGGGCACGACCGCCGAATCGTGGTTGGGCGGGAGGCTGACCGAATTCAAACTCAGCTCGAAGGTCGAGCCGGTGGCGAACTACGACGCCGGCATCAAGGCAGTGCTGGACCGGAAGGCAAGCGTGCTCTTCGGGGACCGCGCCGTCCTGCTCGATGCCATCGCCCACAACCCATCGGGCAAACAACTCACTGTGTTGGACCGCGCCTTCACCTACGAGGCGTTCGCCCTGCCGCTGCCGCGCGGCGACGACGTGTTTCGCAACCTCGTGGATCGCACGCTCAGCCGGCTGTATCCGACCGCTGAGTTCCGCGCGCTGTACGTCCAGTGGTTCGGCGAGCCGAGCGCGGACATCGTGGCCTTCTATCGGTGGAATACACGGCCGGAGTAACCCGAGCGTGAGGAATCGGTGACATGATCGAGCGAAGCACCAAGCGCATCCAGCTGCGGGCGCTCATGATCGACGATGAGCTGCCCACTCCCACCGCAGAGGGCCATGCGGCGCGGACGCTCGTCCAGGAGCTGACGGGCCGAGCGATCGACGTCGTGCAAGCGGCGTCCGCCGAAGACGGGATGTCCGTCGTGCAGTCGGACTCGGCCATCCACGTCCTGCTGCTGGATTGGGCGTTGGGCTCGAATGGCGAGCGCGATCACGAGAAGGCGCGCGCGCTGCTCGAGTTCGTCCGCTCGCGGAACGACAAGATTCCGATTTTCCTCATGGCGGAACGGGGCGAGGCATCGTCCATCCCGGTCGATGTGATGGAGATGGTAGACGAGTACATCTGGACGCTCGAGGATACGGCGGCGTTCGTGGGCGGCCGCGTCGTCGCGGCGATGCGCCGCTACATCGAGGTGATGATGCCGCCGCTCGCGGCGGCCGTCATGAAGTTCAGCCAGGAATACGAATACTCCTGGCACACGCCGGGCCACACGGGCGGAACGGCGTTCCTGAAGTCCCCCGTCGGGCGGATGTTCTTCGACTACTTCGGCGAGAACCTGCTCCGGTCGGATCTCTCGATCAGTGTGGGCGCGCTGGGCTCATTGCTCGACCATAGTGGGCCGATGGGCGCGCACGAGCGCTACGCGGCCCGCGTCTTTGGCGCGCACCGGACGTACTCGGTGACGAACGGCACGTCCATGTCCAACCGGGTCATCTTCATGGCCGCCGTGGCCCGCGACCAGATCGCGCTGTGCGACCGGAACTGCCACAAATCGATCGAGCACAGCCTCGTGATGACCGGGGCGATCCCGACGTACCTCGTGCCCGTGCGCAACCAGTACGGCATCATCGGCCCCATTCTTCCCGAGCGCCTCAAGCCGGAGGCGATCAAGGCGGCGATCAAGGCGAACCCGCTCGTCACGAAGGGCGTCGACACCCGGCCGGTCCACTCGATCGTCACCAACTCCACCTACGATGGGTTGTGCTACAACGCGCGCCGCGTGACGGAGCTGCTCGATCCGAGCGTCGACCGCATTCACTTCGATGAAGCGTGGTACGCGTACGCGCGGTTCAACCCGTTGTACAAGGACCGGCATGCGATGTACGGGGATCCCAAGGACTACACCACGGGCCCCACCATTTTCGCGACGCATTCCACGCACAAACTGCTTGCCGCGCTGTCGCAGGCGTCGTTCCTGCATATCCGCGACGGGCGCCGCCCGATTCCGCACTCGCGCTTCAACGAGTCCTACATGCTGCACGCGTCCACGTCGCCCTTCTACCCGATCATCGTCTCGAATGACGTCACAGCGGCGATGATGGACGGTCCTGGCGGCATCGCGATCACCGCCGAGTCGATCCAGGAAGCGGTGGCGTTCCGGCAGACCATGGGGCGCGTCAATCGCGAGTTCGCGGCCAAGAAGGACTGGTTCTTCGACACCTGGAATCCGGACAAGGTGAAGCAGGGCAAGAACGGCAAGAACGGCAAGACCATCGCGTTCGCGGACGCGTCGCCGGAGTTCCTCGCCAGCGAGCCGGACGCCTGGGTGCTGCATCCGGGGGATGCCTGGCACGGCTTCGGGAATATCGAAGACGACTACTGCATGCTGGACCCGATCAAGGTGTCGATCCTGACCCCCGGGATGACCGAGAGCGGCCTCGATAAGAAGGGCATTCCCGCCACGCTCGTGACGGCCTACCTGCACCGGCGCGGCGTGGAAGTCGAGAAGACCACGGACTTCACGATCCTGTTGCTGTTCTCGATCGGGATCACGAAGGGCAAGTGGGGCACGCTGCTGAACGCGTTGCTCGACTTCAAGCGCGATTACGACCGGAATTCCCCGCTCACCGAAGTGATGCCGGATCTCGCGAGCGCCTACCCGGCAGCCTATGGCAGCATCGGGCTGCGCGATCTCGCGGATCAGATGTTTGCTCAGCTCAGGGACAGCAAGCAAACGCACTGGCTGTCCGAAGCGTTCTCGACGCTTCCCAAGATGGAGATGTCGCCCAACGCCGCGTACCAGTATCTGGTGAAGGACGAGATCGAGCACGTGCCGCTCGACCAGCTGGCCAATCGCGTGCTCGCGACGAGCGTCGTGCCCTACCCGCCGGGGATTCCGATGCTGATGCCGGGCGAGGCCACCGGACCGGCCGATGGTCCCTACCTGGGCTATCTCAAGGCGCTCGCGGCGTGGGACGCGCGCTTCCCCGGCTACGGGCACGACACCCACGGCGTCGAGAATCGCGAGGGAGTCTACTACGTGCAGTGCTTGAAGAAGGGCGCGACGGCCGCCGTCTGAAGATGTCGATCTACCACGTCACCGTCACCGGACGCGACCGCCGTCACCTGGCCGCGCTCGGACCAAAAATGCGCATTGTCGTCAATGACTTCCGGGAGGACAAGCGCGGCGCGGTGGTCGATGCCTACGTGCGCGGCGACAAGATCGACTACCTGAAGCGGCAGGGCTACGGCGTCACGCGACTCGAGAAGGTCGATGGACACGACCGTTCGCGCCAGCAGGAAGGTCACAAGGCCGCCGCGCGCCGGCTCAAGAAAGGACGCTCTGGCGACGTCGTCTGGGGAGGCGGCTACCTCACCACCGACGAGGTGGAGCAAGCCATGGTGCTGGCCGAGCAGAATCACTCCGGCTACTTCGAACGCATCCCCCTGCCCCATCTCACATGGGAAAAGCGCCGCGTCCACGCCTTCCGCATCGGCGCGGGCAATGGCGGCGACCGCTCGCGACCCGCCGTCTGTTTCCTGGGCGGCGTGCACGGCCGCGAGTGGGGCAGCCCCGACATTCTCATCTACTTCGCCGTCCGTCTGCTGCGCGCGTATCGGGACGGGCACGGCTTCAAGCTGGGCCGACGGGAGGTCACGGCAGCGCAGGTCCGTCGGCTCGTGGAGACGATGGACATCATCGTGCTGCCGCAGGTGAACCCCGACGGCCGCAAGTTCAGCATGGAGCGCTCGGCGATGTGGCGAAAGAACCGCCGCCCTGCCCCGCGCGGCCACGGCACGCGATCGGTCGGTGTGGACATCAACCGGAATTTTCCGTTCCTGTGGCGCTTCAAACGGTTCTTCGCCGCCGGCACCGTGGACAGCTCCCACCGGCCCGGGGACTACGAGTCGTATATCGGCCCGCGCGAAGCCTCCGAGCCCGAGACCCGCAACGTGATCTGGCTGCTCGATCGCTTCCCGAACATCCGGTACATGGTCGATTTGCACAGCTACGGCGAGACCATCCTGCACAGTTGGGGCAGCGATGAAAACCAGTCGAAGGATCCAGCCATGAACTTCCGGAACCGCGCCTACGACGGGAAACGCGGCCGGCTCTTCGACGATGTGTATCGCGAATACTTCCCGCCGCAGGACCAGAAGGCCGCGCTGGACGTCGCGCGCCGGATGTCGGCGGCAATCCGGTTGGTGCGGGGACGCAAGTACCAGGTAAAGCCGAGCGTGGGCCTGTATCCGACCGCGGGCGCGACGGACGATTACTCCTACAGCCGTCATTTCGTCGATCCCAAGAAGGGGAGAATCATTCCGCTGACCGTCGAGTGGGGACGGAGCCATGCATCCACGCCGTTTCATCCGCCCTATCCAGAAATGCGCAAGGTGATGCGTGAGGTGAGCGCGGGACTGCTCGCGGTCTGCCTCGGTGCCCGCGCGGGAGCCCGCAATGGGGGTTAGAGCGATCGGAGTTGAGCATCCGGTATCCAGCAGGACTTTGGAGACTTGCAAATGAACGCTGAACAGCTTCGCCTCGATGAGGCACGGACGCAGACACAGCCCTGGAAGAAGTGGGGACCCTACTTGAGCGAGCGCCAATGGGGCACGGTGCGTGAAGACTACAGCGAGTCGGGTGACGCCTGGAACTACTTCAGCCACGACCACGCCCGCTCGCGAGCGTATCACTGGGGAGAGGACGGGCTTGCCGGAATCAGCGACGATCACCAGTTCCTGTGCTTCGGCCTCGCTCTGTGGAACGGCCGGGACCCGATTCTGAAGGAGCGGCTCTTCGGCCTGACCAATAGCGAGGGGAACCACGGCGAGGACGTCAAGGAGTACTACTTCTACGTCGACTCGACCCCGACGCATTCCTACATGAAGTATCTGTACAAGTATCCACAGGCCGCCTATCCCTACGACGACCTGGTTCGCACCAACCGCGGCCGGGCACGCACCGAGCCGGAATATGAGCTGCTGGACACCGGCGTATTCGACCAGGACCGCTACTTCGACGTCTTCGTCGAATATGCCAAGGCCGCGCCCGAAGATATCCTGGTCGACATCACGGTGACCAACCGCGGGCCGGAGACGGCTTCCCTGCACCTGCTGCCCACGCTGTGGCTTCGCAACACCTGGTCCTGGGGCGGGAACGACCCGCGGCCGCTACTTCGCCAGACCGCGCCCGGGGCCGTCGCGGTGTCGCACCCGGAGCTCGGCGAGCGCTTCTTCTATGCCGACGGCTCGGCCGCGCTGCTTTTCACCGAGAACGAGACGAACACCGAGCGGTTGGTTGGCGTGCCGAACCGGACGCCGTACGTCAAGGACGGGATTCACAACTACGTCGTCAACGGCATCCAGCAGGCCGTCAACCCCGAGCACTCGGGCACCAAGGCCGCGGCCCACTATGCCCTGACCGTGAAAGCCCGCGCCACGGTTACGGTTCGACTGCGCCTCTGCGCAGCGGCGTCGGCCGAACCGTTCGGGAAGGGCTTTGACGCTATCCTTGCAGCGCGGCGGAAGGAAGCCGATGAATTCTACGCGGGCGTGATTCCCGCGAACCTCGATGCCGACGCGGCCAACGTGATGCGGCAGGCGCTCGCCGGCATGCTCTGGTCCAAGCAGTTCTACTACTACGACGTGGATCGCTGGCTCGGCGAACGTGGCACCGGGCCGTTCAAGCCGGGAAAAACTGCACCACGCAATGCGCATTGGCACCACATGTACAACGCCGACATCATCTCCATGCCGGATAAATGGGAGTATCCCTGGTATGCCGCCTGGGACTTGGCCTTCCACACCCTGGCGCTGACGATCGTGGACCCGGATTTCGGCAAACAACAGCTGGACCTGATGCTGCAGTCGAACTATCTGCACCCCAACGGCCAGCTTCCCGCCTACGAGTGGAACTTCGGCGACGTCAATCCGCCCGTGCACGCGTGGGCGACGATCTTCACCTACCGGCTGGACAAGGCCAAGCGAGGCACGGGCGACGTCGACTGGCTGGAACGCTCGTTCCAGAGGCTGCTGCTCAACTTCACGTGGTGGGTGAACCGCAAAGACCGCACTGGCACGAACGTCTTCGAGGGCGGATTCCTCGGCCTCGATAACATCGGGGTGTTTGACCGCAGCGCGCCCCTCCCGACGGGAGGATACCTGGACCAGGCCGATGGCACCGCCTGGATGGCGCTGTTCTGTCAGAACATGCTCGAGATTGCGGTGGAGCTGACGCTGACACGTCCGGCCTACGCGACGCTCGTCGAGAAATTCACCGAGCATGTGCTATGGATTACGTCCTCCATGCTCCATGCCGGGGCAAATACCGGCATGTGGGACGAAGCAGACGGGTTCTTCTATGACGTGCTGCGGCTGCCGGATGGCCAGGCGCAGCGCCTGAAGGTCCGCTCCCTGGTCGGGCTACTGCCGCTTTGCGCGGTGACCGTCTTCGAGGGCGAACTCAAAGGAAAGGTGCCCGAGGTCCAGGATCGGCTGCGCCGCTTCCTCGAGACTCGCCCGGAGCTGCGGGCGTTCATTCATGATCCGGTCAAACTCGGCAAGCGTGACCGGCGGATGAGCGCCGCGCTGAACGAAGAAAAGCTCCGCCGGGTGCTCACCGTCATGCTCGACGAGAACGAGTTCCTGAGCCCATACGGCATCCGCTCGATCTCGCGCTACCATGCCGATCATCCGTTCGTCTTCAACGTGCGAGGCCAGGACTTTCGCGTCCCGTACCTGCCTGCGGAGTCCGACACCGGGATGTTCGGCGGCAACTCCAACTGGCGAGGTCCAATCTGGATGCCGGTGAACGGCCTGATCGTTCGTGCCTTGCTCCAGTACTACCTCTATTACGGGGACGACTTCACCATCGAATGTCCCACCGGCTCGGGGCGGCAGATGACGCTGTACGGGGTGGCTGAAGACATCAGCCGCCGACTGTCACACATTTTCCTGCGTGACAAGCAAGGGCGTCGAGCGGTGAACGGGGCGACCGAGAAGTTCCAGGTTGACCCCCACTGGCGTGACCTGCTCCAGTTCTTCGAGTACTTCCACGGCGACACCGGAGCGGGGCTCGGCGCCAACCATCAAACCGGATGGACCGGCATCATCGCTCGTCTCATGCACTTCTTCGCGACCACAACGCCGGAGCAGGCCCTCGAGCTCGGCAAGAGCGCGGCGGTCCGCGAGACGACGACGACGCCCAAGAAACGGACGCCCCGCATCCCGGTGGTCCAGCGGGCTGGTCGGCCGTGACCTCACACCATTCAGACTCCTCCCCCTCCCTCTCGCCCTTGGCGAGACTGGCGGAGCTTGCCGTCCTCGTTCCGAGCGTGATCGCGCTCTTCGGGTGTGGCGACCTGGCCGTTCAGGACCCGAGGAGCTTGCTCCTTCCCGCGTTCACGCGCTCGGAGGTCGTGGGCTTCGTGGCCGGCTTCGGAACGACGTTCGCTGCGTTGCCCGACCTGCTTGGCATACTCAAACGGCGGTCCAGCGCCGGGATGAACCCGAGGATGGCGGCCATCATGTGCGTCTTTCAGGTTCTCTGGATCTGGTACGGCCTGCTGATCGGGTCGCGACCGGTGATCATATGGAACATCGTGGCGGTCGTGATCAATTCGCTGAACGTCGGGGCGTACGCGTATTTCGCCCGCAAGGAACGGCGCCACGCGGCGAGTGCGTCCGCTGCGTAACCCCGCAATCCGAGGGACCCCGAGGTGACAGAGAGACAGCCAAGCAACGACGAGTTCTCGGTCGTCCTCGGAGGGCCGCTATACCAGCTCTTCCGAAAAGCGCATCTCACCGGTGACGCGCTCGAGCTGGTGCGCCGGCGCGTGCTCGCGACGGTTGCTCTCGTCTGGCTTCCTCTCCTGATCTTGTCCGTGGTGGAGGGGCTCGCGTGGGGGACGAAGGTCGCCGTCCCCTTCCTGCATGATATCGAGGCACAAGGCCGGTTCCTGCTGGTCGTGCCGCTGCTCGTCGTCTCCGAGCTCACCGTGCATCAACGCCTGCGATCCATCGCCAACCAGTTCCAGGTACGCGGTCTCATCCCGGAAAGCGCGCAACCGCAGTTCGCGGCCGCGCTTGAAGCGACCGTCCGCCTACGCAATTCGGTTGTGGCTGAAGTGGCGATGATTGTCCTGGTCTACGTCCTGGGCTTCCAGTTCAGCTGGCACCAGCATACCACACTGGAAGTCGCGACCTGGTACGCAGGGCCCAACGGGGCGCACTCGACGCTCTCCCGCGCCGGTGTGTGGTACCTCTATTTCAGCCTGCCCGTCGCGCAATTCCTGTTGCTGCGGTGGTATTACCGCATGTTCATCTGGGCGCGGTTCCTGTGGCAGGTCGCTCGCATCGATCTCCGTCTTGTTCCCACGCACCCCGATCGGGTCGGCGGACTGCGCTTCCTGGCCCTCGCGACATCCGGCTTTGCACCGCTCGCGGTGGCGCACGGCGCCCTTGTCTCTGCGTGGATCGCGAGCCGCATCCTCCAGCACGGGGCCGCGTTGGTCGATTTCAAGGTGATCATCATCGCCGTCGCGGTGTGGATGCTGCTCCTGTTCCTCGGCCCGTTCCTCTTCTTTAGTCCGAAGCTCGCACGCACCCGGCGCGAGGGCGAACGTGACTACGGGCCCCTCGCGCAGCGCTATGCACACGAGTTCGACGCCAAATGGGTCCATTCCGACCCGCCGTCAAGGGAACGGCTGCTCGGAAGCGCTGATATCCAGTCGCTCGCCGACTTTGAGAACGTCTATGCAGTCATCAGTACCATGCGGACCACGCCGATCACGCGGCAAGCTGTCGTGCAGCTGCTCGCATCAACCCTCGCTCCGATCGCCCCCTTGGCGCTCACCATGATGCCCCTGGCGCAGATCGTAAAGCTCCTCTTCGGCATGTTGATGTAGGGCGCGCCGCGTCCAGCGGGATCACGGCGACGAGCCGCTCGTACCCGATATCAACCCCTCGACGCGCCGCAACGCCAGCGCCAGCGGCACGGCGAGGATCGCTCCCGGCGGCCCCAGCACCCAACTCCAGAACACGACCGCAAAGACGATGGTCGTGAAGGAGATATCGAGCCCCTTCACGAAGAAGCGCGGCTTGATGACGTTGTCGCCGATCAAGTTTACGAACCACCATCCCACGACCACGACCAATGCCCGTTGCCAGCCGTACTCGAGCAGCGCGAGCACAGTGGGTGGAATGAGTGCGAAGAGGAAACCCACGCCCGGAATGAAATTGAGGAAGAAGAACAACACGGCCCAGGTGATGGGCGCATCGACGCCGACCAGGAGTAGAATAACGAGATTGAATGCCGCCTGAATCAGACCGGCGAGCCCGGTCAGCGCGATGAACTGGCGGGACTGACCGGTGACCTCATCGAAGCGAGCCGCCAACGTTCCGGGCCGCTCGCCGCGACCGTGCTGCACTCGCACCTCGGTGATCTCGTAGAGCACAACGGCCGCGATGAGGATGATGAGGATCGACGTACCCAGGGCCGAGGCGAGACCTCCCAGAAAGACACGCGCGGCGCCCAGGGCACGGTTTGGGTCGAGCGGCTGAAATGCCGCGACTTTCGAAACGTCCACGCCACGGCCCGCGAGAACCGTCATGACATTGTCCCGGATGGCCGAGAGTCGCTCCTGGTAGGTGGGCAACTGCTCTGCCAGCCGCGCGGTCGAGACGGTGAACAGGCCGACGAGCAGCAGCCCGCCTGCGAGTACGGCCAGAATCGAGACGAGCACGCTGACGCCGGGCTTCAATCCCTTTTTCATCAGCCACATCGGCACGTTGCTCAAGCTCTGCGCCACGAGCAGGCCCAGCAGCACCAGATTGACGATCGGCGCCGCGGTCTTCAGGCCCGCCACGATGATGACGAAGCATGCTCCTGCCAGGAGCACCGGCAGCAGTCGGGACTGGGGATTGGTGCCGCCGCCGCTGTTTTGCTGCATCTCAGAGCTCCTCAGGGTTCACGGTCAGCCTCCCAGCGCGATGGTCGCGGCTACCAACGCGCCGCCGAGCACGACCATCGCGAGGCCGGTCAGCCACGGGTGATAGTTCGTGATACGCCCAAACGCGTAGCCGGTGATAACCAGCAGCGCTACCGCGATGCCGTTCGACACGCGCATGGCCCGCGCCACGTCGCTCATGAAGATGAACGGGATCGCCACCGGGAACGTCGTGCCGAACACCCAGAAGAACACCGCGAGTCCGCCCAGCCAGTCGGCCTTGGACAGCCAGGGGCGCGACGGCGGCTCAGGCACGAGCAGCAGTTTCTGACGGACCGTCGCATACTCTGCGGGGCCGAGCGCGGCCGCCACCATGGGCGGCAGCGCCGCGGCAATGACGCGGTGCGCCTCCTGAGGGTCTGCGGCGGTGCGCGCAGCACGTAACGCGCGAATGTCACGTCCCCGTTCGCTCAGGCAATCCATGAGATAGAGAATTCCGTCGATGATGCCCCACGCGATGTTACACCCGAGGGCGCCGATCAACATGAGGCGGACATCATCGCGCCCCGCCTCCGCCACACTGAGGGAGCCGGTAAAGCTGAGCACCATGATCAGGCCAAACAGCACCTCCGCAACGCGCTCGCCCGGCTCGAGCGCGCGTCGGCGTTCTCCGCGAGGCTGGTCGGTCGCAGGCGCGGCCTCGGCCATGGCGGCGCGTGCCATTAGTGCGACACCTCCGGCACGAAGTAGAACATCAGCGCCATCGCCACATAGACGACGAGCAGCTGCACGCCTCGGTACCAGTTACTCCGTCCGTCGCCCGAGATCACGATGCCGATCAGCACAGTGAGAAACAGCGCGCCGAGCTCGGCACGGTGAAAGACCAGCGTGAGGGGCTGCGGCGCGATCAACCAGCTCAGCAGCACGAGGACGGGTGCCACGAACAGCGCGATCTGGATTGAGCTACCCAGCGCGATGCCCAGGGACAGATCCATCTTGTTTTTCCGCCCCGCCGCGATGGCGGAGAGGCTTTCCGCCGCCCCGCCCACGACGGCAACCAGCACGAGGCCGATGAACGCCTGCGACATGCCGAGCGACTTGCCCGTACCCTCGGCCGCCCCGACCAGGATTTCGCTCATCCAGGCCGCAACGACGGATGCGCCGACCAGACTCCCGATCGCCCGCGGCAACCCCCACGCGGGACCTTCCGCATGTTCGGTTTTCTTGCTTTCAGCACTTTTGAACAGCTGCGGGTGTGTTTTCAGCATGAAGAGGAGGTAGCAGCCGTAGGTGACGAGGAGCAGCACCGCCAACACCGTATTCAGAGTGAACACCTGCGCGCTGAACTGGGCCTGGGAGAAGTAGCCCTCGAAGGCACCCGGCACGATGAGGCTGATAACGGCAAGCAGCATCATCGAGCTATAGACGCGCGATGCATCGGCGTTGTAGCGCTGGTCGTGATGGCGCAATCCGCCCAGAAACATGGAGAGACCCAGGGCCAGGAGCAGATTGCCGAGGATCGCGCCGATGATCGACGCGCGGACCAGGTCCATCAGCCCGGCCTGCAGGGCGACGGTCGCGATGATCAGCTCCGGCGCGTTGCCGAAGGTCGCGTTCAGGAGGCCCCCGACCGCATCGCCGGTGCGCGTCGAGATCTGCTCGGTGGCGTGGACGATCAGGCTCGCGGCGGGGATGATGGCCAGCGCCGCTGAGAAGAAGACGAGGGGTGGCGCGGCGTGGGCGCGTTCGAGCGCGAGCGAGACCGGAATGAACGCGAGCAGCCAGTTGATCGAGGGCTTCAACGACAGCCGGCGAACCCTGACGGGGGAGGAGACCTCAGTCGCAG
>WNGI01004601.1_pt1 | contig 12348 bp, 13 predicted proteins | sample 5400621 | NCBI WGS metagenome assembly WNGI01 (sample SAMN13153374, study PRJNA577476) | soil metagenome | isolation source: 20 cm soil or saprolite under Garry oak tree replicate 1 | place: USA:California | collected 2016-06-15 | reverse complement strand
GACACGGACCATCTTCAACGCATGACCCTTGGCGACGCCGGGCTTGAGCGCGAGGTGCTGACGATGTTTTCGGCCCAGGCGGCCAGCCTGATCGGCAGTCTCGCCGCCTCGCTTGCTGACGCGGGTGCGTTGGCGCATACGCTGAAGGGTTCGGCACGCGCAATCGGCGCATTCGGCGTTGCCGATGCCGCCGGCCATCTGGAAGCCGCAGTACTGAACGGCCACGATCCGTCCGAGGCGCTCAGCGACCTCAACGGGGCGATCGTGCAGGCGCGCATCGCAATCGATGCGATCTTGCGCCGGTCCTGATCTCGCCCATCAAAACGCAAAGCGCGCTGCAGGTTTCGCTTCGACCGCTAGTGCCCCGGTTCTAACGTTCGCACTCCGGCGCGCCGGGCTCTTTGCGAACGTTAGAACCGAAAGGGCATCCAGCAAATTTTAGTTTCTGGTGCGGTTTTTGGATTTGACATTCGCATGGAGGACTCGCGGATATGCTGATGCGAATGTCAAATCCCCCGCACTAGCGCGGAGCGGATCGACCCGTTATAGGACAGCCCGGACCTCCTTATCCGGCAGCACGAGCAAACATGGCCAAAATCAGCTTTGTCGACCATACCGGCGAAACCCGCACCATTGATGTTGAGAACGGCGCGACCGTGATGGAAGCCGCGATCCGCAACGCCATTCCGGGCATCGAAGCCGAATGCGGCGGCGCCTGTGCCTGCGCGACATGCCATGTCTATGTCGATGAGGCCTGGCGCGAGAAGGTCGGCTCTCCCTCCCCGATGGAAGAGGACATGCTGGATTTCGGCTTCGATGTACGGCCGAGTTCGCGGCTGTCATGCCAGATCAAGGTGAGCGACGAACTCGACGGTCTGGTGGTCTCGACGCCGGAGCGGCAGGCCTAAACTTTACCGCGAAGCGAATTCAGCCGTCGCCGTCAACGGTCGCCGCTTCCGCCATCGCAGCGCGCTTTACGCGCCGTCCACTCCGCGGCGAAGCCAGCGCTGGAAATTGCCGATGATTTCGGCGGTCAGCGGCGTCGGTTTGCGCATGCTCTCGTCGATCAGCACCGTCACCGATTGAGCCGACGCCACGCATTTGCCTTCTGAAAATACCACCTGATCGAATGTCAGGGATGTTCGACCGAACTTCGCGACGCCGAGCCCCATTTCAATGGTGCCCGGCCAGCGCAGTTCGGCGCGGAAATGGATATCGAGGCGCACCAGCATCCAGCCGAGCCCCGGCGGCGTCAGTCCGAAGCTGCGGTCCTTGACCAGCGTCACGCGGCCGGTTTCGAAATAGGTCGCATATGCCGCGTTGTTGACGTGCTGATTGGGGTCGAGATCGGCAAAGCGCACATTGTCGGTCAGGCGGTAGGGAAAATCTTCCAGGCGCGGCGTTGGATTGAGGCGGGCTGGCGTGTTCACGGGACGGTCTCCGAAAGTTTCACGCTCTTACAACCCAGTTGTCGAACTGCGGCAAGGGGTTGCCGTGGCCATGACCGCCATATTATGGCTTTCTTCTCCCAGCCGCCTTGGCTAGACAGGCGCAGCCAAAGGCTGGTTCAACCGAAAAGAAGCGACATGAGCGAAGCGATCAAAACCGATGTGCTGATTATTGGCGCAGGTCCCTGCGGGCTGTTTGCCGTTTTCGAACTGGGCCTGCTCGATATGAAGGTGCATCTTGTCGACATTCTCGACAAGATCGGCGGCCAATGCGCCGAGCTCTATCCGGAAAAGCCGATCTACGACATTCCAGGCATCCCGTACGTCACCGGCCAGGGCCTGACGGAAGCGCTGATGGCGCAGATCAAGCCGTTCCATCCGACCTTCCATCTCAACGAAATGGTGGAGACGATCGAGAAAATCGGCAATCCCGGTTTTCGGGTCACCACCGATGCTGGAAAAGTCTTCGAATGCAAGGTGGTCGTCATCTCAGCCGGCGGCGGCTCGTTCCAGCCGAAACGGCCGCCGGTGCCGGGTATCGAAGCGTACGAGGGAACCTCGGTGTTTTACTCCGTGCGCAAGATGGAACAATTCCGGGATAAGGATTTGCTGATCGTCGGCGGCGGCGACTCGGCGCTGGACTGGACGCTTAACCTACACCCGATTGCAAAGCGCGTGACGCTATTGCACCGGCGTGACGATTTCCGCGCAGCGCCTCACAGCGTCGAGCAGATGCGCGCGCTGGTGGCTTCCGGCAAGTTGGAATTGAAGATCGGCCAGGTCACCGCACTTGAAGGCGACGCCGGTGTGCTGACCGGCGCCACGGTCAAGGGCAACGACAACGCCATTTCGAAGGTCGCCTGCGATACGCTGCTGCCGTTTTTCGGCCTGACCATGAAGCTGGGGCCTGTCGTGAATTGGGGCATTGCGCTTGAGAACAATCTTGTGCCGGTCGAAACCGCGGCTTTTGAGACCAGCGTGCCCGGCATTTTTGCGATTGGCGATATCAACACCTACCCCGGCAAGCTGAAGCTCATCCTGTGCGGCTTCCACGAAGGCGCGCTGATGGCCCAGAAGGCGTACCGTTACATCTATCCGGACAAGCGACTGGTGTTCCAGTACACGACGTCGTCGTCGAGCCTGCAGAAGAAGCTCGGGGTCAACTGACCAAACCGGCAATGCGGCTCATCAAGCCGCGGCGCGCTGTGCCGCGGCAGGCATCTTTCGCGGCAGGCATCTTTCCTGTGTGACTTTCTATGAAGGTGTCCGCCCGCGACGCCTTCCGATATTTTGGCTGCCGCCGCTGGAACCATCCGTGAAATGGCCTTAGTCTGGACCCATTACTTTACGGATTGGTCAGGTGGTGAGGATGCGGGCTGCAACATCCAGATTTGGACTGGCACTGCCGCTGATAGCCAGCCTCGCGCTGTTACTTGCCTTTGGCTCTGCCGGACAAGCCCAGGAGCCGTCGGCCGCGGGGCTGTGGCAAAAAGTCGAGGACGGCAAAACGGTGGGGTGGTTTCTGTTCGTCGATCACGACGGCATCTTCGAAGGCGTGATCGCGAAGACGTTTCCACGCCCGGGTGATAACCCCAACGAGATCTGCTCGAAATGCACCGATGACCGCAGGAATGCGCCGGTGCTCGGAATTTCCTTCATCAGGGACATGAAGCGCGATGGATTGAAATACGAGGGCGGCAACGTCCTTAATCCGCTCGACGGCCAGGTCTACAGGGCCAAGATGACGGTCAGTCCCGACGGTCAGACGCTGACGATGCGCGGTTATCTCGGAATCTCGCTGTTCGGCAAGGATGAGATCTGGTACCGGCTCCCCGATACTGCGATGGCCCAGGTCGATCCCGCGATCATCGCCAAATACCTGCCGGCGCAGGCCGCGGCGATGAAGCCGCCGGCCGGTGCAACGAAACCGCCCGCCGGTGCGAAGAAGGGCACGCCTCCGCGCTGACTTGTTTGCGATTCTTTGTCAGCGCGCCTCCGGTGCAATCACGACCGGCGCCGCCGGCGCCTCGGTCACCTCGGACTGGGCGGCATTGAGCTGAAGTACCGAGGCCACGGCCGGCAGGGCTGCGTCCGCCATCGCGGCGTGGCCTTCGGCGCTCGGATGCACCGCGCCGCCATAGACGGCCGAAAGAACACCCCAGGTCGCGTCATGGATGTCGGCGGGCTGACTGGATGACGGCAGCCCCTGCGGATAGGTCATTGCCGCGAAGTAACTGTCATTGGCATCGCGGATCCAGCGAGCGCGCGGAAGATAGGCGCGATAGTCCCCGGCGCTGCGGCCGCAAAGCATCGGCTGGCTGGCTGCAGTGACGAGGTCGGGATCGAAGCTTTCGCCCCTGGGTGAAAAGCACTCCCGATCGAATTCGGGATCGTTTTGGGCGCGCGCGCAGAATCCGTGGTTTGCGAATGCCGCCTGATGGGCGTCGACGAAGGTCATTCGATCTGCGCCGGGATCGCGGCACAGCACGCCCGACTGGCACAGTGCGAGTGCCTTCAAGTGCGGAAGGAATTCATGATCGACGTAGTCGGACACGTTGGCCAGCCGCTGCGGTTGCGCGTTGAACGAGGGATGAATATCGAAGCCGGCGCGCCCGCCGGCGCAAGGCACGCCGCCTTCGGCAAGTGTCGGGTTGGCGTAGGACACAAAAACAACGCGCCGGAGATCGCCGACCAGCGGCTTCAGCGCCTCTCTCAGTCTGCCGAAGCTTTGTGGCAATTCCCGCGCCAGTGCGGCACGCGAATCGTCTAGTGATCCCAACACGCCGCTGCGCCTGAACAGCACGCGCTCGGTCGGGGTATCCACGATCACATCCGCGACCAGTCCGGAAAAATTGATGTCATTGGCGCCGATCGACAACAGGATCAGGTCGAGCTGGCGGTCGGGCTGTCGGCGCTTCGCGGCGCTGACGGCTTCGCGCAATTCGGCCAATTGCGCGTTGACCGTGCCTTGGCAGGCGCTTGCCGATTTCGTCGGCGGACATTCCCGTGCGCGTTGGGCACCGAACAGTCCGTCGGCGATGGTGGCGCCGGTGCAGGCCAGCGGCAGATAGGTCACCGCGATGTGCGGATATTGCACGGCGAGCGCCAGCGCGGTGCGGGTCTGATAGCTGTAGAGCGAGCGGTGACAGGCCGCATTCAACCAGAGCGCGCTCTGACGCTGCCACACCTGCAGCGTGTCAGGGGCTTCGCAGGCCCGTCCGCCTTTATATCCGGCGCGGCTCGGGCGATAGTATTGGGCAGCCGCTGTTCCCAAATAAGAGCGGAAGCAAAAACCTTCCTCCGACAATGCGATCGGCCGGTCCGGGTTGCCTTCACCGGACGCGATGCTATCGCCGAGGCCGGCGATGAAAATATCGCGCACCCTGATCTCGGTCGTGACTTGCTGCGGCGCATCGGGTCCGCTGGAGACCTCCACGGCAGCGACCGTGGGGCGGCCATAACGCGCCCGGAGATTGACCGGCTCGGCGCAATCGAGCGTGGATTGCTGCGGACCTTCGCCGTCGTCGAACGACCAGGCGCAGGTCGCGCCAACCGGAATCTCGCCGGTCAGCCGAACGGTGACCGGGTGATCCACCGGCGCCAAGTAGCTTTCCCTGACCTTATCGCGGATGCAGGGCTCGCCGATGCGACCGGCGAGATCGATGCAGAGTCGGCTCACCATGTTGCGCGCCCAGCCGCGGCCGTCACTCTGCGGTTCCAGCGCCTGCTCGGATGCGAGAATGCTGCGGCCTTGCGCGTTTTCGGCATGAAGCAGGAAGTCGCGTTCTTCACGGAATAGCCGGAAGCGGTTGCGGACCTCCCACGAAATCTGCATCGGGTTGTCCGGGGCGCCTTGCACTGCCGCGGGAGCAGTCTGCGCTGCCACCCATTGCGCGGGCAATGCCGCCGGCGCTCCCGCGAGCAGCGCGCAGGCGATGATCGAACGGAATTGAATTCGGACCATGGCGCTTTTGACGTTACTGGTGGGGCGGAAATAAGAGGACTTCTCAAAATCCTTCAGCATGCAAGGTGAACGCGTCTTCCGTCCGGGCCTACGGAAGAGGGTAGAAGGAAAGTTGCTAGCCTTGCGATTTCCGGGTCTTCGCCGGCTGCGGCGGCTGCCGGCTTTTCAAGGGCTGCGGCGACTGGCGGCTCTTCATCTTCTGCGGCACGACGCCGGGGGCTGACAGGCCCTCGTTCAGCCTGCGCCGTTTCTGCCAGGGCACCACCACGTTGAGCCAAAGTTCGCGCGTTCCCAGGATCGAAATCGCGATGCCGAAGGGGATCACGAAATACAGGATGCGAAACGCCACCAGCGTGGCCAGTAACTGCTCGCGGCCGAATTCAGGCAGCGCCACCAGCATCGCGGCGTCGAACACGCCGATCGACCCCGGCGCATGACTGGCGAAGCCGAGCAGCGTGGCCAGGATGAACACCACCGCCAGCGAAATAAACTCGATGCCCGGCTGCGCCGGCATCAATAGATACATCGCCATCGCGCAGAATCCGAGATCGACCACGCCGATCAGGATCTGTACCAAGGTCAGCCGCGCCGAGGGCAACACTACTTTCCAGCCATTCTGCCCGAGCTCGCGCCGATTTTCGCCCAAGGTCAGCCAGACGAGGTAGGCGCCGATGGCGGCGAGACCGGTGAGTGCGATCAACCGGTTGATGGCGGACGGCAACTGGTCCATCGCGGATGCGGCCCAGGGGTGCCAGGCCATCCCGATGCCGAGCACGAAGGTGCTGCCAAGCCAGAATGTCAGTCCGGAGAGGAAACAGATTTTAGCGACATCGATGGCGCTCAAGCCGTAGTCCGAATAGATCCGGAAGCGGATCGCGCCGCCGGTGAACACGGTGGCGCCGATATTGTGGCCGATTGTGTAGCTGGTGAAGCTCGACAGCGCCGCGATGCGGTAGGGTACCTGTTTCTTGCCGATAGTCCGCAGCGCGAAGAAATCATAGAACGTCAGCGTACAGAATGCGCCGACCACGCACAGCGCGGCGAGGGCGATGCGGCCGGGCGGTATTTCGGTCAGCGCAATCAGGACCACGCCGGTGTCGACGCCCTTGAGGGTACGGACCAGAGTCGTGATTGCGAAGGCAATGATAAGCAGGCTCGCCGCGATCCCGAGCCTTTTCCAGCCGATCCGTTTCGTGAAGCCACGCCCCAGCGTAGTCAGCAGTCCGTGCATTCATCCTCCCGGCAGGGCGGCTACAAGTTGCAAGCTTTTTCGAGCGATCGAGGCGGGCGACCGCCGATTGCTCCACCTGCGATGATCCATAAGGCAAAAACGCCGCGTTGTGCAGTCCTTGACAAGGCCGGCTAAAACCGTTCCGCCGGCGCGGCTGTCACACGCCGTACATATGCCGCAACGCAGGAGATTCGAGCCCTGCATTCAGTTGGCGCGGGTCCACCGTTCATCTGCGACGGTGTTCCGATGTTCCATCGTGACGTTTCATTACCCCAGGAACAACCTCGCGGTCACACGGTTAGCGCTGGTATCGGCAATCGAACATGGCCGCGCTGCCAGGAACAACCCGCGCCGTCGTGTTCCCAGAACAAAAAAGGATGCGAGCAATGGGACTCTTTACCAGAGACATCAAGACGATGAACGACCTGTTCGTGAATCAGTTGCAGGACATCTATTACGCCGAGAAGCAGCTTGTGAAAGCGCTTCCGAAAATGGCCGAGAAGGCGACAGACCAGCAACTCAAGCAGGGTTTCCTGACCCATCTCGATGAAACCAAAACGCACGTTCAGCGCCTCGAACAAGTGTTCCAGATGCATGGCGCCCAGGCGAAGGCGGTCGACTGTCCCGCCATCGACGGCATCATCAAGGAAGCCGATGAGACCGCCGGCGAGGTCGCGGACAAAGCGGTGCTGGATGCGGCATTGATCAACGCCGCGCAGGCCGCCGAGCACTACGAGATCGCTCGCTACGGCAGCCTGATCGCGTGGGCGAAGCAGCTTGGCCGCAACGATTGCGCCAGCGTTCTGCAGAAGACGCTTGAGGAAGAAAAGGCAACCGACAGGAAGTTGACCACGCTGGCGGAGAGCAAGATCAATCTCCGCGCGGCGAGCTGATCTTCTAAGGGATCATTGAGACAAAACGTCGCGCGGTCAGCGCGGCGTTTTGCGTTGTGAGCGTTACGCCTTGCGCAGCGCAAAGTGTGCGCCGCAGAACGCCATCGCCGCGCCCAGGCCCAGCGCCGCCAAGCCTGCAAGCACGCCCGATATCGTCGGGATCGGACTGGGCGCGGAGGCCGCCTGGCCCGCGCCCGCCAGCACGAGCACGCCGACCGCAATCAGGAATTGCCGCATCCGCTGCGGAATTTGCCCCGATACCGCGCTATGCATCAGCGTCGCCGTGAAATAGCCCCCCGAGAAGCCCATGGTGGCAATCAGCCACCACGCAATGGCTGCTCCCGCCGGCATGAATTCGCGTGTATCGGATCGCCACAGACCGCCGAGATCGAGCCCGTAACGCGCGCCCAGCATGTGCACGGCGAGCGCCAGCAGCATTCCCGAAATCAACGCGCCGGCGAGAATCAGGCGGCGTGGAAAATAGGTCGTCTCGGCCATGCTCCGCTTGTAGGATAAAGGCGGCGGTGCGCGCAAGCTGGCGCCACGAATTCAATCGATGTTTTCAAAGCAAGGTTGAGCCATGGCTTTCGGACTTGTTGCGTTGATCGCCGCGGCGATTTTTACCGGCGCAGCACTTTACGTGAATGTGGCCGAGCAACCGGCGCGGCTGTCGCTGGATGATCGCGCGCTCTTGACCGAATGGAAGCCTTCCTACAAGCGCGGAGCCGCGATGCAGGCGCCGCTCGCGCTGCTAGGTTGCTTGCTGGGATTGATCGCGTGGTGGCAGACCTCACAACCCGGATTTTTGGTCGGCGCCATTGCGATGATTGCGCCGTGGCCATGGACGCTGATCGGGATCAAGCCCACCAACGATGCGCTGCTGGCGACGGAGCCCGACCGATCGGGGCCGCAGATACGGGCACTCGTCGTCAAATGGGGCACACTCCACAGCGTGCGCACCGCGTTCGGCGCGCTCGCAACGCTGGCCTTTTTGTGGGCATGTATGCCGCGCTAAGCGCGGCGTACGGATTGCCGAGCGCCTGCGTCGATCTCGCGAGAATGGCGGACTAGCTATAATGACTGGTTTGGCAAACAAGGCTGTGGATGTCCGTTATGCCTACAAGGCCTCCCTGATCGGCGCGGCGCATCAGTTCGAACTGACGGACGAGGGCTTGTCGTGGCAAATCGGCGGCAGGGCCGCGGTTTGGCCCTATGGCGATATCGCAGCGATCCGTCTGTCGTATCGTCCGGTATCGATGCAATCGCGCCGCTTTCGCGCCGATATCGAACATGCGAACCGTCAGCGCATCGCCATCCTCTCGACCAGCTGGCAGACCGTTGCCCTGGTGGCGCCGCAGGACAAAGACTACCGCGCCTTCATCACGCAGTTGCATCAGCGCATGGAGAAGGCGGGAGCCAGGGCCAGGCTGATCGGCGGCATCGGGCCGAAACTCTATGCCGTGGGCATTGCCTTCCTCGCGTTGGTTGCGATCGCGATATCAGGACTTCTGGTTCGCGCGCTCACCACGGGCGCATTCGCAGGCGCATTGTTCCTGGTTGGTTTTGCCGCACTGTTTGCCTGGCAGGTCGGCGGCTTTATCCGGCGTAACAGGCCGCGGACCTATACGTTTGATCGATTACCGCAGGCGTTGCTGCCGTGAGACGCTGCACCGCGTCCGCAAACGAATAATTTCGGCCTAGTGCCGCACCACCAGCACCGAGCATTTGGCGTAGCGCACCACATGGCCGGCATTGGAGCCGAGAAAATAGGTCCGCATCGCCGGCCGGTGCGATGTCATGACGATCAGGTCGGCCTTGATCGCCGCGGCTTCCTCGAGGATCTCGTGATAGATGCCGCCCTGCCGCACAGCGGTGGAGATGCGCGAAGCATCGATGCCCGATTCGCGCGCTACGATGGCGAGCGCCTCCTCGGAGGTCTGGCGCTGCTGGGTGTCGAAATCGGCGGGGACATATTCGGCCAGCATCACCGGTGTCATCGGCAGCACGTTCAGAAGGCGCACCGTGCCGCTCCAGGTCTGCGACAGCGTCGCTGCCGTCGCAATTGCGGGTTTGGCCAGATCGGTATCGGCGAGATCAATCGGCACGAGAATGGATTTGAACATCTGCGCCTCCCTGTGCGACTTCAGCCTAGCATAAATTGACGGCGCGGGGACGCGTCAGGCGCATCTGCCTCAATCGCCTGAAGTTTGCTTCAGCAGCCTTGGAGTGACGAACAGCGCGAGCCGGCCGCGACGGAACGCCACGTCGGTCCAGTCGTCGGCCGCAAAGTCAAAAACCGCGAGCCCCGATGTCGGCAGGTTGTCGGCGAGTGCCTTGCGGCCGGCCGCGTCACCGCTGCCGACCAGCGCCAGCGCCAGTTCATGCATGCCCGGATTGTGTCCGACCAGCATCAGCCGCTTCGGATCGGTGGCGGATGCTTCGCGTATGGTTTGCAGGAGCTGTGACGGGCCGGCGCCGTAGAGTTCAGGCACAAGCTCGACCTGCGGCTCCGGGGCGAGGTCTTTCATCGCCTCCCAGGCGATTTCCCAGGTTTCGTGCCCGCGCACTGCGGGCGAAACCAGCACCAGGTCGGGAAAAGGCGGATGCTGGCCGATCCAGCCGCCGATTTCTGCCGCGTCAGCCCGGCCACGCTTGTCCAATCGGCGGTCCTGATCGCGGCCTGAAGGTGCGTCGTGCTCGGTCTTGGCGTGGCGCAGCAGCATCAAACGGCGCATGACGCAATCTCGATTCGTTTCAGGTCTGCGGACTAATGTACCAGCCGAGCCCAGTGTGGTTCAGAACTTCTCTTCGCCTTCGCCTGCCGGTGCGTCAAGAGAACTTCTCAACCAAAATCACGTTAGAATCCTAATTTGGTGATGTCCTTTTGAATCCGAAGTTCGCTAAGACAGTTCGCCAGTAAAAGGTGACAAGCACCGGATCGGCCCGTAAGAAAACGATATGAGCCAGACCCACACAAGCACGACCAACGGAGGGGATGCCGCAGCGATGCCGGACCGCTCGCGCCTTTCGTTCGATCTGGATGTTGATATCGCCGTGGTCGGGGCGGGGCTTGCCGGGCTGTCGGTGGCGCTGGAGGCCGCCCGGCTTGGCGCCAGCGTCGCCGTTCTCGAGGGCCGGCACATCGGCTGGAACGCGTCGGGCCATCAGCTTGGCACTGTTATGCCGGGTTACGCGCTTCCGATCAGCGAGCTGATCGCGCGCGTCGGCTTCGAAGATACCCGCGAACTATGGTCGCTGTCGAAGCAAGGCGCCGAATTGGTTCGGGCCAATGCGTCGGAGGATCTGATTCCGGGCATTGCGATCAGCGAGGGGGCGCTGGAGGTCTCCAATGTCGATGTCGGCGATCAGCTGATCAGCCGGCTGCAAATGCTCGGCGAGGATTTTGAGACTGATGTGGAGGGATGGCAGGTTGACCGCGTGCGCGCCGAGCTCAAGACCGATCGTTACTTTCACGGTGTCTATTATCCCAATGCGTTTCAGATCGACGGCCGCAAATACATCCAAGGCCTGGCGGCGCTGGCGAGACGGGCGGGGGCGCGGATTTTTGAGGACACCCCGGTCGTCAGCGTCGATGCGTCCGGGATTCGCAAGCGCATCGTCACGCCGTCGGCGCGCTTGCGCGCCTCCCATATCGTGCTTGCCGGGAACGTCCATCTGGGCGCCACGTTACGGCGATTGTCGGAAACGCTGCTGCCGGTCTGGCGCTATACGGCCGTGACCGCGCCGCTCGGCGAGCGCCTCACAGAGGCAATAACATTCAAGGGATCGGTGGCCGATACCGACGGCATCGATCATTTCCGGATCGTGGATGGCGACCGCTTGATGTGGGCTAGCCCGGAAACCACCTGGGCCGCACGGCCGGAACGTTTCGCGCCCGCCATCGCGCGCAGGATACACAAGATTTTTCCCCAGCTCGGAAGGCCGGAGATTGCCGAGGTATGGGGCGGCGCCGCCGGACACACCGTGCACGGCATGCCGCAGATCGGCCAGTTGCGTCGGGGATTGTGGGTAACAAGCGGCTTCGGCCGTCAGGGCTTGAACACGTCGGCGATGGCGGGGCAGTTGATCGCCCGCAGCATTCTGTGGGGCGACGAACGCTGGCGGTTGTTTTCGCCGTTCGAACTGGTCTGGGCCGGCGGTGCAACCGGCCGGGTCGCCGGCTATTTCATCGGGATGTGGAATCGAGGAAGTTCCGCCGCTGCCGGCACGTTGGCCCGTTACCGCGAACGAGCGCGGACGCAGGAGCGTATTCGCGAGGCGCGTCTGGCGCAGGCAAACCGCCAAGCCGGAACGCGGCCAACCCGCCCCCCGCCGGGCCGGCCACTGCCGCCGCGGCGGAGCGAAGGCTAGGGGCTGCACTGCATCCGGGGCACGATACTCGCAACAAAGTGAGAAAAATCCCTCCGGATCGGTGTAACTTCGGCCGCCGCGCCGCGTATTTGAAGGCGGACCACCACTTTCGCGTCGCCCGGAGACCATCATGATCGACCGCCGTATTTTGCTCGCGTCTATCGCCAGTCTTTTTGGCCTTGCTGCGTTCCGCTGGCTGCGGGCTTCGCCTGCAAACGCCGGCGAGAAATTCGAGATTGAAAAGACCGATGCCGAATGGCGCGCGCAACTGACGCCGCAGCAATATGAGATCCTGCGTCAGCACGGCACCGAGCGTCCGGGTTCGAGCCCGCTGCTCAAGGAGCATCGCAAGGGCATCTTCGCCTGCGCCGGCTGCGACCTGCCGCTGTTCTCCTCGGAGACGAAATTCGAAAGCGGCACCGGCTGGCCGAGTTTTTACCA